>Ga0307416_100000009_pt1 | contig 374271 bp, 295 predicted proteins | sample DK1Cmetagenome_2_FD_203821 | JGI IMG/M metagenome (GOLD analysis project Ga0307416, IMG submission 203821) | Maize rhizosphere microbial communities from greenhouse at UC Davis, California, United States - DK15-C-3 | ecosystem: Host-associated > Plants > Roots > Rhizosphere > Soil | place...
GTTTTTTCGAAATAAATGCCTTTTTGTAGCTGGAAAGATGCTGAAATAAATTCAGCATGACGACCGCTTTGATGAAATGTACTAAAAAACAAATATAGAGTTAACAGAAGATGTGTCCACACGATAGGCGCAGGCGGGAATCTTAAAGCTTATCGCATTACGATTCCCAATCAAGTTGGGAATGACGATTCTATGCAATTTATTAATTCATTAAAATGTCTTGTCATTTATATAGATTTTTATGGTAACAAATAATTCCTCAGGCTGACAAACCGCAGCATTACCCCATTGATCGACTTTGGATTTTCATTGTTTCCGTAGCAAAACCGCTAAAATCTTTGTACATCTGTCGTTAAAATCGCCAAATAATCCCCTTTACGCTCAAATACTAACTTTTTTCTGCCTTTGAAACTAAAATGTTATAATCAATTTCCAACTTTCGCTTTGTAATTGGCTATATTGAGAACGTAAACTAACTAAATTCAACCAATTGAAAAGAAAAGACTTCCTCTACTTATCCGGAATGGGTATGGGTGCCCTACTCCTTCCCGACCTTTCTGCATTCGGAACTCCCATAGACCCTTTACAGGCCTTAGATGGAGTAGATGTTAAAATTAAAAAGGAACTGGCTGATGTTGCATTAAATGCGGCAAAATCGAAAGGTGCAACATATGCCGATATCCGCATCGGGCGTTATTTAAACCAGTTTGTAGCCACCCGCGAAAAACGTGTTCAAGGCGTAGCCAATACCGAATCGTATGGTGTAGGTATCCGCGTTTTAGCTAATGGCTGCTGGGGCTTTGCTGCCACAAACAATGTAACCAAAGATGCCATTGCCAAAGCAGCCGAACAAGCGGTTGCCGTTGCAAAAGCCAATGCCAAAATACAGGGCGAACCGGTTCAACTGGCCCCTCAGAAAGGTTATGGTGAAGTAAGCTGGAAAACGCCTATCGAAATTAATGCCTTCGAAGTTCCGGTAAAGGAGAAAGTAGACCTGCTTCTGAATGTAAACGACGTGGCCATGCAGAATGGAGCCAATTTTGTAAATTCCGTTATTTTCGCAGTTAATGAGCAGAAATACTTCGCATCAACCGATGGTTCTTACATCGATCAGGATGTTCACCGCATTTACCCAACTTTTAACGTAACCAAAATTGACCGCGAATCGGGTAAATTTAAAACACGTAATGCATTGAGTGCGCCTTCTGGAAAGGGTTATGAATATATGCATGCCCGCCCTGAAGATAAAGTTACCGGTGTTGTAACCCGTTATAAAGGCCGTTACGATATGCTGGAAGATGTGAAAGAAGCGGCCCGCGTAGCAACAGAAAAAGTAAAGGCAAAATCGGTTGAGCCAGGTAAATACGATCTGGTTTTAGATCCTTCACACCTTTGGTTAACCATACATGAATCTGTAGGCCACCCTACAGAATTAGACCGTGTTTTAGGCTACGAAGCCAATTATGCGGGTACCAGTTTCCTTACTTTAGATAAATGGGAATCAAAAAATTTCAAGTTTGGCAGCGATAAAGTAAATATTGTGGCCGATAAAACCCAGGTAGGTTCGTTAGGCGCTGTTGGCTACGATGATGAAGGCGTAAAATGCAAAAAATGGGATCTGATCAAGAACGGGATACTAACAAGCTATCAGGCCATCCGCGATCAGGCACACATTATCGGCTTAACAGAATCAAATGGTTGCTGTTATTCGCAGGGCTGGGATGATGTTCAGTTTCAGCGTATGCCAAATGTTTCGCTACAGCCAGGGAAAGAAAAACTGAGTGTTGATGATATGATCAAAAATGTTGAAAAAGGCATTTATATCATTGGCGATGGAAGTTTTTCTATCGATCAGCAACGTTACAATTTTCAGTTTGGCGGACAGATCTTCTACGAAATTAAGGAGGGTAAAATTGCAGGCATGCTTAACGATGTAGCCTACCAGGCCAATACGCAGGAGTTCTGGAATTCGTGTAATGCCATTTGCGATGAAAGCGATTATCGTTTAGGTGGTTCGTTCAATGATGGAAAAGGACAGCCTTCTCAAAGCAGTGCCGTATCGCATGGCAGTGCTACAACACGTTTCAATGGAGTTAATGTTATCAATACAGCAAGAAAAATATAATTATGGCCATATTAAGTAAAGAAGAAGCCCAAGCGATATTAAAAAAAGTAATCGGGTATTCGAAAGCCGATTTCTGCGAAGTAGGTTTAAACGGTTCTGATGGCGGGAATATCCGTTATGCCCGTAATGCGGTTTCTACCGCAGGGCAGATCAGCACCATGAGTTTAGGTGTAAGCTCCACTTTTGGTAAAAAAACCGGTTCGGCAACGATAAATGAATTTGATGATGCTTCCTTACAAAAGGTGGTAAAAAGAGCAGAAGAACTGGCCATGCTGGCACCAGAAAATCCTGAGTTTATGCCTCCATTAGGTCCACAGACGTTTGCAGAATCGAATACATACAATGCTAAAACTGCCGCCATGACTCCTGATACCAGGGCAGAAATGGTAGGAAAAAGTTTAAGTGTATCAAAAGCAGCTGGTTTGGATGCGGCCGGTTTCTTAGAAAACTCAACCCGTTTTAACGCGATCATGAACTCTAAGGGTTTGTTCGCCTACAATAAAGGCACCGATGTTTCTTTTTCAGTAACCGTTAGAAACAAGCAAGGAACAGGATCAGGCTACGTTGAGCAAGGCTTTAATGATCTTGACAAAATGGATACCCTGGCACTTAGCAAAATTGCAGCCAGCAAAGCCAATGGTTCTGCAGGTGCAAAAGCCATCGAACCAGGAAAATATACTGTTATTTTAGAACCGCTTGCAGCCAGCGATATTATCGGTAATATGTTCAGGGGGTTTGATGCCAGAAGTGCTGACGAAGGCCGGAGCTTTATGAGCAAAAAGGGTGGTGGTACACGTTTAGGAGAGCAATTGTTCTCAGAAAACGTAAACATCTACTCTGATCCAATGAATACTGAAATCCCGTCTTCAACATTCACAGGCGAAGGTTTACCAGTAAAAAGAACGCAATGGGTTGAAAAAGGAGTAGTTAAAAACCTATCTTATTCAAGATATTGGGCTGCACAGAAAAATGTTCAGCCGCTTCCTTTTAGCCGCAGTATGGTTATCGAAGGTGGAACACAATCGTTGGAAGATCTGATCAAAAGCACTGAAAAAGGCATATTGGTTACCCGTTTCTGGTATATCCGCTCCGTAGATCCACAAACCCTATTACTCACCGGATTAACACGTGACGGCACTTTTTACATCGAAAATGGCGAAATTAAATTCCCGATCAAAAATTTCAGGTTTAATGAAAGTCCGGTAATTATGCTCAACAATGTTGAAGCTTTAGGTAAACCGGTGAGAACGGGAAGCGGATTGATTCCACCAATGAAAATCCGCGATTTTACGTTTACTTCATTATCGGATGCGATTTAAGGAATTCCCTCTAAATACCGTCATCTCGAGCGGAGTGCAGCGAAGTCGAGAGATCTGCCTAGATAGATCTCTCCATTCCACTGCGTTACAGTCGAGATGACGACCCTTTTATTATTAATAAAAATCAAAAAATTGAGAAGAAGAGATTTTTTATATATGACAGGTGTTGGGCTTGGTACCAGCCTGATGCCCAATATACCTGCCTTTGGCAAAATTATTTCTGTTGAAGAATCTTTAACGCCTGTTGATATTGCCCTAAAGAAAAAAATGGCCGATGTTGCCCTCAACGCTGCAAAAAGCAAGGGTGCAACTTATGCCGATGTGCGTATCGGACGGTATTTAAACCAGGTAGTGGCCACTAGAGAAACCAGGGTAGAAAACATCTCCAATTCAGAATCTTATGGTTTAGGCGTGCGTGTGATTGCCAATGGAAGTTGGGGTTTTGCCGCTACCAATAACCTAGATAATGCCAGCATCGCCAAAGCTGCAGAAACTGCAGTAGCCATTGCCAAAGGTAATTCTAAACTCATGGAAGAACCGGTTCAATTAGCAGCACAAAAAGGATATGGGGAGGTAAGCTGGAAAACACCTATCGAAATCAATGCCTTTGAGGTACCCATTGCCGACAAAGTTGACCTGCTTTTAAAGGTAAATAGTGAGGCCATGAAAGGCGGTGCAAAATACATCAGTTCCAATCTGTTTATGATCAATGAGCAGAAATATTTTGCATCAACCGATGGTTCTTATATCGATCAGGATATCCATAGGATATGGCCAACCTTTATCCTAACCAAAACGGATGCGGCCAGTGGTAAATTCGAAACCAGAAATGCCTTAAGTGCACCAATGGGTATGGGTTTTGAATACCTTAAACCAAAAGACGAAGAAAAAATTAAAGGTGGCCCGGTTACGATGTATAAAAAGCGCTACGATATTTTGGAGGATGTACGCGAAGCTGCTGCCCACGTTGATGAGAAACTGAAAGCCAAGCCCATTGCCCCTGGCAAATACGACCTGGTTTTAGATCCTTCTCACCTATTCTTAACCATCCACGAGTCTGTTGGTCACCCGACAGAGTTAGACCGCGTTTTAGGTTATGAGGCGAATTATGCAGGAACCAGTTTCTTAACGCTCGATAAATGGGAAAGCAAAAAATTCAACTTCGGGAGTAAAGAGGTAAACATCATTGGCGATAAACTAGAAGTAGGTTCATTGGGCGCCGTGGGTTATGATGATGAAGGCGTAAAATGTGGCCAATGGGATATTATTAAAGAGGGGATTTTGGTGAATTACCAGACCATAAGAGATCAGGCACATATTTTAGGTTTGAAAGAATCACAGGGCTGTTGTTATGCCGATAGCTGGGACAGTATTCAGTTCCAAAGAATGCCAAATGTTTCGTTAGCACCTGGAAATGCTGTTTTAAGCGCGGCAGATATGGTAAAAAATGTGGAGAAAGGTATTTATATGTTTGGCCGTAACTCTTATTCTATCGATCAACAGCGTTATAATTTCCAGTTCAGCGCACAGCTGGCCTACGAAATTAAGGATGGCAAAATTGTAGGCATGTTTAAAGACGCTGCTTATCAAGCCAATACACAAGAATTCTGGAACTCCTGTGTACAACGTTGCGATAAAAACGACTACAGGTTGGGCGGGACCTTTTCGGATGGAAAAGGTCAGCCAGGACAAGCAAGTGCGGTTTCGCATGGAAGTGCCACTACCCGTTTTAACGGCGTTAATGTGATTAATACGGGAAGGAAATTGGGGTAACTTCTAGAGAAACGTCATCTTGATCCGATAGCTATCGACTGAAGTGCAATCCCGAACTTTCGGGAGAGAGATCTATAAGCGATATTCAATTCATAGATTTCTCGACTGCGCTCGAAATGACGACTACTATTAAGAAACAAAGGGGCATTCTATCCAGACATGCCCCTTTTTCTAACCAAATATAAACCTGTTATGAACCAGGAGTTTCTTTATACATCTTGATGATGTTTCTCTATCGGTCGATGTCTCACCGACCGAAATTTTTATATGATATTAATTGTGCGTAATTATTGTAGCTGTAATACCAGGTGCTCCTCCTATTGTACCGTTAATATAAACCGTATAAATTTTCCCGGCCTCGAAAGTAGCGGCATTCAGCGTATTGTTAGTCAGTGGAATGGTAACCTTAGTAGTATTATCCTTTATCAATAGGCTAAGGTTTGTACCTGCATCTAATTCCTTAAAAGGCCCTAGTGTTTTCCATGTTAAACCTTCAATAACAGCAGGTGCTTTTCCGGAGGTGTAAGGAATGATGGTTTGGTTACCAAAATTGCCATAAGCCACACCAGTAAATATTTCCAACCCTGAGGCATCAGTAAGGTCAACTTTTGGTGCATCCGGCGAAAAATTGGCAAAGCGGATTTTAGCTTTTCCCGATGCAGGAAGTGTAAGATCATCGTAAACGAGGATCAAACTATCAATATTACCTGGATTTAAGGTGCTGGTTAATCTTTTTTTCACAGTAAACACACTATGGGCAAAATTGGCAATAGGTCCATTTGGACCTGCAAAGGATGCCGAATTTGTTTCCTGTACAAAACTTGCACTGCCTCCAAAAATGTAAGAGGCCTTGTACGAAGATTCGGTTCCTTCGGTGAGGTTAAACTGTACCTTTCCGAACTGGGTATCGAGATAACCAGTAGCCGTATTTCGTTGAACAGCAATTGCGGTAACTTTTCGGGTAAAATCCCAGAAATTAACCGCTAAGGTTGATTGCCTTGCATTGATAAACTTAACTTTAGCACTTAAAGCGGGCCTATCACCTGCATTTATATCGAGGTAATCTGTTTTTTTGCAGGAAGTAAACAAAGTAATGGCCAACGCAAAAAATAATATTGGAAATTTATAAATTCTCATGTGTTTCATTTTATTTAAAAGTGGCCGATAGCCTGATAAATGGTTGTAAGCCTGTACTTGTACCTGATTGTGCAGCGCTTGGTGAATTTGTTCTGGTAATATTGCTTCCAGGTGCAGGGATGGAATAATCGCCCAAAACATTGAATAAGTTATTTACACCAACTGTTGCCTGCAGCACAGGGGTAATCCTGTACCCTGCTGAGATATCGGTAATCCAGATCGGGCTATAGGTCTGATAATAATAATCGGGTTTAGGAAAATTGGCATTCAACTGGCTTACTGCCGATACCGAACCAAAATATACACTGCGTAATAAAAAGTTAAACTTGTTGATATTGTACGTTCCCTGAAGGGTTATTTTGGTTTTCGGAATGCTCCGGGTTACCCGAACCTCTTCACTTTCATCAAAAATAATATAGCGATAAGCTTCAAGTCCTTTTGGTGTATTCACCTTTGTAAGCGTAGTTTTTTGCAGGTTTGCTCCAGCCAAAAACGCTACATTACCTCCATTGGGAAGTAAAAAGCGGTAACTTCCCGTAAATTCGATCCCCCTGGTTCTTGTGCTGAATGAATTATAAAAGAACTTGGCCTGTACGGTACCTGTTTGTACAAATAATGCCCTCACATCGGCTGGTAGATTGGTATCTGTGGCAGAAAAACGTCCGGTATTACCTACCCGATCTTTAATATCAACCTGATAGGCATCAATGGTGATCTCAACATTCTGAATAGGCTGAGAAGTTATTCCGGCAGAGTAGCCTTTCGATTTTTCGGGTTGAAGTGATGGAATCCCCAAAGCTTTGGTAGCTGGGTTTACATTGTTCGCCGTAACCTGATCGATTGCAACACCATTCTGAAAGGTTGTAGACGTTTCGGTATAATAAAACTGTGCAAGATCTGGTGCCCTGAAGCCTGTATTGAAACCTCCACGAACAGCTAACCATCTTGCAAAACCATATCGGGTTGCGGCTTTATAAGTAGTTACGCTACCAAAATCAGAATAATTTTCTACCCTTACCGCACCTGATAAAAGCCATTTATCGGTTATATTCAATTCGAGATCTGCATAAGCTGCCGAAATAGAACGTTTTACATTTACTTCGTTGGAAGGCCTGAAACCTGCATGGATCTGGGAACCTGGAGAAAGTCCGTTTAAAGGTGTACTCCCTGCAGCAACAAAATATGGGATTCCGCCTGTAGTGTAGCCAATAGCATAAATGGTACTTAAATCTGCCTTTGAATAAGAACCTTCTTCTCCGGCAATAATCTGATAGGTTTCTACACGGTACTGACCGCCAAAAGCAATGTTTAATCCGTTAAGCACTTTATCAAATTTTCTGGAGAAGTCTAAACTTCCGCTATTCTGTGAAGCGTTATAACTACCTGCATTAAAAGTCCGCGGTGTTTTTTGACCTAAACTGGCATTCAGCGTATTGCTGATAATATTGTCAAAAGCATTTCTACCGTACACATTAGAAACATCAAAATTCCATCCGCTAACCTTGCCTTTTACACCTACGGCAAAAGATTGATCGGTGATGATGTTGTCCATGGCTGGTAAAAACCCATCGGGATACACAAAAGTATTGTTACGTTCTGTCCATCCTGGCAGACGGTACACCGCTGTAAACTGCGAATTACGGTGGCTGATTCCACCAAATGAGTACACTTCAAAACTATCTTTCAACGGAATTACCGCATTAAATGATAACAAACCATCTTTTGACTTATTTGTTGAGCCACGCTGATCAAAAAAGTGGCGATCAATGCCTCGGCTGGCAATAATGGCATCATCAATTTCTTTGGTATAAATCTGATCGAAGCCCCGCGTGTTTGCTCCCCCACCATAAGCTGGGCCAATATATATTCCATCTGAATAATTGCCAGAAGGAAGCGATACCGCCTGTGTAGCATATTCGCCGGTAACATTAAGAAAGCCTTTTGTACCTAGTCTAAGGCCAATATTGGCATTTGTTCTGGTGGTTAATCCATCACCTCTCCGGCGGATGCTCTCAATGGTACTTGCAGTAATTTCACCTGGATTGCTTTTTAACACTACATTAATTACCCCTGCAATGGCATCTGATCCATATTGTGCCGCGGCACCGTCCCTTAAAATCTCAATGCGGTCTATCGCGCCTACCGGAATCGCATTCAGATCATATCCGGTAGCACCATTTCCCAAACCACCCCAACTGATGTTCGAACTTTTATGCCTTCTTTTACCATTTACCAAAACCAACACCTGATCTACCCCCAAGCCTTTCAGCTGTACAGTAGAGGTTGCTGATGCTGCATCACCACCACCAGAAACAGATGAGTGGAAAGATGGCGATACATACTGAAGCAACTGCGTTACACTGGCCTGTGGAGAGTTTTGTTGAAGTGTTTTTAAATCAATCACATCAACAGGAACGGGTGAGTTAAGTTTTGTCCTATTGGCATTCCGTGAGCCAACAATCTGTAGTTCGCTCAAGGTATTGTCGGCCTGTTCGAGCGAAACGTTCAATTTCGTAGATGATCCGATTTCGATGGTAGCGGTTTTATAACCGATATAAGAAACCTCGATAAATCGGCCGTTTTTAGTAGAAATTTTAAATGCTCCGTCTTTATCGGTAACGGTAGAACCATCCAATCCCTTAATCTTTACTGATACCCCGGGCAATGGCGATTTATCTTCTGCAGAAACAACCACCCCCGTGATGATTCTTTGCTGGGCAGATAATTTTGAATAAGCTGTAGTTAACAGCAATAATAAAAGTAGTTTTATCTTCATCTTATTTATTTTGGAATAGACATGCCAATGGCCATCCACCTTATTTTGAATGGAAAAAATGTGTTAAAAAATTAAGTTTTAAAGGTTTTTGATTGGCCTATGCCTATTTATCATTTCTGTTTTTGAAATCTATCATCGGTTAGCGAAAGTAAAAAAGCCTCTATATCGTTTATTTCAGTTTCGCTTAAGCCTAGTGGTTTATTTAGAGAAAGATCCCTGTTTTTTCCATTTTTGATTACCGCATCTGGATTATTATAATATTGGATCACTTCTTTTAGTGTTTTAAACATCCCGTTGTGCATGTATGGTGCCGTAATGCCAACATTCCTTAAACCGGGAATTTTAAAATGCCCTTTGTGCTCAGGGTTATGCGTCACCTCAAATCTACCCTGATCTTTTAGCTCTAATTCGTTAAATAATCCAATTCCTTTAAAACGGTCGGCGGTAAAATCTTCGCCCGAATGGCAATTGTTACAGTTGGCCTTTCCGATAAAAAGCATCCTGCCACGCTTTGCATTTTCGGAAATGGCTTTGTCATCTCCATTAATGTACCGATCGTAAGGGCTGTTTGCAGTTTCTAATGTTCTTTCGAAAGAAGCAATGGCCAGTAACAAATTCTTTTGTGTAGGCGGTGAATTAAAAATTTTCTGAAATAAGACTGTATAATCCTTGTCTTTTTGCAAGCGATCAATGGCATCGGCAATGGGCAGGTTCATTTCTACCGGATTGATAATGGGCTGCAAAGCTTGATCTTCCAAAGAAGCAGCTCTTCCATCCCAAAAGAGGCTTGGCCTGCCTGAAAGGTTGGTTACTGATGGCGAATTACGTGTTCCTTTGGTTCCTCCTACGCCTAAACTCACCGCACTAGTGTCTGCAAAAGCAAACTCAGGTTTATGGCAGGAGGCACAACTAATGCTTTTGTCTTTAGAAAGGATCGGATCAAAAAACAGCTTTTCGCCTAAACGTTCCTTACTATTAATTAAAGTAGGATCGTCTGCACCAAAGCCAGCCATCAGCAATACCACCAAAATCAGGCTTAGGGAAATTATGAGTTTGCTTCTTTTCATTAGTTTCTTTGGTTCGGGTACTATCGAATCGTCATGCTGAATTTATTTCAGCATCTTTCCAAGATAGACCCTGAAATGAATTCAGGGTGACGAGTATTAGGTTTCGGCTGCGCTCGAAATGACGGACCTATTTATTAGGGACCTATTTATTAGCCAGCGGAAGGGAGAATAAACATTCTCCCCTTCTCCACCAACTTTAACAAGAGAGATTTTAATTATTGGCCACAAGCTGTACATTCAGCTCGAAATCGTCATAGATAGTTTTATCGCCCAGATTTTCGAAAAAGCTTTTAGACCTGAATTTGATATCATACTTGGTCCTATCGACCGTGATTTTTGCATTGGCAATTACTTTATTGCCTTCTTGCTTAACTGTTGCCGGAAAACTGATTTCATTGGTAATGCCTTTAATGGTGAGTTTTCCTTTAACATCATAAGTTCCTGCACCGGTACTTTGCACCGATGTGATGTTAAAAGTGGCTTTGCCAAATTTTTCTACCGCAAAAAAATCATCGCTTTTTAAGTGTCCCAACAATTTAGCATTGGTTTCTTTATCGGTAAGATCGGTAACCGCAATGGTTTTGGTATCGAGTTCGAAACTACCGCCTTTTAGCACTTTATTATCTAAAGCCAGCGACCCAGAAGTTACATTGATGGTACCGGAATGTTCACCAGTTACCTTTTTTGCCAACCAGGTAAGTTTGCTTTGTTCAGGGCTTACTTTATAGTTTACCAATTTCCTGGATGAAGCTTCGGTAACTACCTTTAGTTTAGGTTTAGGTCCGTTTAAAGCGGTGAAAGATGAAGCTACAACTGTGGTAGCAATAAGTGCAATCGTTTTATACTGTAACATGATATATATGGTATTAGTTTAGATGGTTTAGCTATTTTCCATTGGCTTGTGCCTCAAAATAGGCTGCTGATGGTACTGGTTCTGCAATTAATTCATCCAGAACTTCATTGAATTTTTTCTCGTAATCATCGTAATATTTACCTGTAACGGTACCGGTGTAACCCGTGTATATTTCGCGTACTTCTCCTTTTCTATCAATAATAATGGTGGTTGGGTAAGCGATAAATTTGTTTAGTGCCGGAAGTTTATCAGCAACCAATCTTTTATCGGCCAATCCGCCAAATAGGATATCGTATTTGATGCTATACTTGTCGCGAAGCTTGCCAAGTGTGTATTTCCCATACTCTAAATCATCTTTCTGCTCGAAACCGATAGCGATGGCTTCTACCCCTCTTTTCGCATTTTTGTTGAACCAGGGAGAAAGAAATACGGTTTGATCGGTACAGTTGGGGCACCAGGTACCCACTAACTCCACAATCACAACTTTACCTTTATATTTGTCATCCGTTAAAGAAACAGGCTTTCCGTTCAGGTCAGGGAAAGTAAAAGCAAGTTTTTTAACACCTTCTTTTAAGTGTGTTAGTTTATAAGGATCTGGCAATTCTGCCTGGCTGTCTTTTACCCCGGTAAACTTTAAGTTATCGTAAATCCCCTGACTGATTTCGCCCGAAAGTGTTCCGTCTTCGTTAATGGTGCCTTTATAAATTTTAGGACTTGGTCCGCTAAAACCTGAAAGTACAAACTGGTTTCCCTGTACAGTACCTTCCAGCTCACGGCTATCGCCGGTTACCTGCATAATTACACCAGTAAGTTTATTTCCTTCTTGTTTTAATATGGCAACTTTGTTTGGAACGGCTTCTTTAGAAAAACCTTTAAACTCCCATTTACCAGTTAAGTTGGTAATAGGTGCAACATCTTTTCCAGGTTCAACAAAGCGGTAAGATTTACCTTGCTCTGCAGTAAAAGGCAAAGCATTGCCCTGCAAACCTGGCACAAGACTTCTATATTCGCCAGAGATCCGGCCATCGCTTTCAATTTTGGCTACCAAAGCCGCATCGTAAGTATTCATTTTGATAAACAGCGAATCCTGCCCGAGGTATTTGATGTGGAAATCGTCTCTCCGCGTACCGTTTAGCAGCGTAAAGGTGGCATGAGTTGCATCCTTTCCTTTCAGTTCGAAATTAAAAGGCACTTCTGTTTCAGCTACCTTAAAAACACCGCGCCAGATCCCTTCTTTTATAAATTTTTTGGCTGTTTTTGGTTCTTCATGTACCTTATTAACAGCAAAGGCTGTTGTAGAAATGAGCGATGCAAGTGCCAGCACCTGCATTTTAGCAAAGTAAGTTTTCATCTTGTAAAGTTTTGAGTGTAGGTTAAATATGGGCTGCAATATGATGCAGCCTCACATTTTTGGTTGGGTTGGTTTAGGTTATTTACTTTTTAGTGTTTCTGTAGAAGCCAGTTTTTCGGGTGCTGGTTCTGCAATCAATTCATCGAGCACTTTATTGAATTTTGTTTCGTAATCGTTAAAGTATTTTCCGGTTACGGTGCCTGTATAGCCGGTATAAATTTCCCTTACGTTGCCTTTTCTATCGATAATGATGGTTGTTGGAAAAGCAATGAACTTATTTAGCGCAGGTAGTTTTTCGGCCACTACTTTTTTATCGGCAATGCCTCCGAACAGGATATCGTAAGTGATGCTATATTTCTCTTTCAGTTTGCCTAACGTGTATTTGGCATATTCAAGATCATCTTTTTGTTCGAAACCAATTGCAATGGCTTCTACACCACGTTTTTGGTTCTTTTTAAACCATGGGGAAAGAAAAACCGTTTGATCGGTGCAATTCGGACACCAGGTACCGATCGTCTCGATAATTACGACCTTACCTTTATATTTATCATCACTTAAGGAAACATTTTTCCCTGTTAGATCCGGAAAGGTGAAATCAAGTTTTTGATAACCTTCTTTAAGAAAAGTAAGTTTGTAAGGATCAGGAAGTTCGGCATTTTCGTTGCGCTGGCCATCAAATTTCAGGTTTTTATATATTCCAAAGCCCTGTTCTCCAGTGATGCTATTATCGTCGTTTATTTTTCCTTTTACAATAAAAGGACTTGGTCCGGTGAAGCCGGATAATTCAAATTCGTCGCCCTGTACGGTGCCCTCAAGCTCACGGGTATCGCCAACAACCGTCATAATTACTCCGGTAAGTTTATTTCCATTCTGTTTTAACAAAGCGATAGAGGCCGGCACAGCTTCTTTGGTATAGGTTTTTATTTCCCATTTACCCGAGATGTTGTGTTTTGGGGCCACATCTTTTCCAGGTTCTACAAAGCGGTAACTTTTGCCATGCTCGGCGACGAAAGGTAAGGAGTTACCTCTAAAGCCAGGTACCAGACTGCGGTATTCGCCAGATAATGTCCCATTGGTTTCAATTTTCGCTACCAAAGCGGCATCGTAGGTATTCATTTTTACATAGATGGAATCATCGCCACGTCTTTCTACATGGAAATCATCACGTCTGGAGCCATTAATTAAGGTTAAAATGGCCGTTTGAGGGTTTTTACCTTTTAATTCGAAGTTAAACGGCACTTTTGATTCGCTTACACTAAACTCGCCCCTCCAAATCCCTTCTTTTGGGAATGGTTTTGCCACTCTAGCAGAAGCAATGCCTCCCAGTAATAGTACTGAGGTGGTTAAGCATGCAATTCTTGAGGAAATTTTCATTTTCATAATCATCATTATTAGTTAAACACTATCGTTTTAGAGTTTTTTAATAACAAGGCACAATTTTTCCCACAGAAAACCACATAGCATGGATACAGGCTGTTTAAACAACTGTTATGCTTTAATGAAATCCCTAACGAGAAACAGTGCGTTTACTTGTTATTGGTTAATTTATAATCTATTGCTAGATCAGTTTGAGCACTTTTTCCTATGGAAAGTTGCTAGAAGTTCAACGAGTACTGACTCTCCCCTCTTCTGTATAAATCAACTAATTAATGGTGGTGAATTAATTAGAGTAATAACCTAAACTAGTGGTGGTGATTAGTTAGGCCGTTCCTGATACCCCGGCAACTTATTGACTGAAATACATGACCACCATAATATTCTATCAAAAGGCCCCGGGGTACCAGGATTTTTAAATAAGAATATCTGAATGAAAACCTTTAACAGGTGATCCGTATCTTAGCTTATATTAGCGGCAACAGCAGTTATACTGATCTGAATAATTGATCAGGGAATATGGCTGAGGTTGTCTGCGGAGTTTCATATTGAACGTAAATTTGCTAGTGAACTATTTTATTTTTTTGTAAAAGTATAAACTTCGTTTAATTTAAACAAGTATTCCTATAGATTTTATAGACTTTATTCGCAAACAACTGATTTACAGAAGTATAATTTACAATTAAGATAGATTATCTCTTTGAAGCGAAGAGATTTGAACAAAGCGTGTGGTGTAGGAGACCGCGCTGTATCACCCTAAGTGTAGTCGAAGAGCCTATGGTTAAGTTATATTAGTAACTGACTCTTGGAGACATCCCTAATTACTGCTTATTAATCCTTCGACTCCGCTCAGGATACAAAAGACTTACGTTCACAACCATTGACAGGTACCCACAGAAAGGTCGTTATTGCAGGAAACGAAGCAACCTTAAATGCGCACGCAGGTAGCGATAGTTGTAAGATTGCTTCGTCGGCTGAAAAAGCCTTCTCGCAATGACGATCCCTTGGGTGATTTTCACACAATAAATTATCATTTAGAATGAATATTGTATGCGAGGAGTCGTCATACTGAACTTGTTTCAGGATCTAACTGCAATTTATTTTAAACACACAAACAACTAAAAATCAACAAATTAAATCATAAAATGAGCCAAATAACCATAAATCTATCAAAAAAAAACTACTAATTCTATAGAAATTATAGTAATTAATCTTTACTTTTGCTGAGTCTTCTTCTAAAAGTGAATCCAAAGCTGCTTGAAAAGACTATATAGTCATGTGGCCGAGTGGTTAGGTAAAGGTCTGCAAAACCTAGTACGGCGGTTCGATTCCGTCCATGACGTCTAATACTTATCAAGAAAGACGTAGGGAATGGCCCTTTGATGTCTTAGCAATCTGTTGATTAACAAGGTGCTAATTCCTTCTGCAATGACAGAAAAGATGAGTTTGAAAGCAGATCCCTCTACTGTTTTCGGCGAACGATCAATGGCTATCCCTTCCAAAATTGATAAACTAAATTTAATAATATGTCAGTTTATTTTGATTATCCATCCATCAGGGATTTTTTCGAGATCCACGGAAACACTTCTTGCGAAAAATTAGATGATTATGAACATTGTAAGGCAGAATCAGACCGGCTTTATAATGAACAGCTTAATGAGATTAACGAAGAAATCCCACATGATCAACCCAAAACCGACACCTAAAAATTATTCAAACCTTTAGCTTAAACGCTCTTTTAAATAATAAGCCTAAAATGTATTCAACGCCACCTAAGCTATCCATTATATTCAAAACCTTATTCATTATAGTTTTAACCTTTTTCCTCTTTTCACTCCAAACATGGGCACAATCGAAAGATCCATCCCCTATCAGTTTTCCTACGCCTAAAAATGTAGATCACATGTTATTTTATCTTCAACGTGACCCGAATACCAACACTTTGATCTATGCACTAAACCTAAAAGGAAATGGCAGCATTAATGCTAATGCTCCTATTCAGGTTTATTGGATACGCTATGGTGAAAAAGGACAGAAAAAAGACCTGGGCTATATCCAACGGAAGTTTGCATATGGTATCGATACGAAGGAATTGGGAGCAGACAAATATGAATTTCGGTTTGTATCACATAAAAAACTACCTTTTTATCTGCAGAGGTATAGCGATAAAAGCTATCACGTTTCGGTAACCATAAACAACCGGACTATCAAGGTTACCCGATTGTTTATAAGGATACAGGGTGGCAGTTTCTGGCTTCCGAATGTAAAATATGCGGAAGTGGAAGGCGCAGAAGAATCGACAGGTAAACCAGTAGTGGAACGGATAAGTGTGAAGTAATTATTCTTCATCATTTAAGTTAATTGTAATAAGGTCCTTCGACTCCGCTACCATTGACGAATACCAATAAAAGAGTCGTCATTGAGAGGAGGAGCGACGAAGCAATCTTTCACGCTAGTGACCCTTGTCATAAAGATTGCTTCGTCGGCTGAAAAAGCCTTCTCGCAATGACGATAATCTGAGGAGATTTTATTTCATTTAAATTCTGTTGCAAGGACAATTTCAAGGAACTTTTATTATTACCACATAAGCTTAAATGAACTTATTTCTTATACGGTAAAACAAAAAAATGGTCTGTGAGACACAGACCATGGATTCACCTCGTTTATAACACAGTCGATTATTTCGGCTCTCTTTTATTGTCTATCGCCGTGTTAAAGGTTTTGTCAAATTCGCCTTTTACCCATTGTACTTTTCCAAAGTCTCGTATAGTGGGCGCAATAATGTAATTCCCCGTTTGAGAGTCCAGAATTACGACTAAATCACTCGCCCCTACTTCGGTGCGGTACCTTCCGATATTTTGATCCTGTCCGTTTTTAAAACTGATGGCCGTAAACATTAAGCCTGCGCCCAAGAACCCTAGCAAAAGGGATTTTGTGTCTAATGTGATTTTCATATCCTTAAGATTTATTTGTGTGTAAAATCAAGATAAGATTTTTTTACAAAAAACACAGGTCATAAGCTTATTCTATCAGAAATATTTCAATTCATTTTCACACTTAATCAGAAAACCAGATTCCCATCATGGATGAGTGATTTAACAGGTGATACCCTTGATACGGCTTCTGCGGAGCAACTGGCATCAACAAGTACCAGATTGGCCTTATCGCCTGTGTTAGGCCATTGTCTTTTTCCATTATCATCTAACGGAACGATATTACCCGTAGCCAGTTTCAATATCCTTGAAAGTTCAAATTCTGTACGATAGCCATAAATTTGAGCAGCTATATTGGCCTTTTGCAAAATGCTTCCTGTGCCAAAAGTATTCCAATGGTCAACAATACAATCATTACCCGCTACCACTTCTACACCATACTTGTATAGTGCAGGGATTGGCATTGGGTTACCAGAAAGCGGAATAGTTGAAGCTATTCCCATTTTTGCAGCGCCAAGTTTTTCAGCAATTTCTTCGGTTTTGGCTTTATCGAGATACCGCAATGCAAAAGCATGGCTCACATAGGTTTTTCCTTTCAACACTGGGTTTTCCGTTACTTTATCAATCAGGTATTCGATTGTTTTCAAACCAGATTCGCCTGATTCGTGGAGGTGGATATCGATCCCCTTTCCATTATCCAATGCCAGTTGAACCACAAAATCCATATGTTTTTCGATGCCACCATCTATAGAAGTTGGATCAAGGCCACCAATAAAGTCTATATCCATTCTGGCTGCTTCTTTCAGCAGTTCCGCAGATTTAGTATAATATATACCATGCTGTGGGAAAGCCACCAGCTCTGCCTCAAAAGATTTCTTTTTATGCAATAATGCGGTTTCTAAATGCTTCAGCGAGTCTAATCCCGAGGTAGGATCGATATTTACATGCGACCTTGCATAACTTGTTCCGTAAGATTGAAGTAACTCAATTAATTTTTCACTACGTGGTATAGAAGTTTTTAACAGCTCAGGAATGATCTGTTGTTCGAAAGCAATCATATCCTTTACAGATCTGTTCTTCTTCAAATGCGCCTGCCACGGCAATCCATAATAGGTTTTATCCAGATGGATGTGCATATCCCTGAAAGCCGGGAGCATTAACAATCCCTTTGCATCGATTGCTTTTGCATCAGGCTTATTAGGAATAACACGCTTCACCTTACCGTCTTCAATCTCAATAATAAAAAGTTCAGTTTTTGTTTTAATTACCTCATCCTGATCATATTCGAATCCGGTTTCGAGCCTAACATTTTTTAAGGTCAAGCTTTTTCCGGAGAAACGGTCTACATTTTCATCTGCAATGGCCTGTTCTGCTGACAATAAACAGGTGCTTGCAAGCAAAATAGATGAGCTTTTAATAAAATCTTTTCTGGAGATCGAATGTGGGTTTATCATAACAGGATTCTTTATTACAAAAATAACGTTCTGTTATGTTTATGAGTAGTAGGATTTATATTAAAAATTGTATCATTTATAACTATCCATACTTATTTATCGAATTTACAGCCTATATCTTGCTCAATTCATAACTGTTGGCGAAATGAACGTGGGGTAATGCAGGTTTGATTTTTAAAGAATTTAGAGAAATAAGCGACATCGTAAAACCCAAGATCGAAGGCAATTGCTTTAATAGGCATTTCGGTAGTTAATAAAATCCGTTTTGCTTCGAGGATTAAACGTTCGTGGATGAGTGCGGTGGCTGATACATGAAAATGTTTTTTGCAGAGCATGTTCAGATAGTTTGCCGAAATGCTTAACTGACCGGCATAAAATGCGACAAGTTTTTCCTTCTTGTAATGCATATCGATCAGTGAGCGGTATTTAAACAACACAGGTTTGGTTTGGTAAACCGTTTGGTTATTGAACAGTGTTTCGGCCTCTTCACTAACCATGAGCGCAATAAGCCTGATCCTCGCATTGATAATTTCCCAAAGTATAGCAGGCTTTAGGAGTTCGGACCTAATGCTCCGAAATTCGTACAGGATTTTCCCATAGGCTTCGGCACTTAAGTTTATTACAGGATAATTTTGGTATAAGATTAATGAAAAACGTAAAGAATTGGCCAGCGTTTCGAATATGCTCCTACTAATCATAAGTTGATGGGCATGGGTTTCTTCACCGAGCTCCCATTTATGGATCTGCTCGGGAAACAACAAGTGCAACTGCCCCCCGGTAACCTGATGATCTAAAAAATCGATGGTATGTAAGCCACTACCCTGCTCAAAAAGCATAAAAAGGAAAAAATCATGTTTATGTGGTTTTTCGATATGCCTTTTCCCAATTATTTCATGATACAGCAAGTTATTCCCCGAATCTTGCTCCGGCCAGAATTCACTGATATCGAGTGTAGGAAAATTTGCAATCACATCCATTGACGAAAAATAACATTTTTGGACAGAAGTTACGAAAAAAGAAGACGGAAAGTGAATGGAAGGAATATGATTTAATAGTTATGCTATGCTAGCTCCGGCAAAATTATGATGGTTTCATATCGTATAAAATTGATTCATCGCAATTACTTTGATATCTTTCTGTCTGAAGAACCAGGATTGTAAATAAAAATGTAACCTTTGTAAATAAAACCCTGACAAATGGACCTTAGTCGAAATCTCCACTCCGGGAAACGCAAATACCTGGTCGGATTAATATTATTCTCTTTAATCACTGTAATCTGCGCGGCTTTCAGTATGACTGGCAGTGACGACTTTGATATCGCCAGAAGGGAAGTTTTGCTCCGCCGGATCGGGCATGAACTACTCCTACAATCGGGCGACAGCATATCGAGGGTTCTTCCCATAAAAAAGATCGCTGAAAATGAATACCAGATCACGTTTGAGAATGAGCTAACTTTTCAACCCGACTCTCTGGTGAATACTACTCAGCGTGTGTTTAAGGAAGACCCGCTCACAAGTGATTACGTTGTTAACGTGCTAAACTGTGGCAATGCCAGTGTAGCTTATGGATATGCTATATCCAAAAACAAGAAAGATGACATTGTAACCTGCAGAGGAAGAAAGCAGCCCAGAGCATGTTACATGATCAACATTAAATTCAAACCGACGAGCATAAATACAGCCAAAAATAGATATCTTCTGGGCGGCCTGCCACTTTTAGCCTTTGTTGGATTTATTTTTTTGAGTTCTGTTAAGCAGCGAAAAACTTTACCTAACGGTGAGCACACTAGCCTGTTCACGTTGGGCTCGGTATTGTTCGATGCGAACAATCGGAAGCTGACAATAAATGAAAATATAACAGATCTAACCGGCACTGAAACGCGGTTATTACTCATCTTCGCACTGTCTCCCAATGAAACTATAGAGAGAAGCCGACTGCAAAAAGAGATATGGGAAGACGAGGGTGTTATTGTTGGGCGCAGTCTGGATATGTTCATTTCAAAACTTAGAAAAAAACTGGAGCTCGATCCCCATATCAACATTGTTGTTATAAGGGGTAAAGGATATAAGCTTGAAATTAACGCTTAAGAAGAATCTTCCTGATGTGACATCATTAGCATTCAATTTGGCATTTTTAAACTTTATCGGGAACTACTAATATGATTATCGTTAAAAGTTATACTGATCGGAAATCGAAACTATAAAATCTTTGTTTTAGTTTACTAGCAATTTTTTTAAATTTAGATTCTATCTGATGCTCTTGTACTAACTGTTATTCTGATCTGAATAAGTCCAGCCATAAATCCAGTCAAGCTGTTGAATCTGTTTGCCAATAAAGAACCCCATTAAGCGGTCGCGGAACCACACTGCTATCAGGTTTGTTTTTGTTTTAGTGCCGCCCACTTTTCTGGCGCTTTTTATTACTTTTTCTACCCTAGGCTGGCGTTTGGACTGGAAAATCTGAAATGCAGTTTTATGGTCTTTATATAATTTTAAAAATTCCGCAATCACAACAGTATCTTCTAATGCCAGTGATGCTCCTTGACCAATATCTGGAGAAAACGGGTTCATTTTCTTTTGCACATTCTTTCCAAAGATCTGATCAGATCATAGTATGATTTATTATGATCTGATCGGCAACTTTCTCTAAGGGACAAAGTATCTTTGCAGAACTCAGGCGCACGTTCGCATGATACCCATCCTACCGATTAGTGCTAACATATACCCTTACAGCAACGGTTAAACAGCGATCCAGATCATGGCTACCACATGGGAGTTTATTATTTCACACAGCACATCCCATTAATCAGAATCCTGTCGAAAAATCGCGGTCTCATTAATCTATTAATTAAATGGAATTTTGATAACGTTAAAAGAATATGGTTTTAAAGTGATGTTGAGCTTTTTGCCTTTTAGGTTGATGGTGTTTTTTTGAGGGCTTACCGCTTCTGGATTTTTGAAAGAGTTGAGCTGATTTAAGTTGCTGCTGGCTATTTCCTCGTTGGTGGCCTTACTTTTTAGTTTCATTTTTCCTTCCAGGTCGAAATCAATATTTTGTGCCTGACCGGAGTTGTTCGCAATTTTAATGATCAGTTCTTTTTTTGTCTGATCGGTTACCGCAGAAGCATAAAGCCCATCCTGACCGATAATGTTCTTCTCATCAAGCGTAGCCGAAACTACATCGGTTCCTTTATTGGTAGAAAACTGTTTCTGTACATAATAATCGGGTGTTCCGTACGATTTTAGGTTATCTACCCAGATCATATCGGGCGCCCATTGCCAGGCATCGATATGGGCGAAAAGAGGTGCATATGAGGCCATCTGTACCACATCGGCATTGCGCTCCAAGCCGGTCATCAACGAAGCTGAAGCTAAAGCACTTTGCCAGTTGTTGCGGTCGCTTCCAACTATACTATTGTCTGCATGGACCGCATATTCGCCAACAAAAACCTTCGATCCGTTTCTTGGGTAGTTATCGTAACGGCCGGCATTTTTTAAAAACCAATCGGCAGGGCGGTAATAGTGCTCATCGATAAAATCGGCATTATTGCTCCTTAAAGTTGTATTCAACAAATTAAAACGGTCGCCATCCGGACCAGTGCCAGAACTGTAGATCAGTTTAAAATCAGGATATTTGGCCTTTATGGCTTTAGTGAAAATGGCCAGTCTTTCCAGATACTGTGGTCCCCAGTTTTCGTTTCCAACCCCCATCATTTTTAGATTAAAAGGTTTTGGATGACCAAGATCTGCCCTCATTTTCCCCCATTTGGTGGTTACATCACCATTGGCAAATTCGATCAGGTCTAATGCATCCTGTACATAAGGATCGAGTTCTTCAAGGGTCGCCACTTCGGCCGAATTATACTGACAGGCCATACCGCAGTTTAATATCGGAAGTGCATCAGAACCGATATCTTCTGCCAGTTGGAAATATTCGAAAAATCCCAAACCAAAACTCTGGTAATAGTCAGGTGCGGGGCGGTGGGCAAATTCCGTATTCCAGCGGTTCATCAACAGTTGTCTGTTTTCGATGGGGCCAATGGTTTTTTTCCATTGATAACGGTTGGCCAGGTCGGTTCCTTCTACAATGCAGCCCCCCGGGAAACGGATAAAACCGGGCTTCATATCGGCCAGCAACTGTACCATATCGGCCCTTAATCCCTGCGGGCGGTTTTTCCAGGTGTCGCCCGGAAATAACGAAATCATATCCAGGTCGATATTTCCTTTTCCCTGAAACCCAATGGCAAATTTTGCTTTTGGGTCGGTTTCGGTAGCGGTAAAACTTGCTGATTGTTTTTTCCAGTCGCTTCCCGTTTGGTCGGGTATTAAACTCCCCTGTCCGATTATTTTATTGTTCGCATCTTTTAGTAATAGCACGAGTTTAACGCCCGGAGTTGATTGACGGTACATCACTGAAAAATCGTAACGCAGGCCCTTTTTTACGCCGATGCCTTTAAAACCTTCGTTTACAAGCTCAAAATCGTCGCTTTGTTTTTTTACCTGTAAATATCGTGGATTGGCGGTGTTCACCTCTTTTCGGTTCACCACTAATATTTCGCCTTCCTGTGGCTTTTTGGGTTGAAAAGTCCAGCCCATCAGCGGTTTTGCAAATTCGAAAGAGCGGTTTTTGATCAGTTCGGCATAAATGCCACCATCGGCGCCAAAGTTGATGTCCTCAAAAAAAACGCCCCACATATTCGGCTGAACCTTGGCAATGGAATGGTCTGTTTTAACTTTGATCACTTTTGCAGTTTGTGCCTGTACTTCGGAAGTGTACCCGATTCCAATTGTTGCATACGCCAGGCATGCCGAAAACACACTTTTTACAGGGTAATTTAATTTCATACGGTTTAATATGTAAAGGTATATATCATAATAATATCGTGAAAACATTTGTTCTTTAGCAGCGATAGTTTTATTATATTTTATAGACATACAAATCTTTATTTAATACTCTGTAAACCCCACCTTATGAGCATTAAAATTCATTTTATACTTTCATAACTCATCGCCTTTATGCCTGTGGCAATAAAAATAATTTTGAAATGGTCATGATTGTAAATTAGTGGACTATAATCTCTTATTATCCGATGAGGTTCTACCGTAAAACAAATTTCTATCTAAGTTTGTCACGTTGTCCAAAGGACTCCTACAGAGAGCCTCCCGATGAAATCGGGACGAGTCGTCGGAACGACTTAGACTGTGTTATGGTAAGTTCTTCGACAAGGCTATCATTGACGATTCCAAAAGAAGGGTCGTCATCTCGACTGTAGCGCAGCGAAATGGAGAGATCTTTATACCAAGTTATTGAGATCAAATTTAAAAGATTTCTCCTCCGAAGGAGTTCCTTTGGAACACTGCGGTCGAAATGACGATCCTTCAAAGCCGTTCGCCTACTTTATTTATATGTCATTAATATTGATTTTTATCCAATAAATTATCCCTCAGGATGACCTCTTTAAGATTTATCTCTAACTTAACAACATTGAGATAATGTATGTAGTTTATCTACAATAAATGCCAATTGATATACTCGGTAAATTAAAAAAGAGCGAATAGAAGAAAAGCCGTGTAACAATAAACCAGGGCTTTTCTTACTGCTTGTGTACTTCGAATAAGATTCGACTAAAATTTAACAGAAATCTTTTTCCCTTTATATTCAACTGATCTGGCATTTTTTGTTTTGGTGCCGGTTTTATCAGCGTTCAAAGTGATAAGTTCAATATTGAAGTTTCTCTTTGTCAGCATTCCGGTGTAACTTCCTTTTCGATCGGAAATATTTAAGGTCCTTGATTTTTGATCCCATTTCAATACAATGGTAGTGTAAGCCCCTTTTTCATAGTTATAATTATCATTTTCATCCTCATAAAGTGTAAAATTTCCATTTGCGCCTTCATAAACCCGAATATCAAGATTCTCCCATTTTTTCTCTGTAGAATATTGTACATCAGGACCGAAAGGAATGATAGCGCCAGCCTTCACATATAATGGAATGATGTCAACGGGAGCGTCTGTTTCAACAGTCTGTCCTCCTACGCTATACTCATTCGTCCAAAAGTTATACCAGTCACTTCCTTTAGGTAAATAAACCGGAGATTTTCTTACCTGATATTTTGTTACCGGCGCAACCAGGATGGAGCGGCCAAACATATATTCAGTGCCAATCTCATGCGTACGCTGATCGGCGATAAAATCCATAATCAATGGGCGCATAAAGGTTCCGTTATTTTCGCTTACATCCCATGATGTGCCATATATGTAAGGCAACAGTTTATAACGGAGTTTTATGGATTTCTCCTGGGCATCAAAACACCATGAACCACGTTCACCGAAATTCCAGATCTCCCGTGGCAGATCGGTTCCATGAGAACGCATCATTGGACTAAAAGCCCCAAATTGCATCCAGCGGACATATAATTCCTGAAATTCAGGATTTTTATTGCCACCATTATCTCGCCAGCGCCCGGCAAAAAAGCCACCGATATCGCTATTCCAGTTAGGTATCCCCATTAAGGTATAGTTCAAAGCTGCCGGCACCTGCTTTTGAAGCATTTCCCAGCTCGATGTAACATCTCCGCTCCAGGTGTTGGATCCAAAACGCTGCTGGCCGATAAAGCCTGATCTGGTAAGGATCACCACACGCTTGTCATGATTTGAAGCGCGCTGATTACTTGCAATCCCTTTATTGTGCATCAGACTGAACCCGTTTTTTACACTTCTGTAGCTGCCTAAATGTGTAGGGAGGTCAAAATCAGATTCTTTGACGTTTATGTGGTCAGGTTCTGTTGAATCAAGCCACCACCCATCATTACCAATATAGCTGAATATTCCCTTATTGAGGTATTGCCAGTAGATATCAAGTGCTTTTGGATTGAATACATCATAAGGTCTCGCGCCACTTTTAGGGGGCCAGGTATCAAAATTAATGATCATATTTTTACTGTCGAACTCCTTGCGCTGAAGTGTTTTCGGACCAAAGCCCGGCCATGTTACAATCAGGAGCTTCGCATTCAAACTATGAATCTCATCAACCCATTTTTTTGGATCTGGGAAACGCGCTTTATCAAAGGTTTGTGAATTCCAGGCGCTATCCGTTTTATTATATTCCGGCCAATAGCGCCAATCCTGAATGATTACATCCAGTGGAACTTTCAGGTCACGGTACTTTTTAACAACATCCAGACTTTCATCCTGTGTATGATAACGTTCCTTGCTCTGAAAGAATCCATAAGCCCATAACGGAAGCATTGGAGCTTTACCGGTTAGTCCACGCAGTTCTGAGATTACTCCATCCGTATTCGCTCCAAACATGAAATAATAATCAGCGCAGTGGCCCAGGCTTTCAAAAGATAGTTCCTCTGGTTTATCCTCAAACTTAGAGATCGAGTAATTGTCCCAGAATACCGCATAACCCTTTACAGAAAGAAAATATGGCGAATAAGTTGACATATTTTCATTTTTCATCAGATGTGAGGAATTGCGCCGGTTAAATTTATTATCCATGATCTGGCCCACACCATATATAGCTTCATCTTTATCCAGCGAAAAAGCATTCCTGACCTTGAATGATGGGGTTCCGGCGTCATTTACGGGCGAAAACAATGTGCCTCCGTCCTTGTCCTGCAGGAGTTTCTTGCCCGAAGTATCATAGAAATAAACCCCTCCGGTCTCTACATTTACCTCCACCTGAATTTTACTGCTTTTTACTACCAGATTCTGCCCCTTTTTTGCATACCTCACAGCTACTTTATTTGGTGCCGCCACAACTGAAAGACTGGTTTTAAGATAAGGTTTGCCAATGGGTGTTTTGTAAACCCTAACCGTATTTTCTGAATAGAACTCAACTGAGATATCCATTTGCCGGGCTGCAAACTTCAGCCCTTGTGCAGTTTTTTGTATGGATTGTGCCCATCCGTTCATGGTCAGCAAAAATGCAAAAAGCATAAACACGCCACAGGCTTTGTTGTAAAATTTCATAAGCATCATAAAGTTTTTATTTGATCATAGCAAACATACTGCTGAACGGTGATGTTAAGACAACAACCATGTTGCAAAAAGTATCAATGGCGTTGATTTTTCACCTTGCGGGCATACTCTGAAGGCCTGCAGCCATATTGTTCAAAAAAACATTTGCCCAGGTAACTTGAGCTGCTGAATCCCACCCTTTCAGTAATCTCTGAAATATTGAGTTTACCTTCCAAAATTAATTGCGCCGCTTTCTCCAAACGAACATTGCGAATGAACAGTGATGGCGATTTATCAAGAAGTGTGATGAGTTTTCGGTAAAGTCCGGTACGGTCCATATTAAGATCACGGCTGAGCTGCTCTACTGAATAATCTGTAACCTCAATATTCATTTCTACCAGCTTCATCGCCTTTTCTAAAAATTCTGATTCGGCCTGATTGAGGCCGGTTTTGGATTCTGAAGCGTTGCTACGCTCTTCAACTGTTGCAGAGAGGTTCTCTTTTTCTGCGAGAAGAACATTTTGCTGATCAATTAAGTTACGAATCCTGAGCAATAAAAGTTCTTCCCGATGCGTGCGTTCCAATGATTTTCTGGTGTGAGAAATATAAGCAAATATTGCTGCTGATATCAAGACTAAAGCCAATACTCCGAAACAGATAATTGCAGGCAAAGTCTGCCACCAGGGGGCATTAATGGTTATATCAAGTTCAGAAACCGGTCCGTTCCATTCTTTATTGTTATTAGAAGCCATTACCCTTAGCTTATAATTACCATGAGGCAGATTGGTATACGATATTTCGAGAACACCATGCCCGTTTACGCCATCTTCCCTGCGACTGAAGATTTCACGCCAGGACTTGTCTATTCCTATCAGCTGATATCGATAAAAGGTTTGGGATGGATTCTGATAGTTAAGCGCTGAAAACTGAAAAGTGAGAAAGTTTTGGTCATAATCAAGCTGTATCTTCTTAACATAAGGTGCACTATTAATTAAAATTACACAATCACCATAACTTTTGCCCGGTTCAACCTTTTCTCCCTTTAAAAACAGATTAGTAAAAACAGGTTTAAACGGCAGCTTACGTTGCAAAAGGCGACTGGGTTTCAAAATGCTGAATCCATTTATTCCTCCAAAATAAAGGTCACCACTCAAACTTTCATAAACAGCCTGATTTGTATATTCACCGTCTAATGTGCCAGCATTTGAATCGAAACTGGTAAAGTGAACATTTCCACTGCTTGAATCAATCTGAAGCCTGTTGATTCCATAACTGGTGGTGATCCAGATGTTGTTATGGCTGTCTTGTATTATCGCCTGTATAAAATTGTTTGACAGCCCATCCTTAGTATAAAACACATGCTGTTCTCCGGAAGGTTTAAATAATCTCAGCCCGTCTCCGGTTCCTATCCATTTCCAGCCTCTGGAATCAGTAAGTTCTGCGGTATGGTCTATGTTATAATCCATCAACATTTGAGTATATTCCAATTTACGGCGTACTGGTGAGGGGATCGAAAAAGGATCAACTTTCTCAAGTGCATTACCGTTACTTAAAGCGGTCTTGTAACGATAAAATCCAGATTTACATTTCAGGTAAATGTTCCCCGATGCATCCTCAGCAAATGTTTTCACCATGATATCGCCCAATAAGGCACCAGGAAAATACGATGCACCGATATGCTTAAAAATATACCTTTCGGGATGATCATAAAGGATTCCTTGATTTACGGTCCCAAGCCAGAATCCACCCTGCTTATCATTAAGCAGTGTACTGATCTCTGTATTCAGTTTACTTCCGTCAGTTTTGTTTAGCAGCGGCCAATATCGTTTTTCACTGCTAAAACAATCAATTATCCAGATCCCCTTGGCGCAACTGATAGATGCTTTGCCCTTTGCATCCACCACTAAGGTATTTAAGCTATATTTTGTCTCAAGGATTTTTCTCCATGCCTGTTTTTGAAGATCAAAGAAAAAGAACCCGCCGTGGGTTCCATTTCTCAACTGATAAAAACCATTGCGCCCTTTAACGACCAGGGAAGTATTGCCAAACCTGGCATATTGCGTATCGGGATATGCAGCGGCACTGTACAACTTATGTTTCGAACTCAGATCGTAACAGATTACCTTTCCTGTATTGTAGAAAAGATACAGCTTTTCTTCATCAGCGCTCACATCCTGCAGTCTCCCCTGATCCTGCGACAGCCCGAATTCTTGAGTATGATCGCTAAGCACAAGTTTATCACCAATAAGCAACCACAGCCGTTGCTTTGTATCCATGAAGAAATTATCTATTGGCTTTGGAAAACCTATCTTTTTGAAATAGCGCGCCAAATCCTGTGTATACTTCTCCTTACGCAGATCAACCCGTAAAAGTTCCTTATAGTCCTTTATCCAAAGTATGGAATCGCCACTCAGATAAATCCTGTAAAAACCATCGTATGTTTTTAAAGGATATTTGCGCTGCGAATCCCGATGAATATATTTAAACCCCGCCCCATCATAGATATTGATATTACCGGTCGTTTTGAAAACCATACGTCCGTCGGGTAACTGAAGCATGTAACGAACCTGGTTGTCACTCAGTCCGTGAAGAACATTAAGCGGCGTAAATACAAATTCTTGTGATTTAGCGCAAGAGAACAAGAAAAGAAAGATTGAAATAAGGAAGATTGTTCGCTTCATTCTGGCTTCAGAGTTCTCATGAAATATCGGTGCAATTATGAACAGCTTTAGTTGAAGATGAGGCTGCTGCTTCAACACTGACAACAGCATCCTTTATTTAAACATTTGGTTACACGAATTTCGTAAAATAATCGATTTAAGCAATCGATTGCGCAAAAATATTTTAGTTAACGCTACTCATGTCGAAATTGAACAGATAGTCTCCCAAATTAGCTTTTGATTATCCAACCAACAGGCTACTACATAAGATATGCGAATCCCGAAGATATCCTTAAAAACTTTAGACTTACTTAAACTTCCTGAATTTTGTTTGTATACCAAACCGCAGGGTATTCCGAAGTGGATTATAACCCGATCCTACCAGGTAGGAAAAATCGAGGGAAAGGCTGCTATAATGGACTCCAAGGCCAAGGGTGAGGTAAGAAGTATTGGCTTTTTCGGGATGCTGGTACAAGTAGCCGGCCCTGAGGTACAGCGTCTCTTTGAAGCTCATCTCTGCGCCCGTTGATATGCCAACCTCTTTTAATTCTTCGCGAAAGCCTCCCGGGGCATCACTGAAAGAGCCTAAAATGCCCGATGGCACTGAACGGTCAGGATCCCGTCCCTTTACGATATTCCCATCCGGGCCGTAAACCGGCTGCGTGGGAGCCATCAGTTTATTAAAATCAAGCAATAATGTAAGCTTGTTCTGGCCCTCGCCTATTTTAAGTGCAGATCCTATCTTCATATTGGCGGGGAGAAAGTAAGACTGAGCGGTATTGCGGTAGGTCATTTTTGTGCCGATATTGGACAAGTTAAGGCCAAAGCTCAAAACCGCAGGAGTTCCTGCCAGCATTATATCCGATTTCTGAAAAGCAGAAACATCTGCAGCCAGGGCTTTTCCCGAACCCCTGTTTCCATTAACTGTTCCTCCGCCAAAAAGGTTACTGCTGATATACCGTACATTTCCACCAAGAGCGAAATCCGGACCAAGCCTGAGCGAATAGCCAAGATCGAATGCAGCTTCACTCGGACTATAAACACCAAGATTCTGAAAATTTTCGTCGCTGAAATTAATATCTCCCATAGAAAAATACCTAATGGATGCAGATACTGTATTCCGTTGGTTCATCCTATAGTACCCGCTAAGATATGAAATACTCATATCAGGTGCCAGCTGCTTCAGCCAGGGGCTATAAGAGCAGGAGACACCGAAATCTCCATCTGTGAGAAATGCTAGTGCAGAAGTATTCATCACGGTCGAATTGGCATCAGGATCAAGGGCCACACCTGCATTCCCCATTGCTCCTGATCTTGGCTGTGGCGTAATCAACAGGAATGGTACCGCAGTGTAAATATTGTTCCTGGTGCTGGCATCTGTCTGGATACCGTTTATAGACTGTGCAGATACTGTTTGATACAAAAGAATCAGAATTAATAAGGTCCACTTTTTCGTAGACATATTGTTTGATCGTATTTTCATAGTGTTAGATATATAAATGTGGATCGAAGCGACCATTCAGTTTTTCATGATGGTTTATTATTTAGCACATAAATTAAGGCTCCCATTGCTATACTTAAAAACAGGAAGGGCTAATTAAAAAAGCCCTTCCTGAACGGATATAAATTAAATCAAAGATTAATTGATAAGCACTTTGCCTACGTACTGGTTATTAAGAAGCAAAACATAAAGCCCCGCAGCTACCTGTCGCTGTAACTGTACTTCTATATCGCCAGAATGGTTAACCGCAGATTTTGAATACACGGTGCGTCCGGTTAAATCTACCAGCTTCACTTCTACATCCTTCTTTAACAGGTTTGCGGTTGTTGTAATATTAAACCTGTTGTTTGTTACCGGGTTTGGATAAATTACTGTACTGCTGGCTAAATTAATGCTGGATTCTTTTGGTGCTGCAATGGCCAACTGGTTATTTGTACCGGTAGGCACTGTGCCATAAATCAATTCTCCCCTGTAGTAAACGCACACATGGTTATTTTCAGCAAAACTACCAGGTTTGTAAGAATGGTCGTTTAACTGGTTAAACGCTGACCAGTCTGACTTGGCAATCCGGTACTGGATGTTTCCTGTTCCACTTAAGGGATGCAGTTTACCAGCACTCGAATCTACTTTCAGTTCCAGGTACGCACCACCATTGGTGCCTATTGATGGACTTATAGCTACAAACTGTCCCTGGATTTTAGACACTCCCAAATTGGCATAGTCTACCCAGAAGTTCAGGCCTGCTGCGCTTTCAGGGGTAAAAAAATACCTGATGGCAATATCTTTGTAATCTACCGGAGTATTGCCTGTATTCTCTAGCTTTAAATAGGTACTGATTGTGCTGCTTCCAGCACTTTTACCCTCTGTAAGCACTTTTACATTTTTGGTTTCGGTTATGGGCGCTGGCTCATTTCCCCAGATCAGGGTTCCATTACGGTATAAGGTAATTTTGCTATTGTCAGCATAGGTAGAACCTGTACGATAAGAAAAGTCGTTACTTTCGGTTAAGTTTGCCCAGTTTGAGTTGGCAAGGCCCGATTCGATAATGCCTGAACTGGCACCAGCGGTAAGTGCTCCTGCTGTAGCATCAAAACTGTATTCGATATAGCCATATGCATCGTTTCTTGGCTGGGGTAACGCAACATATTTGGTTTTAACCTTGCTGTTGCCCATCTGCGCATAATCTATCCAGGTATTAATCCCTGCAAAATTTTCTGCCGTAAGCCAGTAACGGGCTGTAAGTATGCTGTAACCGGTTGAAATGGTATCTCCGTTTACAATCTTTAGCTTTGGTTTGATTACATTGTTCGATTGCTGCCCATTATCGCCATCAGCCGATAAGACCTTTAAATTTAAAGGCAGTATAGTTAGGTTTTGAGTTGCAACAGCTGAACCATATGTCCCATTTCCTGACTGGATGGCCGTAAATGTGGTAGTCCCAGCTTTTAAGATGCGCGCCACGCCATTTATCACCGTAGCTACACGCTCGTCAGAACTGCTAAAACTTACAGGATTGCCAGAAGAAGCAGAAGCCTCAAGGGTAAAATCTGCATCGCCAAGAACTTTCGGCGCAATGGCAGCGAAGTTTATAGTTTGTACATTTTTAACAGTTAATACCTGCGATACCGGGATTGCAGCCAGGTATTGGGCATTTCCGGTCTGTGAAGCAGTGATTGTTGTATTACCCGCAGTTAAAATATGCAGCTGTCCATTAACTATTGTTGCAACATTGGGGTCTGAACTGTTATAGCTTACGGTTAAACCCGAACTTGCTGTTGCGCCTGCATCAAAATCTGTGTCGGCCGTAACTTTGCTTGCGATAACGGGAAAGCTTATAGTTTGTACATTTTTAACTGTTAATGCCTGGCTTATCGGCTGTGCTGCCACATAATCTGTATTGCCAGCCTGTGATGCGATAATGTTCGAAGTTCCGGCAGCTACAATATGTATTTTTCCATCCACAATGGTGGCCACCGATAGATCTGAACTTGTATAGGTTACCGGAAGGCCCGATGTTGCGGTAGCAGCAGGATCAAAATCGACATCCCCCGATCCTTTTTCTGCCAGGGCATTAAATATAATGTGCTGTCCCGACTTCATATTTTGAGCAATCTCTGCAGCGGTTAAGGCCCTGCTGTAGATTTTAAATTCATCAATCGAACCATTAAACAAGGGATCGTTAAACTGCGATTTGCCCAGATAGTTCAGTGTTGTGCTGCCAATGGCAGAAGGTTTGATTGTAAGACCCGTATTGGAAGCAACAGCAGTTCCGTTGATATACATGGTGCAGGTATTGCCAGATTGGGTAATGGCAAAGTGGGTCCAGGTGTTGAGCGGTAAAGTATAATTATAACTTACAACCTGCTCCGCTCCTCCATTTTTAATGGCATAACGCATTACATTGGCACTTCCTGCCTGGATTGATAAAAACATATATTTACTGGATCCGGTACCAAAATCAAATACCCGCATCCAGTTTGTCTTGGCATCCATCTTTAACCATGTCGAAATGGTGAAATCATTTAAAGCACTAACTATTCCTGTTGGAAGCGTGGCATAAGCGTTAGCCGTGCCATCCAGCTTAAGTGATGTTCCGTACTTTCCTGAGTTCCTGATGGCTGAGGCGGCTAAGGTGCCATGAGTAGCTCCCCAACTATCGATACCCCGCATTCCGCCGGCTTCGTCAAATTTCAGATAAGTCAACTGACCCACATTTGGTGTTGCTATTACCTCTGCACTTGAAGGCATTTCTCCTACGCTATCAACCGAAGCAACTACATAATAATATGAAGTTCCATTGCTGATATTGGTGTCGATGAATTTTGTAGTGCCTACATTTGCTACGGTGGTATAAGGTCCGCCTGAAGTAGCCGAACGCTTAACATTATAACTAAAGTTCTGAATAGCATCCCATTCGATGATATTCTTCGCATCGCCAGAGGCAACCAAAACACCTCCTACTGTAGTATTTAGAATCCTTAATGAAAGGGCTGCAGTATCTGCTCCAGTCTCATTTGAAGCGGTTAATGTAACATTAAAAAGCCCTGCTTCGGTTGGAATTCCGGATATCACACCCGTAGCGGCGTTTACACTCAATCCGGCAGGAAGACCAGTTGCATTAAAGCTTGTCGGTGATTTGAGCGCTTTAATCCCATAAGAAAAATTCTTGCCTATGAGTGCAGTATCGGCTAATGCACTGATAATTGTTACGGGAATGGTTCTATCGTCAAGCAATTGTATATCATTACCCGATCCTCCTTTATAAGTAATACGGAAATTATAGCTGCCTGCCGAAATAAGTGACATCTCAGGAAGATCCTTGAAAATACCGTTGATTTGACTAACGCCTGTATTTTCCAAAATGGTAAAGTTTGTACCCGATGGCAATGAACCTGAAACAAGGCTGTTTAAAACCAATCCTGACTGGTTTAATGAAGCACCACCCGCAATCACTTTGTCGGCGGTAGCAGCTGGGCCATTCACATCAACTTTATAGGTTGCATCCGTATTTAGGGTAATAAGTCCTGTTGTGCTTAAAGTACCGATGGTTCCATCAGTGCCTGGCACCAATGTAGCTCCAGTACCCGAACCGGTACCGATGGTTATTGTACTGGTATTTCTTCCACCACCACCTAAGGCGCCTTGTTTGGCAATAATAGGGCTGTTATATGTACCCGCAGAACCGTTATTTAATAAAAATGTTCCGTTTAAAATAGTTGTTGTTCCTCCAAACGTACTGTTTCCTGAGAAAGTCAGGGTTCCTGTTCCAACTTTTTCTACTGAGAGTGTTCCGGCTGCATTTGCCATTGTTCCACTAAAATTGGAATTGGTATTCAATGCTCCAATCCTGATAATAGGTGTTCCTGCAACATTGCTGCGGATACCGCCCCTTCCTGAAAGTGAACCAAATTCAAGCGCTCCGGTGGCAAACATAATCCGATGGCAATCTGTACCCTGAGCATCCAATAACCAGTTGGCGTTCGCACTGCCCGATTGTGGCGTAGCAAAAGCCAGACGATGGCTTCCACTGCGCAGTTTGGTAATAAAAGTCCCGGTGAAACCGCTATTATCGCCGTAGAGGCTAACAGTGGCATAATTATCAGATCCATCATTATATAGTCCGCCGCCTCCGGAAATTTTTCCATACAAATTTAAATGTCCCAATCGCTCATAAAAGAACCCGCTTTTACCTGCCGGAACTTCAATATCATTATACAAAGTGGCCGTTTCAGTAGTTAATCCGGTATACAGCGCGCCACCTTCCATGATGATTTTTCCTGTTCCCAACGGACCGCTAGTTGGAGCACTTGGTGTACCTGTACCTATACCCATAACCTGGATACCATCAGTTGAACCCCAGGCATAACCTCTTGTTCCCTGGATAATTGTATTACCTGAATACGTATTTGCCCCAGACATTACAAGTGCCGAAGTTCCTGTTTTAAGTAAACTTCCTGTTCCGCTAACAATGCCATTCAGCTCAATACTGTTTGTTTTTGCAGCCACATTTAATTGTCCGCCCAAAATGACAGGCATGGTTAATTTTTCGGGATTTGATGAGTTGTTAACCAGGTCATTCTTTATCGTTAAAGCATTCCCCGAAATACTATAAGCGTTTGCTTCGGTTTCAAACTGAATTCTCGATGCTATTATACCGTTTATATCGTTGGTCAGCAGTGAATCTGTAGTTGCATTGAATGTTAATATAGCAGGATTTACCGGGAGCGCATTTCCGGTCCAGTTGCTGGCCAGATTTAATGAATCTGTGAGTGGTGTTGAGCTCCATACCGAGGAACTTGCGCCAGGAACGCCAAAGCTTTCGGGCGAATTGGCACTTTCCTTTGTGGTTCCAACAGAAGATAGTACATAGTAATATGGGCTGCCACTGGTAACCGCTGTATCTTCATAGGCGGTAGTGCTAACCGTTGCTATGGTGGTATAAGGGCCGCCACTTACTGTACCACGTTTCACCTTGTACGAAACCGCACCTAAAACTGTATCCCATGTAAGGTTGATCCGGTCGCTTTGATTAACTACTGTAGGCCGCTTGGGAATTGCTGGAGGCACAGATGCGAAAACTTCGTTGGAATTACCACTTTCCATATCGCCTGTAAATGCCGTAATAACATAATAGTTATTTACTTCAGGTGCAGGTGCCGGATCTGTAAAATTGGTTAGGGTAATAGCTGCCTGAATAGTGGTATATGGCCCTCCCGCTGTTAGCGAACGTTTTACCGAATAACTGGTGGCGTTGGCTGAAGCTGGCCAGCTCAGTTTGATCTGTGTACCATTAACAACAGATGCCGTAACCGGAGCTGGTGCTGCAGGCGCCTGGTTATTGAGCACTTTCAGGATCAAAGTTGCCGTGCCGCTGCCGATAGTATTGGTAGCTGTTAGTGTTACTTCGCTTTGTCCTAGCGCGGTAGGCGTGCCCGAAATAATACCGGTAGCTGTATCCAGGCTAAGCCCTGCAGGTAAACCGCTGGCACTATATACTGTAGGATTGGCACTGGCATTGATGTTATAACTTAAAGGCAGGCCAATGGTGGTTGTGGCAGTGGTAGCACTGCTGATCTCTGGAGATCCTGCTGGTGCAGATTGGCTATAGCCTACATTACTGAACGTGGCTGTATTATGTAACGATGTATTATTAGAGATGGTATAAAAACCAAGGTACAGTTGCGCCGGGAAACCAGTTGCTGAATACCAGCAACTAAGATTCGTCCAGTTAATGCCATCTTGTGAGTGGTAAGCAAATATGCGGGTGTTTACACGTTCAATTTTTAACCACCAGGGGGCTTTGGGCTGTCCATGCCTTCCGATACCGCCATTTGCCCCGAGAAAAAGATCCCAAAAAGGGGAACCGGGCGCTAATGATTCGCGTATCATGACACCACAGCCTCCGGTAGTAAGCGACATATTTTCAACCTTTACAACCAGACCTGCATCACCGCTCATTTTTTTAAAGTTAAAACTGAAGGCATTACTGGTGGAATTTCCGGCACCTTTTATGGTCCAGATCCCGTTATTGAAGGATGCGCTGCCTGCCAGTCCGGGGTTACCGATATCAATGTTGGTCAAGTTATTTACTGGCTGTACGTGCTCAGAAGGATAAAACACAGGGGGCAAACTAACCGCAGTGGAAGTATCGGATGATTTCAGATACAAGAAATCTCCTCCTGCTCCACCTAAAGCAGCCCGCATCCTATCGGTATGAGGGGTAGGTATTCCCTTGCGTCTATTGTATGCGTTATGAATGATATTGGTCATGTCGCCACGCCTTTCTCCTGGCATAATCCCCCAATTGGTCCAATAACTGGCATAACCGCCAAAGGGGATATAAGTCATGCTGGCCCCGTCAAAAGCATACTGATGATACAGCTCACCAATAGCCAACACCCTGTTACCAAGTTCGGCAAACATATCTATCTTCTGCTTGTAGGCTACTTCTGCACCCCATGCCAGGGCTGCTGCCTGTATACGCCAGTGGTCGTCGCGGCCAGTATCTCCTACTTCGCCATTGGGTAGCGAATTACGCATACCTCCGCCGGCATCCATCCGGTACACTTCGATCGACTGGTTAAACCGGGTAATATCATTACAAAAAACCGATGCTGCAAGGGCAATTTTTAATTGAATAGCCCCCTTGTTCTGATCCCGCAACGGAAATGGAACAAATGAGGTTGGAAATAAAACTTCAGAAAAATATTTTTCTACATGCTGTGTATTGGCTGGAGTCCAGCCAGGAAAGGTATAGCGCAGAATTTCTGCTCCTACACCCCAATACTGGGCATAATCGCCAATATCCAGCATAGATTCAATGCCTCCCCAGGTGGTATTGGTAACTGCCCAGGCATCCAGCATGTTGGTTGCCTTTCGGGCATAGGCACTATCCGCGGTAAAAACGTACATAAAGGCCAGGTTACGGATAGCAACCATATCATTTATCCATGCATTGTTATTTAGGTGCGGGGCACGGCTTACCGTAGCGTATGGCCCTGCCATCACATAGCTTAGCTTAGACTTGCCGTCATTTTTAAATGCATTGTAAGCCGACAGCCAGGGTTCCTGGGTGATGTTGGCTTTCAACTGATTCAGGTCAGCCTGGTTTAAAGCAATACCCGGATGGACAAAGGTTTGTATCTGCGCGCTTGATTGCTGAGCACCCATAAAAATCAGAACAGCAAAAAAGAAAATAATCAGGTTCTTTTTTGCCAACAGTTTTAGCTGGTAAAGTAAAAGTTTTCTCATAAGGATGTAATTAGTTGGTTATAGATCAGATTTTTGAGCGCTGATTTCCATAAGGACACATGATATCAACTTTGATACTTAGCTATTTAAAAAAAATATTTTCAGGAATAATTATAATTATATGCTAATCATCAAGTGCTCTATTTTCGATGCACGATGACTTTGTATCTATTATCAATAAACAATAAATCGCAGGCAATATGGACGACAATACATAAAACTAATGACCACTGGAACCGATGATCATTGTTTAAGTCAACCTCAGGATACTAATTTTAAATTAATTAGATTAATCAATTTTTCCTTTGTGAACCATAATACTTAAGCGAGCAGCCGGTAGGTGCTTAATTCCTTTAAGCTAAAAGATATGGTATTGTAGACAGCCTAAAGAACTAAAATAGCACCTTAAAGAACAGGCGCTATTTTAGTTATTTGTTAGGCCGGATTTAAGTAGAATGGGGTTACCGTGCTATGGCCTAGCTGGATAGAAATGCAAACGCAATTAAAATATTGATTAATAATGGTTTGTAAAATAACGTCAATAGAATGGTCGTCATCTCGACTGTAGCGCAGCGAAATGGAGAGATCTTTGTACCAAGTTGTTATTTTGAGATCAAATTTAAAAGATTTCTCCTCCCAAGGAGTTCCTTTGGAACACTCCGGTCGAAATGACGATATTTCAAGGTTATTCACCTGCTTTATCCATCTGTCATTCATATTGATTTTTATAAAATAAATTAACCCTCAGTGTGACAAAAACATTAGATAAGCAAAAATAATTGCATCAAATTTAAACAACCTCTTATGCTATTTTAATTTCTTCTGGTCAATCTTCGATAGCGAAAGGCTGGTTAACTTACTAACGGTTTTGCTTTGAATCCTGATTGTTTTAATAGCACTACCCGGAAAGAAGATATCTGTCATCACAGTTAATCCGTTATCGGCAAAAAGTTCTATGGATGCTACATCCAGGATCAAGCTAATATTTATTTTCTTATCGGCCAGTAACCTGGGTGCACTATGTTTTTTGGCAAATCCTTTTTCAAATGATGTTTCACCAGATAGTGTCCGATCAATAAAGTAACTGTTGTTCTTTTTGTCGTAGCCTATAATCAGCTTTTGTCCGCTAACGTTCGATAATACAATATTCAGATCGCTGGTATTTTCAAGGCTGAGATCGAGTTTGAACTTTCCATCCAGAGGCCCGGCATATGCAGATAGGTCAATCTCCTTATCGATAGTAACAGCTCCTTTCTTGTAAACAGGCTTTAATGATGGCGAAATTTCCTTTACAGGTAACGAACGAAGATAATAATCTCCATCTACACTTGCGAGTGATAGATCTCTGGCAATTGTCGTAGCACCGCGCCAGGCCTTGGTAGGCACCTGATTGGCATATTGCCAGTTATTCATCCAGCCAAGAAATATCTTCCTGTCACCAGTATTAGACCAGGTAACTCCCGCATAATTATCGGTTCCATAATCCACCCATTTCTCTTTTGTAGAATTTGGCACAAATTTATTTCCGTCAAAGTTTCCTGTAAAGTATTGAGTCGCAGAACCTCCGTTAGGGCCTCCGGGATTGATGCTAACTAAAAGCACCCATACCGTTTTACCATTGCTTTTGAGTGGAAATAGATCCGGGCATTCCCAAACCCCACCATGGGCGCCCAGGTTGGCACCAAATTCACTTTCGCGTTTCCAGGCTTTAAGATCTGGAGAGGAATAAAAAGTGATCCTGTCCTTTGTAGCTAAAGTCATGATCCATTTTTTGCCTTGTTCATACCACATCACCTTCGGATCCCTGAAATCGCTTATCCCAGGGTTTGGGAGCACAGGATTACCCTTGTATTTAGTCCACGTTTCGCCCTCATCATTACTATAAGCAATACTTTGGTATTGGTGCAGACCAGTCTTCGCCTCTTCGATTTTTTGGTTATGGTGCGTAAATATTGCAACCATAGCGTTCTTGCCAAATCCTGCAGTATTGCCTTTATCGATCACGATACTTCCCGAAAAAATAGTCCCCAGACTATCTGGATAAAGTGCTATGGGCTTTTCCTCCCAGTTAAAGAAATCTTGGGTTGTAGCATGTCCCCAGTGCATAGGTCCCCAGGTTGTACCTCCGGGATGATACTGAAAGAAAAGATGGTAAACGCCATTGTAATACACCATCCCGTTAGGATCATTCATCCAGTGTGCCTTTGGTGAGAAATGGAAAGCTGGCCTGTATTTTTCATTTTCGGTTGATTGGGCATTAGAACCGACAGAGAATAGGCAAAAAAGCAAAAAGAACACCGATCTTATTGATTTGTTTTTCATGATTTATTATTTAATTTTTAGCAAATGAAGCTGTATCAAAAAAGCATCTTCTTGTTTGATTAACAAAATAATATTTAGGAAAGGCGTCATACTCAGCTTGGCTGGGCATCGTAATGCGCTTAATATTATTTTTTACGCTTTAAGATTAGCTTCGCTGAGCACTTCGTGGTTCCCACCTGCGTGGGAATGACGAAAACCCAAATTTAATTCTTTAACAATTCTTAAATTTATCTTTTTGATACAGCCTCTTTTAAAATATTACCATCCGTTGTTTTGTTTATATACCCCGCTACTAAAGTTAATCTGATTTAATGGGATTGGGAAATATTCATCCCTCCCTGCCGTAAACCTGGCATCTGCGAGATGGGCAACCCTTGATTTTTCGACTGTAAAATAAGCGTTCATAGTCTGCCCAGCAATCCCCCACCTCACCAAATCAAAAAAGTGATAACCCTCTGTAGCAAACTCAAGTCTTCTTTCAAATCTTAGGGCCTGCCTTGCAAAATCCTGTGTCCAGGTACAATTTACCCCAGGTTGATAGAGCTGAACGTTATAGTTTGAAGTTGGGTTTCCCGCTGCATTTTTCAATAGGTTACGACTTAGGTTTGCGCGGTTTCTAACCTGATTGATCAGCGGAACAGCTTCCAATGGCCGTCCCAGCTCTATCAGCGCTTCTGCTTTCCAAAGCAGCACATCTGAGTAGCGGATGATCTGCCAGTTTTTCGAACTTCCGATAAATGGTGGAACTTTTTGAAAAGAAGCGTCGTCTGGAAGTACTGCTTCTTTCATACTGGCAAATGCATCGTAAATAGCCGGTGCTCTTGACCACGAGCGCTGGAATACAAATGTTGGCTTATATTTAAAAGGTGCACCTGGTTTGGCCACGGTATGATCAAGTCGCGGGTCGAATGAACTGCTCTGAAAGTCGAGAGAAGCTGCCGCATCTGTATTGTTGTAGGTGGAAAAAAGAGGCAATCCGTCGGTTCCTGTTTTAAAAGCATTGATCAGATCATGGCTAGGTACATTAAAACCGCAGCATCCATATTCCTGGTTCATTGGATAGTTAAGCGCATGCCCATAATCCAGTCTCCCCTTTGGCGTACCATCATCTTTCGAATACTGGATAGCAAAAACAGATTCCGTGCCGTTATCAGAAGCAGATAAAAAGTTGCTGGCATAATCCGTGCTCAGACTGAATTTGCCCGATGCGATGATCTCATCACATAACGTATTTATTTCATTTAATTTAGCAGCATCAATACCGCTTACCGCGTTATTTTCACTTTGGGTATAGGCCTGGTACAACAGCACTTTGGCCAGATATGCTTTTGCAGCATTTCTGTTTACCCTGCCCTTATCGTTCTGATCTATCGGCAGCGCTGTAACGGCCGCTCTGAAATCACCTGCAATCTTCGTCCAAAGCGCATCATTATTCAAGGCCTTGTTGGAAATTGACGGATAGTCGGCCTTTGCCATATGCTCATCAATAAAGGGAACATATTTGAAAAGAATCTTTAGCAGAAAATAAAAATGTCCTCTCAAAAAGCGAAGTTCTCCCTGGCGTTGAACCTTGTTTGGATATTCAGTAACCGAGATCGCCTCTACCCTTCTGAGTGCCTCGTTTGTCCGGCCTATGCCTACATACAGCCTGGCCCACACTTGATCGATGAGCCCATTATCAGGCCTGTTAAGGGAAAATGTCTCAAACAGATGGAACTCTGACAGGTCTCCGGGGCCATCCCCACCTTTATAGGTGTCTCCTCCACGAATGCTTCCGTAGGGCCACATACTTGAATATGGAGAAGTATAATGATCATTTCCAAGTGCAGAATAAGCTGCAATGACTATTTTATCAATATTCTCAGGAGTATTCAGATCATCGCCGAAAACCACGCCCTGCGCTGGCTCATCAAGGGCTTTTTCGCATGAGAAGAATAGGGTAGCGAAGAATGCCAGTGTATATATTAATTTTTTCATCTTTTGATATATCTAATTTTACAATGTAATATTTACCCCAAGGGTACCAACAACCGGCACAGGAAATCCATAATTGGGAATCTCTGGATCAGTACCAGTAAAAGATTTGCTCTTTATGGTAAAAAGGTTACTGCCTTGAACGAATATCCTGAAGTTCTGTATTTTCATATTCAGCGCCTTTTTAAGATTATAACCAACCTGCAGGTTGCGCAGCTTGAGGTAAGATCCGTTTTCAATGAAGTAAGTAGAGAACCTTCCTTCATTATTGCGGTCTACAAGAGTGAGCGCTGGAATGGTAGAGCCTGGATTTGAAGGACTCCACGCATCAAGTGTCCTGCTGCCCCAGTTCGTACCTGTCCAAAGCGAAGAAAAATCGGTATAGGTTTTAAAGTCGTTCACCACATCTACATTGATGGCCTGTAGGAAAAAACTCATATCGAAGTTCTTGTAACTAAGGGAAACATTCAGTCCATAAGTGAACTTGGGGCTATTGTCGCCTATAAAGTCGCGGTCCAGATCGTTAATCACCCCATCATTGTTTAGATCCTTATATTTAATCCTGCCTAATCCTTTTCCAGGCTGGCTGGCATAAGCATCCACTTCTGTTTGTGAGGTAAAGAGGCCATCGGCAACATATCCAAAGTAGGAGTTTATGGGCCTTCCAAGTACGTTTTTGTCGGTACCATTGCCAGGATAGGAAGCCAGTACATCTTTAGGCAGATCGGTCACCTTGTTCCTGTAGAGCGAAAAGTTACCCGTCAGGCTGAAGCTAAAATCATCACCAATCTTGTCTTCATAGGTAAGAATCGCGTCAAGCCCTTTGTTCTGGAGCGAAGCCCCGTTACTGTACCTGTTTCCTCCATCTCCAAGTACAGCCAGGTAAGCAGGACTGATTAGAATATCTGAGGTTTTCTTAATAAAATAATCAACAGATCCAGTAAGCTTATTGTTCCATAAACCAAAGTCCAAACCAAAATTCGACTCTCTTAAAGATTCCCATTTCAGGTTGTCGTTGCCCCGTTGCATAAAGGCAAAGCCAGATGGCAGTTGACCTGTGCCTGAACCTGTGATATCATATGCAGTACCTTTATCAAAGTCCCAAGTCGGGTCAGTCCCGTAAACAGCAGCGTATAGCGAGCTGGTAGCATTGTTGGGGATTTCCTGGTTTCCAGACCGGCCCCAGCCATACCTAAGCTTCAGATCAGAAAACAGACCTAGGTCCTTTATAAACTTCTCTTCACTCATTCTCCAGCCAAGTGAAAAAGCAGGGAAAGTACCGTATCGGTTATCTTTACCAAAACGTGAAGAGCCGTCTCTCCTTAAGGTTACAGAAGCAATATAACGGTCGTTGTAACTGTAGTTGACCTTACCGAAGTAAGACAACAGTTTGTTTCCCGCCCCACTTCCCCCGTTGAGGGTATTTGTGCTACCTACGTTAAGGTAGGCATATTCAATATCTTCCAGCGCAAGCCCTTGTCTGCTTGCAGAAAACTCCTGACTGATGTTCTTTATGTATTCCTGACCGGCGAGTATTTCCAGGTTATGTTTATCCTTGGTAACCTTATAGTTAAGGGTATTCTGCCAGATGATATTACCCTGATAGGTCTGTGAATTGCTAACCTGGTTTGCAGGATCTGCCAAAAAGCCCGAAACATATGATTTTTTTAACAGGCGCTGATAGCTACCATTATAGTCTACACCAAAATTTGTCCTGAAGTTCAGCCCGGGAACGATCTGGTAATCCGCGTACGCATTTCCGAAAAACCTGTAGAAATTGTAGGTGTTTTGCTTATTGTCCTCTATTAACCTAACCGGGTTCTGTCTATCGGTCATTCCTGCTGCAGGGCCTCCCCAGCCTCCACTTGTGGTATATACCGGCACAATAGGTTGCTGTACGAGCGAGGCAAAAAGGATATCGCTCGTCGGGATCTGGGCATTCTTAATGTAGCTTGCTGAAAAATTTTCCCCAATCTTTAACTTCCCGTCGAGATAATTGTAATCAGAATTGAATCTTGCCGTATATTTCTGGCTTCTTGACTCTTTTACGATACCCTTATTATCATAATAACCCACCGAAAAAAGACTGTTTCCCCTTTCACCGCCATTGGAAAGGGCTGCATCATAGGACTGGATAATCGAATTTTGTGCAATTTCATCAAACCAGTAAGTATCTGCAGCCTTCATGGTCTTTGCGGCATCGATATACTCCGGAAAGATCACACGGTTGAGTACTGGATTGTTAATGTTATTGTTCCAGTCATACTGATAAATCTGGTTATTGTTGGGGTTCGCTTTATCGTTTACCGCCGCCTGCCAATAGGCACGGCCTCTTTCTTCGGCATTAAGCGTTTTAAGCTTGGTGGCGTAATTCTGAATGGATGTCGACGCATTAAGGTCGATCTTTGAATAACCTTTCTTAGCTTTTTTTGTAGTGATGATGATTACACCATTGGCTGCACGTGAACCATAAATAGTAGCCGATGATGCATCTTTAAGCACCTGAATAGATTCAATGTCGTTCTGGTTTAACTGTTCCAACCCGTTTTTGGTCGGTACCCCATCGATTACATAAAGCGGGTCGTTATTGCCCAAGGTTCCAATACCGCGGATTCTTACCGTTGCCTGGCCGGTCGGAGAACCATCAGTGGTAATTAGTACCCCTGGAACCCTTCCCTGAAGAGACTTTACAGCATTTCCAGAAGGGATATCCCTGATCTTTGAAACATCAACTACATTGACCGCTCCGGTGATGTCTTTTTTTCGTTCTTTTTGGTAACCTGTTACCACCACCTCGTTGAGCTTATTGATCGCGATGTCGAGTTTGACCTTAAGATTCGCCGATTCTGCGGTAATCGGAATGGTCAATGGTTCAGCTCCAATATAAATGAACCTAAGCGACTGACCAGCAGAAGCTTCAATTTTAAAACTGCCATTAGCATCTGTGGTCACCGTTTTTTGGGTACCCACGATCACTACGGTTACAGCCTCCAGAGGAAGGGATTCATTGTCAGTGACAACGCCACTGATTACCCTGGTCTGGCCAAATGCCAGGCCCATTACCATACAGGCAAAAAGCCAGGTAAGGAAAATTTTTCTCATAAAAATTCAGATTTGGTTAGTATTATGTTTAGTTAAAATATTTCTTCAATAAACTTTTTGTATTCTTCGACCTCATATTCCGGACAGCCCCCCTTTTTGGTGGCAATAAAAGCGCCCATTCCGATCGCATTTTTTATAATGGTTTTTGGTGCCAGCCCCAACTGATGACTGGCAATGAAGGCTGCAAGAAATGAATCTCCACTCCCAATGGTATCGTTAACCTTTACCTCAGATCCCCAGGCATGGTATGATTGATCCATTCTATAATAGGAAGCCCCAAATTCGCCCTTAGTTACGATTACCTCCGGAACATTGAAGCGTTCCTGTATAAAACGGACCTGCTCTCTCTCATTTATAAACCTTCCCCCAAAAAGGATCTGGGCCATGTGTAGCTCCGACTCGTTAAATTTTATGATATCAGCCCGTTCCATCAGATTTGCCAAAAGGCACTTATCAAAGAAAGGAGGGCGGAGATTGATGTCAAATACCTTTATTGCATCACTTTCCAGAAATTTGAACAGCGTTTCTCTGGAAAGTGTATTTCTGGAGGCCAGGCTTCCGTATACAAAATATGTGGATGACTTCAGTGCGCTATAGATCATGGACTGGTGATCGATAAAATCCCATGCCACGGGAAACACGATTTCATAGGAAACCTCATTTCTGCTGCCCACCCGGGCAATCACTTCACTGGTAGGGTGAATCGTATCGCGCTGAAGGAGGCTTTTGTTAATTTGCCAACCATCAAGCAAACGCTCCAGTTTCACTCCGTTTTCATCATCTCCGATTCTACTGATGATACTGCTGGACAGTCCAAGCTTATTGAGGTGATAGGCAACATTTAGCGGTGCACCACCTGGCATGCGCCCATCAGGCAGCACATCCCATAATATTTCGCCAAAGCATATAGCAGGTGTGATCATATTCTTGTCTTTCTTTTTTGTTTAGTGCATTACAATTCTGGTCTCTATCTGCTCCAGAGATTTCCCCTTTGTCTCTGGCATCATTTTCCAAACGAATACCAGCTGCAATACCATCATGGCACAGAAAAAGAAAAATATATTTGCACCTCCAAATGACTCTGCCAGATAGGGAAAGCAGAATGCAATTAGTGCTGCCATAACCCAATGAGTAGAACTGCCGAGTGTTTGCCCCTTTGCCCTGACCTGATTTGGGAAAATCTCTGAAATGAATACCCAGATAACCGCCCCCTGCGAAAAAGCAAAAAAAGCAATAAAAAGCATTACGTAAATCGGGATCTCAAACCCGCTGGATGAACCACCCAGAAATGCAAATGCAACAAGTCCAAGAGATACGATAAGGCCTATGGAACCGATAAGCATCAGTGTTTTTCTACCAACTTTGTCTATAATATTGATCGCAAGAAGCGTAAATATAAAATTGACCATTCCGATACCAACAGTTGATAAAAGTGAAGAATGCGCACCAAGCCCTGCCATTTCAAAAATTCTTGGTGCATAATAAATGATGGCGTTTATGCCAGATACCTGGTTGAAAAAGGCAAACAGCACGGCCAGGATAACTGGTGTCTTATACTTTCCTGAAAAAAGCCCGTCCGAAGATTTGTCTTGCTGCATATCCTGACCTGACTTCCGGATAGCGGCAAGCTCTTCATCGCAGTTTAACGGATTTATGATGCGTAGGATTTCCAATGCTTTATCGTATGCACCACGCTTAAGTATAAGCCATCTTGGACTTTCAGGAATAAAGTAGATAAGCACAAGGAATATAATAGATGGAAATGCCTGAACACCAAGCATCCATCTCCATGATGCATCTCCTCCCTGGCTTAGCAAATAGTTTGAAAGATAGGATATCAATATTCCCAATACAACATTGAACTGGAAAAGCCCAACGAGCCGCCCCCTTCTATGTGCCGGAGACACCTCTGAAATATAAATGGGTGCAGTAACAGAAGATATCCCCACGCCTAAACCACCTAAAAAGCGGAATGCTAAAAAGATATACCAATTATCTGCCAGTGCGGTACCAAGCGAAGAAAGTAAATATGCTGCAGCTACGAAATAAAGTGTATTTTTTCTTCCGAAATAATCAGATGGACGGGATCCTACCAGAGAGCCGATTACCGTACCGATAAGTGCAATAGATATGGTAAGTCCATGTGCAAATGCTGAAAGGTTCCAAAACTGTTGAATGGATTTTTCAGCACCTGATATAACGGCTGTATCGAATCCAAACAGAAAGCCGCCTAGGGCTACGACCATGGACCAAGCCAGGACGGAATGTTTTTTCATAAGGGTTTATTATTGGTTGAGGATTGCAAGTTGGTCAAAAACAAGAAGGGAGGATAACAAATCTGTTCCAAAAGAGTGCAATCTTGACACATCAATTAAATGCCTGACTATCAGATAATTAAAGTTTATTATTTTTACCTAATCTGATGTGGTTACACTTTTGAAACATCAATATTAAGGTTTTGATGCATCTGCACCTTTCATCCTCCCACTCGCAGCCGAGCGTCAATTCCTTAAAGTTTCAAATTTGATTATCTTTAAAATTATTTTCTTACAAACAGGATCCTAACCAGATACAACCGGTGCCAGACACCGCCCTTATTAAAATGATAAATATGACCGCAAGACTTCACTTCCTTCATAGGATACTTATACTGGTCATCCTAACGGCTATGCTTTGTGGCTGTAGCGACAAGAAAAAGGAAGCAAAATACGTTATAGGATTTTCACAATGCGTTGGCTCAGATCTGTGGCGAAAAACCATGCTGGAAGAGATGAAAATGGAGCTTTCGTTGCATCCGGGTGCCACATTGGTATATAGAGATGCAAACAACAGCAATAAAAAACAAATCTCACAGGTAGGGGAACTATTAAAAATGGATATTGACCTGTTGATTATATCTCCTAACGAGGCACGGCCGCTCACTCCAATCGTTGAACAGGCTTATAACAGTGGCATTCCTGTGGTTATTATCGATAGGAAAACATCATCTTCGGCTTATACCGCTTATGTCGGTGCAGACAACTATCAGATTGGCAAGATGGCCGGACAATATGTATCCGGTTTGCTTAAAGGGAAAGGAAATATTCTGGAAATCATGGGACTTCCCGGCTCCTCTCCTACAATAGAGCGCCAGAGAGGCTTTGCCGAAGGGCTCCAAAAATCCGCTAATATTAGAATTTCGAATCAGATCTATGGCGATTGGTTAAAATCGCACGCTATTGATGAGCTGCTGAAAATGAAGGAGACATTGCGTACCACGGACCTAATTTTTGCTCACAATGACCAGATGGCTTCTGCAGCCAGGGAAGCATTGGATAAACTCGGAATAAAAAGGAAGGTGGCCATTATAGGAATAGATGCGCTACCTGGACAAGGGGGCGGTCTCCAGATGATTGATGACAAGGTGATAGATGCCAGCATGCTTTATCCAACGGGAGGCAAAGAGGCAATTTCAACAGCATTCCGTATCCTTGGAAAAGAATCCATCCTCAAAGAAAATATCCTTCAGTCTGTGGTCATAGATTTATCGAATGTTCAGCTCATGAAACTGCAGTGGAGCAAATTTAGCAGCCAGCAGAGAGATATTGAACGGCAGCAATCACTCCTGGCTGAACAACGTTCTTTATTTGACAATCAACAGCTTACATTAAACATCACCGTGGTTACCCTGGTGCTCTCTGTGGTTTTCGGGGGGCTGGCTTTTTTCTCTCTACTGGAAAACAGGAAGATCAACAAAAACCTGGAGGCGAATAACCTGGAAATCCTTAATCAGCGGAATAAGCTTATTGAGATGTCTGAAAAGGCTAAAGAGGCTACAGAGGCCAAACTGAACTTCTTCACCAATATATCTCATGAATTCCGTACCCCCCTTACCTTGATACTCTCTCCACTGGAAGATCTGCTTAATAATGAAAAAATTAACGCCCTTGCAGGAAAAAACCTAAAACTGATCAATAAAAATGTTTTTCGCCTGCTGCGCCTGATCAACCAGCTCATTGAGTACAGGAAGATTGAGTATGGTAAGATGCGCATAAGATCGACATCGAACAATATTATAGATTTCATTGCAGACATTATTGAGACCTTTCAGCTCGCTGCAAAAAAACAGAACATAGACCTCAGACTCTTCACTAAAGAATCGGATATAACAGTATGGTTTGACGTGAACATGTTCGATAAGGTAATTTTCAACCTGATATCTAATGCACTAAAATTTACTCCAGCCAATGGAACTGTTCATATTACAGTGAGTAAAGACGATGCTCATATCTCCATCAAAGTGGAGGACAATGGACCTGGAATGGATCGGGAAGAAATCCTCCATATATTTGAACATTTTTATCAGGCAGACTCGAATGCAAGAAAAGGATCCGGATTGGGCCTATCCCTTTCGAAGGAGCTGATGAATCTTTTACATGGAGACTTAACCGTAGAAAGCCGGAAATGGCAGGGTACTATCTTTACCGTCACCCTGCCCCTTGGGTCATCACACCTTCGGGAAGAAGAGAAGCATACCCAACAGGCGGAAAGAGAAGAGCTTTATGAAAATGCGAAAATCTACACGAGCGAACTAGAGCATCTCATGAGAGAAAAGAACCATGATTTGTTGCGTGAATTAAAGGAACGGTCGGTATTGATAATTGAAGACAATGCAGACCTTCTGCATTATCTGGCTGAGAAACTTGATGAGGAATACGAGGTGTTTATTGCTAATACCGGAGAGAGCGGGATCACTTCTGCTTACGAGCAGGTACCAGATCTGATCATCTGCGATGTGGTACTACCAGATCTTTCCGGAAAGAAAATTACAGAAAAACTCAAATCCGACATTCGTACATCCCACATTCCCATCGTCCTACTTACCGCACAGGGCAGTGTAGAACAGCAGATCAATGGCTTCGAGAGTATGGCAGATGCCTATATCGTTAAACCTTTCAATTATGAATATTTACTGGCAACTGTGCGGAACCTGATGAAAAACAGACTACTGCTGAAGTCTCATTACACAAGCGATATCAGTTCCGGAAACAGGCAACCTATTTCAAAAAGCCTGGATAAAAAATTTGTAAATGATTTTTCCGGTCTCGTGGAACAGAACCTAAGCAATGAAAATTTCAGTGTAGAGGAGATCAGTAAAGCCCTGGGGGTTTCAAGGGTGCAGCTGTACAGAAAAGTAAAGGCCTTGCTGGATTGCAGTGTAACAGACTACATTATAAACAGAAGGCTAAAAAAGGCAAAATTTTTATTGATCAATGAAAGGTATACAATCGCAGAAATCACCTATATGGTCGGATTCTCCTCACCAAATTATTTTTCGACGGTATTCAAATCGAAATATGGCATGAGGCCAAGTGAGTTTAAGAGAAACCAATCCCCAACCCAATAACTAACCTTGAAAAATGCGTTTCATTTCAGAAAATGGAGACATTGCGCAAATTCAGGCATCTGACCTAAATGGAAATATATTACAATGGTTAGGAGACATCAATCAAAGAATTCAACAAAAGCCAGCCACTAACAGGGTTTGGCAAAATCGGCAAATTTAATCTTCTACGAAATGTTATATTGCATAAAAATTTAACGTTACCGCCAACCTCACAAATCCTCGGGGCGTTAACTGCAAACAATTCCAAAAAGAAAGCATATTTTTCAATTAATGAACAATCAAATATTATTTTTTTTAAGTGCTTTAGGTGTTTTTAATAGTATTGTTTTGGGGTTTTATTTTTTATTCTTCAAGAGAAACAAAACTATATCCGATTTATTTCTAGGCCTTTTATTATTATCTCTAAGTATAAGAATAGGAAAATCAGTATTTTATAATTTTAATCCGCAGTTGTCAAAAACGTATTTACAAATAGGTTTGTCAGCTTGTTTTTTAGTTGGTCCTCTATTATATTTTTTTGTTAAATCAATACTGCAAAATCTTAATTATTCTTTTGCAAAATATAGTCTCACTTTAATAATTATAGCTATAAGTGTTTTTGGTTTTCTTTTTCCATACAAGGAAAATCCTGCCATATGGAAAGGAGTAATTTATTACTTTATAAATATTCAATGGTTTATTTTTATTATGTTATCGATTTATGAGGCTAAACAAATTTTCAAGAAGTTAGTAACTAACCGCAACCAAATTAGCTATCATGAAACTTGGATATTATCAGTTATTTGTGGTGTTTTTGCAATTTGGCTTTCCTATTCCTTAGCTAAATATACTTCATATATTTCGGGGGCTTTGACTTTTTCCTTCAGTTTTTACATTTCCTTACTTCTTATTTATTATGCAAAAAACAAAACATTAATTTCGGTGATCAATAAAGAAAAATATATAAACAAAATAGATGAAAAGTTAGTAAAAGAAATTCAAGAAAAAATTAATATCCTTTTTGAAACAAAAAAAAATTATACTAATCCTGATCTCACTTTATCAGTTTTAGCAAAAGAATTAAATATCCGCCCTCAACTGCTATCGCAATTCATTAATGACAATCTGAATAAAAGTTTTACTCAATTCATCAATGAATACCGAATTGATGAAGCGAAACGGCTATTAAAAGAGAGCAATCAGTTCAAAATAGATGCTGTAGGTTTTGAATCTGGATTTAATTCGAGCAGTACATTTTATAGTTCATTTAAAAAAATTACAGGTACTACGCCTTCAAATTACCAAAAAAATAATTTTTACTCCTAAAATATACATCCGTACTCCATTATGATAAACTTGGAATGATTTAAAATTTAGGCAATATAATTTTGCGAAACATTTTTTAAACCAATAAAATCCAAAGTTTATGAAAAAAATCTTTCTCGCAATCTTATTTGCGCTACTATCAAATCTGTCTTTTGCACAATCCGAGCAGTCTCTGATTGAGAATTGTATCCAAAACTATATTGATGGCACATCTTATAATAAGCCCGATAGTATTAGTAAGGCTTTTTATTCTGAAGCCAATCTTTTTCTAAGCAACAAAGAAAAACCTTTATGGATAGTTCCAATTTCAGAATATGTCAATTGGTTTCAAAAAGGGAATAAAGGCGTATTTAACGGTCGCTTAGGGAAAATTATCTCAATAGAATATTATAATGATATTGCTATTGCAAAAGCCGAAATTCTCATACCTGAAAAAAAACAAGAATTTATGGATATGTTCTTGCTAAAAAAGCTTCAGGGTGAATGGAAAATAATTAGCAAATCAGCAAGTAGCAAAGCAAGCAGTAAATCCGGAAAAAAAATATTATTCATTGTTTCCAATGCACATTATTACGGAAATTCTACAATTTCAACAGGAAATAGCTTTGCCGAAATTGTAAACGCTTATGATACTTTTGTAAATTCAGGTTATACCGTTGATTTTGTAAGTCCAGAGGGAGGTGATATTCCTTTAGCCTACATCAATACCTCTGATAGTTTGCAAAAGCAATATTTATATAATCAAGATTTTATGTACGCCATAGAACATACTATGAGCCCTAAAGAAATTGATTATAAAGTTTACAAAGCAGTTCATTATATTGGAGGTGGAAGTGCAATGTATGATGTTCCTGAAAATTTAGCTATTCAACGCATTGCTATGCAGGTATATGAAGATAATAACGGCATTATTTCTTCGGTATGTCATGGAACAGCTGGTATTATTAACTTAAAAACTAAAAATGGTAAATTCTTAGTTGAAGGAAAAAAAATAAGTGGTTATCCTGATTCTTTTGAAAAACAAGATGGTGAATATTTTAAACACTTTCCATTCTTAATTCAGAAGACAATAGAAGAAAGAGGGGGAACTTTTAAATTTTCAAAGAGAAATATATCTTACGTCGAACAAGATGGTCGAATCGTTACAGGACAAAATTTCCAATCCTCAAATGGTGTTGCCTTAAAAATTATTGAATTGATTGAGAAAAGTAATTAGGATAAAATTTATCAGCAGTTGATATGGAGGTGATCCGAAAAGTACTTAAACCGAATAACCGCCAAAAGTTGGGGAAGAACCGGAAAGCAGCCTTCCGTTTCGGTCCAAACTGGCCACTAATCCCCAACCCAATAGCCAAACTTGAAAAATGCGCTCCATTTCACCTTCAGACTTAGAGCCTGTTTAATTTTATTATAAATTATTAGTATGTCAGTCTGTCCAAAGGACTCCTGTGGAGAGCGTAGCCGAAGACCCGTTTTTCGATATATTAAAAGCTATCGACTCCGCTATCAATGACAGACCTCCCTAGAAAGGTCGTCATTGCTGAGGCACGAAGACAACCGAACGAAGCGAGCTCATGAATACCTTTAAAACAACTGCAAAAATGAATAATCTTAATGCGCAGGCTAGTAGCGATCGTTGTAAGATTGCTTCGTCGGCTGAAAAAGCCTTCTCGCAATGACGATACTTGGAGAGGATTTAATCTCTTAAATTCTCTGTCATTCATATTGATTTTTATGTAATAAATTATCCCTCAAAAATGTTAGATAAGTAAGATAATTGTATCAAATTTAAACAGACTCTTAAACTATTTAATTATAAACCGTCAGTTCCCGATCGAACATAGGTTGAATACTGCCTATTTTACCGTCCAATAAGGCGAATCTGTTCTGGCGGTTAAAAGATAATCCTCAATTTTCTTCACAATATCAGGATGGGCAGCAGCCACATCAGTGGTTTCGCCAATGTCCGTTTTAATGTCGTAAAGTTCGAGTTTATGATGTCTTTTCACCCCTTTCCACCGACCATAACGCACGCCCTGTTCAAAGCCCAATTCGAAAAATTCCCAATATAAAAAGCGGTCGGTTTTAACCTTGTCGCCGTTAATAACCGGATATATACTAGTGCCATCTGTACGGAATCCAGTAGTTTTGCCGGCAATCTCTCCAAAAGTTGGCATAATATCGGGGAAATACCCCGGTACATCGCTCGTTTTTGGAGCATTTTTAATAAAGGGCGCCCATGCGATAAATGGAATTCTGATCCCTCCATCGTACATATCCCTTTTGTACCCTTTAAGTTTACCGTTCGAATCGAAGAATTCGGATACCGCTTTCAACTGACTGGTCGGCTCGGACCTCGGACCGTTATCTGATGCAAAAAACACAATCGTATTCTCCGACAGTCCACTTTTGATCAGGTAATCTTTTATTTTACCTACCGACTGGTCTAAATAATACACCATAGCCGCATAGGTCTTCATATCTTCAGGCCAGTTTTTATTCTTATAAATGGCCTGGTCTGGCACATCCAGCGGTGAATGTGGATTATTAAAATTCAGCATTAAAAAGAAAGGCTTTTTGTTATCTTTCTGGGTTTCCAGATAAGCCAGTGCTTCGTCTGTACAGATATTGGTTTCATAATAGCCTTTTCTTGCATTGGCATTAGGCTCAACTGTTACGAGCTTTCCATTAATGTAACGGTGATCTGGCCAATAGGTGCTTGCATAAGTTGAGGGAATATTAATCAGCCATCCCGAAAATTTATCGAAACCTCTTTGTAAAGGTGTAGCGAGCGAATCGTATCCATCCACATGCCATTTCCCAACCAGCGAAGTACTATAACCGGCATCCTGCATCAGGTTTCCTATAGTATAATCATCCTTGGTAAGGTTGGCCCGGTACACCACATTTTTTCCTTTTTTCCCCGCAAGCCCTCCTTGTTCGGTTGCATTGCCCCTAATTGTAGCATGCCCGGTGTTGAGGCCTGTAAGAATAGATCCCCGTGAGGGTGAACAGACTGGTGCACCGGCATAAAAATCGGTAAACCGTGTTCCCTCGTTGGCTAATTTGTCAATGTTGGGCGTGAGGATCTGTTTTTGTCCATAAACACCAACATCTCCATAACCCAGGTCATCGGCCAAAATAAAAACAATGTTGGGCTTTTGCCCAGCCTTTCTTTGGGCAAATGTTGCTCCACTATACAACAACGAAAAACCAATGATGAGTAAACTGCTTTTGATCATTTTATTGAATTGAAATCTTATTCCTCCCATAATATACATAATATACTAGTTATAGCCCGGATTTTGAGTATAAAGGCCAGGTGCAGTCTGAATTTCTGCAGCAGGCACCGGATAAATGACATAGTTCGGTACAATTTCATTAATTTTCGTAATCGCATCGGCTACTCTCCAGGTATTCATCTGCGAAATGACCAGCCCTTCGCGCACAAGGTCGTTCCAGCGGAGCCCTTCGCCCAAAAATTCTCTTTGCCGCTCCTGCATCAAGGTTTGAATATTTACATTCGATAATGCACCTACGCCAGCCCTGGCTCTTACCCTGTTCACAGCCGCATCTACATCACTTTGAGTGCCAGCTGCACCATGAAGGATACATTCAGCTTTCATGAGCAAGATATCGGTATAACGCAGCACGATAAAATTAATCGGCCAGTCTCGTCCCGACAAGCCCTTTTTGGCCACATCGATGTATTTTTTGATAAAAGGACCTGCGGTATAGGTAGTGGCTACATTAAAAGGATATCGCACATCGGTGCCGCTAACCGTGTTGGTGGTGTAGGAATTGACCAAACTTTTTGACACCGGAAAAGTGCTGGCTCCATAGCCATTTCCAAAACTATTGGAAATACCATTACTGGTCCAATAAGCTACAGGCACCAAATGGGAAGGAAAACCTGCTCCGTTTAAACTCGAAGCAAACTGTATATCGAACACCACTTCACTATTGTTTTCGTTGGTGTAAGAAAATATTGATGCATAATTGGATGCAAAACTGTAAGGACTCCCGGTAAGTACTGCATCGAACAAAGCAGCAGCCTTGTCATATTCATTGCTGTTAAGGCCAGGCCCGTTTATACCATAAGTTGGACCCGATTTGGTGAGATAAACCAGTCCCAGCAGTGCTTTTGCAGCATAGGAAGTTGGTCTACCAAGATCAGTCCCGGTAAAAGTCGCGGGTAAATTTGCCGCTGCATACTGCAGATCGGATTCGATCAGTGCATAAACATCAGCTACCGGACTACGTGGAATGTTTGCTACTTCTACAGCACTCTTTACCGTCGATATTAATGGCACCTGGCCAAAAGTCCGTACCAGCGAAAAATAATAGAATGCCCTTAAGAAACGGACTTCGGCAGCATACCTTGTTGCATTTGCGGCAGTAAGCACACTTCCTTTGGTTTCTAGTGCTGCCAGAACAGTATTCGCATTATATATGCCATTGAAATTCGCTTTCCAGGCAGTTGTGATAAATCCTGTCGTGGTAATACTCGGTGTAAAATTATTGATCCCGTCCCAATCGCGGTTACCATCAGAAGTCGCATTTAAGTTGTCGCTGCGCATTTCACCAAGCCACAATGCCTGACTGGGATAATTGCTCAACTGGGAATACACCCCATTTACAGCCTGAAGAAAGTCGTTATTATTGGTAAAAAAATTCTCTGTAGCCAAACTCGACTCTGGTGTTTGATTTAATTGTTTTTCGCAACTGCCCAACAGCAGTATTGCGGAGAAAAGGGTTAAGTATATTTTCGTTTTCATTTTATTCTGCTAAAAGCCAATGTTTATTCCAATTGAAGCTGTTTTACTTAATGGTGCGGAACCGTAATCACCTGATATTGCATAGCTGGCATCGCCACTTACGTTCGTATTCTGCGCCTCTGGATTCGCTCCTCCCTTATATTTATCATGAGAGAAATAGTTTTCGAGCGCTACAAATATTCGTGCCGAGGAAATGCCGGGAGTTTTGATCAATCCCTTAAGGTTATAGCCCAAAGTAATGTTCTGCACCCGAAAGAAATCGCTGGAATAAACCCAGTCTGATGTTACATTTGGGTAAGTATAGTTTGCGCCCAGCCTGCCCCTTGGTGCATCCGGATTGGGGTCTGCTGTAGTCCAGCGGTCTCTCCATACCCCAAGAACATTTGCGGTTGTACTTCCCGAAAAGTCGATTGCACGGCCCAGATAAGAAAGTATAGAACCTCCATGCTGGCCATACAGCTGTATACCGAGGTCGAAATTCCCATATTTAAAATTGTTTGACCAACCCCAGGTATATTTGGGAGAAGGCTGTCCACCAACTACCCTGTCAGCAGCACTGATTTTTCCGTCGCCATTGGTGTCAACGTATTTCGCATCGCCAACTTTCTGTCCGGATACTTTTGCCACAGCCGGATTGGCAATATCAGCAGCCGTTAAAATTCCATCGGTTTTAGTGATGTAATAGCTAAAAGCAGGGAGTCCTTCTCTTAACAGATATGGTGCATTGCTACCGCTATAAGCAGAAGCGATTTCGATATCGGCATGTGTTGGACCAAGATCGGTTATTGCATTTTTGTTAAAGGCAATATTGGCGCTCATTGTCCAGGTGAAATTGGCTGTTTTTACGTTTACCGTATTCAGCCCGAACTCCAATCCTTTGTTCACTACGGCACCTATGTTTTGTAAACTTGTGCTGAAACCACTTGCAGATAGTACTGGCAGGTTTAACAGTAGATCTGTATTCTTTTTATGATAAGCATCGAAGGTGAAATTGATTCTGTTGGCCAAAAGGCTGAGGTCTAAACCAAGATCATAAGTGTTGGATGTTTCCCATTTCAGCGCTTTATTGGCAAGGCCCGAAACCACCTGCCCGGTAGCCGTTGTTGGTGTATTGCCACCAAATACGTAATTCGAATTTACCAGGGTGCTTATGGCATTATAATCGCCAATGTTGTTGTTGCCCGATTTACCCCAACTTAATCTTAGTTTTAACTCACTAATGGCCTTAACATCTTTAAGAAAAGATTCTTCTGAAACTTTCCATCCGGCAGATACCGAAGGAAAGGTTCCCCAGCGGTTTTCGGATCCAAATTTAGAAGAGGCATCTCTTCTGATGGTACCAGATAAGAGGTATCTATCCTTAAAAGCATACTGTAATCTGCTGTAATAAGAGAATAAGGTATTATTAGCTGCGGTTGAAGTTCCTGTAGTGGTTACCCCGGCAGCGTTGGCAATGGCATTACTTAAGGTTTTGATGATATCGTTGGCAAAACCTCCGGCCGTTGCAAGGCTTACCCCTTCGGTATGCACTATATTGTACGATACACCCGCAATGGCAGAAATCTTGTGGACACCGGCGATTGTTGTAGTATAGTTAAGGGTATTCTCGTTAAGAAAGTTTTGTTTCTTGGTTACCGCGTATGAGCCGGTTGAGTAAAGACCGGGATTGGTTAACAAGGCTGATGCTGCACCAACGGTAACCTGATCAGATGTATATTTTGAAGTATTTCGATCAACATTATCATAATTTACGCTCGATCTTACTGAAAGGCCTTTAATTATTTGGTAATCTGCATATATGGAAGCCAATAATCTCGAGGTTTTCACCTTGTTCATCGCGGTTTCCAGATAGGCATACGGGCTAATCAGCCTTGGGCTCCCCCAGGTGTAAGTACTGTTTCCGTAGGCACCAGAATTTAAGCCTGCCGAACTTTCAACTACAGGCACCATCTGTAAAGCATTCATGAGCTGGTTATCCTTACCCTCCCCCGGAGGTGCATTATTAACAGAATAAGATGGCGCAAGGTTGATTCCGAATTTAAGCTTCTTACTGGCATTGGCCTCCACATTGGCCCTCAAACCATAGTTCTTAAAATTGGAATTAATCAACGTTCCGTTTTGGTTAAGTACGTTACCTGAAATAAAGTAAGTCACATTTTCTGCCCCTCCACTTGCTGAAACCTCATAATTTTGATAAGGTGCACTGGTAAAAATGGCATCCTGCCAATCTACATAATCAAGTCCGGGGTGTCCGGGCTGTGCCCATCTCGGATCGATCATAAAAGAGGTGTTAATGGTGCCTAGAGCAAGACCTAAAATAGCGGCTCTTTCAGCATTGGTTTGGGTAGCAGTTCTTCCTGTACCAGAGGCTACCCATGCAGCGTTGGCCAGTTCAGTTGCCTGGGCAACCCACTCATCAGCACTTAGCATATCGACCTTTCTGGCTACCGAACTAACCCCTGCATTCGCATTCACACTAATTCTTGGTTTGCCCGCAATACCTTTTTTGGTTGTGATAATCACCGCTCCATTTGCGGCACGCGAACCGTAAATGGCTCCCGCAGCTGCATCTTTCAATACCTGAACACTCTCAATATCGTTTGGATTAAGGTTATCTAGTGGACTGTTCGAAATACCTCCGGAGGCATTTTGACTGGCTACATCCAAAGGAAAGCCATCCAATACGTAAAGGGGTTCATTACCTGCCGTGATTGAGCCAGCCCCGCGTACCTGAATACTTAAACCAGCTCCGGGCGTACCGCTTTGCTGCCTTACCTGAACGCCGGCCATCTGGCCGATAAGCGCCTGCTCAACTCTTGATATCGGCTTTTCTTCTACTGCTTTTGCATTAAAAGTGGCTACTGAGCCCAATACATCGCTTTTTCTTTGCGTACCGTATCCTACCACAAGTACTTCTTCGAGCTTACTTTGATCAGGATCAAGTTTTATTGAGAGTGGCTGGCCGTTAAAAACCACTTCCTGTGTTTTATAACCTACATAGGTAAAAACCAAAGTAGGCTGATTTAGCTCCGTAACCAATTGAAATTCGCCGTCGGGATTTGTTGATACCACCTGGGCAGTTCCTTTGAGCCTAACACTTACTCCAGGCAGTGGAAGGTTCTTTTCGTCTGTTACTTTTCCCTTAATTGTGACTGTTGCCGATCGTAGAGAAGAGATATTTGAAATCTCAGAAGAAGCACCAGGAAAATTATATACTGTCAAATTTGCCACAACGGCTAACTTTGGATGAGAGAGGAGGTTAATATTTTGTCCTTCGCCACTTCTTTTTGCCCTGGCCTGCAGAACAGAGGAAATCAGAAGAATTCCTGTTAGGCAGAGTAGTAAAAGTATTTTTGACAAAGGTTTGTTATGCGAGTCCTTCCAGGACTTTCCGCTTATTTTCATAATTTATATTGTTTTATGCCAATCATGAAACTGCAACAAGCTTTAGGAATATGAAAAATTCCCGTTCAGAATTCATAATTTTGACATGATCATTGAATAAACTGACCGGATGCAACGCCAATTGATCTCCGGCAATGGTCGAAATCTGGGGAGAATGCAGAAATGCATTTTCCCTTATTTACATTCAGTAACTATCTTATTTTGCAAGCTCCTTTCTATACCTTTGGGTATTGTGTTTTATCATTGATTTTAGATTTATCCATTCAACATTTTAGCTTCCAATTCTGATTAACCGCTCCTTTATTTCATTCCCACATCATGTTAAGATGATATAGAGGTCAAAACTTTAGCGTATCTACTTACGTTTGATTATTTCCCTTCCACATGGTCATTAAAAAAATAAAAACTCGGGAAGAGGCAATAAACTAGAGGTTCAACAGCAACAAAAGTTACTGAAGGATGTATTAGAGGTCGGATTAAGGGGATAAGTAATCGTTTCGGGCATCATAATATATTAAATCTATAGTATTAGTAGACAAAATTATATTATCTTAACATAGCCTACAAATATTTAACAAATTTTACGACTTTGATAATTTTTCAACTTCCGGCAACGATGGCATAACAATTTATATGCGTAAAAATTATTCTATTCATAAAACTAGCTGTGTTATTGTATATAAGCATTTGCTTTTCAGCTAAATTGTTCAACGATCTAAATTAGCGTGCTGCAACGCCATAACCAGATTGCCTCTTATAAAGCCACAATTGGATAAAATTTTAGCTAAAAATAAAAACCACCTAAGACTGACCCTGAGATATGTCGGAACATTCACCCTATTAACTATCTGTTCAATTACAACTGTACAAAAATATCAATGCGGCTTAAATCCTCAATCTGAATTACGGAAACAGTTGCATCATACTTAGTACCAGACCTTTTTTGTTTTTCTGAATTTCAAAGTATATATTTATCGCCTGCTTTAATCTATATTAATGGAGATCACTGACCAAATATTATTGAATGACCTCAAGAACGGCAAAAAGACTGCCTACGAACAGGTATTTAAAAAATATTACAAACCACTCGCACTAAAGGCATATATGATGCTGGAAGACGAAATGGAGGCCGAAGATCTGGTCCAAAACCTGTTTATTTCCATGTGGCAAAAATCACATTACCAGTCTGTAAACAGTTCACTTAAGGCTTACCTTTTCAGGGCTGTGCACAATCAATGCCTGATGGCCCTAAGGACAAGAAAAGTTACCCAGCAAAAATTGGATGAATATACCGAAAGGATAAATCTGGAGGAGGATATTGAACAATCAGAGCAGACCAGTAGCGAAAACACCATTAACCTTGCCCTTAACGAACTTCCTGCGCAGCGCCAAAAAGCATTTAAGCTTGTTTACATGGAAAATAAAAAATATCAGGATGCAGCCAATGAAATGGGGCTTTCTGTTAATTCAATAAAAACGCATTTGAAGCTTGCGGTTAAAATGTTACAGGAAAAATTGATCACATTCAGATGAGCGTTCACCTAATGATACTATAACTGCATCTATAAATAAGAGATGGAATATAACGAGGATTTTATAAAAGGGCTTTTATTTGAAAAGATTGCAGGCACGATAAGTGAGGGCGATGACTTTATTGCTGAAAAAGCGATCCTGGCAGACCCAAATACCAGGGAATTCTGGGAAGAGCTGAAATCAAAAATGAAAAAACCTGGCACAGTATCTTTCCTCTCAGGTCTTGACGAAACAAAAGCATGGGAAAATGTTGAGCCTCACCTTCCTGAAATACCAGTTAGCTCTTTTTATGAGCGGAACCGGCGGTACATCAGTGCCGCTGCAATGCTACTTATCGGATTGCCTTTGATATGGTATTTTTTTAATAAACAACAGTTAACACCTCAAGAGAAAGGTACTGTACAGCAACAAGTATATCTCAAAACAGATAATGGCAAGATAATCGAACTCACAGCAGGCCGTACCATCAACATGGACGGTGCCACAGTACACACCAAACAAAAAGAATTAAGTTATGCACCAGCAGGAGCTGGCAATAAAGACTGGGCAACCCTGCACATCCCTCCAACTAAAGATTACAAGATTACCCTGCCCGATGGTACGGAAGTTTGGATGAACTCTGCTTCCAGTCTGCGCTTTCCCTACAGCTTTGATAAAAAAACAAGGGAAGTCTATTTAACAGGAGAAGCTTATTTTGAAGTGTCCCACAATCCACAATTGGAATTTATCGTACATACCGAATTTGCGGACATCAAGGTTCATGGTACTTCTTTCAATGTAAGCGCCTATAATGTGAAAAATTTTGCCACATCTCTTATAAGCGGATCAGTTTCGGCCGCTAAAGGAAATGAATCCATCATGTTAAAGCCAAACCAACAGGTAAGCTACGGCAATGAGAAACTCATCATCAAAACTTTTGATCCCCAGGAGGTACTTTCCTGGCGAAACGGCACTTATTATTTTCATAACCAATCTCTGTCCGAAATTGCACAGGTACTTAGCCGTTGGTACGATGTAAAAATCAATTGGAAATCCCCTGCTCTATCAGAACAGACCTTTACCGGCGAAATTGACAAAAAACTTCCGCTTGATGTTGTGCTATCAAATTTAGAGTTATCTTCAGGCATAAAGGCTAAACTGGAAAGCGGAATATTAACATTCAGATAATTTTTTCAGGTTCCGTTCACCCATTTTGGTTAAAGCTGCATCTTAAGGGAAACCAATATAAACTTTAACTGTTATGAACAAAAACCTTACGCGAACGGGCCGGATTTCATTGCCGGTTGCTTTCATGCTGCTGTTCATCCTCATTACCGGGGCAAGCCCCCAAACAATAGGCAAAATCAGCGTTGAAGGCAAAAACGTCACCATTGCTTCTGTATTCAGAACAATCAAAAAACAAACAGGCTTTACTGTTTTCTACAGCAACAAGCTCCTGGATGATTCTGAGAAAATTTCTGTCAATTTTAAACAAGCTGAGCTTTCTGAAGTGATGAACCTGACTTTAAAGGGGAAAAAGCTTGAATGGGTTTTAAAGGAGACCTACATTGTACTGCAAAAGGCTACATCTCCCGAAAAGAGTGAAGAGCGCATTCAAAACAAGCCCATGGGGGAACAAAAAAAAGAAGACCGGACTGGCGTTGTTACCGATGAGACCGGCAAACCAGTCCCAGGGGTTAGCATAAAGATAAAGGGAGCTAACGGCGGAACGGTAACCGATGAAAGCGGTCAGTATAAAATCAATGCCAATCCAGGAGATGTCCTGGTATTTTCATACATAGGATTTGCAGTACAGGAAATACGCGTTGGAACGGAAAGCCGGATAAACATTAAACTTTTACCGCTTGATGAGAACCTGAACGAAGTTGTTATTGTGGGTTATGGCATCCAGAAAAAGGTAAACTTAACCGGAGCGGTTTCACAGGTTTCGGGCAAAGACCTTGCTGCACGGCCCATGGGACAGACCTCTGCTTCGTTGCAGGGAATGGCACCCGGTGTTACCGTGAGGCAGAGCTCTGGAAGGCCGGGAGGTGACGCGGGAACCATCAGGATCAGGGGCATCGGAAATTTTCTCGATCCCAATCCTCTTGTGATGATTGACGGTATAGAAGGCTCTATGAATAATATAGACCCCAATCTGATTGAATCTATATCCATTTTAAAAGATGCAGCCTCATCCTCTATTTATGGTTCGAGGGCCGCAAACGGCGTAATTCTGATCACCACAAAAAGAGCAGTTGCCGATCAGGTAAATGTATCTTACAATAACTATATCGGCTGGCAGGAAGCGACGAATATGCCAAATCTGGTTGATGCACTGGATCACATGCTTTTGACCAATGAGGCCTATGTGAACACAGGACGTACTCCACTATATTCTGAAGCACTGATACAAAAATACCGCGAGCAAGGTGGAGTTAGTTCCGATCTATATCCAAATACTGATTGGCAAAAAGAAACCTTAACTGGCTCAGGCTTACAGCAAAGCCATTTCTTAACCATTCAGGGTGGAACCCAAAAAGTAAGGCTATTGGGTTCATTTGGTCTTTTTGATCAGAAAGGAATTATTGAAAATTCGAGCTTCAAACGGTATACCATCCGGAACAATGCAGATATTACTTTCTCCCAAAAGCTTAAGGCAAGGTTAGACCTCCAGTTCGTAAATGCCATCACCACCGATCCCGCAGCATCATCGAGTGAAATTTTTCAATGGATGAACGGAATCCCAGCAAATCAGATCGGCATTAACCAAAGCGGCCAGTGGGGTGTTGGATGGAACGGTTCTAATCCTATTTCGGCAAGTAAAGATGGCGGCACCAACCGCACCAGGGGTCCTTTTGGGAGTATTAATGCCACCCTGAACTACAAACCTGTTGAGTGGCTGGAAGCCGAGGCCGCTTATTCACCAAAATATGCGCTATCCTCATCAAAAAATTTCAGAAAGGCAATCCAGTCCTACCTGCCAAATGGTGCCACAAGTTTCCTTACCCCTCCCCTAACTTCACTCGCGCAAAATAAGAGTGAATCATTTTTTAACAATATACGTGCTACGCTAACTGCTTCAAAAACATTTGGGAACCACAGCTTAAAATTTTTAGCCGGAGCATCACGCGAGGATTATTTCAATGAATGGACCAATGCCTTCCGTGATACATACATCCTGCCAGATTATCCGGTGTTGAATGCCGGTTCGGCCCTAAACCAACAGGCAACAGGCAGTGAAGAAGAATGGGCATTGCAGTCACTTTTTAGCAGGTTTAATTATGTATATAAAAACAAGTACTTGCTAGAAGTCAATGCCCGTTATGATGGTTCCTCGCGCTTTTCATCGGGAAATAAATATGGCTTTTTCCCATCTGCATCGGCAGGTTGGCGCATCTCGGAAGAAAACTTTATGGCTGGCTTAAAAAAAGTAGTCAACGAAGCTAAATTAAGGCTTTCATGGGGGAAATTGGGCAATCAGAACATTGGCACCTACCCCTCTGTAACCACAATTCTGCTTGAATCGTATACCCTTGGAAAACAGATCGTAAATACCGCGGCTTTAAATAACCTCGCAAATAAGATGATTTCATGGGAAACCACAGAAGAAAAAAATATCGGTATAGACCTTACCCTATTCAACAACCTAAGCATAACTGCAGATTATTATAGGCGGAGAACAAGCGATATCCTGCTTCTATTGGATATTCCATTAATAGTTGGTATTGGTAAACCTTTTCAGAATGCCGGTATTGTAGATAATAACGGTTGGGAGCTCGGGCTTGCCTACAAAGGAAAGATAAAGGATTTTAATTATAACGTCAGCTTCAACATTTCAGACGTAAAAAACACCATTGTGGATACAAAAGGTGTCAATCAGACTGGATTGACCGTAAACCGTGAAGGTTATTCGATCGGTTCTCTTTTTGGTTACCAGGCTGAGGGACTCTTTGCTTCTGATGCAGAGGTGGCTGCACACGCCAAGCAGTTTGGTACGGTAAAAGCCGGAGACATCCGTTATAAAGATCAGAACGGCGATAACCTGATCAATGAGGCTGATAAAATTGTGATCGGCAGCACCTTACCAAGGCTCACCTATGCTTCAACCCTGAGTGGCTCTTATAAAGGTTTTGATCTTTCAGTATTAATTCAAGGGGTTGGCAAAGCAAACGGCTATCTTTTCGGCCCTGGTATATTACCATTTAATGTTGGTGGCGCAATAGGCGGAACCATCAGGGAGGATAACAAAGACCGATGGACCCCGGACAATCCCAATGCAAAATATCCACGCCTTGCTTTCGGCGAAACCAATAACGAACAGGTTTCTACCTTCTTTTTAAAAGATGCATCATACCTGAGGATAAAAAACGTCCAGATCGGTTATACTTTCCCTACCGGCATTGCTCAGAAAATTGCACTCAAAAGGCTCCGGATTTTTGCAAATGGATCCAACCTGTCATCATTCGACAGGTTCTGGGAAGGGTATGATGTAGAAGCGCCGGTTGGCGGAGGGAACATATACCCCCAGGTTAAGGTCTATAATTTCGGTTTAGAAGCTACTTTTTAAAAACAGAACAGATGAAAACTAAAATATATCATTTAATGCTCGTGTTTCTATGCACTGCCCTATTATCCTGCCAAAAAGATTACCTGGATAAAAGCCCTTTAAGCGGACCGTCTGATGAATCGTTTTTCAACAACCAGGATGAACTGATATTGGCTGTAAACGGCCTGTACCGTTACGGAAGTTATGCCCCTTTAGACAATATGCCCCTTAACCTGCTTACCGACAACAGTACCGATATTGGTTGGGATAGGAACAACAGTCCGCTGCAGAGTCTGGGCAAGGGCAATCAGGATAGCAACAACGGTTTTTCCTTAATTGTGTGGACAGAGGGATACAAAGTAATTGCCAAATGTAATTTCATTTTGGACAATATCGACAAAGTAAAAGATAAGGCCACCACTGCCATCTACAACAGGAGTAAAGCTGAAGCACGTTTCATGCGTGCCTACACTTACCAGTACCTCATTGATTATTTTGGAAGCGTGCCCTTGGTTACCAAGGTGTTAACACTCGAAGATTCACAGCTACCCAAAACTCCGAAAGCTGAGGTACTGAACTTTGTGCTGAAAGAACTGACTGAATCAGCCGCTGATCTCCCTGTTAGCTATGGCGCTGCAGATGTAGGAAGGGCAACCAGGGGTACCGCGCTGGCCATTAAAGCCAGAGCTGCACTGAACAATGAGAGATGGGCAGATGCTGCAGAAGCTGCAAAAGCGGTTATGGACCTAAAAATTTATAGCCTGCACAATAATTTCGGCACGCTGTTTTCTTACGCCGGACAAACCTCACCTGAGATCATATGGGCTTTTCAATACCTGAAGGCTTCAAAAACAAAAATGCATTCCACCCCCAATAACCTGGTGTCGCGCAATGGATTGGGTTTCACCAATAAAGTACCATCCCAGTCTCTGGTTGATGCCTATCCATGCACGGATGGACTCAATATAGATAAGTCTCCCTTGTACGACCCTACATCCCCATATAAAAACAGAGATCCCCGACTTGGTTTTACCATTGCAGTTCCGGGTTCTATATTTTACAACTACCAATTTGAAACGCACAGAGACAGCGTAAAATGCTGGAACTACAATACCACCCCTGCAACACGTGTTGATAACCAGGATGCCCTGAATGCTTTCGCCACTTTTACCGGTTACTGCTGGAAAAAATATGTTGATCTGGAAGATAAGGCCGATCGGACAAATTCAGAGCTCAATGTGATCCAGATCAGATACGCAGAGATACTGTTGATATATGCGGAAGCAAAAAATGAACTCGGACAGCTTGACCAGTCTGTATATGATGCCATAAACCTGGTAAGGACACGGCCAAGTGTTAACATGCCGCCGATCGCAACAGGAAAAACAATGGTAGAGTTCAGGAGTCTGGTCCGTAAAGAACGGATGTATGAGCTTGCCATGGAAGGATTCAGGCTTTCTGATCTGCGCAGGTGGAAAATTGCCGATAAGGCCATGACCGGAAACTTTTATGGCAGGGTTCAAAAAGGCTTACTGGTAACCGCACCACAAATTGATGAAAACGGTCTGGCCGATTACAGTGCTGTACCAAACAGGACAGAACTTAGGGTGATCGAAGTCCGTGTTTTCGATACCGGAAGAGATTACCTTTGGCCGATTCCGAATATAGAGACCGTTACCAACCCGAAACTCATTCAAAACCCCAAATACTAATGATGAAAAATATTCTTGTATACACTTTACTCGCATTCATATGCCCTTTAACAGGTCTTAAAGCACAAAGCTCATTATATAAAAACTATGATATCTGCATTTATGGGGGAACCTCTTCAGGAGTTATAGCGGCTTATACTGCCGCCAGATCGGGAAAATCCGTTCTATTGATCGAGCCCGGAAAAAACCTGGGCGGTATGAGCTCCGGGGGGCTGGGGCTGACAGATATTGGAAATAAATATGCTATCAGCGGCCTTGCCCTCGATTTCTACCGAAGGATAGGCAAACATTATGGCAAGTTTGAGCAATGGATCTTTGAACCTCACGTTGCTGAAAACCTCTTTAACGAATACATCAAAAAAGCAAAGGTACCTGTCCTCTACGAAAACCGGATTACAGGGGTAGAAAAAAAAGGAAGCCTAATAACAGCCATCACGCTGGAAAACCCAACAAGAAAAAGCAAAGGAACCATTAAGGCCAAGGTATTTATCGATTGCTCCTATGAGGGCGATCTGATGGCTAAAGCAGGGGTATCTTATGCAGTAGGGCGCGAAGCAAACAGCACTTACGATGAAACCTTCAATGGTGTACAGCTCATGAACGGACATCAGCTTCCTGACGGCATAGACCCTTATAAAGTTAAAGGGGATCCGTCCAGCGGACTGCTTTGGGGGGTTACTCCGGGGAAACTGATCGACAAAGGCAGCGGAGATAAAAAGGTACAGGCCTATAATTTCAGGATCTGCCTCACCAATAACCCCGCCAACATGATACCGATCACCGAGCCCGAAGATTATGTTCCCGAACGCTATGAACTACTCATCAGACAGATGGAAAAAAGAAACTGGAAATCCCTTCAGGATGTTTTTATCTGGAGCGGGATGCCTAATCAAAAGACCGATATCAACAATAGAAACGGTTTTTCAACCGACATGATCGGGATGAACTGGGAATATCCCGATGCAGACTATAACAAACGCGGACAGATCTGGAAAGCCCATACCAATTATACAAAGGGACTGCTTTATTTTGTTGGCCACGATGCCCGCGTCCCAGCGCATATCCGAAAAGAAATCAGCCAATGGGGATACCCCAAAGATGAATATACAAATAACGGCAACTGGTCGCATCAGCTCTATGTTAGGGAAGCGAGAAGAATGGTTGGTACCCTTGTAATGACCCAGCACCACTGTCAGGGCAAGGAAGCTGTAACAGATGGGGTCGGGATGGCAGCCTACACGATGGATTCGCACAACTGCGATAGGCTGGTGGTTAACGGTATGGTCAAAAATGAGGGCAATGTAGAAGAAGGCGGATTTGGCCCATACCCTATTTCCTACCGGGCAATCATTCCAAAGGAAACTGAAGCTTCAAATCTCATTGTTCCGGTCTGCCTTTCCGCTACGCACATTGCTTACGGTTCCATCCGGATGGAACCGGTTTTTATGGTATTGGGGCAATCTTCGGCAATGGCCGCTGTTCAGGCGATAGACCGCAAACTTTCGGTTCAGAAAATCAATGTAAGCCATTTGCAGCAGCAATTAAAAAGCAATCCCTTGGCCGATGGAAGTACTCCCGACATCCTCATTGACAATAACAATACGGATAAAGTACAGATAAAAGGCAACTGGACGGTGCAAAAAAAAGGTGGCTATGGCCCTGATTATTTTGAGGCTCCAGAGGACGCAGACACCAGCAGATCTGTAAGTTATAGCCCTGGAATAGCTACAAACGGAATATATAATGTTTATGCCTACTATCCGAAAGCCGGATCGCCAGATATAGAAACAGTTGTTAAAATATTTGATGGCAAAGGATACAAAACCATTTTGATAAAAAGTGCCGATGTGAAAGTGCTTGGTCAAACTTCGGGAGAATGGGTGAGCCTTGGCAAATATTCATTTTCGGGCAGTAACCGGCCATATATCGAAATCAAATCGAACGGAACAAAAGCAGTTGCCGATGCTGTGCTATTGGTCCCTTCTCCTTAGGAATTTGGTTCAAAGTAATATTAAAAAGTAATATTAAGAGGTTGTATCATCATATAGATTTGTCATCCTGAGCCTGTCGAAGGACCTTAAATACGCTTTAAGGTCCTTCGACAGGCTCTCCGTAGGAGTCCTTTGGACAACATGACGGCATCTGGGCTGAATTGCCTTTATGATACAACTTCTTAATCCCTATAGAGGCGTATTACGACCAAGAAATCCCACATGTAGAACCGGCATCAAAATAATAAGAAGTTGAGGTTTTGGATTCGGCTAGCCGAATTACCGCTAATACATTATGGCTTCTTAAAAAATAAAATAGCGAACCCAGATAGATATATTTGATTTTCTTAATTTTGTTAAATGAAAGAGAAGGTAATAAGAGCAATTTCCAAGTTTAACAATGAGCTGAAACTGCAAGGTTTTAAAGCATTTCAAATAGAAGAAGACGCTACTGACACCCGTACCTATAGCCGAAAGGAATTCTATAAAATCTGCTTAACGACTGGAAAAAGCAGGATTCACTATTCAGATAAAACTTACGAGCAGGAAGGAACCATTCTCTTTTTTGGAAATCCGCATATTCCTTACTCCTGGGAAACGATTTCTACAACTTATGTAGGCTATACGATTCTTTTTTCGGAAGAATTCTTTAAAAATTCCGAACGATCTGAAAGCCTGCAACAATCTTCCTTTTTTAAAATCGGCGGAACGCCCGTTTTGAAAATAACCGAAGAGCAGAGAACATTTCTCAATACCATTTTTCAGAAAATGATTACTGAACAAGAAAGTGATTATGTATTTAAGGATGAGCTGATTCGCAATTACATCAGCCTGATTATTCACGAATCGCTGAAGATGGAACCTTCGGAAAATTACGAGAAAACCAAAAATGCCTCATCAAGATTAACTTCTGTTTTTCTAGAGTTGTTGGAAAGACAATTTCCAATTGAAACTACTGCAAATCCGCTTCAGCTAAGAACTGCACAACAGTATGCACAACATCTGAGCGTACATATCAATTACCTGAATCGTGCAGTAAAAGAAGTAACCGGAAGATCAACAACTACCCATATTACAGAGCGAATTCTCACAGAAGCAAAAGCACTTTTGCAACACACCGACTGGAGCGTTTCAGAAATCGCCTATGCGTTAGGATTCGACTATCCCACCTACTTCAACAATTTCTTCAAAAAAATTACCGGAACCAATCCTACTGCATTTCGTTTAGCAGAAGTTTGAATTTCTTAATCATTGGTTTGATAATCGTTACTATCTTGCCTAAGGGCGAGGTTAACTTTGTACTTGGTAATCAAATCCAAATACGATGTCAGATTCAAACCATATTCTCGGTTCTTTAACACCTCAAAAAAATATTTTTGAGCGGCTTTTAGCTGGTGAAACCGTACGCCCCACCGATCCGCAAATAAGCAGGCTGAAGGAAGAAGCATTCGCTGTGAAAGAATTGCTTATTCAGCTGCATAATTCCTCAAATCCTGAGGAAATCTCTGAAATACTGAGCAGGATTTTAAATAAAGAAATTCAGGATGTTACCGTCTTCACGCCGATATACATCAATTACGGCAAGCACATCAATATTGGCAAAAATGTATTCATCAATTTCGACTGCACCTTTCTGGCATTGGGCGGAATTACCATTGAAGACGATGTTTTAATTGGTCCGAAAGTCAGTCTTATAACAGAAAATCATCCATTAAATCCTCAGGAAAGAAAAGGATTGATAGGCAAGCCCATTCACATCAAAAAAAATGCATGGATTGGCGCCAATGCTACTATTTTACCAGGCGTTACCATTGGCAAAAATGCTGTAATTGCAGCTGGAGCGGTAGTTTCAAAAGATGTTCCTGATCATACAGTTGTGGGTGGAATTCCGGCAAAGTTCATTAAAACCATTCAACCTTAAGATGATTAACGATGAAAATAAAAGCTATAATTCTGGCCCTAATGATTGGTATACAACTTAATGCCTGTTCCAAGAATGAAAATCCTGTACAAGCAGACACCCCGGATGCTTCATCAGATACAAATACAACCAAATTGAAAATTACAATCGGCTCATCAGTTTTTACAGCAGTATTATATGACAACCCAAGTGCAACTGCATTTAAAGCCAGGCTACCGCTTACCTTAAATATGACTGAACTGAATGGCAATGAAAAATATTACGATTTTCCTAGTGCATTGCCAACAAATGCGTCAGTTGGTGGGGATATAAAAGCAGGTGATTTAATGCTTTATGGAAGCAATGTACTAGTGCTTTTTTATAAAAATTTCAACACCTCATACAGTTATACAAAACTTGGATATGTTGACAATCCTACCGGGCTTGCCCAGGCATTGGGTGCCGGAAATGTGATCGTAAAATTTGAAAACAATTAGCATAAAATGAAAAGCAGCTATAAATCCACTTTGTTATGGATATCTGTCTCACTGACAGCACTATCGTGCAACAATCAAAATAAAGAAAATATGAAAAATGATAAAAGCGCACTGACCGAAATTTTCCCTAGGGGAGAAAAAGGCTCGAGCGCGACCTTTACCGGGAGTGCTTATCCTACCAGCCTGGTTGCTTCAGATAGCATTTACAATACATTAGTTGGCAATGTATATTTCGAACCCGGTGCCAGAAGCCATTGGCACAGTCATCCTGCGGGGCAAATCCTCATTATTACTGACGGAGTGGGCTATCATCAAATCGAAGGACAGCCTGTTGAAATCATCAAAAAAGGAAGTGTTGTAAAATGCCCACCAAATGTAAAGCATTGGCACGGAGCGAGTGCTGATGTGGGCTTGCAGCAGCTGTACATCGTTCCAAATACCGAAAAAGGCATTGTAAACTGGAATGAAGCCGTAACAGATGAGCAGTATTCAATTAATAAAAAATAAATCACAATAAAATGAGAAAAGCATTAGTAATAGCAGTACTGTTTCTGGTAACAGGACAATTATTTGCACAAAAAGTAAAATCAGATTCAGAAAAAATGAATACTTCAAAAGAACATTATACATTCCAACTCAGCGATAAAGTAACCCGTAAAAAAGTGAGCTTCAAAAATCGATATGGCATTACATTAAGCGGAGATTTATACCTTCCAAAAAATACAGGGACCGAAAAATTATCGGCATTGGCAATCGGCGGACCTTTTGGAGCAGTAAAACAACAATCGTCAGGATTGTATGCCAATCAAATGGCAGAAAGAGGCTTTGCTGCTGTGGCATTTGATCCGTCTTACACCGGTGAAAGTGGTGGCGAACCAAGAAATGTAGCTTCACCGGAAATCAATACCGAAGATTTCAGCGCCGCAGTTGACTTTCTGGGATTACAGAAAAATGTAGACAGAAACAAAATCGGTATCATTGGAATTTGTGGATTTGGAGGTTTTGCGTTGAATGCAACAGCAATTGATAAACGAGTAAAAGCGGTTGCAACTACGAGTTTGTACGATATGACCAGGGTAATGTCGAGGGGATACAATGATGTTGTGACGCTTGAGCAAAGAACCAAAACGTTGGAAAATTTAAGCGAGCAACGTTGGAAGGATGCCAAAGCCGGAAAACCTGCAGATGGTCCGAGAAATTTACCGGAAACTTTGAAAGGCGATGAACCACAATTCGTAAAAGAATATTTCGATTATTATAGAACACCACGTGGTTTCCAGGTCAATTCAGTTAATTCAAACGGGGCCTGGCTGATAACCAATCCAATTTCATTTATGAATATGCCAATTTTAAGTTACGTGAAAGAAATTTCGCCAAGATCAATGCTAATGATTGCAGGAGAAAATGCACATTCAAGATATTTCAGTGAAGATATTTTTAAAATTGCGAATGAACCGAAAGAATTGATTATTATTCCAAATACAGTTCACGTAGATTTGTATGATAAAGTGGATGTAATCCCTTTTGACAAATTGGATAGTTTCTTTAAAACTAATTTAAAGTAATGAATGGCTAAAACACTTGTTACAGGTTCCGCAGATGGCCTACGTAATTAATAGCAATGGATCATCAGGTGATTTTGCAAGATAAGGTCAATTCCATTGCTCCAGGAGCCATTGAAACAGACTTCGGAGGTGGTGTTGTTCGTGATCTGTCGGATTTGAATAAATTCTTAGCCTCAGAAGCGGCCTTAGGAAGAGTTGGTTTGCCAGATGATATTGGAAGCGTAGTAGCATCCCCTTGTGCAGACGATTCCAAATGGATTAATGCTCAACGAATAGAAGTTTCTGGCGGATACAGAATATAATAGAATCAAAATATATTAGATTAAGAGGGTGTATCATAATAGCGATTTCACCTCAGATGCTGTCATGTTGAGCCTCCCGATGAAATCGGGACAAGTCGTCGAAACAACTTAAAGCGTATTTAAACGAGTCCTTATAAGCTACCATTGACAGCCTAAATAGAAAGATCGTCATTGCGAGGCACGAAGCAATCTTAATGCGCTCGCTACTAGCGATAGTTGTAAGATTGCTTCGTCGGCTGAAAAAGCCTTCTCGCAATGACGATAATCTGAGGAGATTTAATTTTTTTAAATTCTCCTGTCATTTATATTAATTTTTATAAAATAAATTACCCTCTCCGTAGGAGCCCTTTGGACAACATGACAAAATCTGAAGAGAAATTATCTTTATGATACAACCTCTTTTTTGCTCTAAAGACTTCTACACCATTTTTAGCAAAGCTACCGCATAAATCAAATGCAGCCTGATATTGATCATGGAGTGACCATTTACCTCCACCCATACCTCATCCCGCAATTTCTCTACGGAAAGTTATGCAGCAGGCCCACAGGTTTATCAACCTCATGGGGGAAGCAAAATTATCAAGGTTAAGTAAAATATACAATCATTTAAAAAAATATTTGCTTTATTGAACACTGTTCAATACATTTGTGCTATCAATTAAAATAAGAAGTTGCAAATGAAAAAGTTATTTTCCTTAATCAGGTTAATATCTTTATAATTATTTTATCCCATGGGCATTACAGAAAGAAAGCAAAGAGAGAAGCAAGAAATGAGACAGCGCATATTAAATGGTGCCAGAAAAGTATTTCTTCAGAACGGCTATGAGCAGACCAGTATGCGCAACATCGCCACTGAGATCAGCTATAGTGCGGGGGTAATTTATTTCCATTTTAAAGATAAGGGTGAAATCTTTCAGGAACTCCATAAAGAGGGCTTTAGCCTGCTTCTTAAACAACTTCGGGTGCTCGATTCTGTTATAGAGCCATTTGAACGCCTGAAAGCCTCTGGACGGGCATTCATCCAGTTTGCCCAGGACAATAAAGATTATTATAACCTCATGTTCCTGGTAGAAGAGCCATTAAAAAATTCAGAAGAAAGCGGTTTCCAGATTGCAAAAGAAGCAATAAAGTACCTACACGACTTGGTCTTAGAATGCCAACAGGCTGGCCGCTTTAAAAATATGGATCCAGAGTATCTTACATTTATGATCCTATCTGCTATCCATGGTATCTGTGCTCTTTTCTGTAAGGACAGAACGATGAGTTTTGAACACAAGACCAACAAGGAACTTATGGATAATGGCTATGCATGTTTTGTTTCACTACTTGAGAAGGGCTAACCCTTTTTTTTTAATACTATATTGAACACTGTTTAAATTTATTACAATGATTAATTTCATCAAAAAATTACCCGTCTTTTACTGGTCAGCAGTAATGTTACTGATCATCTTCTTTCCATCAGGACTTAATGCCCAAAATCGTTTGAACGACTATATCGCTCAGGGATTAGCGTCAAATCAGAGCATCAAGGAGCAAGACTTCTTTTTGAAAAAGAACATCTATGCCCTTCAAGAGGCAAAAAGCATGTTCCTGCCTAGCGTAACCTTTTCTACAACTTACACAAAAGCCGATGGAGGCAGAACAATTGATTTTCCTACAGGAGATCTTTTTAATGCCGCCTACGCCACGTTGAACCAGCTCACAGGAAGTAACTCTTTTCCCCAACTCGAGAACCAGAGCATACTGCTCAATCCGGATAACTTCTACGACGCCAAGTTCCGCACCAGTCTTCCAATCCTGAATGCCGAACTGGTATATAACAAGCGGATCAAAGCACAACAGGTAGACCTGCAGAAGGCGGAAATACTGATGTATAAACGTGAACTGGTCAAAGAAATCAAAACGGCATATTACAACTATCTTAAAGCCACCAATGCAATAAGTATCTATCAGTCCTTTCTGAAACTGCTCGAAGAAGGTGAACGGGTAAACCGGAAACTCTTTGAGAACAACAAGATCAACCGTACGGCTGTGATCCGTAGCCAAAACGAAGTATCAAAAATAAACGCATCACTTACCACCGCTCAAAAAACAGAGGAATCTGCCCGCTATTATTTCAATTTTCTATTGAACAGGCCATTAACCGATCCCATTCTAAACGACGATGTTCCATTGCTCCCTGCCCAGGACAATCTATTGCTTAATGATGTGAATGGCCGTGAGGAACTGGCGAAACTTGAGATTGCCAAAGGGATAAATAAAAACCTTACCGGCCTTGCCAAATCTTATTTCATACCTAAAATTGGTACTTCGCTCGATCTGGGTTCTCAATCCTTTGACTGGAAGTTTAACCAGAAAAGCAGATATTATCTATTGGGCGTTTCACTGGAATGGAACCTGTTTTCTTCGGGAAGGAACAGTTATAAGATAAAACAGGCTATTGCCAGCGAACAGGCTGTATCGGCACAGACGAACCATGTTACCCAGCAACTGCTTACTGAACTGAACGTGCGTAGGGCAAACCTGCAAAGTGCTTCAGCTCAGTACCGGGCAGCCCAATCACAACTAAAAACCAGTCAGACCTATTATAATGACATGACCAAGCTATATAAGGAGGGAATGGCCATTTATATAGAATTACTTGATGCCCAGAACCAATGGGTAGACGCCCAGCTTCAATCCAACATTGCCCTATTCGACACCTGGATATCCCTTACAGCGATCGAACGTGCCAACGCTAGTTTCAACATACAATAAATATCATGAACAAGACACAACTCACACTTATTGCGCTTACATCACTATTGTTTGCCTGCAAAGAAAAACCAAAAAATACAAATCCCCTTGGCCAGCCAGATATCATCTCGGTAAAGGTTGCGCCCATTTCCTCTTTTGGGGTAACAAATTCCATTCAGGTTACCGGACTGGTTGGTACCGAAAATGAAGCGAATTATTCCTTCAAAATTGGCGGAGTAATCAGTAGTATCCTGGTAGATGAGGGACAATTTTTTAAAAAGGGGCAATTGCTGGCCACCTTGAACACCACCGAAATTGCGGCCGGCCTGGCCCAAGCAGATCTTGGTGTAGATAAGGCCGCTCGTGACTATGCCAGGGCGGTAAACCTTTACAAAGACAGCGTATTTACGCTGGAACAACTGCAGAATACCAAAACGGCATTGGATGTTGCCAAAAAAACAAGTGAGGCAACCGCCTTCAATCAGCGTTATGCCAGGATCTATGCGGCCTCCGACGGTTTTGTAACCAAAAAGGTTGCCAGTGTAGGCGAAGTGATTGGTGGCGGAATGCCGGTGCTGATGACGGGCTCTACTCAAAAAACTGGCAGCTATCTGTTAAAGGTTGGGGTAACCGACCTGGAGTGGGCAGGAATCAGCGCAGGGCAACGGGCTGTTGTTTATCTCGATGGTTATCCCGAACAGCCATTCCAGGCAACGGTACTGCGTAAGCTTCAATCGGCTGATGCCACTATCGGATCTTTTCAGGTAGAACTGAAGCTCCAGATGGGCAATCTGAAACCTGCAATTGGTATGTTCGGGAAAGCGGCAATCGAAACCAATGCTTCAGAAAATAAGATCGTGATCCCATTTAGCGCCCTTGTAGAGGCAGATGGAGAGACAGGTTACATCTTTACCCCCAATGGTACAAACAGCGTTAGAAAAGTGCCTGTAACCATCCTGAAGTTTGACAATAAAAATGTTTACCTAAAAGATAAACTTGAAGGAATAGATCGCATAGTTATTTCTAACAGCGCCTACCTCAACGAACAGTCCACCGTAAAAATTATCAAATAAAGACCACGAGATGAAAATTACAAATTTTGCTGTAAAGAACTATCAGTTTACCCTGATCATATTTGTGCTTGTGGCAGTGGTGGGACTGCTTACGCTCTTTACCATGCCCCGCTCGGAGGATCCTACTACCCACCCTCCGCAATATCTGGTAACGGTAATTTACCCTGGCACCAGTCCTAAGGATATGGAAGAACAGGTGGTAAAGCCCATAGAAAATAAGATCTATGGGCTGGAAAACATCGATAAGATCCTGACCACTGTTGAAGATGGCGTAGCAGCGATACAGATCAAGTTCAAGTATGGGGTTGATGTGGACAACAAGTACCAGGAAATATCAACGGAAATCAATGCGCTGAAAAACGGAGAACTTCCAAAGGACATTTATCAGATCAAGACCGAAAAAATTGCCTCGTCAGATGTAAAGATTATTCAGGTTGCGCTGATTTCAAACACGGCTTCGTCCAAAATATTGCGCGATAATGCAGACAAATTGAAGACCCAACTGGAAAAGATCACCAATCTGAGAGAGGTAAAATATACCGGGATGCCAGAGCAGGAAATCCGCATCGACATGCAACTCGATAAACTGGCCCAGCTAAAAATACCATTGAATCTGGTAATAGGCAGCCTACAAAGCGAGGCGGCTGATATTCCAGGAGGAAGCATCAATATAGACAGTAAGGTCTTTAATGTAAAGACCAGTGGCAAATTCAAAAATGTTGAAGATGTGGCTGGTACGGTCATTTATAACTCCAACGGAAAAATAATATACCTGAAGGACGTGGCCCATGTTAGCTATATGGACGGCACCATTAACCACATGACCAGGATCAATGGACAACGCTGTATATTGGTTACCTCTTCGATGAAGAACAATGTCGATATCAGTCAGGTTAAGAAAGAGTACACTCCAGTATTGGAACAATTTTCTCAAACCCTGCCTCAGAACATTAAAATGGTTAAAAATTTTGACCAGGCAGATATGGTATCAAAGCGGCTGGGACACCTGGGTTTTGATTTTGGATTGGCCATATTATTAGTGGTGGTTACCCTGCTGCCTTTAGGCTTCAGACCATCACTGATTGTGATGATCTCTATTCCACTCTCACTTGCCCTTGGTCTTATTGCAATGAACCTTTTAGGTTTCTCACTCAACCAGCTCAGCATTGTTGGGCTTGTGGTAGCGTTAGGGCTATTGGTTGATGATAGTATCGTTGTTGTAGAGAATATAGAAAGGTGGTTAAGAGAAGGCCATTCCAGAAAGGATGCCATTCTAAAGGGTACCAAGCAGATTGGAGCAGCTGTTGTAGGCTGTACGGCAACGCTAGTGATTGCATTTTTACCATTGGCTTTTCTGCCTGATATGGCCGGAGAGTTTATCCGAAGTCTGCCTATGGCTATTATTACCAGTGTACTGGCCTCTATGATCGTGGCGCTTACACTCGTGCCTTTTATCGGCAGCAAAATCCTGAAAACCCATACACACGGAGAGGGAAATTATTTCTTAAAAAAACTGCAGGGCTTTTTAACCTGGTCGTATCGTGGCATTATGCCGTTGGCGCTAAAGTGGCCAAAGGTAACCATTAGTATTTCCATTGCATTGAGCGTATTGGCCTTTTTACTCTTCCCACTGGCAGGGTTTAAACTTTTTCCAACCTCAGAAAAGCCGATGTTTCTGATCAATATTAAAATGCCGCTACAGGCAAATATCTCAGAAAGCGACAAAGCTGCAAAGCTGGTGGAAATGGAACTGAAAAAACACAAGGAAATCGTTTACTACACCTCTAATGTAGGAAAAGGTAATCCACAGATCTATTACAACGTGCATCAGCAGGATATAAAACCGGATTTTGCACAGATTTTTGTGCAATTGAAAGAAGAGACAAGCCCAAACGACAAAACTGAACTGATCAAAACGCTTAGAAGCAAATTCACTGATTTCCCTTATGCAAAAATAGAGGTGAAGGATTTTGAACAGGGCACTCCGATAGAGGCGAATATCGTGGTCAGGGTTTTTGGAGAGAATCAGGATACCCTGCGATCGCTCTCGTTCAAAGTGGAGGAGCTGTTACGTAAACATCCCGGTACTTTTTTCATCAACAATGAACTCAATGCGTATAAGTCAGACGTAAAGATCAAGATTGATAAGGCAAAGGCACGGACATTGGGTGTACTGACCAGCGATATAGACAAGGTGATCAGGTTGGCTGTTGCCGGACTAACTGTTGGGGATTACATTGATGACAGGGGTGATTCAAGGAATGTGGTGATTACCATTCCACGTGATAAGTTTGCAAATTTAAATGCATTGAAGAACCTTTATGTGAACAATATCCAGGGTGCACCAATTCAGATCGATCAGATTGCAACCATTGGGCTGGAAACCTCTCCAACTGCAATTAACCATTTCAATAAATCACGGTTTGCAAAGGTGACCTCGCTCACCAAGGATAATGTCTTGGCAAATGATATCCTTAAGGATATTGTGCCCGAACTCAACAAATTAAAAATGCCCAAAGGCTATTATTATAAACTGTCTGGGGAGGCCGAATCGGAAGGTGATGCGCTGGGCGGAAATTTCCTTTCGGTGATCATTCTGAGTACGTTCCTGTTTATCGCTGTGCTGCTGTTACAGTTTAAGACATTTAAGGGCATCATTATCGTTTTATCAATTATTCCATTGGGCGTTTTGGGCGGTGTGATATTTCTACTGATGACAGGAAACCCGATGTCGCTGGTATCTATCATTGGTTTTATCGGTTTATCGGGCATACAGGTAAAGAATTCGCTGTTATTGGTTGATTTTACCAACCAATTGCGAGAAGATGGAAAAAGCATAGATGAGGCGATCCACATTGCCGGAGAAACCAGGTTTCTACCTGTTGTACTTACTTCTATTACGGCCATTTGTGGTCTCATCCCGATTGCCATGAATCCCAATCCGCAGATAGCGCCACTTGCTATTGTACTGATTGGGGGGCTGATCAGCTCTACCATATTATCAAGGATCGTTACCCCGGTAATGTACAAACTCATACCTCCACAATTGAACGAAAAGATATGATATGTCAAATTAGACGGGAAGGCTTTTTTCTGGAATTGAGGTTGTTCTTGATTAGCCTGATTAACCGCATACTTAAAAATTAAATTACGCACATAAATTTTATTAAAGATGAAAGAATACATATTAATTACCGGTGCTTCCTCAGGAATTGGCTACGAAATGGCGAATGAATTGGCAGCTAAAGGGTTGAACCTGATCTTGGTTGCCCGTACAGAGAACAAATTGCAGCAAATGCAGGCAGAGCTAACGGAAAAGCATGGCAATCTTGTTAAATATTTCGCTGCAGACCTCTCTGATGCAAATGTTGCTAAGGAGCTGTACAAAAAAGTTAAAAATGAAAACTTATTGGTAACTCATCTGGTAAATAATGCAGGCATAGGCAACTATGGTAGTTTTACTGAAACATCATTGGAAGTAGAATTGAGTATGATCCAATTAAATATTTCCAGTTTAGTGGTATTAAGCAAGCTTTTTGCACAAGATATGGTAAGCCGAAAATCTGGTAGAATTATGAATGTAGGCTCTGTGGTTTCATTTTTACCGATGCCATATTTTTCTGTTTATTCTGCAACCAAAGCTTTCGTAAAGGCGTTTAGTGAAACACTCGATGCTGAATTGGAAGGTACTGGGGTTGACGTTCTGTCCCTTTATCCCGGAACGGTGGATACTGGGTTTACCACATCTGAAATGCAGACTACCAATTTGCACAAAACCAAACCGATGCATCCAAAAGATGTGGCAATCCAAGGCGTAAAGCACCTATTAGAAGGAAACGGGAAAAAAGTTGTGGGTTTTCAAAACTGGTTTAACACCAAACTTCCAAATTTTGTTCCTGATGGTATTATGATGAAGATTAAAAAAGGGCTGGCAAGTCAGAAATGAAAATAGTTTATTTAGTGTTGTCGGATATCCTTATGAAATTTATATGATATGTTAAATCGAAGTACGATAATAGATGCCGCTATACAGCTTTTTTCACATTTTGGAATTGAAAAAACTCCCCTTAAAGATATAGCCAAATCGTTAAGGGTGAGCATTCCATCTCTATATTGGTATTTTAAAAATAAAGACGAGCTGGTGATCTGTGTTTTGGAAAAAATAACGAATGAAGAACGTATTTTGATCGAAAAGCAGTGTATACGATATAAGTCGCTATCCAATTTTATCGATGAATTGGTTGAAATAAAGCGTTTAACATTTGAAAAATATAGTCGGCTATTCCATTCCCCGGATTACTTAACAAGGATAGGTTTTTTCGACAACCTGGGTTTATCAAGAAGAGTATGTGTGACTGAAAATGTTAATTTGGTTTCAAAATCTAACTTTGTGAAAGATGACAATAGCCCCCATATGTTTAAGGGGATATTCATCCAGTTCTTAAGGGAACTCGATTTGATATTTCTGAACGATGCAGCCACAGGAGCGAGATTTAACGGATCAGGCATTTCGAAAAGAAATGCCATCTCTAATCTCATAAGTCAAAAAACTCGATTTTTTCTATCTGAAATATTAGATAAAAATATCATGGTTCAAGATCAGATTTAACGTCCATTTTTAAGCATTCAAACCCAACTTGAGGGAAGACTTAGGCTTTTTCCTCCTTTTCCCCAACCAGATCAGAAACCCCGAAACCGGAAGGGAAGCACAAATCAAAGCAGCAAAAAAAGCCAATAGCTGTGTGCCCAGACCATATATTCTACCTGTATGCATCGGAAGATTTGAATTTCTCCATTTCATGCCCAGCGTTTTTTGTGAATGTGGTAAAACATCGATTATCTTTCCAGTCCTACCGTCATAAAAATAATAACTAACACCCCGCCAGCCATCCTTATTGGTCTCAATACTAACAAATGAGGTCGAAACCTTATTGGTTTTAGTTGGGATGCCGATTCCGATCTCCGACCAGTCGCCTTTTAGTTTTTTTACCAGGTCATAATGGATGAGGTCAATCTTGTTTAATGTCGAATCACGAACATTGATTGTAGGCAATGTCCTCGCAAAACCGGCCTTCCCCTTGTCTCCCAAAAGTTTATAAATCCCGGTTTCCCACCATTTAAAAGACCATACCAAACCTGTAATGGCAATAAGCATCGCTACTGGCAGAACATAAAACCCCAATGAATTATGCAGATCGTAATTTACCCGCTTCCATTTTGCATTCCATTTGATTGTAATACTTTTTTTAAACTGCTTGTAGTTTTTTGGCAGCCAAAGGATAAAACCGCTGATGAGCATCACAAGAAATAGAAGAATACAGGAACCAACTACAACACTTCCGATAGGTTTTACCAATAACAACTGTCTATGCAGCTGCTCAACGATATTGAAAAATTCGTAACGCACATCAATTACCCCCAGAACCTTTCCTGTGTACTGATTCACATAAACATCATTTAAATACTCAAATTGGCTAAAGTACCAAAGATTGATCTTTTCCTTTTTATTAACCTTAAAACCAGAAAACACATAACTTTTGTTGTCTGCCGAAATCTTCACATTCGACAGGACTTTGCCAGGGCCGACCGCTTGTTGTGCAATGGCAAGCAATTCAGAAACCGGCTTCGGTTGGCCAGCTTTCGGAACATAAACAATATCCTGGTGGACAGTATTAAATATCTCCTCATTGAATACATAAATACACCCCGTGATGGATACGATTACTACAACAACTCCCGTTACCAGCCCTATCCAAAGATGGAGCCAGCCAGTAATTTTTTTGAATTTACTTTTGGCCATTAAAATGAATATCCAATCGTTAGCATATAGTTCTCTGGCTGCCCTGGAAATAAGCGTAAATAATCGTATCCACCCACCCAGTGTTTTTTATTGCCGATGTTATTTGCATTTAGCTGAAGCTGGAGTTTGCCGATATTATAGAACAGTCCGGCATTAAGAAGCGTGAAAGATGGTATGGTAATCTGATTTTCAGGAGACAACTTCGCATTATAGTTCAGGTTTCTTTTATCTATATAATTTATCCCCAACGCTATACCAAAACCTTTGGCTGCACCATCAATAAAGTTATAGCGGGTCCACAGATTCGCGGTATTTTTTGGTGCATTGGGCTTTTGCAATCCAACTTCACCTGCTGTACCGCTTTCAAGGATCTTTGCCCTGTTGTATGAATACGATGCAATTACATTCCAGTTTGGCATAATTTTTCCAACCACATCAAGCTCAAAGCCTCTCGACTGCTCATCACCAATCTGCCTTAATAGATCAATTACCCCCGATGTCTCATAGAGCGCTCCGGTCTGCTTGATTTGATAAACGGCGGCAGTAATGCTTAACTGATCTCTGAACCAATTGGTCTTAGCGCCAAATTCGATCATATTGCTTTTCAAGGGATCGAACGGCCCGCCTGCATTTGGGTTTGATAGGTTTGCAGAAGTCTGAGGATTGTATCCCTCAACATAACTTCCATAAAAATTGATATTTGGATTAATGGTATATACTGCACCCAATCGCGGTAGCCAGGCATGTGAATTCGCCTTTGCTTCAGTTGCAGTTTTATAATTGGCAAAATCGGTATAATATTCATAACGCAGGCCCAGTAAAATCTGAAGTGCACCAATTTTTAACTGATCCTGTATATACCCTGAATTAAGATAATAATAAGCCGGGGCCACTACAGATTGAGCAAAGAATAGTTTGCTGTCATCCTGCATTCTTTGAGACGACAAAGGGTCATTCAGGTTAAAGTGTGGAACATTGGGAACCGGATTGCCCTTATCGATCATGTAATCGCTTATTTTGGCTACATTATAAGTTGCAATAGATCCATTGTTCGCTACATTCCTATAACCGCTTGCTGTCATCTGTGAACCGCCAACAGGCGTTTTTTCGCTCCCAAAATCATAACCTGCTACGATCTTATGTGATATCGGTCCGGTTGTAGGCATATAGTTTATATACCCGGAGAAGTTATCGATAAAACGCTTGCGTTTTCTGATCTGAACATTCATTCCTGCAAGATTATTGATTGGCTGGCCATTGCCATCAACAGCATAAGAATTAGAAGTACGGTGCTCATTCAGATCTTCTGAGTATCCTGTTTTAAGATAGGAAGCATTCAGGCTCAACACATCGCTGATCTTATGGGTAATGGAGATCGTTGCATTATAGGTTAGCTCGTTTAGGTAATCGTTTGCGGTGTTCAGAGATAACGACTGAGGGGTCGAATTTAAATCGAAACTCCCAAAAATCGGCTGCCCTCTGTCTAGCCTGCTTTTCGAATCGGTATATACCAGATCAAAGTTTATCCTCGTTTTCTCAGACGGAACGAAGGTAAGCGAAGGAGCAATAACAAAATTCCTGTCAAACATTAAATCCCTGAAAGTTTCGGCATTTTCATAGCCAAGGTTTAAGCGGTAAAGTAAGGTACTGTCCTTTGAAGCCGGTCCGGTAAAATCGGCAAGCCCGCGGAATGTATTGAAACTTCCCAGGGTCATACTGATGGATTTTCTGGTTTCATCAAGCGGCTTTTTGGTTACCCGGTTCACTACACCACCTGGACTTGCGTTTCCAAAAAGTGCAGAAGATGGACCTTTTAGCACTTCAACCCTTTCCAGATAATTGGCGAGCGACTGTTTCCAGAAACCTGTACTTGTTCTTAATCCGTTCAGTAACTGTGTATTGCTCTGTCCGTTTACACGAAAGCCACGGATGGTCAAGTCATCATAAAAACTGAACTGATTTACCCCACTAAAGTTTTTCACTACCTCACCAACGCGCATGAGGCCCTGATCGGCAATCAATTCCTTACTGGCATAGGAAACAGATTGAGGAATGTCTTTGAGTTCATTTTCAATCTTACCAATAAAGGTAGCCTTGGTTTTATAGGCTTTTTCTTTACGCCCGGTAATTTCTACCTGCTGAAGATCTGAATTTGATTCTGTAAGAACAACATTTTCATCTGTATCCCCGCTGATTTCGATTGTTTTGACGGATTGCCTAAAACCGATGAAATTGAAATGTAAAATTAGCTTGCCCTGGCCCACCATTAACCTATAGTAGCCTTTGTTATTTGTTGAGGTAGTTAATTTTGTATGCTCAACACTGATAGTAGCACCAGGAAGTGGGTTTCCCTGACTATCACGTACATATCCCTGCAGTTTTGCAGTCTGTTGCGCAGAAGCACTATGTAAGAGAAATAAAAAGAAAAAAAGGCATAACGCTGCATGGGTAAAGGCTATCTTCATGAAACAAGGATTAAATACTATTTAGACTTATTAAAAATAATTCGCAAACATAGTATTTTTTATCTACTTTTTAAATAAAAGAGCAGAATACAGGTTCGTAAAAAGTCAATCGATTCAGTTAATTATATTTTTATATATTTAAAATTTAAACCATCCCAATTAACATCTCATGCGCTCAGTTATTCCTTTTTTCAGATTATTCTTGATAAGAAGGTTATACTTTATCTTCTGTTTTATTTTCTTACATCTTTCTGTTTCCGCTCAAAGGGAACCTAGCTTATTATTTAAGCATCTTACCCTTGAAGATGGTTTAAGCGACCCGACAATACGGGCATTGCATACCGATAAAGACGGATTTTTATGGATTGGCACCGAAAATGGACTGAATCGTTTTGATGGTAAAACCTGTATCACCTATAAAAGGAAAAATAACGCAGAACCTTTTCCGGGAAATTACATCACCAACATTATTGAAGAAAGAAATGGCGATCTGATTATCGGCTCGCAGCGCAACCTGGTAAAATATAACAGGACAAAGGATAATTTTAAAAGCTACAATTTCGGAAAAGGGATTAAACTGAACGAAAACTATTACGCTTTCCCTTTCTATATAGATAAACAGCAAGATCTTTGGGTATATCTGGCTGGTCATGTTTATAAATACAGTAATAAACACAATACTACTCAATATGTAACAACCTATTCTAATGGATACCTTTTTAGTCCGGTTCCATTTTACAATAAACTGGATTGGTTTATTAGCAGAGGCGTAAAAGGCATTTATATCAACAAGGCAAATGATGTTAAGGGGCAGCAGTTTCAGGAGTTTTTTATGAATAGAACCAATGACAACCTTAACAGTCATATTGAAGACGTATATTTTGCATCAGACAGTTTGCTCTGGCTTGCCAGTGATAAGGGATTGATAGAGCTAAATATAAAAACCAAGCAGCATGAGCGTTTCAATAGCTATAAAACAAGCAGTAACCTTTCTGTAACAGCAATTGCAAAATACCCCAGCAAACCCTGGCTTATTGTAGGCACCAGAAGAAATGGCTTACTTTTGTTCGATTTAGGAACGAAAAAGTTTTTTGCCGGGTATAACCACCAATCTGATAATTCATATAGCCTTTCAGGCAATTATATCCGAAAGATTTACATCGATCAAAAACAGAACCTGTTCGTGGGCATTAATGATTATGGCCTCGATTATACCAATTTAAATAAGGTAATTTTTTCGAGGTATCTTGATAAGGATGATGTTTCTCCTAATTTTGAAAACGATGTAAGTGTAATCTTAAAGCCTAAAAACGGTCAGTTATGGTGCGGAACAAAAAATGCCGGCTTGCTGATCTATCGTTCAAATTTAACAAAACCATTTAAACATGAATTTTTAAACCACGGGATTGCCCAATTGATTGAATTAGACAACGGCAATATTTTAACAGGACTTTATAACGGTCTTTTTTATATTTATGATATTCAGAAGCAAAAATTCAATCCATTAAAAATAAAATTCTCGGAAAAGTTAAACGGAAAAGTTCAGATCAATCAGATTTTAAAAATTGGTCCTGATTTATTTGCTGCTACCGAATATGGTGTAGCAAGGGTTATCATTAAGCCAGAAAATGAACTTTATTTCGAAATGGACCAGGGCATTAACCGTGCGGTATTATGGCCCAATATACAACGCATAATACCTACAGGGAATAATCAGGTCATCATCCAAACCTATTATACCTCCATATATCTTGCGCAGTTAACAGCAGGAAAATTTATTTTCATTAAAGAAATTACCAGATCGCCTTATGGTATAAATGGCAGCATTACAGTTGACAAAACCATTTACCTGGCTACAACCGCGGGGCTCTTAAAATTCAATTCAGCTACAAATACCATAGAAAAATTGGCGTTGACAGACCTAAATTGCCGAAGTGTTTTAGCAGATCAATATAAAAACCTTTGGGTAGCAACCAGCAATGGTTTGTATTCCTACAATACAAAAAGCAATAATCAAACCCGTTATAGCATTAGTGATGGGCTGCAGAGCATGGTTTTTAATCCTAACGCTGCTGCATCACTTAAAAATGGGTTATTGGTATTCGGGGGGATCAATGGAATTAATGTGATAGATCCAAAAAAACCGAATGTTTATATCAGCCATTCCAAACCCCAGATTACCGACATTCTGATCAATGATCAGATCCATCAGGGCATCGGCAATCCGATTACAACCAAAAACTTAAAACTGCATCATGATGAAAACACCATCACAATTGCTTTCAGTACAATGGATTTCATTAACCCTACGCACAGAAAAATAGTTTACCAAATGATTGGCTATGACAACAAAAAGGTTGGCGTTTTGGGCAGCAATAGCATCCGGTTTCCAAATATGCCACCAGGAAACTTCAAACTTGTACTCACTGATGTTTACAGCAATAAAAAAACTATTTTAACCATAGTAATCAGCGCCCCCTTTTGGCAAAAGAACTGGTTTATAGCACTGTTTATTGTTAGCTTAATCATCATTTCGTTACTCACGCTCTTAATTTATTTAAGATGGGTCAAACATCGTCAGGTGCTGGAATTACGTCAAATGATCAACTTTCAAAAAACAGACAGAGAACGGATAGCCAATTATCTTCATGATGAATTAGGGTTAAAGTTATCCTCCTTAAAGCACTACCTTTTAGCTGGCGACATTAATAAAATGATCGATGGTGGCGAACTCCGCAAATTATCAACAGAATACATTGATTCATCTGTTAGTATGCTCAGAACAACTTTGATTAATTTAAGCCCTAAAACGCTCGATGAAAATGGCTTGATTACGGCGATGGAGGATCTTATCGAAAGCATCAGCAAATTAGGCATCATAAAAATCCACTTCGATTATTCGGGCTTTACCGTTGCACTTAAAAGTACGCCAGAGTATGCCATTTACAGAATCTGCCAGGAATTGATTTACAACACCATAAAACATGCTGAAGCAAAAAATATTCATATTGTAATTATCAACCGCCACGAAAAGCTAATTTTGCTTTACGAAGATGACGGCAAGGGCTACGATTTTCAAACCGCAAAAAGAGGCTATGGCTTATTTAATATTGAAGCACACATCCACGCTATAAAGGCAGAATTGAATACCGATACTGCAATTGGAAGAGGCGTTGCCGTTACCATTACACTTAACCTAAAAAGGATTTTAAAACAAAAAATTAATGATTAAGCTATTAATTGCAGATGATCATAACGTGTTAATCAACGGGCTAAAACTTATTTTGGCCGTAAGAAAAGATTTTAAAGTCATTGCAATAGCCAATAATGGGGCTGAAGTAATCGATCTTGTTAAAAATGAAAGGCCGGATGTAATACTGCTGGATATAAATATGCCGGTTTTAAACGGTTATCAAACCCTTGAAATTATCAGATCAGATTATCCAGAAATCAAAGTGATCATACTGTCTATGCTGAATGATAAAAGAAATGTGCTGAATATGCTCGAAGCTGGTGCCAAAGGCTTTCTTTTTAAAGATACAGATGATAAAAACCTATTTAAGGCAATTGATTACGTTTATCAGGGAGCGTACTATGTATCAGACGGTCTGGAAGATATCCTTGAAGAATTTTTATGCGATAATAAATATCCTGGTAAAAAGAATAAGCACATCCTCTCCTCCCGCGAACTTGAAATTGTTAGCCTCATTGTTGAGGGCAATACCAATGCCGAAATTGCCGATCTGCTTTTCTTAAGCACCAGAACAGTTGACACGCACCGTAAGAATATTTTTTATAAACTCAATTTAAACAATACTGCATTGCTGGTTAAATATGCTTTGGAAAATAAGGCATTTCTAGGCTTACAATAAACGCTGTTCATAAAAAAAATACCGTAAAAAGCGTATTGAATTAATTGATTGATTTATGTCAATTTGTAACGGTCATCCATTAACACTCATCTTTTCTACCTATTGGGCGGTGAAAATTATGGTTGAAATTATAGAATGCTAATTCTATAAACCTAACTAACAACTTTCCTGCGCTCTATGAAAAAGATATTTTTATCCGCTTTAATTTTTTCCCTGTGCTTATTTAAATCTTATGGTCAGGCCGCGATTACCCGCAGTGTAGTGGCAAGTACAGGTGGAAGTGCTCAGGTGGGCAATACATTGGTTCAGTTTACCATTGGCGAGGTAGCTACCCTCACACTCCAAAATGCTGGTATTATGCTTACCCAGGGTTTCCAACAGCCAGAAACTACCGTTTCAAACTTTGTTCCCAATGCAGTTGGTAACATGCGGGTTTATCCCAATCCGGCCATTGGAAAAACAAAAATAGATTTCGATTTATTAACCGATGGCAAGGTGATCATCAATTTGGTTAACAACGCCGGTCAAATTGTGCACTCCAGCTCAGTAAAAAGTTTAGCCGGAAAAATCGAATATATAATGCCATTAAACGGACTTGCCTCAGGAAGCTATCATGTTGTACTCTATGTTAACTACCGTACATTCTCTGAAAAACTTATCATCCAATAAACTTATTGCTAACCATCTAAAATACCTCCATGAAAACGCTTGTCAAAACTGCATCTGCTGTACTGATTTTGCTTTGTTTGGTCAATTATGCAAAGGCTCAGCTTCAAAATCAATATAGTACGGTAACAACCGGTGCTGCATTTTTATTAATTAGTCCCGATGCACGGAACTCAGGTGTTGGCGAGGCAGGAACCGGATTAACCAGCGATGCAAATTCCAATTTTATTAATGGTGCAAAACTTTCATTCGCAAATAAAACAGGTGTAAGTGTTTCTTATGTGCCCTGGATGATGGAGATTGACAAAAACCTCCATTTAGGTAATTTAAATGCCTACCATCGGTTAAATGACAAAGAAGTAATTGGCGTTTCATTAAGATATTTTGATCAGGGAAACATTAACTTCCGCGATGAAAGCGGTGGACTTCTGCAGCAATACAATGCCAACGAGTTTGCTATTGATGGCACGTACTCCAGAAAATTCGGAGATAATCTTGCCATTGCACTAACCGGTCGTTTTATCAGGAGCGACTTGGGCAATGGAACATTTAATGGTTTGCAGGTAAACCCTGTTAACGCCTATTCCGCTGATATTAGTGTATACTCAGAAAAAACACTAAATAATTCGCGTTATGCCTGGGGCGTGAGCCTAACCAACATTGGTACTAAATTAAAATACTCTTCAGGCGCTACGGTTGAATCATTTCTACCCATGAATTTACGCATTGGAGGTGGGTACACACTGTTAAAAAGTAAATCAAACAGCCTTACCTTTCTTGTAGATGTAAATAAATTGATGGTTCCCTCTCCACCAAGATATAAAGTGGATGCAAATGGAATAACAACAAATGAAATTGAAAAGGGAAAGGATCCGACCAGAAGCGTCCCTAGTGCCCTGTTTACTTCTCTCTTTGATGCTCCAGGTGGTTTTAGAGAAGAAATATCAGAATTTACCATTGCCGGCGGGATGGAGTTTGCCTATATGAACCAGTTTTTTCTCCGTACCGGATATTTTTACGAAGATCCCGATAAGGGGAACAGACAACATGTTTCAGTTGGCCTTGGTTTAAAAGTAAAAACTTTTCAGTTCGACATGAGTTATGTAGCGCCTACAGCAAGGCGTTATGTGCTTAGAAATGGAATCAAATTTACTTTAAGTTATGCCATTGATTAAATTTTAAACCTCAAAAACAATCTATAAAAAATGAAAAAGTTATTCTTCTTGTTAATACTGACGGTGATTGGTATTGCAAATGCAAAAGCTCAGAAATCAACCATCAATACCTTATTCCCGAATAAATCAACGGAGATTGAAAAATTAAACGCTAAAGAAGAGGCACCAAAAAAGGATGTTTCTACGCCTTCCAAGCAAAGGTTATTTCAGAATTACAGCCAAAGTGCTGCAAAAAGCGCTTCCCCCGCAGCAAGCAGAAAAGGAGGAGAAAATGTAAAAACAGCTTCTGAAGCTGAAAATAAACCAGATAAAAGCGAGCCTAAAACAGAGGTTAAACTACCACCAATGCAACAGGAAAGTACGACCAAACAGTAAAATATTCATCTAATACCTCTACACCTTAAATTATTTAACATGAAAAAGTTTACGCTCATTATTGCGGTTATCCTTATCTTTTTCGGAAAAGTATCTGCTCAAAGTGGCCTTTCAGGGATCAACTATCAGGCGGTGGCCCGTAATAACGATGGTACTGTACTTGCCAAACAAAATATAAAGGTTAGGATCTCGATACTTGGGACAAGCGCCACTGGCCCTGTTCAATATCAGGAGAGCCACGACCTCACTACAAACACTTTAGGCCTTTTTACCCTACAGATCGGTAAAGGATCGCCTTCAACAGGAACGTTGGCAGGCGTTCCATGGCAAAATGCAAACCAATATTTAAAAGTCGAACTGGCCATTGGGGGGGGAGCTTTTACAGATTTAGGAGCAACACAATTAATGAGTGTGCCATTTGCGCTATATGCGGCAACCGGTAATCCCGGTCCGGCAGGTGCAACAGGACCCGCAGGACCAACTGGCGCACCCGGACCAATTGGTCCTCAAGGATTAGTTGGCCCTGCAGGTGCAACCGGACCAATCGGATTAACCGGAGCCACAGGCCCTATCGGCCCACAGGGATTAGTAGGCCCAGCCGGAGCAACAGGACCAATAGGATTAACGGGGCCAGTTGGCCCAATAGGCCCGATTGGTCCTCAAGGATTAGTAGGCCCCGCTGGTGCAACCGGACCAATAGGATTAACCGGAGCCACAGGCCCTATCGGCCCACAGGGATTAGTAGGTCCGACAGGAGCAACCGGATCAATGGGATTAACAGGCCCAGTTGGCCCTATTGGCCCACAAGGATTAGTAGGCCCAGCCGGAGCAACGGGTCCCATCGGATTAACAGGTCCTGCAGGGCCGCAGGGATTAGTTGGTCCAGCCGGAGCAACAGGACCAATAGGACTAACAGGCCCAACCGGAGCAACAGGGCCAATCGGATTGACAGGCCCTGCAGGGCCCCAAGGATTAGTTGGGCCAGCCGGACCAATAGGACTAACAGGTCCTACCGGAGCAACAGGGCCAATCGGATTGATAGGCCCTGCAGGTCCGCAAGGATTAGTTGGAGCAACCGGACCAATAGGACCTATAGGCCCTGCCGGAGCAACAGGCCCCATTGGATTGACAGGCCCTGCAGGTCCGCAAGGATTAGTTGGTCCAGCCGGGGTAACCGGAGCAGTTGGACCTATAGGCCCTGCCGGAGCTCCTGGTAGTCAAGGCCCCGTGGGTGCAACCGGTCCTGCCGGACCAATCGGACCCATTGGCCCAGCCGGGCCTGCAGGCGAACTTACTGGTGTAGCAGGTGGAGATTTGAGTGGAAGTTATCCAAACCCACTGGTAAAAGGCATCCAAAACATTGCAGTTGCTGCTACTGCCCCTATTAATGGTCAGGTTTTAAAATATAACGGAACAAACTGGGCGCCAGGTTCCGATGCAGGAGGCTCGTTAACACTTCCCTTTACTGCTACAGAAAACTCCGCACCAACCTTATTTTCGATTACCAACAATGGTGATGGAACGTCAGTTGAAGGAATAAATAATACAACAAGCTCCAGTATTGCAGCTGTGAGAGGTATTGTAAGTTCAACTGCACCTGGAGGCTTTTCTTCGGCTGTGCGAGGTATCAACAATGGTACTGGCGGCTTGGGTGTTGGAATGTGGGGAAGCCATAACGGAAGTGGTTGGGGCGTTTATGGCGTTACTCCATCAGGTATTGGCGTTTACGGAAATTCGAGCGGTGCAGGCTATGGTATATACGCCAATAGCAATACCGGCATAGGTTTAAATGCCACATCTACCAACGGAACTGCAGCAAATATTGCCATCTTAAACAATGCCAATACAAACAACGCATTAACGGTTAACACATTGGGTAACGGAAGGGTAATTGACGCTTCAACATCAGGGAGCGGCGAAGGCATAAGAAGCACCAGTGGTAGCGGATTAGCAATACATGGAATTACAACCAGTCAATCTTCTGCAGGTATTTTTGGAGATAATAATGGTGGAGGTGAGGCGATTGTTGGCCGTACTACGAGTAATATTGCCGGGGCAGTTGTTGGAAGAAACGATGGCGGCGGTTTTGGGGTACGCGGTTTTATTTCCACGAATACTGCAAATACCGGCGTTGGGGTTCAGGGTGAAGTTGGTAACAATGGAAGTACAGGTAGAGCCGGTCGTTTTGTCAATACCAACGCAACAAATATAGCAGCCAATACATTCGAGGTATTATCGAATGGTAATGGTAATATACCAGATAACACACTTGGTAATGCTGCTTCATTTAAATTAGACAATACAAATAGTGTTGGTTCTGCAGTTCGCGGAGAGGTGAACACCATATTCGGCAACTTTGGTGCAGCAGCTATCTTTGGTGTATCATCAGGCACCGGAGGAAGAGCAGGTTTATTCTATGCTTCTAACCCTTCAGGCAATGGTGCAGCCCTTGTAGCACTAACCGATGGTAATGGTAATGCTGTTACCGCTAATGCAGGTAAAAATGGTAATGCTGTAGAAGCTAATGTTGATGGAACAGGAGATGCAGTGTATGGTTGGGTTCCAACATTTGGTACAGGCCGTGCTGCGCATTTCGAAAACTTTAACGCAACAAATACAAAAGATGTTTTAACTGTAAGAACTGTGGGTAATGGTATAGCAGGTAACTTTAAAGTTGATCTGGTAACAGGTATCTCTCCTGCGGTAAAAGGGGAAGTAAATTCTCAGTTTGCCAATTTCGGAACAGCCGGTGTTTATGGACTTTCCTCTGGTACAGGCGGTTACGCAGGATTGTTTTACGCATCAAATCCTGCTGGTAACGGGCCAGCACTTATAGCATTGACTGAAGGGAATGGAAATGGGATTACCGCCAATGCAGGTAAAAATGGCGATGGTATTGAAGCCACAGCTGATGGAACCGGTAACGCCGTATATGGATGGACGCCCAATTTTGGTACTGGAAGAGCAGCCCGTTTTGCAAATTTTAATGCCGCTAATGGTCTACCTACAGTTCATATATCTAACATAGGTACCGGAACAACAATATTAGCCAACCATACTGGTCCATCAGGAGATCTTTTTATCGGCCAAAGTGCCAGCCTAAATGTGGCCAGAATTAACAAAGCAGGCCGTGGTTTCTTTAATGGCGGTACAGTTAACAGCGGCGCCGATTTAGCTGAAGCATTTGATGTAAGCGGAGAAATAAAAGATTTTGAACCGGGTGATATTTTAATTATCTCAGTTGATAAGGATAGAGCTGTCGAAAAATCAAATGGTGCTTACTCTAATTTGGTAGCTGGAGTTTATGCTACCAAGCCCGGGGTTTTATTAACTGAAGAGGACATCGATTCAGAACTTTTAGATAAAGTGCCAATGGGTGTAATCGGTGTAATCCCAACCAAGGTATGTTTAGAGGGTGGCCCGATTAAAAGAGGCGATATGCTGGTAACCTCATCACAGAGCGGGATTGCCATGAAAGCAGATTTAAATAAAGTTAAAGTTGGACAGGTTTTAGGAAAAGCCTTACAGGATTTTAACCAACCAACAGTTTCAAAAATTAAAGTATTAGTCAGTATTAAATAACGTTCTGTTCTTTTTTAAGGAAGAAGGCACTTCATTTTTTGAGGTGCCTTTCTATATTTAAATATCATGCTAATTCAAGCTAACATTTTCAAAAAGATTCTTCAATTTTCAATATAGAGACCTAATTCTTGCTCATATTATTTTAGATAAAATTAACGTCCCATTTGCTGCTTTCATACCTGATCAGTTTGTTCTGTCGTTTTCAAAATGTTTTTGTTTAAGGTTTTATGTCAATGTATTTTATCTGGTAGCGTCCCAAATAACCTATCCCATAGCATAGAGCTCACTCCAAATGCCTTATCCGGATTTTTATAATGATGAAGATGATGATTTCTCCACAATACTTTTAGATATTTAGGAGGAGCATAGGCATGTATAGCATAGTGAATTGAGACATAAATCAGATAGCCAGATATAAAGCCTGAAAAAAATACGAGTGCGCTACTTGTTGAACCTGTTATTAAGTACCCTGTGCCGCAAAACAAGAGTAACACAAAAGATGCCATTAAGATGCTTGGTAAAGGAGGCATAAAAAGTCTTTTCCTATCTCGTGGAAACTCATGATGATTTTCATGGAAAATATAAACCAGTCGTTTGCCTAACGCCCCTACAGCCTTAAAATGAAAAAGAAAACGGTGGACTATATATTCAAAGAATGTCCAAAAAAACATGCCTAAGAGAAATGATACAGCAATAAGTTTTATAGGAAGCTGTAACCTTAACCAGGCATAATAAACCAGAAAAATGTTTAATGGAATATAAAGTGCATAAATTATCCATGGCCTAGTTCTGGTAAGCATCTCCAAGTATGGATTAACAAAAATTTTTGCCTGACCTTTATTGTTAATTACCTTATTGTTCATGTTATTTCCTTTCTTTTAGATTAAATCTATAGGATAGCATCACTGTTATCATGAGTTGTATCTGCTGGAAGAACAGCGATATTGGTAATTCCGTTTATATAAAACAATAGCCAGATATTAATGGTTTTATTAATCATCTTTAAATAGCAATAAAGGTAAAATCCCTAGCAAGAGCTAGTTTCTTAGAGATAACAAAAAAGGAGGCACAAATGCTGTACCTCCTTTTATTTGTCCAAATTAATCTCCTAATAGTGGTTGTAGATTAATCGTTAGTTCCCTACCAGTTATATCATCTCAACGGTAAAATGAAAAGTCTTTATCAATAAGCCATCGTGCCACCTATTCTAATTTCCTCCCTTAGAACTCAATCTTTTTCCCTTAGCTATCACCGCCCTGTTTATTTCATTTACCCTCTTGGTATCCATTTTTTCAACCGCACGGTCATAGGTCAGCAATCCGTTTACCTCATGTTCCACATCGGTTGTCTGGGTATAAACTGCTACACTAAGGCCTTTATATTTCATCAGCTGTTCAACCTGGCTCATCAGCAGCACATACCTATCTGTCAACGCAGTACTGGTAGGTTCATAGGCATATGCATTGTTTTCCACAGGCCACATGTGCTCCCTAACAAAAAGGCCCACACCACCGAACTCTCCCAAAGATGCCGCCCTTTTATCGTCCGGTCTAGAGGCATCATAAGGGCCTATATAAATATGAGTATCCACAAAGTCTCCATTACCGGGATCACCGGCCGCTTTCTGATAACCTGGATTGTTGTTAAATCCCGAATTTCCATTTACCAGTCGTGAGGGATCGTAATTTTTTACCCAGTCAGTAATCGCCGGTACATCGAAAGCACCCCAGTTCTCATTAAAGGGTACCCAGGCAATAATTGAGGGTGAGTTGTAATGTTCATCCATTACCGCCTTAAGCTCCTTCCGAAAAGCGGAGCGTACTTTTGCAGTATCCTCATTCTGGTACCAGATTGCGGGCATGTCCTGCCAAAGCAGCATGCCCATTTTATCAGCCCAATAGTAAAAACGTTTCGGCTCGGTTTTCATATGTTTTCGGATGAGGTTGAAGCCTGCCTTTTTTGTAAATTCCAGATCAGATTTCAGTGCCTCCTCTGTGGGAGCGGTCAGAATTCCATCTGGCCAATAGCCCTGATCGAGAAGGCCAACCTGCATGATGAACTTTCCGTTCAACAGTGGGCGCATCACACCAGACACCTTACCCAACCTGATATCGCGCATACCGAAATAGCTCTTTACCTCATCAACGGTTTCACCCTTATGATCTTTGAGCGTGATTTTAAGATCATAAAGAAAAGGTTCATCAGGAGACCATAACTTTGGATTTGGAATTGGCAAATAAAAAGTCTTTCCGTTACTTCCCTTCGCCTGGGATACGATTTTATTGCCATCAAGTGCTACTGCGGATATGACAGAGGAATTTGCATCGACAGTTACCTTGAGCCTGCCATTTTCCAGATCGGGCAATAGCTTGATATTTTTGATGTGAGCTGCGCCCAAAGGCTCAAGCCATACGCTCTGCCAGATGCCCGAGCTGAAGGTATAATCTCCCCGCGGTCCATTTTTACCAGAAGGCATTTTGCCGTCATTGGAATCGTAAGCGGCAACAATTAACTCATTAAGCCCAGATTTTAGCAATGGGGTGATATCCAGCGTAAAGGCATCATAGCCGCCCGCATGAGACCCTGCCTTTTTTCCATTAACGAAAATAGTTGCATCATGATCAACAGCCTCAAAATTGATTAAAATATTTTTACCCTTCCAGTTCTGTGGGATTTCGAAACGCCTGCGGTACCACATATTAACCTCCTGATTGCGCTCGATACCCGAGATTACCGATTCAGGGCAGTATGGAACAAGTATCTGTTCAGGTTTTCCATCAAATGCAATCGGCATTTTCGGATTGAATGCATTAGGTTTATTTTTTCCACCGATATAATCCCATTTACCGTTTAACGATTTCCATTCTCCGCGTACCATCTGGGGCCGGGGATAATCGGGAAAAGGATTTTGGGCCGTCATCGCCTGCTCAGTCCATTTGGTGGGTAGTTTTGCAGTCTGGGCGCAAACATTTTCACCATATACCTGCAACAGTATGATCAGGAATAGGATTGGCAAACCTCTATTTTTCATATTATCTGGAGATTAAGGGTCTTTGGTTCTAAGACACTAATATATTATTTTTCATCCATCTAAATCGATTTATTATATAAAAATACCATTCAGATTTTGGCCTTGCCATCCGGTACTGCGCAGAAATTGTTCCCAACTTAGACTGTTTTGGTTAATCTGTCGGCTCCATAACAAATCACGTTCCTTGCCGAAATAACCATAATCGACAGCATATTCTGCCATTCCCAAAATTTCCTTTACCAAAAGTTCGTTTGCACCGAATTCAGGGAAATGGTGAAGTAGTGCTTCTTGGGTAAATGCAGAACTATAGACAGCCTTTTTACCTGTGACGCGAATAAATGTATCTATCATTTCTTGGGGCGAAATAATGTCGCCGATAACGGGCAAAGATTTACCTGCATACTCATTTGGATTAGAAAATATCTCTAAAACCGCTGGCCCCGTAGCGGTAAGGGGATCAACAAATGGGGCACGAAAATCCTCGGGCAAATAAATCGGAAATACAAGCGTGTCTCCAACCAATTTAGGGGGATAAAACTCCATTAGATTGGTGTAGAAGAAGGCCATGTAAATAAACGAGCTGGTGATTGGAAGCGTCCGGATATATGCCTCAATCATTGCTTTATCCGTAAAATGAGGCGCAAACTTTTCCCCGCTTGTAATTTTTTCCACATTTTCCAAACCACTAAAGATAATATGCTTAACTCCTGCCTCAACCGCCGCATCTGCTAATTGTTTACCCAGCTCCATTTCGTGGGTATGCGGTGGCACAATACCTGGTGTCATAATGAAAACGCCTTCCGATCCCCGGAATGCTTCAACGAAATCTTTTTCATACCCCAAATCAAGCGGTAAACTCAAGAGCTCAGCGCCCATTTCAGTCAATTTAAGTGCCTGTGGTGAATCTATACGGCGTGTAATGCCCCGTACACGATAACGTCCGCTCTGTAATAGCGTAAGTGCTGCACTGCGTCCCTGTTTGCCCAAAACTCCAACGATAGTGATCAATGGCTTGTCGTTTTCGATTACCTTATTTACTTTAAAATCTGGTTTCATTTGTACTATTTTATTAACTATAAAAACTATAGTTGCAAAACTATCTATAGTTGTATAAATTTGCAATAACTATCCAAAAGGATAGGTTAAAACAGTAGGATGAAAACAGAATGTATTAGCGATTACGTAAAACTAAAGGAGGAAATTTATCCTTGTACGGTCAGCCTTGCAATGAGCTTGGTGGGTGGCAAATGGAAGGCGGTTATTCTTTATCATTTAAAGGATAAGGCAAAAAGGTACAATGAGCTTCACAAAGACATGCCATCTGTTACCGAAATGACATTGAGTCTGCAATTAAAGCAATTAGAAAAAGATGGTCTGGTATCAAGAAAAGTTTACGGCGATAAACCGCCGATAAAAGTGATTTATAGCCTAACCGATTTTGGAAAAACATTCACGCCCATTTTAGAAGCGATTACAGCATGGGGGAATCAGATTGCTATGCAACAAGGCAAATTTGTTAAAAATCCACTGTCAAACGGCATGTAAGCTAAGGGCGCCAATGTTATCAAAAGGAAAGATATTGGAGATCCCAGCCTCTACCCATATGTGGCCATAGCCTATTTATTAATATTTATTTCTATAAACCAGTGGCGAAAGCCCTGTAAATTCCCTAAAAACCGCACCGTTCATACTCATAGCTATTAAAAATATGATAGCCTAACCGATTTTACACCCCCATCTCATCTTACCTATTCCATTCCCTCCTACATCATCTTCTTAAAGCCCTCCCATTGCACTTTCCACGTTCCATCTTTAGGGAAGCCAGGATTTCTGGTATTATTTCCGTCCCAGCCAGCACACATTAAAGCCACGGCGGTAAGTAAACCACCGTTTCCAGGCAGATAAATGCGCAGGCGGTCGTCCTGATAGTTATGGCCGTTAACAAGATAAGTATTGGTTTGTACACGCATCAGCAAGGCATCGATCGCTTTTTCGGGCATGCCTAAACGTGTGGCCGTCATGGCTGTCATCGGGAAATCCCATCCCCAGGTATCATTCCAGCTCCAGTCTTTCCAAACCAGATCAAAGGTTTTGCGCATGGTTGCTTTATCCAATAAATTTGTTTCTGGCAACATTCCAAATGCCCCCAATACGGAAGGATGATCCGTTTTATATTCGGGATTCGTGTAAGAATCAGGCGCACTTTCTGCCGCCAGATACACACCATTTTGTACCGGTAGGGGTGATAATTTAGCCATCACTTGATCCCATTTTGGGTTCCGTGGCAAACCTAAACGCAAGCGCCATTCTTGTGCGGTTTTTAAACCCCATTCCCAGTAAGCCAGTTCATAAGTGGGATTAAACGTTGTTTCTGCCTTAAAACGTTCTTGTGCAGGAATTAGCCCGGGTCCGAGCATATAACAGCCTTTTGCAGCGTCGAAATGCGCAAATGAAGCCATAAAATCGGCCGTTTTAAATACAAGGTCTTTGTATTTCTGCAGTACCTTTTCATCTGGCTGTGCACGGTATTCCAACTCGGCAAAGGTAATGAGGTGCGGCTGTTGCCAGATCAGCATGGCACCGATTGATGAGGGGCTTTCGTTACCTTTATTGTCGGTCATTTTCTGCCAGCGTAGCCATCAAATCCTTGTATCTGCGCAATTTTTTTGGCTTTATCGGCTACTTTAAAATACCAGTCGGTACTCCGGTTTAACAATTCTGGTCTGCCCCAAAGTGCAAAATGAACCCCATGCCACCAATGCATTTCGAGGTGCGGTTTACCAAACCAGCTGTTGTAGGTTAAGCCGGTTTCTTGTGGGGGAAAATCGCCTGAACATTGTATTTTGGTGAGGTATTCGGAAAGAATAATCCTGCGTTCGAGTTCAAATGCACGTTTATCAGTACTTCCACTAAAATCGACCGCAGCACCACTCATCCAAAAAGCTTTCCATTGCTCCTGGCTATTTTGTTGGCTCAATGCAAATGAAGGAACAGTCTGAGTGCTTCGCTGTTTTGAAAAAAGACAACTGAAGCTAAACTGTTGACTAACTTTATTGGGTGTAATGGTAAAATAATGCGCTTGTTTCTCGGCCAGCTGTGCTTTACCCTTCCACGAAAAGGAAGTATAATAAACTGCAGAATCGATCTGTCGCTTAATTACAGCACCGTCAGCACTTTGCGCCACTAACTGTGAATGGTGTTTGTTGTTATTGCTCCAATTATTTCCTACATCTGCCCATTCGCCGGTAGCTACCGGGTACCTAACCCTGATTTTTAACCTTCCTGCTGCAATTAACGGCGACGACACCGATGCGCTGATCAGGTCAAGATCCTGATGCCCAACCGTTATTACCTCAACAGCAATTCCTTCTAAGGTAAAACTACTCTTAATTTCACCCGTCCAGGGGTTTAGGTTTTGGTTAATGTTTTTGATATCGTTGGCATTGGCGAGCTGGCCATTCTTTTTAACCAGATCGAAGCCAATATTCCCCAATTGTAAACGGTGTACATTCTGGCGGAAATAATTGGTAGCAGCCCTCGCCCTTAACGGTGTATTTAACTGCACGGTATAGGGCACTTTGCGACCATATTGATCGTAATATTTATAGGCTTCGGCAATGTTAAACTTACCTTCATTTTTGTACGATCCCCATCCCCATTGTGATTGGGTACCGAGTGGAACACCTTTGGCATAACGATCTGGAAAACTTTGCAGTCCTGTGGCATCAACCGTAAAGGCAAAACGACCATTGCCAACCGATAAGGAAGAAAGGGAGTCTATTTTTTTTACTATAACGGTATGCCGCGTTACCAATGCCTCCCGATCAATCTGTCCAAAAACAGTATTGCAGATGAAAAGCATTGCGAAAAGCATCAAGCGCTTAAATTGGTTTTTGATTCTATACATACCGCTTATTTTACTAAATCATTTAAATATTGCTCCAGCCATTTGCATTAATTTTCTGTGCATCTGTCGGGTTTAAGCCTTTTGATTTTCCCAACATCTTTATTAATCAAACGGGCAAGTTTAGCGGCAATTAAATTCGCACGGCAGTTATAAGCTGAGTTATGTGTTCCGCTTCCACCACTATATTGCAAATGCATCGCTAGCCAAAATGGCTGCATAAGCATTATAAAGACCATTATCACCCACATCAAAAACTCTTTTCTCCCAGGCCAAATAGCAAGCGTTATATATAGCTGCTGGTTTATTTCCGGTTAATATATAAAATGCGGCGCGCCCAACCATCCTGCTGCATCCTGCATAAAGACGTCTGAAAATGTGTTAGTTTGTGCTTCTATTCTTTTGCCAAACAATCGGGCAAGTTCTTTTAGTTTATCCGCAGACAGCCCTACACAAGGATGAGTAATTTCTGTAGTTCGGCGGCTTTGTGAAGCTTATCATAAACAGTTGAATCAATATAATCCTTATACATAGATTCTAAAGTGAGATAATCTTGAACTTTAATATTGAAAAGGTTACTTTAGAGAACATAACGGCTTCTTCCGATGCGAAGGACTTAAACCAACTTAAATGATTAATGAACGTTTCGAATGTGAAATTTTAAGAGCAAGCAGGACTAGGCTATTCCAATTAATGGAAACAAGTAACTACGAAATATTATTTAAAATTCCAGAGGGTTTTAACAATAATATAATTTGGCAAATTGGCCATTGTATCACTTCTCAACAGCGGCATATGTATATGCGTAGCGGATTACCAATGTATATAACTAAAGAATTCATGGAGTCCTTCAAAATTGGATCGTCTCCGGGTTCCTGGAAAATTATTCCAGATGTTAATGAGGTGAAACAGTTATTGATTGAAACAGTTAGCCATCTTGAATCAGATCTGGAATCCGGATTATTTGTCAACTATGAGCCTTTTGAGCTACCCATCGGATTTCAAGTGAAAAATCATGTGCAGGCATTACAAGCCGCTAACTATCACGAAGCGGAGCACAGTGGAAAGATTTTTACATATCTGAAGCTGCTATCAAGAAATGAAGTACATCAATGAAGGCGCACATCCAAAATCAGGCAAACCACTGCCATGCTTATAAAGCCTACAGCCTGATCAAACTTAGATAGATATAATAATATTCCATTCTTTTAAGATTGTTCTTGTTAATGTGCCTAATTTATAGCTTTATGGCAAAAAGTGAAATCTGCGCTTGAGACAATTCCTAACCTATGCCTGGTCCTTACCTTGTGTGTGTAATCATTAAATAATTCTTTTATTGAATGCTGGTTGAAAACTTCCCGATCAAGGCACCCTCGTAACGAAATACTTAAACGGGAATTCTTTGAGCACCTACTGGGCGTCAAAAAAACTGATTTTAAACAAAAAATCCAGACTTTGAACCATCAAAGTCTGGATAATGCCTTCATCGGGCTTTCTTTCAATCGTACCCTACTCCGGATTCCAAACGAATCAATTCTTTGAAGATTTGAAAGTTTTATCTCGATTGGACAATCTCAATGGAGATTCCTAAAATGGCAGGCGTAGTATTATCGAACCGCTAATTAATACTTGAATTCGGAAGATCTTAATAAGTATTAAGTAAAAGTAGTTCTTCATCTTAAGCAACAGTCGAAGTGGGAAGAACAATTTTTTCCTAAATACCCATCTTCTCCAATATTGCCGAAATATCCAAGCTATCTGTAAGAGATGGTACCACCTTTATATTGAGGTAAACTGAATTTAAGATAATTGCATCCTAATCTTTTGCATTCAACGAGATGGCAAACACTTAACTGCAGCTGATTTTATAAACACCATTGTTTGGGGTAACATCCAGTTTTGATTGAAAACAAATTCAAAATCACTCTTATTTAACTGAACTGGGTATGGAGGAACGACCTTCCATCCTGTTATCATTTCCCGATCCTTAATCACACCAACCAGAACAGCATCCAAACGTTCAAATTTAGAGTGAAGGATAGCCCCTTTTTTAAATAAAAACTTGATAAAGACAAAAATACTGTCACCAATCATCTTGTAAGTTCCGATGTACTCTTTGCGAAAACTTTCATAAAACATACAAGAGAACGGCTCTTGACCTATTGTACCTCCTTGTTTTATCCCCACCCGACCATCATCTGTAAGCACAAGCATATTTTTAGATGTTAGATGCTGTTCCTTCTCTTGTGAAGAATAAAATCCGTCGAATCTAACTTTATCGTACCCAGAAGTAGTATCCACAACTTTACTTTGGCTAAAGGCTAAAGTTGTATAAAGAACAAATAATAAGATAAAACGCAATTTCATAATTAATAAAATAAATAACTTAGATGATAAGTACCAAAATAACTATAAAAAGTTGAAGTAAGTCGCCTGTCTGGAAAGTATGGAGTTGGAACCAAATTTTTGTGTATCCAATTCTGAACTTTGCTATTATACAACAGAAAAAAATTAAACATAATGCAATTAAACTAGATACAATTTTAAGCTCAGTTAGCGATTACCTGAATGGACACTTATTTATAGCTTACCATGCTCAGTACCGTACAATAAGATTTAAAACAAAAACGTATTTGACCAACTGTAAAGCTATAGACGGATAAGACCCTCTCTCTCATTTTCTTTTAAAACTGCTGACGCGAAAACTGCTTGTCCTCCAGTTTGCCAATCTGGGATTAGTAATGTGCTGAATGCGCCTCAATGCTTTTTCATTACCTTGTTACCATTCACAGTGACATAATATGGCGCTACTCTCCTCCAAAACTTAAAAGTAACTAACGATGATTAGCTATAAAAATGTCACCACCTCTTTTCCCTTATAGACCAATGTTTTTCCGTTACATTCTCCATCGCCAAGCCCTTTATTTTTCTCCACGAGCACAATATTCATTTTTCTTGCAGTAACCATTCCTTCGTAAGATCCCCGACGTTTGGAAATACGGAATTCACGGCGGGTCTCATTCCAAGATAAATCATAGCTACTTGTTTTGCCTTTTTGATAGTCATAAGTTGTACCGTCATCTTCATAAACGGTAAAAGTGCCGTTTTTGCCCGGGTAGATTCTAATTTCAAGAGGTGCATCTGGTTTTTCATCCACATATTGCTGGTTCCGGCCTAATGGAACGATCGAACCATCTTTAACGAAGACAGGGATGTAATCTAAGGGGCTGGCCGCATCGATAAATGTGCCACCTTTATATTTTCTGCCGCTCCAAAAATCGGTCCACAATGTACCTTCAGGAAGATACACTGTCCTGCTTCTTATTGTCTTATCTCCTGACGATGGTGAGCCCTTTCCAAAATATTGTGGATCAGTTACCGGGCATATCAGAAATGCGTTACCGAACATGAACTCGTCTTTGATATCCTTCACCTTTTTATCTTTGCGGAAATCGAAAAGCAATGCCCTGGTCATTGTATAATCCATCTTATTAACCATTGCAGCTAGTGAGTAGGTATATGGCAAAAGCCTGTATCTGAGTTTTATTTGTTTAAGTATAGCATCATAAAATACATTTCCTGGTCCGCCAAATTGCCATGGTTCCCTGGCAAAATCAGTACCATGACTCCTCATAACAGGCAACCAGCAGGCATATTGTAAATTCCTGATATAAAACTCACGGTATGCATCATCTGACGAACCGTTTGGAAAGGCTCCGTTCGAGAACCATGTTTTGCTAGGACTAACAAAGAATGCCCCGGCATCTATTGTCCAGTAAGGTGATCCTGTAACCATATAGTTTAGTCCACCTGGGATCCAGCTCTTAAAATCGCTCCACGTTGTCTTGGTATCTCCATTCCATACGATTGTGCCGTATCGCTGCATTCCCGGATAGGAAGCTCTGGTAAGGTTCACTACCCGCTTGGTACTTGAGGTTAATCTTTGATTTTCATAGATACCCATCGCATGGTGTAGGGAAAATAGATTTACCCTGAGGTCTCCAAGCAGATCGGCCATCACCTGTACATTCTTTTGAAAACGGATAAAGGGATTGTTGGCAATATCGTTAGCTTTTCCAGACCAATCATATTCAACAGGTTCTGAAGAATCGGCCCACCAGCAATCAACCCCTTTTGAAAACAAATTTTTGTTAACATACTGGTCCCAATACATCTTTCTGGCTGCTGGATTAAAGGCATCGTATATTTTACGTCCCAGAACATATCCCTTTGCCGACATCTCCTTTTCTTCCTCTGCAGCTACCTGTGGCCAGATGGAGAGCATAAAATGTGCATTTTTTTTGTGGATGTTACTGATCATTTTTTCGGGTTCGGGAAATTTGGTCTCGTCAAACTTCTTATAGCCCCATAAATTTCCCCTCCAGTATTGCCAGTCTTGCACGATCACATCTAGCGGAATGCCATCGTTCCTGAACCTGTTTAAAACACTGTCGAGGTCATGGATATTTTTATAGCGTTCTTTCGACTGTATGTAACCGAACATAAACTTTGGCGGTATTTCTACCTTTCCGGTTAAAGTACGGAATTGATGGATAATCTGGTCGAATTCAGGCCCATACATAAAATAGTAGTCGATCTGATTTACAGCCAGCATTTCCATGCCATGCTTTTCAGACTCATCCCTGAATATCATGGCCGAACCGGCATCAAACAATAGTCCATAACCCATATCGGACAATAAAACAGGCATGCTCTTTTTTAGGTTATGCTCATAGAGATATTGCCTAGTGCCCCTCAAATTCATTAGGTTTTCCTGATGGGAGCCTAAACCGTACAAGGCCTCTTCAGGCTGCCAGGTAAAATTTTGTTCGGCATGCCATGCTGATCCTACCCTTTCCTTGTTGGTGATATTAGCCTGAACCTGATCTCCGTTAGCAGTTTTCTCTACCTTGCTCACCGCATCGTTATAGTTGGCTTTCAGCAATTCGACCTTCTCAAAATTGCGGGGTCTTTGCTGATCTTCTTTTAAAAGCGTATTTCGCTTGCTGTCATAATATGCGATGCTTCCAGTGGCCAAAATCACCCTAACTTCAAGCAGTTTGGACTTAACGCTTACAAAACTATCGCCGCCTGCGAAATCAAGATTAACATTTTTATCAGGCGGCGGTATACATACATCAGTTTCATTACTTTTCAAGTCACCATCTGGAACACTTCTTACCCTAACAATTGCCGGGTCTACAAATTCCACCTTAAGAATCCTACTTCCAGAACGGAGCAACAATCCATTGGGGATTCTGGCCGGCTTAAAGACAGATTGAGCAAAGGTAAACGTAGGCGAAAGGTAAAGTATCAGTATGCATATTATTGTCGATGCGGAAAATTTTAATTGGGCGTTCACATTCATATGTATTAATTCTGTCTGTTCTGAAAATATAAGCGATTAAATATTAGTCTACTTCAATACGCTGTACCGGTATATGTTGCGCGACATTTTGCCGTCAGGCGTCATTCCTTCTATCGTTATCCTGAAAGTTCCGGTGGCATCAGCGTTATAGTATTTAACGTGCACATTTCCTGTAGTGGAAGTTACCACCGATGGGTTCCAGTAAATTGTCGGCCGGAAATCGTTTTTTTTAATTTTCGAAAACGCATTGTATTTCGGCACGTAAAAATCTCTTACTTTGTTAAATCCAACCGGTTCAAATAAACGGGTACTTAAATTTAACCTTTCTCCCGATAAGCGACCGCCCCGTGTAGTAACCACTATTACACCACGGCTTTGTGCACCGTACATCGTAGTATAATTATCGTTTCTCAAAACTTCAATCGACTCTACGTCCTGCGGATTTTCAATATTTTGATCCAGGTACATGGAGTAGTCATGCAATTCGACCTGTAAACCGTTCCAATACAGCAGCATTGGGCGTGCATCAGGTCCGCCCCGCGCCAAAAATGGCGCAATTACAACTCCAAAATCAGTTTGAACACTTTTAAAAATAACTCCATTAAGCAGGCCGGCAAGGCATATAGACAAATTTGCGCAGGATTTAAGCTGATCGCCAACAATTACCTGATCGGCTCTTCCTGCACCATTGTAATTGGCCGAACGCGACATTTGCTGTTTAGATTTCACAACAACATCTTTCAGCTGTATTCCGGTATTGTTTCCGCTTTTCCTTTGCAGTTCTTGCTGCGAATTGAATATACCGTTGTATTTGTAGGCTCCGGTAGAATGGTGCAATAAATAATTGTAAGATTCATCTGTAAGCGAATGAAACCCAGGTATGGAATCAACTTCAATCGCCAATCTCCTTTTTTTGTCGGGAGCACTGGCCTTAAAAGTGATTTTAACACTATCGGTTAATAAAAACGGGGGAAAGGAAAACCTGCCCGATTGGTCGGTTTTGGTTTGCTGGAAAAGTTTTGCTTTTAGCGATAAGATGGTAATATCGGCTCCGGCATAGGGCTTTCCAAATAATGTCTTTGCTGATCCACTAAAAGCCGTTTCAAGTGCTTCAGGGCTGTAAGACGGTTCTTGTTTATTGTTCAGATTTTTCCATGAAAAACTCCTGTACCCCTGAGTCCGTAACAGAAGATCGAGCTCAGCTCTTTTCTTATCGTTTATATCATGAAAGTAATAGTTTGGATGCTCAATATAACCTTTAACATCAGAACATAGCAATAACGTACCTAAGATGGTTTGCTCATCGTCTACACTGTCGGCCAGTAACTTTTCATCTGTTACCGATACAGAGTAGCTACCAACAACCGGTTGGTTATCCACTATGCTTTGCATGTTAATATCAACTATTTCGCGGGGTTTAAAACTTTGCTTTAAATTAGAAAGTCTTACAGACGATTTTATTTTCGGGTAATTAAACACAAGCCGCTCAGCAAGAGGCTCATATTGACCTGAAAAGAGCGTAAGCTGAATTACACCTGTAGGTAAGTCACTGCAGGGGATTTTAAATGACAACAACGGCCGGTTTAAGGTAAAATCTTTCTTTACAACCAATTCATTTCCGGCGATACCCGTTAAATGCCAAACAGGTTTTAATACATATATTGATGGCGAAGCCTGAATGTGTAAGGTAATCGTATCGGGATTATTGGTGTATGCCGAAAAAGTAACCCCATCGCGGGAAGCGGCAGGCAAATTAATTTTTGCAGAAAGACCATTTTTCGGATCAGCAATAGCGGTATAAGTCCTGCCCGGTTCCGGAGCAAGTAAGAATTGCCCCATGCCATAATGGTCGCTATTGAAATCAGCTACGGTAACGCCCCGGTCATCGACAATTTTTCCGGTAATACTTTTTCCATAACCATCTGGGCCAAGACATTTAACCGCCATTCTCGATTGTAGCCCTTCCACAAAGGTGCCACTTTCGGCAAGGACTTGCAAATCAAGATCTGAAGGTTGATTGATCGCTACAACTGTATTCACCTTCTCATTGTCCATCTCTACTTCTACACTGACAGATTTTAAGCGAGTGGCTGATTTAAAATTTAAACTTAAGTTTCCGTTCCTGTCAGTAGCCGATTTACCACTTTTTAAGGTATCCAGACCTTCAATTATTCTGTATTTAAAAGGCCTGTCGGGTATCGGTCCCCCCTTAACATTGGTATATTTCAGTTCGATCTTATTTGATCCATTCTCTGTACCTGAAGAGGCAACAACAGCAGAAATGATTTGGGCAGCTTTAGCACTCCCTATATATATATTCTTTTGAAAAAAAGAGGTTGGGTCATTCCTCATCAGGCGCGTGTATGCGCGGATGCTGTAATCTCCATCAGTTAAGGTAAGGTTGGTAGGAAAACAACCTTTTGCAAGACCGTTAACTATGGGGATTTTAAGTTGGGAAACTTTGCCTGAATTTATAAAAAGCTCTACATATAAAGCACCACTTGACCGGGAGAGCCGGTTGCCTGAACCTGTAACGATATATGCGTTAAACCAAATCGTATCACCTTTAGCATAAACAGTTCGGTCCGTGTTGATATAAACTTTTTCCCTCACATTTTTTTTCGCCCACCCTTCAAAAACATCAGGAGGAGTTGTGCCTGATGATTGCGCTAAAGCCCCCTTTAAACCAAGAAAAAAAAATATTCCTATGAATATATACCTTTTATATACAGTTATAAAAGACACGAATTGAAAAAGATTTACGGACTTCACGTTACTAAGAGATTGATTACAAATTACATTTTAGAGCCTGTTTAAAATTCAATAAAAACAATTGCCATGTCAGTCTGAGCCTGTCGAAGACCTCCATTTTTAATACAAGGAAAGCAATCGAAAAGTTCAGTCTGACAGAATAAGTGTATATAGTTGAATAAAATTTAAACAGGCTCTTAACCTACGAAGTAATAATTTTAGATTACCTCGAAATTAAGGCCTGTTATCAGATTTTTCTATATTTACTCCTTTACTTTATAAATTTTTCCTTTACCGGTTAAAAACGTTGTCAGGTATCCATTTGTTGATTTAGTGACTTTGGTTTTAACTCCATCTACACGAACCGGGGTACTGGTTCTGATTACACAAGTGCCGCCATTTGCAGATCTGATCAATGCCGACTTTAGTTTACCTGCATCCCATTCCATATCAACTGTAAAAGCAGCTCTGGCCTTTAGTCCTGATATGCTTCCACTTGCCCATGATGTTGGAAGTGCCGGCAAAAGATGTAGCTCATCGAGTTGACTTTGCAGGAGCATTTCTGTCATGCCGGATGTTGCCCCAAAATTTCCGTCGATTTGAAACGGAGGGTGGGCATCGAAAAGGTTCGGATATAAGCCACCTCCTTTCGAGACGCTTAAATCACGCATTAAATCACGAACCAGTTTATAAGCATGGTCACCGTCGAGTAAACGAGCCCAAAAATTGATTTTCCAGGCAAGGCTCCACCCGGTTCCTTCATCTCCGCGTAATTCCAGTGTCTTTTTACTGGCAGCAGCGATATCAGCATTGATTAATGGTGATATTTCACGTCCGGGATGCAGGCCATAAAGATGACTTACATGGCGGTGATGCGGTTCTACATCTTTCCAGTCTTTATACCACTCCTGTAAATTACCTACCTTACCAATATGAAGCGGGTATAGTTTCGCTACCTTCGCTTTAAGCAACTTTCTGAATTCAGGGTCAATTTTTAATGCCTCGGAAGCTTCTATACAATTGCGAAAATGGTCGCGAACGATTGACATATCCATGGTTGTAGCGATAGAGGTATTTGCCTTTTTCCCTTTATCGTCGTAATATTCGTTTTCGGGCGAGAATGAAGGCGCCGTAACCAGGTATCCATTTTTATCTTCTACCAAATAATCTACTAAAAATTCTGCTGCACCTTTCATCACCGGATAAGCCTTTTTCAAAAAGTCTCTGTCCCCGGTAAAGCGATAATGTTCATATAAATGGCGGCTTAGCCAAGGGGCGGCCATATACCAGTTTGCCCATTTAGGATCACCTTTTCCTAAATTCCCTACCGGGTTACTTAAAGCCCAGATATCGCTGTTATGATGGGCAACCCAGCCTTTCATGTGATAAAAATCTTTTGCTGTATCTTTACCCGTAACAGCTAAATTGTTGATGAATGCAAACAAAGGGTATTCCATTTCTTCCAGGTTACTGATCGCAGCAGGCCAATAGTTCATTTGGGTGTTAATGTTGATGGTGTAATTTGAGCTCCATGGTGGTCTCATCGAACGATTCCAAATGCCCTGTAGATTAGCTGGTGGCCCACCAGGTCGTGAAGAACTGATCAGCAGGTATCTTCCGTATTGATACAAAAGTGTTTCGAATGCCGGGTCGGCTATACCTTTACTAAATTCAATAAGGCGCTCATTGGTTGGAAGCTTCGCATTTGAATGCTCGGTTGCTGTGCCCAACTTAAATTTAACACGGTTAAAATAACGCGAATAATCGGCTACATGCTGAGTATACAGCTCCTTCCATGGGCGCTTAATCACTGCCGTAAGATTATTACCGCAAATTTTCATCTCATCTTTACCTTCGCTTACGGGACACTTATCAAAACCGTTAAAACTGGTGGCAGCACAAATAAACAACAACACTTCGTCGGCATTTGAAACCTTTACACCAGAAGTATCTGACTTAACGCTTCCTCCTTTCAAAACAGCTCTAAGCTGCATGGCTACACGCATACCGCGGCAATCTGCATCGTCATAGTTTATTGGCTTCGGGTTATAGTTCACGTAATTAGGATCAACCTGCGATGGAGCTTTTCCTTTAAAAATAATCCCATTGCTCCCATCTGCAGTTATAGCCCCTTTAATCTGACTATTTACACTGGCAAAAAAACTGATCATGCCGGGTTTATCCGCACTTAAGCGAATAACAATGGCTTTACCCGGAGCTGTAGCTATAATCTCACGTTTGTAGGCCACTCCGTTTGCCTTGAAATTAACAGAAGCAAGACTTTTATCAATAGAGAGGTCTCTTACATAGTTCTCAAACTGGCCAGGGCCAATATCTTGCTTCAACTTAAGGTCTGCCATTGGCAGGTAAGATTGAGAATAAACGCCCTGCATTTTCCTTATCTCGGTATTTGCCTCCTGGTAATTCTCATTTTTCAAAAGCAACTCCCGTGTACGCGTCAGGTGTTCAGGCGCTTTGGGATTTACATTTGCCTTTACCGGACCGCCACTCCATAAGGTTGCCTCGTTAAGCTGAAGTAATTCATTTGAGGGATCACCGTAAATCATGGCGCCCAACATTCCGTTTCCAACGGGCAAAGCTTCAGTCCATTTTTTTGCAGGTGTATTATACCATAGCAGGTCATTTTTCTGCCCAAAACATTTAATGCATAAATTGGAAAAAACTGTCAGGAAAAATAAAAAACGAATCATTGATTAATATTTGTGTGTTTAATTTTTAAAGTGGGCCTCAAAGTGCCTGTGTATCTCAAATTTGAATGATCAATAGCTATAAATAGCGGCCTTTATTTGGAATATTTGTAATTAAAATAATCGATATCCACAAAGCCTTTCTCAGCAAGTTTATTATAATTAAAGATGCCAATTCTGTCACCCCGGTAACTTCCCCAGGTTAACTGGCTAACATTGCCAATAGGAAGAAAATTTTTCCCATCTAAACTGTAGAAATAGCGGTTTTGGCCCTGGTAATCCCAGGTCGACCGCAGCCAAAGCATATTTTCCTTTATTTTTATTCCAGGCAATTCCTGCCCATCTGCATGGTACACCATCAGCCGCTCATCGCCTTGCTGTTTAATGCCAACCATGCTCAAAGATGTTGTAGAAAAGTGTGTCAAGCCTGCAAACTGCCCGTCGGCCATACCACTAATATCCAGTTTCACTGTAGCCTCGTTAGCCCTGGTGCGCATGCTGCGCTGCGTAATGGTATTACCGGCCCTTAATAATATTTTTTTCGGATCATCAGGTTTTATAGGTTGAAAAGCCTTAAGGCGAAGAAAACCTTTTCTTTCAGAAAGCGACCACTTATCTGTTCTGGGCTGGTAATTCCACTCCCACTGCGGACGGAGCGCCACCGATGAAAAATCGTCGTCTGTCTGGATCTTTGCATTTGGATTAAGGGGTATCGGGGCTTTTCCAGACCATACCATGTTTCCAATATTATCTTCGCCAACCTTACCGATTATAGGCCACCCATTTACCCATGTTACCGGTAACAAACTTGCTGGCCTTCCTTCCCAATCGCCAGAACCATGATGCGTTAAAAACCACCATTGCCCATTTTTCAATTGCATTAATCCGCCCTGGTTAGGTTCCTTATCAGTGTTCTTATTTACGTGGTTTAACTGTTTGATTTCCCATGGGCCGGTAATATTACGCGATCTTTCCATCATCACTACACGGCCTTCGGCTTTTACTTCACTAAAAAAATGGTAATATAGCCCATTGATCTTATACAACTTATTTGCCTCACTACCAGATGATTGATGAATAATTGTATCCGTATCCATACGCAGGCTCTTGCCATCCTGGGCCATCTTAAAGAGATGAATATTATACTTTTTATTGGTCTTAGGATCCAGTTTAAAGTTTGTGGCGATAAAATAAAGCTGTCCGTCATCATCGTAAAAAGAAGAGCAATCGTCCCATCCAGATACATTCCAAACCTGATGCAGTGGTTCCCAGGGCCCTTTTGCATCAGTTGCAGAACTCATAAAAAATCCGTCGTCAGGGCTGCCGAAATAGACCCAGAACTTATTTTTATAATACCGGATGGATCCCGCCCAGATCCCCCTGCCATAACTGTTCATCTTCGTCCAGTCTAAATTTGGGCTGATCCGCGTAAGATCAGCAACCACATGCCCTGCAATTTCCCAGTTTACCAAATCTTTAGAATGTAATACAACCATTCCGGGCGAAAACTGCATGGTTGACGATATGGCATAAAAATCATCACCAACACGGATAGCATCTAAATCACTGTAATCTGAAGGTATAACTGGGTTGTAAAAAGTACCATCCTTTTGCGCACCCCAATTTTCCGTTTTCTGACCGAAAACGGTGGCACTGAGTATAACAAGCAAAAAAATCTGACATAAAAAATTAAGTGTAAATTTCATAAATATTAACAGGTGATAAAGAATGCTTTAAACTCATCTGGTTTTAAAGGTTTTAACTAAACTACAATATGACTCCCAATTCAAGGATATTTTCTAATGAACACTAAGGATTTAACGTACGTGTTAGCGTTACCCCAGATATATTAACTGACTGGCTACCCGAAAGTGTGGCAACAAAGCCCATTGATATGGTAGCTGTGGCATTTAGTGTGAAGGTAAACGATTTGCTTCCTGATCCATTTATTGCTACCCTTCCTACAAAGTTTGCAGGAGTTGTTGGAGCAGCAATATCAGGAATGTTTGTACCTATTGCAGCAACACTATATGCACCCTTGGTGTTATCGGTTGTTATACCGCCCCGAACATTTGTATCAAATTTATAGATTCCTGCAGGTAACAAAACGGTTTGATAGATCTTGCCATTTGTAATATTTGGCGTTGTAGGAGAACCTCCCGGCTTTCCGGCATCAGCAGCGGCGAAACCAGATTCGAATGCAATCTGGGTACTGTTGTTATTATCAAACGAACCATACGAACCGTTCAACTCGTTTGTTGGGCTATAAGATTGATGAGTATTTCCCTGCGAATTAAATAGCCAGCCCGCAAGCACTCCCCATCTGCCCTGGTTTGGGTCTATTGTGCTGGTTTTAAATGGCTGTGAGGTATTTTTCATCACTTTGGTGATATCCGAAAATATACGTAGAGGGTCTATTAAATAAACTAGGGTGCTTTTTGCTACGTTAACCTGGTATTTCTCAGGATTGGATAAGGTAAATGCAACCGCTACTTTAGACGGGTACCTTGCAAATATACTATCGATGTTGACCCTCATTTCAACAACAACTGAACTCTTATAATCATCCAAAACCACATCAGTAAGATCCAATGCGGCATCCGTAAGAATAGCAGTGCCTGCAGGAAGCAATCCTTTCGTCATCAATGTTTTTAAGGTGTCGGCATTATAGGCAATTGATGTTCTAAAACCCCTGGAGGCTTTCCCACCTAAATCTACCTGGGCTTTTATCGAGAAAACAGTATTATCGAAGCTTACATTATTAGCGGCCAGATTAGGAGCAGTGAGTTGCGTTACTACCTGGTTTGGGTTGCTTACTGCAGCAGTAAACGATAAAAAATGTAACTCATCTATTTTAGCTATATCTGCAGTATTTAATGTAAAAACCACAGTTTTTTTACTCTCATTCAATTTTTGTGATTTTGACGGATTAGTAAGCGTTAAGGCGAAAACCAGATTTTTACCATAATTCCGCTCAATGGCACTTGCAGAAACAGCTACATTAAAAGTTACATTTCTTGTGCCGAACCCCACTTCAACAGATTGAGGCATTGAAAAATCTGGAAAATTGATCACTGCAGCATTGGCCACTGTTTGCGCAGTTGCCAGCTGTGGCTCTGGTTGAAGATTAACCGTGAAGGTAGAATTTGCAGGGTTTTCCAATGCTATCCTAACCGGAAAAATAATTCTGTCTTCTCCTTTTGTTACATCACCAACATTCACTGCGTTAACCAGCGACGGATAATCAAATTTAAGCATTCCTGGAGAGGAATTCACCTCATCTACAAAGCCTTCCCGTTTACAAGAGTACAGAAAAGTGACTGTAAGTAAGAAAAAGGAACAAGCAAGGATGGCCATTTTAGTATAATTTTTGTATAGCATATTCATGTGGTTCAGGCTTAATTGTTTAAAAATACTCGACCATCCAAATTCCAATTTTCCTTGATGGGAATACTTAGCCACGACAAAATCTGTGATGTTATGTCTTTCGAGCCGGGTACTGTGGCAGATATATTGGGAAGTGAAATTGGGCAAACAATGTAAGTGCTTTTTTCCCACACGGTAGCCCCCCCGAGTTCAGAACCCTTTACAAGAGGTGTTCCTCCCTTAAGCACTTTAAAATCATAATTACCGTTCTCAGTTAATATTTCATTCTTAAACCTCCCACCAGCTCCGTCTCTGCAAGGCCAGTAGCTTGCAAGGTAACTGTATTCCGGGTGAGAACTACTCACATAGGTGTCGCATGAAAATTGCTTGATAGTCTCATCAGACAATGCTTTTCTCCAGATTCTAATATCAGACACATTTCCATCAAACGGATCCTTGGTATCATCAGGAATATAACCTACCGTATAGGGTGCATTATAAGTATCTATAGATGACCAGAGCGCCTCAGGAATTTCTGCTTTAGTGTTAAAAATGCCATCGGTATACAGAGAGACAAAACGCTTTGTCCCCTCTGTTCTGATTACAACAGCAAGCGCATGCCAGTTTCCATCCTGAATTTTAACTTTAGATGCATCGGCATTTACCCCAATTTCATTTCCTGCGTTGGCTCCTGCTCCTTTGGAGAGTACAAAACGCCAGGTAAGTTGCTCTAAAGATAATGCCCATCCCGCTCCACCAGAAGCGTTAAGCTTGGCAATCTTCCTACCAAAAAAACACGGCCATTGATAAATATAAGTGTTCTTATTAGTCGATGGAGCATAAGTCCCTATTGTATTTAAATTCTTTCGCATCTTTAATTCAATAGTAAAATCACCATTGCTACCGAAATTCAGTGGATTTACAGAGGACGATTTTAAACCGTCATCAAATCTAAGTTCAGCCCTGATTGCACCGCTTTGCTGAGCGGCTTCAGATGCTACTCCCGTTGATGAATAAAAGCGAACGAAGTTTCCATCATAAATATTGCCGGTAAATGGTTTGTCTATTAGCTTCGGCTTATATGTATCGTTATAGAAAATTGTAAATGTATTGGCCTTAGGATTTGAAAATATAGTATTATCATTCACAACACTCGCTGCGGCTCCTCCACGACTTGAAGTAATGATAACCATCCAATTTTCCTTGCTATAATTCTTTCTGCTTTTTAATGCCGCTATGGCCTGACCTACATAAGTATCAAACTGAAGGATAGCATTTTTGTACTGTTGATTTGAACTCTCGTAAGCATTGGTGCTACCTGCTGTATTTACATTTTTGTACATCCCCACTATCACACCGGCATTATCATCGGCCAATTCTTTCAGGACGCCATTTTGAATTTCAGTATCACTGTTATACGTTACCCTCAAATCAACAGAGACGTTACTTGTAAAATTGTCTGTAAATGCACTGCTGTAAGAAAAAGTCGCTATTCTAACGTTTGCGTTTGTCTCCTTAATACGCTGAAATATTACAGGATACAAATTCATTTTATTATTACCGAGTGTTGTACTTGTTACCTCGTGCTTAGCTTTTGATACCCCGGTAAACAGGTCAGCCCATGTGGTTGCCTCATCATAACCTTCATCGCTTACGGAGTAATATGAAAAGGTTGACTTGTTCAATAGGGCGGAAATATTAGGAGGCCCAACTTCTTTTAAAGCCACCCCGCGAAGTCCATCAACAACCAAAACCAAAACTTTCCTGGCCTTCGGATTATTGAAAGTGGTATCGTTTATAACCAAAGGGGCTACCTTGTCAAATTCACTTTGGCAAGAACTTCCCAAAATGGCCACCATCCAAAAGCAGAGTAGCCTTACCATTACCGTTGTAAAATTCTTTTTCATAATTTAGTCAATACTTATTAATTAGTCCTCAAGCACTAAACCTTTGATATTTTGAACCGCTTGCGAATCAAATTTCCTAAACGAGCCAAGTAAAACAATGCTTCGCTTATTATCTTTATTTCTCTCCTCTAACACCCTGTTAATTGTTCCTGTTAACTCGCCCAAGGTGTTATAACTCTGGGCCAAACCGCCTTGTGGCGATAAAATCATAAATCCTCCTCGCCGTACATTGTTATATTTTTTAAAATTGCCTGAAACAATGATCAGGCCGTTCGACAACTGCTGTGCAAACGACGGATAACCGCTATCAAAGTTCCCCGAAACAAAAGCGTCATCAATTGATCCGTCGGCTTTGAGTACCAAAATATTCTGAATAGAATGGTTGTTAAATGAACTAAAAACGCCGGTGAGTACAAACCGTTGTGTCGTACTGTTCCAGTTGATACTTGTGATATAGCCCGTAGCACCATTACCTACCTGAAAAGAATCGTCAACTGTTCCGTCGGTATTAAGCCTAACAATACCCCCTGCTGCCTTATTATCAAATTTAGAAAAAGCTCCAACCAATACCAGCTTGCCATCTGCCTGCATCACGGCATCTAAAATATTACCGTTACCTCCGTCAAGGGTAGTTCCTCCGGAGAAATGGTAAGTATTGTCAAGACTTCCATCCAGTCTAAAGCGTACTACCTGTCTGATCGGAATAGAATCCCGAACAAGACTATCTCTATAGCCGGTTAAGGTTGTATTTCCAGATGTATACGTAAATGTTCTACCTACATCATATCGATGAGAAATATAATATTTAAATCCTCCCACAGCAATTATTCCGTTATTGAAGTGAAAAATCCGCTTAATCGGGGCATCTGTTCCACCATTAAAAACCGGAACCGTAAGTTTTGGATAGGTTGGACCTCCATTCTTTGATGAATAGGAATCAACCTGCTTCAGGTCAATCGCTCCAAAAGAAGTAAGTCTTGTGATATTTTTAATCGGCCCCTTGAGGTCGAACGCAGACATATTTCCGGCTACAAAAATATTGGCATCGTTCGTACTTGAAGTAACGGCACTGAGGTAGCCACTAACCACTCCGGTCCCCAATTGCAAGGTTCGTTGAATTTCCCCTTCATAAGTAGACTCCGCTATTTTTTTGATAGCCAAAACAATTCCTTTATCATTAAAATCGGTAAATTCTCCCACCATCAAATATTTTCCGGTCTTCAATTTATAGGCATCATAAATGGTATTGTTGGCACCTATTTTTGCCTTAAAGTAGGGATCATCTGATATTTTGCCAAAAACCCTAAATTGCGGACCAAAAAAGACCTGATCGCCAATTTGTATGGAGGTAGAGCCTGAACTCCCCGCAGCAGGGACTTTAACTTTTACCACATCGCCAGCAATCGACACGATTTCAGCTTCTTCACCGCTAAACTGAAAATGAAGTTGTGTTTTATATTGCTCGGCTCCGATTACGCTCACCGTTACCACATCGTTGGCAATGCCTTGTGTAGGCTCGATCAAGCTTGATGCATTAAATTTTAATCCCAAAGGCAATTTTCCGCCTGCATAGGGGTTTTCAAATTCTTTAACTTCATCTTTGCAGCCAGCTAACAACAGCAATGAAAGGCTGCAGGCAGTAAACCAAATTTTTATTTTAAAAACTGACATATTTTGAATTACTTAGTTAATAATACGTCCTGGATTAAATTCTGAGGATCGGCCCCAAATGGAAAATCTGTGCTCAGCACATGCACTACAGCATGCTTTGGTTGCACATCAGAAGAAGTGATGGGGATACTGACCCAATTATCTAAAGGTTGGGATACATTCGGTATATAAGACAGCAGTAACTGCCTGTACCCTGTGTATTTTACCCCGCCGGCATCGGCATATCTTACGCCGATATTAAATACATCTCCGCTATAGGCTACATAATTTTGCCCTGGAAATATGGCTTTTGCACCAACATCTATTTGTGGATAGTCGTTAAGCTTGTTCGCTCCCTTAAAAATATAGTTTGAAAGATACCTGCGCCAAATCAGTCCATCAATATCGGTAAGGGTCTTCACCGTATCTTTTCCATAAGTAAATAATGTTGAATTGACTTGTTTGATCAACAGCGCCACGGCATAATCCTGCGGGGCGAAAAATGTCAATGTATCTTCATTAAACTGGCGCTCCATGCCAGCGATTTTAATGATGTTGACGATTGTATCAAAGCTTCTCGGATTTGACTTTAGATATTCCATAGTAGTTCCGGGAAAAATGGGATTAGATTTACCACCATCAAAGTAGTATTGATCTTTTTTGCAGGCAAAAACTAGCAAGCAAGAAAATAAAACTAATAGCCAGGGGGTCGATATTTTTTTAAAATAGTTCATTGTGATCATCTAAATTGTTAGAACCAGTAATCGTTTAATGTCATAAAAGGGTTTCGATCTCGGGCAGCCGGATCAATGGGCCATGTCCATGCGCCTCGGTTAAACTGATCAATCGAAAGTGGGTTTGAACTCCATTTCGGATCAAGAATTCTCCTGGTACGTACCAGGTCGAAGAAACGGTAACCTTCGCCCAGCAGTTCGCGTCCCCTTTCCTTAAATATTTCATCTTTCAAATCCTGGCCAACCAAACCGGATAAAGCAGTCGCATTAGCCCTCATCCTAACCATATTGACCATAGCCGTCGCCTCTCCGTCTCGTCCTAAGTTGGCAAGGGCCTCGGCCTGGAGTAATACGGCGTCAGCATACCTAAAAAGTATAAGCCCCCAGTCGGGAAAGCCTAGTACCGATACCGGACCTTCAAATTTAGATAAGGCAAAACGCCCGTTTTCCTGGTCCCTGTTTTGAATCATATCTGCGCGGTAATCGCTCACGCTACCGAACAGAAAATCGATATAGGCTTTTTTATAGTGCAAATGCGTTGTTGTTCCGTTCTCTTCATGCTTGGTTAAAACAACCGGTTCGCCCGGAAATGCCGATTTATAAAAAAGATTGGAACCCGATGCAAAGGCAGAACTTTCCTTTAATTCAATCAAACTTTCACTGGTTCCCCCGAGGAATATGCGGCTCGTTTCTTCAATGGGAATAAGTGTATGCTGGTTACTCTGAATCAGTTCGTTGCCTAAAGCCGCCGTTTTCTCATAATAGCCGCTTTTGTTTGCCTCATCAAATCCGGCATTCCACATATACATGTTCATGAGCAGTGAGATTGCCCCACCCCTGTTTGCCCGTACGCCATTTAGCGCCGGATCCTCATATTTCCATGGCAAGTTATTTTTTACCGGTTCCAGTTCGGCAATACATTTGTTGAGTACGCTTACAAATTTCTCCCTGCCCAATGGTGTGGAGTGATTCGCATCGGTATAATAGGCAACATCTCCATAAATTCTAACCATGATAAAGTAGGTGAGGCACCTGATAAATACAGCTTCGGCCAGGTACCGTTGTTTATCACTATCGCTTAAGCCCGGAATACCTTTGTTTACCTCGTCATACATGATATTAACTTCCTGAATAACCCTGTAAAAATCAGTCCAATTGGTATTAGCCACAAAATTAAAAGCCAGTATTGTATTAAATGTTCTTGGCGATGAACCATTGGTTAGCCATGGTGAGTTAGCTGCTATTCCGTAAACCACAGCCTTCATATCATTTTTAGCCAGGTAATCATAAACTACCCTTCGGTTCTGGTCATTGGATTGAAAACTTGTTACTCCTGCAACGGCTGTATTCGATCTGATCTCTCCAAGCCTGAATTCACCTGCAGCTGGCCAAAAGCAGGAATTAGAAAGTTTATCCCAAAGCCTTGCATAAATATCAATGGTAAATGCCTCTACATCTGCACCCGTTTTCCAGTAGCGGTTTCCGGAGAACCTTTCTATCGATTCAACCTCAAGAAACTTCTTGCAACCTGTACCGGTTAATACAAGTACAAGAATTAAATAAAATCGTATATTTTTAATATTCATGTTCGTAATTTATAGTTCCAAATTCAAGCCTACTGTATACCTTCTTGCTAAGGGATATCCACCAGAATTATCAAAACCAAGTGCAGTTACATTTTCAGGGTTAGGTCCGCTGTATCTGGAAAAGGTTGCCAGGTTATCTCCGGTTAAATAGATCCTCAAATTATTAAGCCTAAGTTTATTTGCCAATTCCTTTGGAAGCGTATAGCCCACTGTAACGGCATTTATTTTAAAGTATGAACCATCTTCCATAAACAAGCTCTGATTGGTTCTGAATGGGGCAACCAGAACTGCCCTTGTGTAGTTGTATGGGTTGGGATATTTTGCAATGTCGCCCGGTTTAGTCCAAAAATCCAATCCGGTTAACGGTAAAACGGCTTGTGTCCCAAATGGATTTCCCGTCATTACCAATCTTTCGGCAATGGCCGTGTTCATAATATCGCGGTCAATAGTGAATGAGCCGTTCACTGAAAGAGAGAAATTTTTATAACTCACTGTTGTGGCAAAGCCACCTGTATATATAGGCTGCGAATTTCCGATTACTGAACGGTCATCCTGATCATTAATGATATAATCGCCATTACGGTCAACGAAAATTGGGTCTCCCGCCTGGAAATAACCACCGCCTGAGCCTCCCTGTCGCAATGGGAGCCCGGTTACAGGGTTTACAGGAACATTTGATTGATTCGCATAAACGCCGGTATTTTCATAGATATAATTTGAAAGTGCATTACGCCCCACACGCAGAACGGTACCTCCAATTACAATTTGTTGCACCCCACCAGGTAACCTGGTTAACATATCCCTGTTCATTGCCCCGTTAATAGTGAAAGACCAATTCACCTTACTATTTAATGGAAGCGGACGAAGGGTAAGGGAGATTTCGTTACCCCAGTTGCGGATCGATACCTCATTGCTTAAAACATTGTCAAATCCCACCATATTTGGAAGGGCTAAAGTTCTGGCCTGGCGATCAACAGCGCGATAGTATGATTCAAAAGTTAGCTGAATCTTATTATTAAACAAACCTAAATCATAACCCAGGTTGTAGGTTGTTCCTTCAGCCGAACCCAGGTTTTTATTTGGAAGCAAAGCCTGGTCGATGGTTATTCTTGATTGACCATTATAGGTTCCATTCGGATTATAAGTTCCATAAACGGTAAATATGTTTCCCGTTGGCGTTATATTCTTACCCCAGGTTAACCGCAACGCACTATATGCCAACCATTTCCAATCGCTAAAAAAATTTTCCCTTTCCATATTCCACCTCAGACCTACAGATGGGCTCCTGGTATATGGATCGTCAACACCGCTGAACGAGGTGGCATCCATCCGGTAACTGGCATCAAACACATATTTTCTTTTATAGTTGTAAGAGAAACTTCCTGCGAAAGAGACTGCCCTTAAATTACTGTAGGCCCGGAGCCCCGCCCCTCTGGTAGAAGAAGCCCCGCTGACAAAGCCAAAAGGCCCCAGGTAATAATCTGAAGAAAGCCCTACCTGCTTAAGGTCGTTTGCCTGATATTTTTTAAAATAAACCTCATTAAAGCCAAATATGGTAAAATCGTGCCCGCTCTTTAAACTTTTCGTAAAAGATATTAAATTCCGGTTATAGAGCGTCTTACGTGTGTCATTGAAATATTGTATTGCAGCCTGTTGTGTATTAGCAATCGCAGGGGTAAAAGTATAATCAACCGAATTTACGATATCATAACTGCCGGTTGTACGCAATGTTAATCCCGGTATAGGGTAATAGGTAAATTCAAGATTGGTCTTTAAATTCTTAGTTGGGTTGCTGTTATCTACATTAAGATTGGCAAGGGCATCATTAGAGGCTAAAAATAATGAGGGACCCGGCAAGAGAGATGAAGCTGCCGCACTTCGCGCAACTCCTGTATTTAGCAGACCAACACCATTGCCCTTTTTCCGGTCCATAATACTACCGTTAACCAAAGCAAAAAGTGAAATTTTTGAACTTGGCTTATATTCAAAGTTATTACTCAGCGTAAAGCGGGTAACACCTGTATTTACCTGAATACCTGTTTCCTTGTAATAGCCAAAATTGGTCTTGTAATTGAAGCTTTTATCCCCCCCTTCTACGCCAATGTTGTGCGTTTGGTTATAGGTCGTTCCGTAATAGATGTCCTGCCAGTTTGTAGAGTTACTATAATAGGGATTTAAACTATCAACCAAAGCCGCAGTCGAGTTTAGAAGCGAATTAATGTCTCTAAAACTTCCATACTGCAAAACCTGTTGCAACTTTAAGTCGCGCTCTGCCTTCCCTCCAATCGTAGCCCGTAGCTTCGGAGGAGTACTGATAAAAAAATTCGTAGTGTAACGCAATCTGGGTATAGCCGACATTCCACGGCGTGTGGTGATCAGAATAACCCCATAAGCCCCGCGCGACCCGTATAATGAGGTTGCCTGTGCATCTTTGAGCACTTCTATATTGGCAATATCTTCCTGGGGGATTAGCGACAGCGGACTCGCACCACCAAAAGAATTAAAGCTATCGGCAGTGGCAGGGTCTACATCAGTAGGTACACCATCAATTACATACAAAGGTGAAGTTGGGCTCAGAAAAGCGTCGGCATCATTGCCCGTAGATGACGCGTTTACATCCACGTTCGAAAGTCCCCTCAGTAATACGCTACCACGAAAACCTGGTGCCCCTGTATTTACCTGGATATTTAATCCTGCCACCTTACCTTGCAGCAACTGTTCGGCATTCGACACCGGAACCTGCTGCAGATCGTCGCCAGAAATCTTTACCGAAGAACCGGAACTCAAATCGCGGGTCTTGGTAACAAATCCGCGTATAACCAGGTCATTTAAAGTGCTTACATCGGGATTCAGCACAACGTTAAGGGTCTTGGCAGCATTAACTTCCCGGGTCTCAAAGCCTATTATGCTAAATTTCAATCTTGAATTGGCCGGTACGGTTACGGTAAAGCTACCGTTGGCTTTTGTAGAACCAAGTGCCCTATCCGGAGACCCTTTCAGCGTTATATTTACTCCAGGCAGGCCAACATCTGTCCCTTTTTCTTTAACGATACCGCTCACAATCAAGGTACCCTGAGCTGAAAGGTCCTTTACCGAGAATAAAAGGATAAATGTGAGTACGGAAAAAAATATTTTCATTTGCGTAAAATCTAAACCAGATAATAATTGATTTTTAAGTTGCATGCTCTTATTCATCTTCAAACTTTGGATTCTCGTTATGAAAGAAAAACACAATTTCCCAATCGCCAGCCTGATAGATGTTAAATGGCAATGTCATGGTTGCTACCACCCTAAGCCCACTAAAACCAATTCTGTTGTAACTGAAGGTGAGTAGTGCCTGAAGCCCGTCTGATGTGGTGTAAGGTGTAGGTAAGTTTGTTAGCGGAATTGGATAGGCTACGTCATACTTTACGGAAGTCTGGGTAATTACCGGGTTGAATCCATGAATCAGTTTTTGCCAGTTTGTACCATTGAATTTTAAAGGATTAATGGCAATCGAATCCTTGTCAAAAAATTTAATGGTTAGCGTATTTCCATCACCTTTACGTTTAAAATATACCCAAACATCCTGTTTCAGTGTAGCAGTGCCTGCGCCTGTTTCCCGAACTAAGGGGTTACCGGTAGTTACGCCAAACATGTTAACCAAAGTAGCCGGGATCAGCCTTTTAACGGCACCAGAAACTTCTTTTCGGGGAGCCGCAGTAATTTCATTAAGATGATAGGATGGTTCATAAGGTCTGGTAGCTAAAGGAGCCAGAAACAAGGGGCCAAGAACTCTTTCACCACCACCATTACTGATCTTCACGTTGAACCGATAAGCAGTGTCTGTTTGCGGTTTCAGAAAATCAGCATCAGCAGCAGATGACCACATAACAAATTCGCCGGCCGAATTAACCTCAAAAAGCGGGCGCTCTTCTGTACTTCGTTTGGCATTTATTTCTTCGATACTTTTCTCGTTACCTGTATAAGCTTGCTTCCAAACCAGCACATTACGCTTCAGGTTTAATTTATCTGCAGGAGATCTGTCGAGATTGGTAAAGTTGATAATTTCAAACTTAATTGGGAAACTTGAATTATCCGATTTGAAATAGCTGAATAAGGTATTACGGCCCAGAATAGGTCTTAATACGGGTGCTGAGGTATAATTCGCATCCGGACTAAGGTAGGGCTTCTCTTCGGGTAAATTGAATATTTTTTTACATGAAGAAAGAAAAAAAACTACTATTGCTACAAATAAGATATTTTTTTTCATTATCAATGAGGTTTTAATATTGGTTTGGTTCATTAGTTAACGCGTTTAAATACGAAAGCATCGAAACTTAAATCGGGTACAGAGGTCATTGTACAAAAAGTGAGATAATGATTTCCCTTTGTTAAAAAAAAGGTGCCTGCTCTCAATTCATCCATCTTCCCTCCGGTTATCGGCAGCGCAACACGCCTGGCCAATAGCTTCCAGTCAAGTCGAAGGTCGCAGTATGCAGGAGGATTGCCCGTGCTATTTTGTACATTATAGTGTAATTTGATTTCGTAGTTACCGTCTGCAGGTACCTCGATAGAATAGTTTGTCCACTCACCGGTTCTCATCGCAGCAATCCTGTACCCTTGCCGGTAAAAAATGCCTTTATTGTATGCAGCAGGCTGTACCCAGATATCTACCCCTTCGGTAGTTCTGTACTGGCCGCCATCATTCCAAAATCTCCCGTCAATCTCGTTGCAAGGACTTCTGGTATCGTGGTAGGCTACACCGCAGCCTCCATTGTCGTAATCTTCCGCTTCTAAAGGCTCTGAATCAATATCGAATGTTTCAGGCAACCTGAATGCAAAATCACGGAAAGATGTTGAAGGTTGCTTACTGTAATATCCAAAACCAAAAAAGTGCTTATCGTCGATCACATGTACCAGACCGTTTCTGGTTGGTATATCTATAGAATAGGCTATGGCCGACGACCAATTAGCTTTAAATTCGGTCCTATTTTTACTACTATAAACGATTGATGATGGCCCTGCACCCACCTGCCCCATTGCCGAGGAAGCGGTTGCCTTAGCATTCAACTCATACCCGTATTTGTATGCAAAAACATTTATTCCATTAAGAACTGAAAACTTTTTAGAAGAAAAAGTACCCTTAAGTATATACCGGCACATCAGGCTATCCAATTGATCCAGGCGGTAGTCTTTCAGGTAGATAGGCTTTTTACCGGTACGCAACCTTTGCGCATTTAAGTCGTCAGAAGCCAGTCTAAAACTGGTATTTGTAACAGCAAAAAGGGTCAATGAATCTGATTTCAGCACATCGGCCAGTTTCAGCCTGTCTATCACAAATAATAACGAATCAAAGATTCCGGGTTTACTCTTGAGATAATCGTAAGTATTGCCAGAGAAACCCTTTCCTGTTTCGGAGGGACCGCCTTTTAACTCGTTTTTTTGACAAGAATTTAATAATGCACCTGCTACCACGCCCAATGTCATTATCATAAAATTAAATCTCTTCATATTATTTCCAATAAGGGTATTGTGTTAACATTGGATTTTGACTGATCAACGTACGGGATACTGGCCAGTAGATACCGCCACTTTGGATGAGCTGGTTAAACTTTGTATCGTTATTTTTGATTTTCTTAAACCTTACATAATCATACCATCGCCAGCCCTCACCAACCAGTTCCCTTCGTCTTTCTTTAAAGATCGCATCGACGAGCGGGCCGTTATCCCGTTCACTAATATAGGCTGGCACGCCATAATTAACCCTAACCTGATTCAAGATGGCTATAGCGCCTTCCTTATCATTCAATGCAGCCCTACACTCTGCAAGGAGTAGTGCCATTTCTGTGAATCTGCTGAAAACGATTGGGCTAGCAAATAATCCGAAATCACCAACTATATTTATTCCCTTACCCGTACCGAAATTGTCCCAGGTAACAAATATTTTCCGGAACACAGGATATGGTTTATCAAAACCGGTAAAAAAACCATCGAATGAAGTAACCTGTTTGGTCACACTGTCCATGCTAAAGCGAGAATCTCTTCCTTCATTATACATGGTAAACAAACTATCTAAGGGTATGTAAATGGCCGGTATTTTCCTATTGGGTATAAGTGGTTCTGCAGCAGTGAGTTCTTCTATTACTCCAGAAGTTGCAAATTCACCCCGTGCTACTGCAAATAAAACCGTTTGCTCTACCCCATATGCACGGGTCCAGGCGCCTATAAATGTTCGCAATGCATTTGGGAAACCAACGCTGGTGTTACGGAAAGTACCTGCCAAAGCGGCTCCAGATCCGCTTACTACACGGGTCTTATCCATAATCTTCTGCGCATAAACGGCGGCATTGGCGTAATCGCCTTTCCATGCGTACATATGTGCCAGCATGGTCCATACGGCCTGTTTACTAACCATATAACCTAATCCGTAATAAGTTCCAATGCCCTGGCCATAATATAATCCGGTTTGTTCAGGATCGTTACCGTCATAAGCATAAGGTAATTTAGGTTCAGCTTCAAGCAGGTCCTGCTCTATTACTGCAAATATCCTATCCTGTGGATCGCGAGGCTTGTTGGTAAAACTACCTTCATGTGAAGATAGGATGAGCGGCACCTCGCCCCATATCCTGCACATGTAAAAATAAGAGAAGGCCCTTAATGCTTTTACCTGCGCCCTGTCCAGATTGTAAGTTTGCTCTACAAATCTTTTATCCTTTTCATATACTTCATGGATTCTTTCCAGGTATAAATTAGCGGCATTGATGGTTGCGTAAAATGGGCGCCAATCTGAAAGGTCGTTAATTAGCTTATAATCGGCATTCAGCATGTTATTATGAATGGCCCTAAGATCAAGCCTCGAAGTAGGCTCAAAATCGGCCAATCGAATATCTCCGTAAATCACATGCCGGTTATTATCAGACATTGCAGCCCTGTTAAGTGCATAAACCCCAAATAATGCGGCTCTTGCATCTTCTAATGTGTTCCACATATTTACATCGCCGATAGCACGCGTAGAGTCTACATCTAAAATCTTCTTGCAACCTAATAAGGGAAGCAGCAGGCTGATGAGCATTATATAACTTAATCTTCTCATTTCTAAAAACTATTTAAAATCAACTTTTAATCCGGCAGTATACATCGTTGGCAGCGAAAGTCCGTAACCGGTATCAGTACCGCTTGTATTAACCAGTTCGGGATCACGGCCAGAGTATGATGTTATGGTGAATAAATTACTCGCAGAAACAAAAACATAGAAAGACTTAAATCTTGTTGCCCTCTTATTTGACGCCAGCAACTTATCGGTCAGGTCAAAACCAAGGCTAATGCTCCTAAGCTTAAGAAAAGAGGCGTTTTCCAAAAACAGATCCTGCTCTGACCGGTATGGAATAACCGGACTCCAGGGATTGTAGGTGGGATATAAAGCCGGATTGCCCTGCTGCTGCCAAAAGGTAAACTCTTTTACCGAATTGATGCTATTCTCTGCTTCCAGGTTAATAAAATTGAAGCGGTTAGCCATATTCTGATTCAGAACTTTTCTACCTAAATTAAAATAGAAACTGGTTTGCAAGTCCCATTTTTTATATTTCACGCTGTTGTTCCAACCTCCCGAAACTGCGGGTAGTATATTACCTGTTAAAATCTTGTCTTTATCGTCTACGTTATAATCGCCATTTATGTCTGCCCATTTCGGATCTCCTGCTTTTAATACGGTGCCTTTGTAGGTCATTTTATTTCCCGTAGCTGGGTTTACAGGAACCTGGTCATCAGCATTATATATGCCATTGTTTTTTAAGACCCAAAACTGATCAGCAGCCTGACCAACCTGTAGCTTTCTGTCGCCTATTATGATTTCGGATAAACCGCCAGGTAAAGCTTTTAAGGTATTGCGATTAAAATTCAGATTGATAGAAGAGTTCCAGTTAAATCCTTTCTTGGCGGCAGATTTTAAAATATCTGCTGATAAGAATAAATCGACACCTTTGTTATTAATGTCCATACCTGGCTGAAACAACCCTGAATAGCCATACTCTGCAGCACCCGGAATGTTAATTAGCTGGTTCTTTGTAGTTGTCGAGTAAAAGCTCAGCTCTCCCACAATCCTATTTTTTAAAAAGCCAAAGCTTGCTCCGGCACTTAACTGCTCGTTATAACTCCATGGTATGTCGTAGCCCAGGTATCCATATAAATAAGATCTCATCAACGTTGCGGTATTCAGGTAAGAAGGAATTCTGAGCTCATTTGTCCAACCAGCTTCTGATGCATATTGCGTTCCCAATGAAATGCGATCGGTCAGTTGAGCAATACCAATTCGTCCCACGCTGGCTTTAAGCGTTAAAGCAGAAATTACCGGAGACTTTGAGAGTTTATGCTTTTTGATGTCCCAGGTTCCTGAAAGAACCGGAGAAAAGAACCAACGGTGAACCGGCTGCATGTTTGATGCACCATCATTTCTGAGCAATAAACTTACACTGTAAAAATCTTTAAAACTATACGTTGTAGCCGTATAAAAAGATAAATAGTTTGTAGCGGTTTGGTCAAGGAACTTGAAGGTAAGCTGGTCTTTAAAAGCTCCATTAGAGTTAAAATTACCTGCTTTGAGCAAATTCACCTTTAAATAGTCGCTAACTCCCTTATAGGCGTAAGAATAGCTGTACCGGTCTTTGTCCCACTGTATGGAACTACCTACTGAAAAATCAAAGGAGTGCTTCGACTTCAGGGTTATTTTGTAATTGAGTGAGTTATCGTATACCAGGCGCTGGCTAAGACCAAAATAGTTGGATGCATAGTTCGAATTGTCTAATAAGGTACTTGGATAAAAAAGGTCTCTTCCTCCTTCGTTGTAGCTCACACCAAATCGGGTATTGTAGTCGATTTCTAATGGCAGCTTGATCGCCACATTTAAAAAACCATTCGCAATATTGTTATAATTCTTATCGAAGCCTTTGTCAAACTCATTGATGAATGAATTGTAACTGTCAATATTTGGTGCCGGGGCCTCTGTCAGGTCAGGTAAATATCCTATCTCGGCTAGGCGGTCCCTGTTATATCTGTTCCGGTTCCTGTCTAACCTGGTACCTTTTATATTAGCACTTACCACTATCCAGCTTCTTGGTATAATATTCAGGTCGATAGATGTATAATATTTATTCAAAGAGGTCTCGTCTGCGTTACCCGAACTTTTCTGCGTTCCCACGTTAAATTTGAAGGTAGCTCTCTTGGATCCTCCGGACATCAGTGCATCGGCATTGTATATTAGTGCATTTTTATAATAAGCATCTGCCCATGATGATTCACCATAATATTTGGTAGTAATCGAATCCCGTAAGAAACCTGGATAAGACTGTAATTGTACAGGAGTAGCATACCTGGAGTAAAAGCGTTGTCTGAAATTATCTTCATACCCCCCGTTTAATGTCGTAACTGATGGTTTTGCAGCAACACCAAAAGAAGAGTTAAAACTCATATTTGATGTTGCCGATCCGGCTCTTGTTCGGATGTAAATTACACCGTTCGCTCCACGGGGTCCGTAGATTGCCGTTTTAGATAAGTCTTTTAATACTTCTACCGACTCTATATCAGCAATATTAAGTCCTGCAAGCAGATTGGTTGAAGGGCCAATTCTATTAAAACTATAATCGGGACGTTGTATATCATAAACATATGGGTTTTCATATGAAAGAACAGGCAATCCATCAATAACTACTAATGGTTGGGTTTTTAACACATCTTCCTGGGTGATCAAAGGGGTAGAGGTACCACGAATAAACATATACTGATAGGTACCTGGCTCACCGCTAGCCTCGGTGGCATATAATCCTGAAACATTTCCTTTTAGATATTGTTGGATGCTGTTGGCAGGAAAGTAGGATTTTATAAGGACTGGAACGCTCTGAGGCCCCTTTGACTTAGTCGGTTGCTTTTTGATCAAGACTTTCGAGGTATCTTCTAAAGGCTTCTTATTCGAAAGTGTATCAGATTGAACTTTTTGAATTGCAATTGCAGGGTTCAAAAACTTCAGCAAAAAAACACATAAGACAAAAATAATACGCATAGTTTGTTCGTTGCTAAATAAAGTTTTTAGGACTGTTAGCTCTAAAAATATTGATGACATTTTAGACTTAACTGGTCTATATTGGTTAGTTGGTTTGTTCTGGAGGTAAGTTAAGCCTCCCTTAGATGAATTGTTTGAAATCAATCTACTCCCAATGTTGATCGGACTTTTTTCCTTTCCCGATGGCTTAACTTGCGAATGCATATGCTATCCACAATACTGTGAAACTATCAAATTTTAATTCTTTAATATATCCGGCCGCAAGGGAGAAGATAAAAACTCTTCAACAACTCATCTATAGCTTTTTAAACTATTTACCAATAGACACTGCTTACCAGATTTAATACTCCATTCATTAAAAAAAAATAATAATTTCCTGAAAATATATGTGCAATAAGTATTGAAGCGATGGCATTAAGCGGAGCTTCTCAAAATTAACCGAAAGGCTCCAAAGTACATCACAGCTAAAAATCTTGGAGGAGATTCCTTGGGCTTTAAGCTTTTATCGGCCAACTACAGCTAACACAGGGTATCGGCTTTATCGTTTATTGTCTATATTAATAATTATTCAACAATATGTATAAAAACTTATTTATATCCTTTCTTTTTATCTCGGCCACCTTTGAGTGTTTTCCTCAGGCTCCTGCGGCTTCGAAGGCTGTTGTGTTTCCTTTTGGCGATCGGGAGGTGAGTCTGGGCAGCTCAGAGATTAAACACCGCGAAGAACTGGACATCTCATTTCTAAACGCACAGGAACCCGATAGGTTATTGCATAATTTCAGGCTCACCGCAGGCCTTCCCTCTACCACCAAAGCGCTAGGAGGATGGGAAGCTCCAAACATTGGTCTCCGTGGACATTTTGTCGGCCACTACCTTTCAGGGGCTTCCCATCTGGTAGAAAAGTATCAACAACCTGAACTTGCATCGAAGTTAAGATACATGATTGACGAGCTTTATAAGTGTCAGAAAGCTTTTGGCAATGGCTATCTGAGTGCGTTTCCAGACAAAGATTTTAAAAAACTTGAGACCAGTTTTACAGGGGTTTGGGCGCCATATTATACTTATCAAAAGATCATGCAGGGTATGCTTGATGTTTATATTCATACGCAAAACAAAAAAGCTTATGAAATACTTTCGGGAATGGCTTCATATGTAGATAAGCGGATGGCAGCATTGCCAAAGGAAACTCAGGAAAGAATGATGTACACAGTGGAAGCAAATCCACAGAACGAGATGGGGGCAATGAACGAGGTTTTGTATAAACTATATACTATTTCCAGAGATCCGAAACACCTTGCCCTGGCAAGAATTTTTGATCCCCAATGGTTTTTCAATCCGCTTCTGGAGAAACTCGACATTCTATCCGGACTTCATTCCAATACCCACCTGGTACTAGTGAACGGATTTTCTGAAGCTTACAACGCTACCGGCGATATCCGGTATCGCGAAGCGGCAACAAATTTCTGGGAAATACTGATGCAAGGCCATGCATATGTTAACGGCACCAGCAGCGGTCCCAGGCCAAATGTTACCACCAAAACGTCTCTTACCGCCGAACATTGGGGTGAACCGGGACATCTTTTAAACCTTACAAAAGAAATTGCAGAAAGCTGCGTTTCGCATAATACACAAAAACTCACTTCAACTCTCTTTGCCTGGACAGCTGATGCCAAGTATGCAGACACCTATATGAACATGTTTTATAATGCCATACTGCCCGCGCAAAGCAATCGTACCGGTGCATTTATCTACCATTTGCCACTAGGATCACCCCGGAACAAAAAATATCTCAAGGAAAATGATTATGCCTGCTGCACCGGCTCCTGCGCTGAGGCATTCACCCAGCTTAATACCCGGATCTACTACCACAATGATTCGGCTCTTTATGTAAACCTTTATGTACCTTCAAGAGTTGAGTGGAAAGCGAAAAATATTAGCCTGGAGCAAAAAGGAGAAATGCCAAATGATTCTCTTGTAAATCTCCTGGTAAAAACTAAAAAGAGTGCTGGTTTTTCACTTAAGCTCTTTATCCCATCCTGGGCTCAGGGTACAGAAGTATACCTCAATAAAAAGAAGTTATCTGTTAATGCAGAAGCTGGGGCATACCTTAACCTGAACAGAATATGGAAAGATAACGATCAGGTAGAACTTATATTTCACTATGGTTTTCAGATAAAACAAATGCCAAACAGTCCGCAGGTTATATCCGTTTCATATGGTCCGGTTTTATTGGCATTTGAATCAACAAAAGAAGTGGTTTTGAAAGGTACCGCAAATGATCTGCTAAAAAAACTAACTGTGTTTGACCGCAGCAACAATACCTTTATGCTTAAAAACCAAAACAATAATTTTATACTTAGGCCCTTATACGATATAGACACCCAGGATTATGGTGTGTATGCAATGCTACGGGATTTTTGATTAAATCGGTTTTCTGTGTTCTCCTGGAGTAAAGAACACAGAAAATGCTAATTGGTTGTAGATTTCCAATTAATGTTCTCCTTCGCCCACTGCGCTGCAGAAGTTGTCGGAATGCCATTTTGAAAATTAAAAGTTTTCTCCAATTCCCAGGAAACACCCCGGCCAGCTCCAAATATTGAACGGTACTTTTTAATGAAATTTGTTGGATCATTCTCAAGATCAGCCTGTATCTCGGCCATATTAGAACATGTACGTTCAAACCGCTGTCCTGATAGTAGATCAACAGTGTCAGCCAATTGTCCATACGTAATTGTATCTCCACCGATATATACGATTGAATTCTCTATAACTGGTTCTGCAAAAAATATTTCAGCAGTCAGCCTTCCAATATCTTCCGGCGTGGTCACCGTAACCGCTGTATCCCATCCACCAATGGCGTTAATTGATTTTTTTTCCAGGTCCAAAACGCCGAAGAATGGTTCGAAAAGGTAGCTGGTAAACATACCCGTTGATACAATAACCCATTTTGTTCCAGTTTGTGATCTGAGCAATTCCCTGACATCAAGCTGTTCATCAAAAAGATCCTGCGCACTACCTCGTCCTATGACTTCAAAATCAACACCAAACTGCCACGGAAAATATCTTTTGACTCCAGCCTCCAATACAGCCTTAGCCAATTTTAACTGAAAACCACCTGCACCGCTTCCATACCCCGTGCAGGACACTATCGCATCGTAGTTCTTGAAAATTGAGACAAGTTCAGATGATGGGGCAGATAAATCCCCTGCAAGTAATTCTATTCCTAATCCCCGGAGTACATCATTATTCCTTTTTTTATCTGCGTCTTGGGAATGAATCGTTGCCTCCCTGAGCAGAACCGTAACTGTTATACCGGCAAAGTTTCTAGCTTTTTCAGCTAAATGACGGATAACAGGCATCCCTAATTCGCCTGCTCCTAAAACTAAAATTGATTCTGTTTTCATACAATAAAGAATTTAATAATGGGACCACTAATTTAGTGTAATGTTATTGGTTCCCTTTTTGTGCAAAATTAGTCTACTCTGCGCCTTTAAACAATAGGAGACCTCACTGTGAGTTACTTACATGGATGTTAGTTTTTTGAATTATAGATAGATTAATTTAGATATGATAAGAATATTTAATATCCAGCAGACTTACGCTACATAATTCACTAGGATATAAACCCTTTCTCGCAATAAAAATTTACCTTTAGCCAGCAACATTGAGATTTTATAAAACAATTATGGGGGAACTAATGACAGATGCCGAAATAACTGAAGCCTGGAATGACATTTGCAAAGTGCTGAACAAAGATCAGGATGACCTTAAACGAGATATCCTGAATCATATTGGAAATAAGTGGTCCCTTTTTGTAGTCCACGCGCTGGGAATTGACGGCAGGATGCGCTTTTCAAATTTAGAAAATCATATTAATGGAATCAGTCAGAGAATGTTAACAAAATGTCTACGGGAACTCGAACGGGACGGATTGGTTGCAAGAAGTATCTTCCCTGAGGTGCCACCAAGGGTGGAATATGAATTAACGCCTTTAGGTCGAGGGCTATTAGTCCAGGTAACCCCGCTTTGGCTTTGGATTGCCCGCCATATTGGAGAACTCAAAAGTGCGAGAGCAAAATATTCAAGATAATTGGACCGTGAAAAATATTCTTGAATTCTGAATCTGATATTCTAATAATGTATGCTTGTATCAACGGATATTAAAGATTGGATTTACTTCCGAATCCTGCCCATTTGATAGTCCAAACCACTTTTAAAAACCAGAGGAAATTTCATATCTAATTAGCAAACAGCCCCCTGTCTGTTGTTACCACTCAATGAAAAGCAGTATAAGAGTTTCGCACCATTTTCAATTTTTGGCAAAATGATAACCTTATGCTAAATTCTTTTACAAAATGTCTTTTCAGCAGCTTATTTTTCATCAGGTGGTCAATTAACACCTTTTTCTCCGATTAAGCTATTAGATAATCTGTTGGAGGATTTTCAATTTCCCCGGGTTTATCTCCGCTTATTAAAATTTGCCTGTACACCAAACCTTAACGTATTTCTTAAAGGACTCTGACCTGACCCCATCAGATATGAAAAATCGAAGGCCCAGCGGCTGTAACGAACACCCAAGCCGAGGGTAAAGTAAGAATTATCGGCTTTTTGTGGATTTTGGTAAAGGTAACCACTGCGCAGGTGCAATGCGTCTTTAAAACTTACCTCTGCACCTGCAGATACCCCTACTTCCTGCAGCTCTTCCCTGAAACCTCCGGGTGCATCACTAAAAGAACCAAATATACCTGCAGGCACGGAACGATCAGGATCCTTGCCCTTTGCTATATTTCCGTCGGCATCGTAAATGGGTTGTGTTGGTGCCATTAGTTTATTAAAATCAAGCGCAAAACTAACTTTTGTTGTTCCTTCTCCCATTTTCAATGAAGAACCTAATTTAAAATTTGCAGGGAGGAAATAAGATTTTAGCGAATTGCCATAAATCATTTTGGTACCTACATTGGAGAGGCTTATTCCAAAACTCAATATAGCCGGGGTTCCCCCCAGTTGAAGTTCTGATTTTTCGAGTGCTGAAACATCTACCGCTACGGCTTTACCTGCACGTACATTGTTTACCGCGCCTCCGCCAATTAAGTTACTGCTGATATAGCGCAGATTACCACCGAGGGCAAATCCAGGGCCAAGTTTTAATGCATAGCCTATATCGAAGGCAAATTCACTTGGGTTATAAACACCGAGATCTTGAAAATTATCGTCGCTAAAATTTACATTACCAATTGAAAAATACCTCAGGGATGCCGAAACCGTATTACGTTCATTCAATCTGTAATAGCCTGTAAGCAATGAAATACTCATGCCGGAAGCAAGCTGCCGGAGCCAGGGGCTATATGAAAACGAGGCACCGGTGTCTCCTTCTGGCAGGAATGCCAATGCCGAAGTATTGATTGTACTGGCATTAGCATCGGCATCAAGCGCAACACCGGCATTTCCCATAGCCGCCGACCTTGGCTGTGGTGTAATCAGCAGGAATGGTACTGCAGTATAGATATTGCTCAACCGGCTCGCATCTGTTTGAATACCACCTATAGATTGGGCAGCGATGCTATAATGTGATACTAGTAGGATAATAGCAAGCCAATATTTAATTGGCTTTAGTAACAAATTGATCTTCATAATGGGTTAATTTGATGAGCTGATCATACCAGAAAAATTAGCGGGTGTACATTAAGGTTCCAAAACCAAGCTGATCAAATCCCCCGCTGTTTGGCCCATAGCTTCCACCACCTCCCTCTGGCCTAAGTTTACTGGCAAATTGCTGTGAATAAGTGGCTTTTAAACTTTTCATCTTCGCGTAATGGTTAAAAATCAGCTCCCAGCAGGGACGTACATTTTCCCTACCTCCACTAGATACTACTTTATGTTCAATACCCGGATCGCAATTTTTATAGAGTAAAAATGGTACTTCATTAGTTGTGTTAACATTATACTTTGCTGTATATTCGGCAAGGGCTAATACCCGGTTATTGTCGAAAGCAAAAAGGTCGATACCAATATTATAGGCCATTTGACAAAAAGCGCCGTACAAAGAAATATTGAGTGTAGCATGTCCCTGGTCCCTTCCCGATTCCTGCCCCTGACCTAAATCTTCTTCCCCTACTTTATGCCTGTAAACAACAGCTTTAAAAATATTCCCATTTCCTATCCCATTTTTAAAATAATCAACGGCATAGTTAATCTTACCCTGATCATCCGTTAAGATACCGATAGAAAGAATGGTTGTCATGTTTGCAATATCCCAGTTTGTCCAGTAGTGAGTAGCACAGGTTCCGTTATGGCGTTGCAGAAAATCTAAGGCCAGCGGATACCAAACATTCACCATCCAGTTTTGAAAGGTTTTAAATTCGGCCGCCTTCCAACCTGAATAGCCTCTTACAAGCTCTGCAGCATTAGCGAACTGGTAACCATAAATGCCTGAGGCCAAAAACTTATTTGAGTTACCTGTTATACTCTTATTGGTAATTGCCCATGCATTTAAAATCTGAACAGCCTTATCTGCATACTTTGTATTTCCCGTTAAATTATACATCAAGCCAAGCTGATAAGCTGCGGCTGCATCTCGATAAGCGTTGCTGTAATTATCAGGGTCTGGTTCTTCGCGTGTTTTGCCTCCGCGAACAATCTTTATTTGCGGATTAGCAACATAGTTGAGTGATACGAAACCGCTTGCAGCCAATACATCAAATCCGGCTTTCCATGGTTGAAGATTATGAGCAAGTTTGCCTTTAATAAATTCAAAATCGCTTTTCGTATGCAGCATTGCCGGATGAATTATGGTTATTCCATTGGCCTGCAGTATTGGCTTAATAAAAGTCTGTTTCCTGGTATTACTTAACAGCTTATTTTCGCAAATTATCAATAAAAATAAGCAAATTAATAAACAGGGTACGCTGAAGATTTTTTTCATAACGATCAGGGGTATATTGTTCGGACCAGCCTGGTGTCTACCAAAAATGATTAGATAAATACCAGGTAATCAATGAGCATCAAGATATACAATTTCCTTTGGCTCTAGAACGGCTTCATCCGGGCAGTTTCCGTTTAAATAATATGCCATACCAAGCATCGCGGCATCCTCTCCCAAGGCAGATGGTACAACCGCAATATCGATTCCAAGCGCAACCAAATTTGCATTAACCTTATCGAGATACAGCGGATAAGCTTTGGCAATATTTCCGCCGAGAACGATAGCACCCGGACGCTCACGTATACTGAAATTGTATAAAAATTCGCTCAAATTTGTTGTGAACTTACTTATGATATCCAACGCTACCGGATCATTGGATAATGCTGAATCAAAAACAGGTTTAGCATCAGCAATCTCTTTTCCGGTGAGTTGGGTATGTTGCGAAACAAACCACCGGGTAGATAAGTAATCTTCTACAATTCCTTCCTTAAAAGCAGAAATGCCTAAATTGGCATCAAGGGTAATTCCGGCAGAATGAATTGCTGATCCAACTCCTGTTCCCAAAGTTATTCCCAATGCGGTTGATGCATGTTTAACAGCCCCACAATGAGCCTCACCATGAAGAAAGGCTTCTGCATCATTTCTGAAAATAATATTTTCTTTTGGTATTGCTAATTTTGTACTAAGATATGCGCGGATATCGGTTTTGTAAAGTGATTCGAGCTTGTTCATACCTGTAATTAAAGAAATTCCGTGTTCGTAATCAAAAGGACCGGGCATAGCTATACCAATTTTCACATTTGATCCATCAGCCCCTCCCAAATCGAGACTTCTTCTAATACAGTTTATCCAAACTTCTAAAATTTCTTCAGCCACTCCATTGTCTTTAACCCTTTCTCTTGAATAAGAGTTAGGTACCACGCAGGTATTGGTCATATCTATCAATGAAGCGGTAATATGCGAGCCGCCAATATCAACACCAAGTAAAGATTCTTTATGTTTTCTCTGCATGTAAACGTTTTATTTATTGGTAGACAAATAAAAAACTCACAGATACTCATTTCTCAGACACCAAAAACCAAGCAAAACCAAAGGGTGCCAGCAGCATAACTGTGCCGCCCTGTTGTACGGATAGATCAGCTAAATAGTTTAACTTTTGCCGTTATCATAGTTTTGAATTTCCATACTCCTTATTACAGCACCATTTACGGTTTGTCTTAGGCCCAGCGTAATGTTATTTTTCTCTCCTGCCTTAAGGTTTAGCCAACATTCGGGGATATAAAATTCCCTCTGTGGTCCAGCTTCCCAATGACGGCCAATGTTATGACCATTTATATAGATAAATCCATTACCCGAGGCATTAATCAGCAGTCGCCAGGTTCCTTTGTCTGCATTTTCAGGGAGTTTAAATTCTGCCTTATACCAGGTGAACAACGCACTTTGTTTTACTTTTGGCTGTATGTTATTTCCTTTGCGCGGAATTAAAAAAGTGGTATCCAAGGGTACAATTTTCCAGTCCTTGCTATCAAAAGCAGCATCAGTAAATTTATGTTCTATACCGGATAGATTGGGCGAATAGTCCCATTTTAGCACTTTATTAATTGTTGTAACCCCATCAGAAAGCCCTGCGGTACGGATACCACATAATTCTTCCATCGGAAAATATCCGTGTTCATGCCCTATATTTTCGTAAACAAGCCACACTTCATTATGGCCTTCTTTGAGCAGGCCGGCTAAATCGAACTGGTTATCGTATTCGGTTTCTTTTAAAAAAGTAAATGATTTATCGCGTTGGCGGGTAACTTCCGACACCCACTTTTCTGAAGGAAATAAGCGGGGGGCGATTTTGCCGTTAACTTCCATATTTATGATGTCTCTCGAATAGGTGTTAAACAACATGCGGGTGTATTTGCTTACTTCTTCTTTATTAAGTTCGAAATCCGAACGGTAACGTACGTAGCGCAAATCGTTTATTCCCATTTCTGGCAGTGATTTTCCACCGTACAGCGGACGCCACGGCCCTTGTGTATCTTCATTGTACTGTTTTACCGCTTTAAAACGAAAACCAACTGGCGATGCTGCTTTCGCTTCCGGGACACTATAAGACCACCAGGTTCCGTTATCAGCTCTCGCGCCTGGGGGAACGATTAGTACTTTTGTTTCCATTGCCCCCAGATCGTAATGAATGGAGAGGTTTTTCATTGCACCTATTCCCGTATCTACATTATTTTTACTTTTGATCAGGACTTTGTTTTCATCCTGGTCTATGTTGTACATGGGTTGCGCATTATTGCTTTTACCAGTTTTAACGGTTGTGACACCACTATATTTCTGGCTGGGAGAACTGTTCTGTACAAATACAAAGCGTGTGCCATCTGAAGATATACGTTGTGCACCTACAATTTCGACTGGAGCGTTTTCAAAGCTGCATAATCCACCTGTTGAGTTGATAAGCTCGTGCCCATACTTTTTGATAAAATTACCCAAATTCTGTGCAGCATAATACTTTGCAGATAAAGCTCCGTTTTCGCGGATGGCAGCATTATAATCGTAAGTTGTAGTCTGTCCTCTGGCACCCCAGCCTGCAAAATGTGTACCTCCGACAAACACATAAGGAAAAACACCTGTGGCACCTCCGGCAATAGACATCATTCCCATGGCATAAAAATGTTTATCGTTGGAGTAATGCTCTTCGCTCAGTTTGCCCCCTACTGTTGAAAACCAGCCTCCCTGTAATTCTGTAACAAAACCTGGCGCATCGGGTTGCTGTTGTTTTAAATCGCTCATTCGCTGCGCACAATTAATAGCGTCTTTAAGGCCAACATAATAATTATCGCAATCGAAGACCTGCGATAATACGGGATCTTTGCTTCCGCGCGTCTCGGCTGTAAGGCAGGTAAAAACAGGGATTGTTATATCGGCACTGCGTACACAGTTATACATGCGTTGTAAAGCGTGAACCTTGTTGGTTGTTTTGTGCGCATTGTACTCGTTCTCGATCTGGATCAGGATAATTCCCTTTTTTCCTTTCTGCTTTGAGGTAATCTGCTCTTTGCGAACGACTTTGCACACGGCTTTATACCAGTGGTCGTGCCAGTCCAGGTAGCGGTCGTCGGCACTACGCAACCAAAAACCCTCCACATCATCAGGACGGAACTTGGCCAGCCAACGGGGATACCCCCCTCCTGCAAATTCGGCGCAAATAAATGCTCCGGGACGAACAACTGTATAAAAACCAAACTCATCCTGCGCCATTTTAAGCCATTCGGTTAGGTCTTTTAAATCTACCTGCGAATAGTCATTGATGCCTTTTGGCATATTAAGTTCAGATAAATTCCAGGGCACATAGGTTTCAACTGTGTTAAAGCCTGCTGATTTTATTTTGGTAAAACGATCTCTCCAAAGTGCTTTGGGTGTTCTGAAGTAATGAAAAGCTGCACTATAGACGAAGGTTTGTTTACCATCGAGGTATAAACAGGCACCATCGTACCTTATTTTATCGGGATAAGGAAAATCTTTACGCTGACCGAGGGTTTGAGACTTGGATGACAATGCTACTGCCATCATGATAACTACTTGAAAAATTTGTTTCTTAAACATTATTGAAATGAAAGTTTGTACATTGTTGCAAACCGCATAAACGGTTCTCTTCTTCTGAATGACAAGGAAAACATCAATTGATACTCTAGAGAGTATAAATGTTGCCAAATATTGTCAACAAGCAAATGCTTCCAAACTTCAAAACACTCAAATAAATACCAATGACTAAAAAAACACTGTTATCTATTTTTTTTCTGTTGGGAATATCAGCTTCAATAAAAGCCCAGAACAGAAACCCATTTGGCAAGCCACTAGTACCTGATATGATCGCTGATGCGAGTATCCAACAGATTAATGGAACATTTTATTGTTATGCCACTACTGACGGCTATGGCAAAGGCCTCAAATCTTCAGGCCCTCCCGTACTCTGGAAATCAAAAGATTTCGTTAACTGGAGCTTTGAAGGCACTTACTTTCCATCTGCTGCTAAAGAATTATATTGGGCACCAAGCAAAGCTGTTCCGGCAAACGGTAAATTCTATATCTACCCAACGGTTAATGGTTATATGTACCCTGCAGTGGCCGGCCGGCCTGAAGGGCCATTCAAACTTGCCCGGGGGAAGGACGAATGGTTTAAACCTTACACGCCATCAACCTTATTACAAACCAAGAAGCCAAATGGCATTGATGCAGAAATATTTATAGATGATGACAAACAGGCCTATGTGTTCTGGAACACCAGGCATGCAGCTAAACTGATGCCAGATATGATTACTGTAGACTCAGCCATACAGGTCATTTCTACGCAAAGGACACAATACTCTGAAGGGCCGATCTTCTTTAAAAGGAAGGGTATTTATTATTATTTGTATACCATAGGCGGGAACGAGAAATACCAGTACGCTTATATTATGAGCAAAGTTTCGCCTTTAGGGCCTTATACCTTTCCTAAAAATGATATCATTTCGACAACCAATAATGAAAGAGGATTATTTGGACCAGGGCACGGTTCTGTTTTCAACCTGGAAGGAACAGATATATACTATTTTGCCTTTTTAGAATTTGGCAGGGGCAGCACTAACCGGCAAACTTATGTTAGCCCGTTAACATTTGCAAGCGATGGGAGCATTAATCCTGTAGATGTGAGCCTTGATGGTGTTGGTGAACTTGCAAAAATAAAGCACCGCAAACCTTTGCAGATTAGTAATGCTTTTGTTTCAAGTACGGCCGATTCGATGAAAATCAAACCTATTAGTGATCCATCATTAAAACGGGAAGAGTTCTTTGATGCCGAATTTGCCTTTGATGGTTCAAATGGTTCCCGCTGGATGGCAAAAGAAAGCGATACTACGAGTTGGATAACGGCAGATTTAGGAAAAGTAAAATCAGTAAGTTCAAGCGAAGTTTATTTTGTTCGCCCGGCTGCAGGCCATGCCTACCTGCTGGAGACATCAACAGATGGAAAATCCTGGAAAAAAAGTGGGGGGCACAGCGACACGAAGGTTCAATCGCCACACGTAGATCAACTGGCACTAAAATGCCGTTACCTTCGGATAAAAATACTAAATGGTGAGGCTGGAATCTGGGAATGGCATCTGTATTGAAATGACACGTAGCACTACGCTAATAAATTGCCATTAAATATAGGTAGGTTTGTGGTCGAAATTGGCAGCAATTTTTTTTAAAGCATAAACACTCATGAGTAAACCTCAAAATCGTAAAGTTTAAATTTAGGATTATCTGACCCACTGAAATTTGTATTTAGGTAAGGTGGTTTTGTCAGTCAGGTTTTCTTGACACTAGCCTATACCTCTTAAAAGTATCAACAAAACCTGAAGAACAGTTGGCATGCCACTCCCTTATGATAAGGGAGTGGCCACAAGTTAATTGTAGCCACTTCAATGGTGATTACCAAGTCCATGTAACCGAAAATATGAGTGTACACTCCCATCACTTTAGCAGATCAAAACGCATAGCAAATACCACCTTTAGCGCTTTTGATAACCAGTTCATCTTTGCCGCATAATTTAACGGATATTCGTCTATAGACGGCGGCATCTTTTTCTGTGATTCTAATCCTGAAAAATTTCGGTTGTAACACAGATCCTTTCTTAAGAAAGATCAATTGTTTATTTCCGTGGCCGACACGTATTCTGCTCACTCATGTACTTAATACTGGTTTAGTTAAATATTTTTCTATCCGAGGTAAAATTATAACCAGGGCTGGTATTAAAATAGTTTCAGCTAGGGCAGATATTATTTAACCTCAATTTTAAGTTTTTGTAGTATATTATCAGATGAATTGCCCAGTTGCAGAACAAAGTCTCCTGCTTCAACCCTCCAATCCTTTTGCTGTTCATCGTAAAAGGCAAGCTCGCTGACCTTCAAATCCATTTCAATTGTTTTTGTTTCACCGGGCTGTAAAAACACTTTTTTAAATGCTTTTAGCTCTTTAACAGGACGCATTACGGAAGAAACCGGATCGTGCACGTAGAGCTGTGCCACTTCGGCGCCATATTTAGCCCCATTATTTTTTAGTGTAAACCTGACTTTGATAACCTCGTCTTTGGTATAGGTTAATTTATCGGCGGATAGCAGACCGAAATCGAAACTGGTATAAGATAATCCATATCCGAATGGGTATAACGGAGTAATTTTCTTTGTATCGAACCAACGATAGCCAACCAGAATACCTTCACTGTAATATTGTTTTAGACTATCCCCAGGGTAAGAAAGTTTTCCGTAAAAATGTGCGGCATTATCTTCCAGTTTTTTCGGAAAAGAAAAGGGTAGTTTACCAGAAGGATTTACCTCTCCGGAAATCACATCCGTCAAAGCATTTCCTGATTCTGACCCCAGATACCAACCTTGCATTACAGCGGCTACTTTATTTACCCAGGGCATAGCAACGGCATTTCCGCTCAACAGCACAACTGCTAATTTTTTGTTCACTTTCAGCAAATCATCGATTAATTTATCCTGACCAAAAGGCAAACTTAACGAACGCCGGTCGCCGCCTTCACAATCCTGAAAATGGTTCTTATTGAGCCCACCAATAAATATAACGATATCAGCACTTTTGGCTACCTCAATGGCAGCTGCGGCAAGCGAATCTGCATTGAGCGATGAAGGTTCTTCGCGGCCATAGGCAGGGGGGCCTGATGCATAGCCCAAACTATGTACGACGTGGTCTCTTCCGTACTTGGCAATCATGGCATCTAAAGGCGTACTTTCGTAAGCTACTTTAAGTGACGAGGAGCCGCCACCAACGACCAGACTACGGCTTGCATTTTCGCCAATAAGGGCAATTTTCTTAAACCCGCCTACCTTAACAGGGAAAAAATTTCTGTCATTTTTGAGCAACACAATCCCTTCATCTGCAATATTACGTGCTGCCTGGCTATGTTCGGGAGAAACAAAACGTCCAAATGGGCGGTCGGCACTCATGGTTGTGCGGAATATTAACCGCAGGATCCGGCGAGCTTTATCGTTAACAAGAGCCACATCATATTTCCCTTCTTTAATTCCTTTGAGAAAAGGATTAGCCAGATAGTAATCAGAATAAGGAAATTTTCCTTTGGTTGTTAAGCCATCAGTATACGTGCCCATTTCCAGATCCAGTCCGTTACGAACCGCCTGATCGGTATTGTGAACACCTCCCCAATCGCTAATCACCACGCCATCATACTTCCAGTCGCCTTTAAGGATTTTATTCAGCAGCAGATCGTTATGGCAACAATGTTCGCCCCTAAACTGGTTATAAGCGCCCATTATGGACCATACTTTAGCTTCCCGAACTGCAGCCTTGAAAGCTGGCAGATAAATTTCGTTCAATGCGCGGTCGCTAAGATCGACATTGATGTGTCCACGCCACTCTTCCTGATTGTTGAGGGCAAAATGTTTAACACATGCTGCAACTCCACACGATTGGACGCCCTGAATATATGGAACAACCATCCGGGAACTGAGATAGGGATCTTCTCCCAGGTATTCAAAGTTGCGTCCATTTAACGGAGTACGGTAAATGTTCACCCCCGGGCCTAATAGTATGGTTTTATTGCGGTACCGGGCTTCTTCACCTATCGACTTTCCATAAAGCAACGATAGCTCAGGGTTAAATGTTGCCGAAAGACAGGTCAATGCCGGAAAGGCTGTACAAAAATCGTTTGTCCAGTTTGCGCCTCCCCATTCATCCCATAAAACTTCTTCGCGAATGCCATGGGGGCCATCGTCGGTCCAAACTTCAGGTATGCCTAGGCGAGGCACACCTTTTGAACTAAATTTTGATTGAGCATAACAAAGGGACACTTTCTCTTCGATAGTCATTAGCGAAAGTGCATTTTCAACCCGTCTCTCAATTGGCTGGCTCAAATCAAGATAAACTGGCTGTTTTTGCTGCGCGCGCGCCAATAGGGAAGTACATATAACTGTTATCGTTAATAATATTGATTTCATGTGTGTGTATGCGTGTGTTTGCGACTAAATCTATTAAAGCCTTACTATTGATTTGGTACCATCATAGTGAACAATCTTCGGCGCTGCATTTGTTTTGCCGATAACAACTACCCGGAAAGTTCTGTTGTTTAACATGCCCTGGAAATAACCTTTGCGTTTATTGATTACAAGCGTATCTTTATCGTTTGAATATTCAAAATCGATGGTAGAAAAAGCACCTTTTTCATAATTATAGTTGCTGCCTTCGTCTTCGTATAAACTAAACGTACCATCTTTACCTTTATAAATCCGGATCTCAATATTATCAGGTTTCTTTTCCGAGCTATACTGCATTACCTCTCCAACAGGCAGAATAGTACCAGCGGGAACAAATAACGGGATGCGTTCAAGTGGGGCTTCTACAATTAACTTCTGCCCACCTTGAACCTGTTTGTGGGTATAGAAATCGTACCATTTGATCCCTGAAGGGAAATAAACTTCCCGGCTACGCGCTTTGTAACTATAAACCGGGCATACCATTAAGCCTGGACCTAGAAGAAACTGGTCGCTCACCCCGTAGGTTTTTCGGTCGCGGGTATAATCCATTGCAAGCGATCTCATTAAGGTATAATCTTTATGGTATGCCATTCCGGCCAAAGAGTAGATGTAGGGCATTAAGCGATAGCGTAGCTCATCGTAATAAAGCAAACTTTTGTAAACCGGATGACCTTCTGGGGCCAGGTTGTAAATTTCGCGGTAAGGGAACTGACCATGGCTCCGGAAAAGCGGGCTGAATGCCCCAAACTGAAACCATCGCAGGTTCAGTTCCCGCCATTCTTTTAAATCAGCGTTTTCATTACCTGTTGCATCAAAAGCATTCTGGCCTTCAACATAGCGTTTCTCGACACAAAAGCCACCAATATCCATTGTCCAGAACGGAATACCAGACATGGCAAAGTTTAGGCCTGCAGGGATCTGTGCTTTAAGGTCTTCCCACCTTGATGCAATATCGCCACTCCAGGTAGCGGTAGAATACCTTTGTAAACCTGCAAAGCCAGATCGCGTTAGCAGAAATACCCGCTTGTTATTATCCGCTTCGCGCTGGCCGTTATAAATAGCATTTGCATTCATCAGGGCGTAGGCATTAAAATATTTTGTAGAAGAGCCCAGTGCTGTAGGACCACACAATTTTTTACGGTATTCCATATCGGTACAATCCCGGATGTTGGGTTCAGAAGCATCCATCCACCAGGCATCGAAACCCTTTACATACAGGTTATCTTTCATCTGTTTCCAAAAGAGCTTTTGTGCATCGGGGTTATAGGCATCATAGAAAGAGCCTACATAGCCTTTGCCTATCCAATCGCGTATACTATCCTGTACCGCCTGCGTGTACATCCATCCTTTTTGGCTGAATTGTTTAAAATGATCTGTTGTAACATAAAACTTCGGCCATACCGATATCATGATATTTGCATTTTCTTTATGTACTGAGTCTACCATCCCTTTTGCATCCGGAAACCTGCTTATGTCAAACTGATGACTTCCCCAGGCATTTTCAGGCCAATAACTCCAGTCGAGCACGATATTATCGAGCGGAATTCCACGCTTACGGTATTCATTTACGACCTTTAACAATTCATCCTGTGTTTTGTAACGCTCACGGCTCTGCCAAAAGCCCATTGCCCATTTGGGCATAATGCTGGCCTTTCCGGTTAGTGTTCGGTAACCACTGATTACCTCATCCATGTTTTTACCGGACACAAAATAATAGTCCATCTTATCGCCCATTTCTGACCAAAAGGATATATTGCCATTTTTCTCAATCGGAGAGGAAGAAAGTGCTTTAAGGCCAACATAAGAAACACCTCCATCGGGCTTCCACTCTAATCTTATTTTGGTACGTTTTCCCTTTGTTAGCGGAAAAGAAAACCTAAATGTGTTCGGATTCCACGAAGTTCTCCAACGCTCTGGAACCACCAATTTTCCATCTAACCATACTTTGGTATAACCGGCATAGTAGAGACTGAATTTGTAAACATCGGTTTGGTTGGCAAGAATTTCTCCTTCCCAGGTTACAGAACCATTGTTAAAATTAAAATTTGCAGGAAATTTCTTAACAGTTGTAAGGTTTTCATAGTCGATTGCCGATTCCTGGCGAACAATAGTTGCATTGCCTTTGTTGGTATAGGTTGCGGTCAGCGCACCTTCCTTACCATCTTTATTGAAAAGGGTAAACTGGTTCAGGTCTTTGTAATCTCTGGGATCGCCATATTTACTCTGCGAATAGTTGTCCCATAGGATGCCATACTTTTTTGTTGACATTATAAAAGGCACTGAAACTTTAGTATTGTACTGAAAAAGGTCTTCGCTTTTATGTTTATAATTAAAATCATCAGACTGATGCTGCCCAAGGCCGTAAATCGCCTCACCCGGCGTCCCCGTAAAAACTTGCTGGAAGGTATAGCCTTTATCGTTTTCTACATTTAACGGGGTGAAGGTCCTTTTAGCCTCCTGGAGCAGTACCTTTCCCGCCTGATCAGTGAAAGAGATGTTACCCGAAATCAGGGAAATTTTAACAGTAATATCTTTGGTAGACAATTGGGCAAATGAAGCATTTTTTATTAGCTTAAAGGGAACTGCTGGTTTAAGTCCCGGCAACACACAAAGACTGGTCATCTGGGGAATATTATTATCAGGCGAAGCCTGTACCCGTATAATCTGGCTGTTCACAACATTTATTTCAATTGTCTTAGCCGCTCCTGTCTTTGGATGAACCTTTATACCATCTTGTAGTTTTTCAACAGTATCTACCGCAAGTAGTTGTGTAGCAACAAGCAACAATGGTATAAAAAAAGAAAATCGTCTCATAAAAGGGATAATGTAAAATTGGTTAGAATAATGTTGTTTGATATATATTTTTCAAACATACAATACCACATTTTGGACACAGAGCAGTAATGTTAAATATGTAAGTAGAAATGTTAACACAATGTATCCTTAAAACATTTTAGCCCTTTAAATCATGCTGGATGAGCCATTCAATTTGTTTATTGTTTTGTGGTAAGAGAATATAATTAAAAAAGGAATTTGTTTTTAACTCAAATTCCTTTTTTCTGCTATATACTCTGAAGGGAGTACATTGTATTTAGCCTTAAATGCCTTTGCAAAATAATTTGGCGTACTAAAACCAACCATATAACATATCTCGGATATGGTTTTTGCACTTTTTTCCAGTAAAACTGCCGCTTTTTCGAGCTTAACAGACCTAATATAGTCAACAGGGGTTTTACCGGTAACCCTCAGGCATTTTTTGTAGAGTGATACTCTGCTCATCGCCATATGGCTACTCAGATCTTCAACAGATAACTGCGAATTATGGAGGTTCTCTTCAATATACAACAATGCGGTATTTAGGAATTTCACATCGTCTGATTCGATTTCCATTTCTGGTGACGACATGCTGACCTGTCTGGTATACGTTTTTTTAAAGGTTTGGTGCAGTGCGAGGAGATTCTTGATCTTTGAGTGTAAAATCTCGAAGTTGAAGGGCTTTGTCATATAATCGTTTGCCCCGGTTTCTAGTCCTTTCAATTGTTCCTCCTCTGCTGTTAAAGCCGTCAACAGAATAACTGGGATATGCTTGGTCCGCTCATCTGATTTTAATTTTGCACAAAGTTCTGTACCGTTCATTTCTGGCATGCTGATATCCGAAACAATCAAATGCGGATGTAATGCCAGTGCTTTTTGCCAGCCTTCCCTCCCATTTGAGGCCTCAACTATCTTGTAATAGATGCTTAGGTTATCTTTAAGGTAAAATCTAAAATCCTCATTATCCTCTACCAACAAAATTACAGGAGCATTTTTTGTTGACCCAGTTTTATCTGCCGATCCTTTTTTTGCTTTGTCCGTGTCATCTACATCATGTTGAATAGTCAGGCCATCTGTTTGATTATCACGAACCAGCTGCTCTTCTGCAACAGGCGATAACGGAAGTTGCATCGTAAAACAGGTACCCTGGCCAGGCTCACTTTCAACTGTTATTTCACCGCCCTGCATTTTCACAAACTCTTTGGTAATAGAAAGGCCAATTCCAGAACCCTGGTTAAGAATAGATGCAGAGGTTTCATGTTGAAAAAAACGGTCAAAAATTTGTTTTTGTTTATCCGCCGGAATGCCTATTCCAGAATCCTGAACTTTCAGCTCCAACAGAATTTTACCTTCTTCAGTTTTGTTTAAGCGTTTATATAGCATAACCTCGACTTTTCCGCCTTCCGGAGTAAATTTAAATGCATTGGAAAGCAGATTAAATACTATCCGCTCCACTTTATCCTGATCGAAATAAGCGTACAAGCTTTCAATCGGACTGGCGAAAGTGAGTGTGATTTGCTTACGTTCAGCAAGGTCGTAAAAAGAATCTGTAGCATCTTTAATAAAGGATACCACTTCGCCCTCGGTATTGTTTAGCCGTAGTTCCTGTTCTTCCATTTTACGAAAATCGAGCAACTGGTTTACCAGGTTTAGTAAACGCCTTGCGTTTCTTTTAATCATTGCCAACTGCCCGTATCGCTCGTTTTCTTTGGCAGCAACCAATAGCTTATCAACCGGGGCAAGAATTAAGGAAATTGGTGTCCTGAACTCATGACTTAGATTGGTTAAAAATTTGATCTTTAATAAATCAAGCTCCCGTAATCTTTCTGCTTCTTTACGGTCTTGCTCCCGCAGCTGCCGGGCCTCAGCCCTTTCTTGCGTCAAAGCAAATTCCCTTCTAAGTTTATTGATGCCTCTTCTGCGTATATATAGTAGTACAAATCCTATTACCGCAAGATATAAGACGTATGCCCAGGTCGTTCTCCAGAAAGGCGGTGAAACGATAATATTTAGGTGCGACTCTGCTATGGGAGCAGAATCGTTTTCGTTAAAAGCCCTTACGTGAAGAATATAATTCCCCGGGTCGAGATTGGTGAAGGTAGCCTTACGCAATTCAGATGAAACGGTAAGCCAACGTTTATCAAAACCTTCGAGATTATATTTATAGATTATCTTATCCGGATTTAAATAATTGAGCAGCGCAAATTGGATTGAAAAGATATTTTCCTTGTAGGTAAGATTTAAATTACTAAGCGAGGTAATGGTTTCGGGTAAAACAACATGTCCATTTATACGCTCGCCTACACGCACTTTATGGTAAAACACTTCCAGATTGGTCATAACCAGGGCACTGGGGAGCCTGCTGTTTTTAATTTCGCCGGCCCTAAATATATTAAAGCCACTTGGGCCTCCAAAGATCAGTTCGCCTGCTTTGGTTTTACCCGCAGCGTTGATGTTAAACTGGGTACTTGCAAGCCCATCTGACTGGCTGTATTTGCTATAACTGAAATGGTATTTTTTTCCATTATGGCTGATAGAAATCTTGTAGAGACCTTTGCGCGAGCTATACCAGATATCGTGGTGCTCATCCTCTAAGAGCTCGAACACCATATCTTCAGGTAGTCCGACTGCTTCATTCAAGTTTTTAAATGTACCCTTAAGTGGATCGTATATACTTATTCCTTCTTTTGTACCGATCCACATCCATCCGCGTGCATCCTGTAAAATAGAATTTACATCGTTCTGTATAAGACTATTGCTATCCGAAGCGTTATTTTTCAGGTATTTAAAGGCAGCACTTTTGCGATCAAATATATTAATGCCCCCAGTTGTTCCAATCCAGATATTTTTATTTCTGTCTTCGTACAAACAGGACACCACAAAAGAGTTTATTGTATTTTTAATATCAGGACTAAAATGTTTGAATGTCCCGGTCTCTCGCTCCAATAAGTTGAGTCCGCCGTTTAGAGTACCTACCCAAAGGTTGTTATAAGAATCATTCAACAAGGCATAAACGCGGTTATCTGATAGTTTTTCGGGGCCCGGACCAGGCTTGAAATGCCTGAAATATTTTCCATCAAAAGCATCAAGGCCTCCTAAATAAGTGCCAATCCATAATACGCCTTCATGGTCTATTTCGAGACTTACTACAATGTCGCTACTTAAAGAATTATTATTATCGGGGTTATTGCGGTAAGTCGTGATCTCGCCTGTTATTTTATTTAAACGCAATAAGCCTTCTCCATTGGTACCTATCCATAAATTGTTATGGTTATCTTCTGCAAAACAATTAACATCTTTTTTTATTGGGTTTTTACCCGACAAATAACGATTGGCCGGAAACTTATAAACACTTTTGTGATAGAAACAAATTCCTTTTTTAAATGTACCAATCCAGATAATATCATTGTTATCTTTGTATAATGCTGAAATACTGTTATCGCTTAAGCTTCGTGGATCGCTTTCATCATTTAAAATATAGGTTAATTTCCTGGTCTTTTTATCCAGGAGATTAATTCCACCGTGATCGGTACCAATCCAAATATTTCTATCATCGCTTTCAATTACGCGACTTACATTTTTAGAGGTTAAGCCTGTATGGTCAGGATTTTTCCTGAATAAATGAAACTTTCCGCTTGCCGCATGGAGATAAAACAGGCCAAATGGATTGGTCCCGCTAAAAATATAGATATCCCCATTGGCATCACTACTGAAACTACACCAACTGGCTTGCCCAGAAAGATGCTTATATACAGCATTATACCGGTTAGTCACCCGCTGTTGTTTTACATTAAATTTATCAATTATCCCATTATAGTAAACAACCCATAAATTCCCTTTTAAATCATCGATAAAATCACTTATTTGGGTATTCTTCAGTTCACTTATCTGCTCACCTTTCAAAGTATATTTTTTCGATGCACCTGCTTTGGAATCATAACAATAAATGCCCTGGCTTTCGACGTTAAAATATAACTTCCCTCTACCGTCCGTTTTTACCTCTCTAAGATATCCGCCTGGAATTTTATACTTCCCAAAATGTTTTTGCTGAAAGCTTTCAAACTTTTCGCTTGCCGGGTCATAAATACTGAAGCCCTGGTTTGATTTGACCCACAGTTCATGTTCTGGCCCCTCAAATATGGCGGTTACATAGCCATTTGGCAAGCTTGAACTGTCTTTTGAATTGTGCCTGAAAATCTTAAAATCGTGCCCATCAAATCTACTTAGTCCGGCCATGGTTCCAAACCACATAAAGCCCTTATGGTCTTTATAAATTGCATTGGTTTGGTTATCTGATAACCCATTGGTGATATCAATACGGGAAAAACGAAAAGTTTCATCCTGGGCATAGAGTAAATCACACCATACCAGTACACAGATCAGGATTAAAAACCGAAACATATTTTTTTATTAAATAAACGGATGTATCCGTTCAGCAGAAATCAATAACTGTGAAAAGGTAAAACTTATAATCGTTTGGTCAACGTTAATATTACTAATTTACGATAAAATCTTGATATGCATTCAACAATGCCTCAAATTTATAGCTCCTCTCTATTCTGTCCAAACCAGAACGCCGGCAGGCCCAAGTGTTTTTTGTCCAATAAGAAGTTCAGCAGTTTTAGGAAGATCAAACGTATAACTGCCTGAAGAATAGTTTACAGCCATGTAAAAGCCATCTCTCCAATATACGTAGATCCCTTTAGGATAGTTTTCGGTTGAAGCCCCCGCGCTGGTGTATGTATTAGCTAAAATATCCTTTTCCAATTCAAAGTCTGTAGTAGCTACGCCAATATAAGTTACCTCTCCCCTACCAACTTTGTGTTTCACCACAGCCGATTTTCCTTTGTAGAATTGATCCTGATAAACACCGGTAACTTCCGAATTTTGTCCTGCCTGTAGCAAATCCGCCCAGCTATTCCAGCCATAATGCTTTGCACCGATCTGAACATCGCCCCTGTTGCGCCCTGAAAGCATATCTGTAGCCAAGATTTCAGCTCCTATCAGGCCCGATATCGGCGCAGCAGTTTTGCCCTCCCAGAAATGGCCCATCCTATTCTTGGTGGCAGTGCGGCAGGTGATTATTAAATGCCCGCCATCGGCAACATATTTCTCCCATTTTTTAATCAGTGCAGCATCAGCCATTTCATAAGCAGGCACGATGACAACATTATATTTAGAAAAATCGGTTGTTTCATTGATAATATCTACAGGTGCGCCAAGCGATTTGGCCATTTCCATAAATTTAACGGGATATCCCCAGGTATCCCATTGGTTGGTCTGCTTTTGTCTGTCTATTGACCAGTAATTTTCCAGGTTCCAGAGAATAGCTGTAGATCTCGCAGCAAGTTTTTGGGGCATTACTTTGCCCGGTTTGTACAATTTGCGCAGTTGTTTTATTTCATTATTAAACTGAATATACTCCTCCCCTCCTGGTGAAGGTGTTATACCATCGATTTTTATTACGCCAGAGTGGTATTGTTCGGCACCATACAATATCTGTCTGAAACGGTAAGAACAGGCGAGTTTTCCGCCTGCTGCAAAGGAATGGTATAACCACATGCGCACCGTTCCGGGTAGAAGCAGCGGATTATAGCTTCCCCAGTTTACCGGGCCAGGTTGGATCTCCATCACACCAGATAATCCTCCCAATTGCTGATAATATGAAGATGCAAACAGTAATGGCCTACTATCGCCCAGCCTGAACCCAAGCTCGCCAATATTATCACTGCCGCCATTAGGATAGACAGTGTAGGCTGCGAAATCGACTTTTTTTGTCCTGCCAGGATCGGCACCGGTAGAAACAGCAGTGTAATTGGTGGTGATGTATTGTGCTTTAGAAATGTTTTCTCTTAACAGGTTGGCCTGAAAATCAAGAAACTCCGCCTGTGCATCAGCGCAATAACGTTTAAAATCGAGCAATGCATGCGGGTTATTTCCCCACCATCCCACCAGGTTGGTATTGTGGATCATAATCTGATTAAAACTGTTATACCACTGGCTCCAGAAAGCTGTCCCCCAGGAATCATTTAAGACACTGATGGTTTTGTACCTGGTTTTTAGCCATTGTTTGAAAGCTTGCTGCGAAGACGGGCTATAATCGGGTTTGGCATCCGGCTCATTATCAAGCTGCCAGCCGGCAATATTCTTATTCTTACCATAACGCTTTGCCATTTCGCGCACTATTTTTTCGACAAAAGAGCGGTATTTGGAATTAACGATTGAACCCAGCCCCCTTGTTCCGTGTTCAGTACGGATATAGTGCCCATCCATGATAAAAGTTTCGGGGTAATTTACGCGCATCCAGGCCGGTGTAGTTGCCGATGGGGTGCACATGACCACTTTAAGCTTATATTTTGTGCAGAGATCAACCACTTTATCCAACCAGGCAAAATCAAAATGCCCTTCTTCCGGCTCCATTTTAAACCAGGCAAACTCGGCAAGGTGGACAAATTCAAAACCCATGTCTGCAATCTTTTTAATATCGCGTTCCCACTGATTTTCTTTCCAATGCTCGGGGTAATAGTATATTCCTGTAGTAATTAAATCTTTTTCAGGAAAATAGGCCCTTGCAGTCTGCGATTTTACCGTGATTCCACATAGCATTGACAGCAAGAGTGCCATTAAATACTTCTTCATCATTTATTCCAAATAGCTACTTAATTGTTAATGTCTTCTTTATATTTTCAGTACCCTTATTTAAAAATGTGCTGTGTAAAAAAATACAGGTTGTTGGCCCATTCAACATCATCGTGTGCATTCGAATCGACGTGCCATACATGCGGCACGCCTTCTTTTTTAAGGTATTGGTGTACGCGCTGGCTAACACTGAACAGACCGTCTTTGGCACCGCAGGCCAGCCATAAAACTTTTAGCTTCTGTCTTGCAGCCAACGGGTCGGGCAAAAGTTTAGTATCAGAAAGCCCCCCGAATTGGTTGGTATTAGGGGCGGAAGAGAAACCACCCACATAGGCAAAGGTATTGATATGCGAAAGTCCAATATTCAGTGATTGGCCACCACCCATAGATAAGCCAGCGATTGCACGATGCCCGCGGTCGGTATAAACCGAATAATGAGATTCAATAAAAGGAATAATTTCATGCAGCAAATCGTTCTGGAAAGAAAGCCCGTAACCTTTATAACCACCTTTTTGTTCCTCCTGCTCATCCGGTTTTGGGTTATTTACCGTTACGTTGGTGTTGCAGTTTGGAAAAACAATTATCATTGGTTTAATTTTACCTTCGCTAATCAGGTTATCAATAATGTTATTGGCATTAATCCAGTATGGCCACTGGCCATTACCTGAATTAAGTCCGTGCAAGAGATAAATTACCGGGTAGCGCTTGGCACGCGAATAACCAGGAGGCGTATAAACCAACATTTCGCGCGATTGCCTTAATGCTTTGGAAGTGTATTTAACCGGACTGACACTACCATGTTGAATGTTGTCGCGTTTATTTCTGAAACCTACCGGTGGATCGTCAAAGGCAGGTTTATCGTCAGGTCTTAATTTTACAGTCCTGTCAAAAATGGGTTTTTCTGCCTCCTGTCCCTTAGTATACCCCCTGACCTCCAGCCATTTCCGGCAAGCTTCAGGCCATAACGACTCCGTATTTTTAAAGTGTGCAAGTCCATAACCATGTCCACCGGTCTGATAGATATGCAGTTCGCAGGGAACATTGTTTTTCTGCATGGCGAGTGTATAGGCCACACTGTTTTGTACCGAAACAGCTCTATCATCAATAGAATGAACCAGAAATGCAGGGGGTGTTTCGCCATTTACCTGCAATTCATTCGAAAAATAGCTTATCCTTTCTGCAGGTGGATTTTGGCCCAATAAATTTACTTTTGAACCGTTATGGGTAATATTTTCCTGCATGGATATTACCGGATAAATCAATATTGAAAAGTTTGGCTTCACGCTTGTTGTATCATTAGCGGAGGATACCTTTTCCTTAAAATGAGTTGATATCGTAGCGGCGAGATGCCCACCTGCTGAAAATCCCATTATCCCGATTTTTCCGCGATTGATTTTCCACTCTTTAGCGTTGCGTCTCACCAGGCGTACAGCCTGTTGTCCATCCATTAAAGGACCGATAGCTTTATCAGTCATAATCGCATCATTTGGCAAACGGTATTTTAATACGAAAGCCGTAATGCCAAGGCTGTTTAGCCACATAGCCACTTCCTTTCCCTCATGGGCAATGGCCAGTCCAGCGTAGCTACCGCCAGGGCATATAATTACTGCTGTTCCGTTAGCGGTTTCGGGAGGGGCAGGATACATATCGAGAATGGGTTTCGAGATCATGCTCATCCAGCTATTTGAAGAATCTACCTGCTGTCTATAGTTGGCATTAACTAATGCGCCCGGTGCTTCTCCATCCCAGAGATAGATTGACTTACTTTGAGCAAAAACATTAAAGCTGGCCATTAAACAGCCTAAAGTCAGTACGACTTGTCTTAAACTTATCGATTTCATTTTCTTTTATAATATTGTTCCATAATAGTTTAAATAATATGATTTCTATTCTTTTGTTCATCCTGACTTAGGCCTTATCGTAAAAGCAAAATAGTATTACCCCCCACTGGTTTAAAGCGCCGGTTTGTATATAAACTCATCAAAATTGCCATAGGCTTTCGTATTTTTATTTTTGGATTGGGCATACAATCCAAGTAAAACACCAGTAAAACCACCATTGGTTTCAGAACTCAGGTACCACACGTTCATCTTATTTAAAAATTTAAACTCTATACCATCTATAGAATAGTAAAACGAGTAAAAGTCTTTATCTCCTTTTACTTGTAAATAAACATGATCGCCAGAAATTTCAACTTCTTGTGCGATATGGTTCAGTACCCCGATTTTATAATTTAGAGACACTTGATATTTGCCATTATTCGATTTTTTTAGAAAAACATCATAATGTGCCTGAGGAGAATAGTAAGCCGTCATTCCGGCCTGGTCATCTTCTGTTGCATCCCCTAATGAGAGTAAAGTGGTGGCTGAAAAATTAATATGCTCCTGTCTACGCCCAACAAAAGTGGGAGAATCATGATCATCCAAAGAAACCGGGCTTGTTTTGAGCCTTAATGATCCTTTGTTCTGGGTAAGGGAATAATTCTTTATGAATGGGTTTCTAAGGTAGATCCAATCAACACCTAACTTGTTTTCATTAAAATTGGTCGAATAATCCGGTTTCTTTACCGGTTTTAAAGGTAAGGTAGGCACATTCATATCTATATCTACCGTGCCATTGCCATTTATTACTGGCCAGGCATTTGCATCCCACCGTACCGGAGCCAGTAATGTTTCACGCCCTAATAGATGATGCAGTAAACTTTGAGGGCGAAAGCCCAGGAATACTACCCACCACGAACCATCAGGTGCCTGAACAAAATCGCCATGTCCTGTGCCCTGGATGGGATTGTTTTGTGCATTTTCATTAATGTGGGTTAAAATAGGGTTAGAAGGGTTTGGGTCATAAGGTCCATACATAGATCTGCTGCGGGCAATAGTCATTTTATGTCCATATTCGGTACCACCTTCTGAAATAAGCAGATAGTACCAGCCATCTTTCCTATAAAGATGCGGTGATTCCGGATACCGCCCACCAGTACCCTGCCATACAATTCTACCTTCAGTAAGTTTTTTACCTGTTTTAATATCTATTTCACTGATTGTAATACCTTTGCCATTTGATATAAAGTAACTTTTACCATCTTCAAAATATAGAGTAGGATCAATTCCTCCCTGTTCTACAAAAATAGGTTCAGACCACTCGCCGGCTGGATTGTCTGTATATACATAAAAATTCCCGCCACCGGATACATTCGTGGTGACCATGTAAAAGCGCCCTTGGTGATAACGGATGGTGGGTGCGTAAATACCTGCCGAAGGAGCGCATTTATCTAATTTGAGTTGGGAAGGACGGGTGAGACAATGGCCGATTTTTGTCCAGTTAATTAAGTCTTTACTGTGAAAAACCGGAACTCCTGGAAAATACTCAAAACTACTGGTTACTAAATAATAATCGTCGCCAACCCTGCATACACTCGGGTCGGGATGAAAGCCGGAAATTACCGGGTTTTTATATCCCTGGGCATCTGCGCCGTGATAGAAACCCAAAACAATGATTAAAAGGGTAATGATTCTTTTCATATCTTTCTATTTTTTAAAGGCCTAACAGTTGATCCTGGTCAGCATACTTCCTGATAGACCCCGAAACAAATCCAGGGTGACGAAAGCATGTTAAAATATCTTCCGAAGATCTCTAAAGGCATTGATTAACCGAGTTTAATTATTTTTCCGGATTAATGATGATTGCAAAGCCGCCGCCATTTGCCATATTAATGGTAAGCTTATCAGCACTGGTTACTTTAATTATTTCGCGTTTATAGTCGGTGGCATCCTTATCTGCATTCATTCCATCCTTAAAAATTTCTGCTGAATATCTTCCCCCGCCAAGAAAAGACAGGTCGATTGTAGATGTCCTTGCCGACCAGTTTGTCAATCCGCCTACATACCATGTTTTTTCTTTCTTCCTGGCAACAGCTGCATATTCGCCCACTCTTCCATCAAGAGCAACTGTTTCATCAAAGGTGGTTGGTATTTTTGAAATAAAACTGGTGCTCTCCTGTTCTTTCATATAAGCTGTTGGGCTATCGGCCATCATTTGTAAGGGTGCTTCGTAAACAACATACATCGCTAACTGGTGGGACCTTGTTCCCTGACTCATTGGCATAGAATTACTTGGCCGGAAATCTCCTCTTGTGGCGTTGCGCATTGCACCCGGAGTATAATCCATGGGCCCGGCCAGCATCCTGATAAACGGGATGGAGGTTTCGTAGTGCGGCATATCATCTTTTGGCGTCCATTTGGCATTTTCCAGTCCTTTTACCCCTTCAAAATTGAGAATATTAGGATAAGTACGCTGTACACCGGTTGGTTTATACATACCATGAAAGTCAACAAGAAGTTTATAATTAGCTGCTTTTTTAGCCATGTTGTAAATCGAGCTGACCATTTTCTGATCGTCTCGATCTATAAAATCTATTTTAAAACCTTTAATCCCCATCTCTGAGTACTGGCTAAAAGCATCATCCAGCACCTGGTTGATGGCATACCATGATGCCCAAAGCATAATGCCTACGTTTCTCTGCTTCCCGTAGCTGATCAGTTCTTTGATGTTGATGTTCGGAGAAATTTTTAGCAAGTCGGTTTCTTCGCTCCAACCTTCATCCAATACTACATACTCAATGTGGTTTTTAGCAGCAAAATCTATATAATATTTATAAGTATCTGTGTTAATTCCTGCCTTAAAATCAACGCCAGATATGTTCCAGTCATTCCACCAGTCCCAGGCTACCTTACCTGGTTTTATCCAGCTTGCATCAGCAATTTGAGATGGTGTAGAGAGTTTTTGCACCATATCATTGTTTAAGAGGTCTTTATCACTTTCACTTATGATTACTGCCCTCCACGGGAAATTACGGCTACCATTAGTCTTTGAAATATAGGTTTCCCTATCTGAAACCATGTAATTCATTTTATTAAATCCGCCTAAGCGCTCTGCTCTGGGATAATGGGCAAACGTTCCACCTAAGTCATGCGGTCCCCGTTTACCTTTGGTGAGGAACATACCGGGATAATCTACGAGTTCGGCTTCTACGATAGCGGCTTTTTTTCCATTTTCCAAGTCGACGAGGAGTGGGGAAATGGCAAGCGAATCTTTCACAAATTTCGAAAGCGGGATTTCATCATACGGAGATTCGAAAGCAGATATGTATAAATTATTTTCCCTTAAATCGCGTACGTAGGGAATAAAAGCTTTATGGTCTTTGCTGAAGTTAAAATTGGCTTCTTCGGCCTCAACAATAATTTCTCCTTTTTTCCTGGTGAAAAAACGATAGGCTACACCATCGTTATAGGCTCTTAAAATCAGGCCAAAATCACCTTTAAAGGTTACGGTTAACTGGTTGTACTCATCAACAACCGATTTCTTTTTATAAACAGGTGTACTAAAAACCTTATTGACACTTGATTTTTTAGCAGCAATAATTTTTGCATTATTTCCTAAAACCAGCCCATTGCCCAGTGTTAGTGAAATAACTGAAGGCGCAATAACCGCTGTATTTTCATGTTTAACAGACCATGATATTTTCGCTCCGTTTTCCAAAGCCATTTCAATTTTTCCGTCAGGGGATCTAAGCTGCAATGTTTGGGCATTCCCAAGAGCTGGTAGTAAAACCGTAAAAACGATGACACGTAAAAAAAATTTATTCATTTATGGTATTGATTATTTTATCTGATTGTTTTGGTTGTTGCAGATTTTCTTAAGAAATGAGCAATTAAGTAGCTATAAATTACTTTGTATTGATTTAATGATTATGCTTTTCTGTTCCAGTTCATTTGATGTAACCGTAAGCTTAATTTCACCTGCATTATGCGTACTTTTGATCACTACTAATGCCCGCCCATGCCACGCCTTACGTGAGTTACCGGTATACCGATCAACATCCTTAATATCAGCGTTATCTACTCCGGCAATAACCCCCTCACCCTCAATTTTAAAGTTCAGGCGATTTGCAGCATTTGGTTGGATTATCCCGTCCTTATCTGTTATTTCTATGGTTAGATAAGCCAAATCCTGTCCGTTTGATAATATTTCTTTCCGATCGGCAGTTAATTTAAGCTGAGCAGCATCTCCCGCAGTTTGCAGAACAGACGATGCTACTTCCTGATCATTTTCAACTCCAACTGCTTTAAGTGTACCCTGCGCATAAGGAACAGAGAAAATGGCTTTAAACTCTTGTTCAAGTCCGGTAGGTTTTTCATCAAGCAGTTTATTGTTCAGGTACAGCCTTACGTTTGCATATTTAGAATAGACTTCTACATCGATATTCTTGCCTTCATAGCCGGGCCAGTTCCAGCTTTCCCAGGTTGGCCATACCGCCCACCATGTGGTTTTAATTTCGAGAGGCCCGGGGTTAGGTTCGCGCACCGCCATATACAGTTTTTCTGTACTATTGTACAACAGGCTACGGTAGTGTGAAATCGGCTTTCTCCATCCCAAAAGGTCAATATCACCGCAATAGGCACCATGCCACGGAAAAAAATCATGTTCCCAGTGTTCGCCCGGCGCATCACCCGAATAATACCAACGGCCTATCCCCGATTCTCCCAGATAATCTACTGCAGTCCAAACAAAATCACCAATTACAAACGGATTGTTTTTAACCAGCTGCCAATTTGCAAAAGCATCTTTGGGATACGACTCTGACTGGAAGATTATGCGTGATGGCACCCGTTCATGATCGGCAGGCGCACTAGCCAAGTGATAATTATAACCGGTCACATCATGCACAGCCATCAATGAATCCATAACGCTCCAATCTTTTCCATTCTCTACAATGGCTGAGGTAACGGGGCGGGTAATATCTATTTTTTTGATGGCATTAGAAAGCATTTTTGCTGTTTCGACTGCCCCTGGAGTTCCTCTCTCTACTATTTCGTTGCCAATACTCCACATAATAATTGAAGGGTGATTACGATCGCGCAAAACCATTGCATCTAAATCACGTTTCCACCATTCGTTAAAATATTTGGCATAGTCCTGTTTGTTTTTCCCAACTTTCCAGCAGTCAAATGATTCATCAATTACCAGGAGGCCCAACCTGTCGCATGCGGCTAAAAAAGCTTCGGAAGGTGGATTATGAGAAGTTCTTACAGCATTAAATCCGGCTTTCTTAAGTAATTCTACCTTACGCTCTTCGGCCCTATCAAAAGCGGCCGCGCCCAGACAGCCATTGTCGTGGTGCACGCATCCGCCATTTATCTTTACTGTTTTCCCATTAAGCTGAAACCCATTTTCGGGGGTGAATTTTATGGAACGGATACCAAAATCCGTAATAGTTTTATCTGTTACATTTTTATTTCCTAAAATCTCTATTTCGGCTTTGTATAAATGGGGTGTTTCAGGTGTCCATAACGAAGGATTAACAACAGTAATCGTTTGTGCAATTTCTTTTTCGCTATTGGCCGCCAGGTTAAGCTTTACTTGCCCATTTCCTGCACTTTTATCATTTGCCCCCATTAACCGTGTGTTAACCACCATGTATTGAGCCTCGCTTGTTTCGTTTTTCACCAACGTTTTCACCAGAACGGTTGCTCTTCTTGAAGATACCTCAGGGCTTGCAATGGCGACTCCCCAATTAGCAATGTGAACTGCATCGGTGACCGTTAGCCAAACATGGCGGTAAATCCCCGAGCCGCTGTACCATCTGCTGTTCATTTGCTGCGAATTATCTACGCGCACTGCAATTAGGTTTTCGTGGTCGAAATCTAAATAAGGCGAAAGATCGTAGCTAAATGACGAATAGCCATACGGATATATTCCAAGCGATTTACCATTAATAAAAACCTCAGCATTCATATAAATCCCTTCAAAATAAACGGAAATCTTTTTGCCTTTCCAATCAGCACGGGCTTTAAAGGTTTTCCTGTACCAGCCAATTCCGGCAGGAAAATATCCCCCGCCACCCCCAGTAGGGTTTTTGGGATTTATACTCCCTTCGATGCTCCAATCATGTGGCAGATCCAGACTACGCCAGGTCCGGTCATCAAAATCACGCGATTTGGCAGTGGCATTATCCGCCAGGCTAAATTTCCAGTCAAAATCAAACGGTTGCCTGCGATCATTACCGGCTTTACTTTGCGCCTGCACAAACATCCAAAACGTTAAAAGCACAAGGAGTATCAATATTTTCTTTAGTCTAGCTGTGATCATTATTTTAATAAGTGTTTATTTATTAAACATTTAAGCCCGTTACTTACGATCTTAAAATCCTTAGTTAATCTCATTTAAATTCCAATTTAGGCACCTATTTTTGCGTAATTCCATTCCAATCATCTGTTCTGAAAGGATTGGCCGGCAAGCCTTCCGAATTGACTAAATTACCCAGCGGATGGTCAGCCCAGTCATAACGTACAGCTACCGGGTGCGACACTTTCTCACTGTAAACCACCACTTCATTCCCTTCTATTCTGGCATCGGCCCAGTGAAACTGTCTGTTTTCTCCTGCAATGGCAAAGCCCGTCAAGGTTTTGGCATCTTTTGATATTAATCCATTACCGGGAGCTGTAAAACGGATACGCATACGTCCACCTTCTTTTGAAAAACTTTTGAATGAAGGTCCCGAGGCTACATTGCCCTGTTTATACACAAGTTTATTGGCTGCAAGTGCAAGTCTACGCGCAACTTCCTGTTTATTACTAGGATGAATATTGTCTGCTTCTCCGATATCGATGGTACAGGCCATCGCGGTATTGGGTAGCAATAGAGCTAGTGCCTGGGCTTCTCTAAGCTCGGCCCATTCACTTTCAGAAGGTAAAGGTTGCGGTTGTTTAAAATTTGGCAGCTGAACATATAGGAATGGTAAATTTCCCTGTTTCCAACGTCCCCGCCAATCTTTAATCAACATTGGAAATAACTTTCGGTAATTATAGGCCGCGGTATCATTCGCTTCACCCTGGTACCATAAAAATCCCTTAATTCCGTATGAGATAACCGGGTTGATCATTGAATTGAAAAGTAATGAAGGATAATATTGGTAATTACGGTTTTTCGCCATAGCAGGCTCTAAATCTTTTTGATATTTCCAGGTACCGGCCAATGATATTTTTGCCTTGCCATTTGTGATATACAATTCATCTGCAGGCGGGTTTAGCCCTCCAATTCCCCATAACATAGCCAACCTCAGCGTTACGGTATTCTCTCCTCTTTTCAGTATTTTACCAGGAATGGTATAGTGCTGACCGGGGTTGGTGTTCCATACTGTCTTACAAATTTCGATACCGTTGAAATAGAGGGAATAATTCACATCCGGCCGCCCAATGTAAAGTGTCAGGTCGGCCTTTGAAAAAGCTTCTGGTAATATGATTTTTTTACGCATCCAAACTAATCCTTCATATGGCCCAATCCCAAAATCTTTTATCAACTTAGGCATTTCGATTACGGGCCATCCAGCATCATTGTAGCCAGGCTGGGGAATGATTTTATCGGCATTTTGATATGGGTGATAAAGAATATCCCATGAACGCGCTTGATCCAGGCTATCCCTTACAAAATGCTGCTCGGTCAGGGTATCATTTGCCATTGTTTTTACTTTGGTGATTGGGGAAGAAAGTAATTTTTCGTGGCTCGTCCACGATTCGATCGGTGTACCACCCCAGGTGCTTTGTATAACGCCAATCGGAACTCCTTGGTCCAAGTGTATTTTTTTTGCAAAATAATAGGCAACCGCCGAGAACTGGGCCACATTTTCTGGGTTACAAATTTTCCACTTTCCACCTGCAAGGTCCTGTTGAGGGCTTAGTTTCTTAACATGTGTTACCTGGAATAAGCGTATTTTTGGAAAATCTGCTTTGGCAATTTCATGAACGGCATCCTGTGCCTGCTGTACAGACCATTCCATATTGGACTGACCCGAAGCCAGCCAAACATCACCAATAAGTATTCCTTGTAGTTCGATTCCGGATCCTGGCTTACCCAATTCTGAAATGCTTAGTTTATATGGCCCACCGGCTTTAAAGGGCGGAAAAAACACTTTCCATTTTCCTTGTCCGTTTGCTGTAGTCTTTACTCTGCTTTCCCCAAGTGTGGCAATGATACTTGCTCCCGGTGTTGATTTTCCCCAAAGGGGAATTTTGATCCCTCTTTGCAATACCATGTTATCGCCAAATACTCCTGGTAAGGTAAGCTGAGCATAACCTTGAATCTGAACGAAGAAGAGTAGTACAAAAAATGTAAAAAATCTTAGTATCCCTATTCTCATAATTTTTTCATGTATTTTCCGATTTAAAGCTTAATCACATTGAGGATGAACACATCATTTTCACGCTGATCTAACACTTTCGAAATAGCAGTCCGCCTTTTATGGTGATGATTGCTTTAGAAGATGGTGAACCATCATTCCGCCGCTTTGAGGGTTATTCCTGTTGTTTTAAAAGTTGCGATGGTTTTCCTGTGGAAAAGATAGTTGACCAGGTATCATTATCCCGGTAACCTATCTTATAAAGTTCCAGCGCATCATTACCATCAGGTACGTTCGTAATATTGATCTCCTATTTTTCTTTCGATTTTGATGGGGAGATCACGGTTATAATATTGTTGGTTGAATCGAGAAACGTGTAAGTGTAGTCCAAAAAAAACACTAGCGGTTCCCCCGTTCTGATTCATCACAAGCTGAACTTCCATATTTCCTGAAAATGTATACCTCATTAAACTGCAATTGATCATGCACAGAGTCTTTATCACGCTGTCTATTTACCACCTGTGACAAGGGCATTTATAGTGCCTTGATCAAGCACAGTATTGTTTCTGCGGTCTAACGCATTGCCGGTATCCCAGAAGAAAGGCTTAAGCCCAAATTGAATAGCCTGCCTGGTTACATAATTATTCCAGTAATCTACCGAAGCATTGTGTGCAGCCAAATCTAAAGGAACGTTTTTAGTTCCACCCCTTTTATAAGCTCCATATTCCCCTAATATTACTGGAATCCCCTTATCTATGAATTTGGATTTCATCAAACCGAAGATCCTGATGTGTTCACTTTCCTCGCCCCAGGTGGCATTACGATCGGGTTGAATGGTCGAGTGATGACCTGTTCCCCAGTAATAGAACATTTTACCCCAGGTTGCATCGTTATCTAAAATTGTAAATTGCGAGGGTGTATAGTTATGTACCTCAACCATTAAGCGGCCAGCAACCTGATCTGTAGGCAGAGTATTCATCAAATTATTGGTTTTATCCGGATCGGTACCTGGTCCCTGGACAACCAGCACCCGGTAACTGTTTCTGCCACCGGTAGATCGAACCGCATTGATGAATGTCTGGTGATAGCCGTTGAGTATAGCTACCTGATCTGCATTATCCGCAGCAGGTTCATTGGCACTGGCAAACATCAGGTGCTCGTCAAAATCCCGCATGGATGTAGCAATCTGCTCCCAAAGCGCTTTTTGTTTCGCATTAACAGAATCCTTTTTAATCGAATTGATGTTATTTTCCAACCAACCGCCATCCCAATGAATATTGAGCAAAACGTACATATCATTGTCAACGCAATATTTAACAACTTCTTTTACTCTGTTAAGCCATGCAGGATCAATTGTTGCCTTCTGCCGGTCACTTAAATGTTTCCAATCCCAGGCGCAGGGAATCCGGACGGCGTTAAAACCTGTTTGTTTTACGAATTTGATGTAGGATTCAGTGATTTGCGGGTTTCCCCAACCACTTTCACCTCCCGGTGATTCCATTGTGTTGCCAATATTCCACCCCAAATGCAGTTTGGAGGCCAATTGCACAGCTGTGCTGTTCATACCTGTTTGGTCTGGGGCTTTCGGGGATGTATTGTACGAAGGAAACAAATTGCTTGCCTGTGAGAGGGTAAGTCGCCTGGCTTGCCCATTGTCTGAAGCAATAACCAGTACAGCAGAACGTGATACACCAGTGGCGTTAGCCGAAACAGTGAATTTCAATTTTGTATCACCCTCATTTCCAGTCACCTGATCTAACTGTAACCAGGAGTCAGCGGGGTTTTTAGTGTTCCATTTAGCATTACTGGTAACGGTTACATTGGCCGTTCCCCCCTCTGGTAGAAAAGCGATCTCAGATGAGGAAATATTAAGTTGCGGCGAAGCTGTTTCTTTTTTTTTACAAAATGAAGTGAGTAATATAAGAAATACTAATAGGATGACTGGCACCTGCGCCTTATTTTTTAACTTTCTTAAATGAATCATTAGTGTGTTGTTAATTTGACTTAATCCGAATGTATTGCTGTATATTATTAAGCAGCAGGTCTGCTGAGGCAAACCTGCTGACGTATTATTTTATTTTCACAACCCTGATATTATCTATAGCTGCTTCAAAATCATTAACCACAGTAGCTCCATCATTGGTGAAGGAAATATTGATAGCACCGTTTCCGGATGTTCCCAATAAATCAGTTAATTTAGAAGCCGGTAAACCGTTATTTAGGAAATTTGAAAGCGGAATGGCCACAGTTTGCCAGCCATTTGTTTTGAAAGGTGCGCTTGAACCATTGGCGCTTTTCCACGGCCTGTAGAATGCAGCAAAATTGAAGTTATAATCTTTAACCACCTGAATAGAACCATTAATCCATGGTTTGGTAACGGATACTTCAAACTTTAAGGCATAGTGACTTACTGAATCAGCCAGATTAGCCGAGGGAATCCATTGTACAGCTTTGGTGTTGATCGATCGTCCTCCTTCCCACCAGTTTCCATTTCCGGCAGGGATATTTGAGGCTTTCAGCACTCCATAATTACCCGTATGCGCCGGATAATTTGCAGAACTGTTTGATACGTCAGATCCCCAATCCATTGTATTTACATCATCATAATTATTCAACATACCAGTTGCATAATCATGAACATTATAAAACGTTTTGGCTTCACCCGCTTTGGTAACAACAGTAACGATTCCGCTTTTTGTAAGGCCGGCCGGAACTATCAGGCTGATCGATGTGCCATCGTTGGAACCGGTAAAACCCGTTACCTCCTGCCCTGCATAGTTTACGCGCTGAATAAAGAAGAAATTCAATCCATTTATTCGCACTGAATCGCCAGGATTAGCACTTTCGTTTGATATGCTGGTTATTGTCGGTGCCGGGGCTACTATCGGAAAGGAGAAAGTGGTTTCTCCATGAGTGGTAACGTAGCGGATCGTATTGAGCTGCGACGGTTCTACTGTAGGGAACGGAATTACTGCTGGCATGAGTACAATTGCGCTGGTATCAGAAAACCAGGAATCGTTAAAAGAACCTTTAACGCCATTAAAATATATCTGAAGCGCCCCCCTTAATTTTTTTCCTGTAATTACAATCCATTTTCCCGTACCCACCCTGGTGATCAGTGAGTCGCCGGGACTAGCAACATAATTGCGTATTCCGGTAATTTCCGGCTGTCCGGTTGATGATGAAGAATTTTCTTTTTTACAACCTTGCTGTATAAAGAAGATCACTGCAATTAAAAAAAGTAACAAATGGCTATTAGCCCTGCTTAATAATTTTTTCATATTAATTCTAATTAATAATTAGTGCTGTTAATTAATAGTATGCTGCCGGCGGATCTAATAGTTTAGGATCTGCAGTTATCTCGGTAGCAGGTATCGGTAGCGTAAATGTGGCTATGGTTGGCGGCGTAATCACAATGCCATTGGTATTTCTCGTTTTTTTACCTGTCGCGGGGTCATACGAAAACTGCACCCTTGTATTTTTTAAGATCTGATTGTTCAACAGAGTAACAGCACCTTGTGGATTGTAATAAGATAAGCGGACTAAATCAAACCAGTACTGTCCTTCAAACGCCAGCTCTATCCTTCTTTCATTTCGCAGCTGTTCTGTGGTGATAGTAGTTACCGGATCAACACCAGCACGTTTCCTCACCATATTGAAAACCCGCAATGCTTCAGCATCAGAAGTTGAACTATTCGTACCCAGTAAAGCCTCTACATAAACTAAATATACGTCGGCAAGACGCAAAACCGTATTATGCTGAGGGGAAGACCAGATATCCATCGTTGGTGCATTATTATCTGCAGCTGTACCCACAACATGTTTTTTAACACTACACGATGTTGCAGTATAACCTCCACCGGCAGCATTTAGCTCTGGGTAATGGTCGCCTGTCAGCATAAATGTAGCCTTCCTGCGTACTGAATCCTGAGGGGTATATAAACTATCCAGATCAAAAGTAGGCCCTATTGCACCACCCCAGCCTCCTCCCGGCGGAACAACGCTGCTGCTGGGCGCAAATTGGGTTTGTATGGCATTACCATTTCCATATCCAACACCTGGCGCCCATTGAAATGCAAAAAGCGATTCAGGGTTATCGTTAAACTGTGTTCTGAAGAGATTATAATAGCTTGGCAATAACGTTAAACCGCTGGTGTTAATCACATTTCTGGCAAAAAAAGCAGCACTATCTAGATCAGACTGCTTTCTATTTCCACCTATACCTGCCTTCGTAAGATAAACTTTTGCCAACATTCCCTGTGCCGACCAGGTAGTTACCCGGCCTGCCTGATCACGTGTTGGCAAAGCAGCGGCAGCAAAGCGGAGATCATTAACAATAAAGCGATACACATCGGCAAGGCGGTGACGGGGCAATAGCGGATCTTTTATCAACTTATCATTATCTTCAATAATCGGTACTGCCCCCCATAACTGAGCCAAATGAAAATAGGCCGTTGCGCGTAAAAATCTAAGTTCACCGAGGGCACCATTTTTATTTTTTAATGCCACGCTATCTGGAACTTTGGTATTAATTGCCTTGATATTGGTGTTGCAGTGTGCTACGATCTTATAAAAACAACGCCACGAAGTAGACATCTGTCCGTTTTGGCTGGTTACAGAAAATGCGGTTAATTGCGCTAAGTCGGCATTGTAGGGTTGCAACATATTACCGCTCAGAATATCGCCAATAGCGAGTAACGGAAAACTATTCCAATCGTTCCACGGCTGCGCATACAGGCCGGCGGTAACCAGCCTCAAATCAGATGAACTTTTGTAAAAATTATCTGTCGTTATTTGTGACAAAGGTGGCCGTTCGAGGAAATCTTTTTTGCAACTGCTTATTACTGTAACAGCGGCGAATAACGTGAGTATATATAATTTAATCTGTTTCATAATTTTACGTCTTACTTGTTTAAAATAGAGATGTTGGCACCGATAGTAAATACTCGTGGCTGCGCATAATATCCATTATCGACACCTGCCGCTAAGGGATTCCATGAGCCTATTTCAGGATCGTAACCTTTATATTTTGTAATTGTGAAAACGTTGGTTACCTGAGCATACAGGCGCAGGTTTTTCAGGTAGATCTTGGATAAGAGATTCTCTTTAAAACTGTAGCCAAGCGTAATGCTTTTGCACCTGATAAAAGAACCGTCTTCGATGTATTTACTCGAAAAACGTTCGTTGCCGTTACCGCTTGCCTGACTGATTCTGGTAATGCTTGTCTCAGGGTTGGTGATATATACATTATTGATATCCGCAGCAGAGCCAGTGGGGTTAATTAACCCGATACGGGCGTATTCCCCTACGTTCTTGAAGTAGCCAAAATTCTGATTCGGATTTTCCGCATCTACTCTAACCTGGTTATAAAGCTTATTGCCATAATTACCAGACATGAAAATATTCAGATCAAAATTTTTATAATTAAAGCTGTTGTTTATCCCGAACTGGAATTTCGGAATTGGCGAACCTAAAAATACCTGATCGTTCTCATCAATCACACCATCGTTATTCTGATCCTTAAATATAACATCACCTACCCAGACTCCTCCCGAACCATTTGTAATTGGTATTGGAAGACCTCCCTTTTGCGGTAAGGCAGGGTACTTTTTAAAATCTTCCGCGTTTTTGTAGGTACCCAATGTTTCGTAACCATAATATTCCCCTATAGATCTGCCAACCGTCGATTTGGTAATAGCTGTGCTACCGGCATAACCATATAAAGCGGCGGCATCCGTATTTAGGGTAAGAATTTTATTTGTATTATGGGACAGGGTCAGATTACTTTTCCAGTTGAAGTTTTGAGATTTAATGTTATGAGTATTAATAGAAAACTCGATTCCTTTATTGCTAACAGAACCGATGTTGATATAAGGTGACTGGATAGAGCCAGGTGCATAACCTGTGGCATCAACCATTCCGGAATACAATGGTAAGGTGAGACTTAATAACAGGTTATCTGTTCTTTTGTAATACGCATCCAAAGAAAAGTCAACCCTTCTATTCAATATGCTTACATCTAAGCCCACATTATACCCTTTTGTTGTTTCCCACTTAACATCAGGATTACCGCTGGTAGCAATTATCTGCGAATTACCTGACAACGAATTCGTCACGGTTCGTAAAGTTGATCCATAAGCGTAATCACGTATATTTTGATTATTCTGCAAACCGTATCCAACCCTGAGTTTCAGATCATCAATCGATTTAACATCTTTAAAAAAGTTTTCTTGTTTTAATTTCCAGGCAAATGCTCCTGAATAAGTAGTCACCCATCTGTTCTCTGGTGCAAATTTGGATGACCCGTCATCGCGGACATTAAAGGTAATATTATATTTGTCGTTGTATTTAAAATCAATGCGGCCGAAGTAGGATTCGCCGGCCGTTTGTCCTTTCTCACCAGCATTAGTTGCCGTCGCGGCATCACCGCCACTTATAGCCTGCACATTGTTGCTGGGAAAATTTGTTCTGCTTGCCGAAACATTTTCGTATTCCCAAACTTTAGACTCGTGCCCTATCATTGCATTTAGGTTATATTTATTTGCAAAAGAATGTCCGTAGGTAAGGTAATTGGTAAGCGAATAAAATGTATTTTTACCGCTGGAATAGGTTGCTGAATTTGATGTTTTAGAATACGCTCCCATGGTATAAATCGGGTCGAACTGATCTTCTGTTGCAGTAGAGATATTCCCCGATAATTCATTTCGAAGGGTAAGTCCTTTGGCAAACTGAATTTCAGCATAAGCGTTTCCAAATAGCTCGTACCTGTTTTTAAGGTCCTTTACAATTTTTGCCAGAGCAAATGGATTGGTGCCGGTAGCGCCGTAAATATTAGGATCATTGCCACCCCAGGTACCATCGGGATTAATTACATTTACATCGGGGGTTTGATTAAGCGCCTGACGGATTACACCCGTTTGGGAAGTGGTTACATTTTCTTTAACGTTTGCCAATTGTAAACTTACACCAAGTTTTAACCAGTCGGTAGTCTTATTATCCAGATTCAATCGGCTTGAAATCCTTCTAAAATCGGACCCAAGCGCAATTCCTTCCTGAGAAAAATAGGTTCCTGAAAGGTAATATTTCGTTCTGGCATCACCACCTGTAAGGGCAAGATTGTGGTTCTGCATAAGTGCGGTCCTGAACAAGGCTTTTTGCCAATCGGTACCCACCCCCAGGTATGCAGGGTTAGCAAACTGTGGTCTTAAATCGTAACCGATAATCGCCGACTTTTCATTCATAAATGTTGCATACTCCCTGAGGTTCATTACCTCATAGTATTTTGGCAGCGCCTGAGCACCGGCATAACCATCATAGCTCACTACAGGAGGTCCAGAAACACCCCTTTTGGTTGTGATGATAACAACACCATTGGTTGCCTGCGCACCATAAATAGCGGTAGCTGATGCATCCTTCAAGATATCGATTGAGGAAATTTCAGAAGGATTGATACTTGATAGGGGATTTGTACCTTTATCCCCGGTTGAAGGCAAAATCTGAAGCCCATCAACTACATACAATGGAGGGTTATTGCTAAAGCCTGAAAGTCCGCGAATCTGTACCGAAACACCACCACCGGGCTGGCCCGAAATCTGTTGAACCACAACACCGGGAACTTTTCCCTGTAGTGCCTGATCAACAGTTGTAGGTTGTGTTTTCAGGAGTTCAGTTCCGGATATCGAAGACACTGAGCCGGTAAGATCTCGCCTGGTCTTATCGCCATAACCGATAACAACAACTTCATCGAGTTTTGTGGATTCAATCCTTAAGATCACATTGATGATACTACCATCACCAATCATGATTTCCTGAGGCTGAAAACCGATCATCTTAAAAATAAGCACATCGCCCATATTGGCCTTGATCGAATACTGACCTTGTTCGTTTGTTGAGGTGGCCGTTTTTTTATTTTTCACCTGTATTATGGCTCCACGCAACGGCATAGGATTGTCATTGCCTACGATTTTTCCAGTAATCTGTTTCTCCTGGGCATACCCTTTTAAATGCAGGAGGATTAAGAAAACCACCATAAGCATAAAAGCAGGTAATTTCCTGATAAAAATTGTTTGGTTCATATTAGTTTATATTTGGTTTGTATGGCCAGTAAAAATGATATGATTGGCTGCTATACTTCAGGACGCTTCATCTTGTATATCGCTAACTCTACCGTATACCAATAATTGCTGGCTTTATGAATATCAAATATAGTCTCAGGCGAAATTTAGAAATGCTTCAAATGATAAATAGAAGGGAATTTTTGTTAACTACATGGCATTAGTTAGCAAAATCAAGGTTAAAAACGCTAAAAAAAACAATTAAACAACTGAAAAAACAATACATTAAATATAAAATCAGTGTTGCATAAATTACATGACCTAAAGATTAAATGTAGCTGAAACATATTAAATAAACCTTGTTTTGGATCATTTATGTTCTAAAACATGTTATGGCTTACTCCGAGGCATTATTCTAAGATGATGAAAAAGATAACACACCGTTTCAGATTATATTTAGGAAAGGAAACCGCATCTTGTTAAAGCCATCAACGTAAATGGAAAAAAAATATCAGAGTCCTGGAAGAAAACGCCAGACTTTGCTACCGGAGTAGAATGATACCATTTCCCTTAAAAAAGATTGGGTTGCCAGAATTTATGCTCTAAACAACAAGAAGGAGAAATAGCTAATAACCAGAGATCCGGGATATGCTCAAAAGAAAGCACGTATTTACTAAAGTTGAATGACACAGAACCGGTTACCTTTAAGTCAAATCCTAGTTATTGGGGGCCGGAAAATTAATTCACTTGAAAAAATGGGAGAATTAGCTGCTGCGTTGAAAGTTGGTTAAAAACAATCATTGGGATTAAGATTACATTCAAGCGCGGGCAAATCAAAAACTAAGAGCAGGAGGCTATATATGCAGATCAAATTTAGTCCTGCTCTTTAAATTTATTTAATTTCGCGAAGCACACAGGTAAAGCCACCCCTGGGGAGCCACTTGAGCTTAATATGGTCTTCTTTAGTTAAATTTTGATAGGTGGTATTGAATGCCGAATCGTAATCACCATCTGCGATCAAAACGGTCTTGTATCTTTTTCCCGGATTCAAAAATTGAAGCGGAATCTCAAATTCCTCTTTTTTATCAAGACCGTTAATACCTGCCAGATACCAATCATTTCCCTTGCGTCTGGCCATGATAATATTTTTTCCGGGATATCCTGATATAAACCTGGTGTCGTCCCAGCCAGCGGGCACCTCACGGAGAAATGCTTTCGGTGCATCGGGAAGGTTATCAAATCCTTCAGGTCTGTCGGCCATGTGCTGGATGCCGGACTCAAATATTACAGAAAGAGCGAGTTCATGCGCAAAAGTTGTAATATGGGGATGTTGTGAATTGGTAAAGGTTACCGGTGTATAATCCATCGGACCAATGATGTTTCGCGTAAAAGGAAGAGTTGCATTATGCGCAGCAGCTTTTCCTGTTAGCTCAGCACCATTATTGTACCATTCTGCTCCAAGCACTGCCTCCATACTCATTAGGTTTGGGTAGGTTCTGCTCCAGCCCCTGGGAATAGTTGCACCATGGAAGTTTACCATCAATTTAAATTTGGCGGCATCTTCCAGTATATCTATATAATAGTTCATCATATCTTGTTTATCGCTCTCAAAAAAATCTACTTTAATTCCATATACGCCAAGCTGAGTTAACCAATCGAATTCCTTCATTCTGTTTTCATGGGTTAACATCCTATCACGGGGAGTCGCAGATATTCTGTTGTGTGGGCCTCCAGAGTTATACCACATCATGGGCTTTACACCTTTACTTTTAGCATAACATACGGCGTCCTCCAACTTTCCTCCATTGCCCATAGCATCCCATTCCCAATCAAATAGCGTGTAAGGCCAATTCATCCGGGCTGCCAGGTCTATATAGTCGCACACTTTCTTAAAATCTTTGGTACCGTGGTTATATGCCCAATAAATCCAAGAGCTTGCCCCAGGCTGAACCCACGATACATCCTTAATCTTAGTAGCCGTACTAACATCTTCAACCAGGGTAGATTCGACCAGTTGCCCTAAGTCTCCGATTATAACCGTTCTCCACGGGGATAAGAATGGAAGATTTATTGTTGGATTTACCTTACCTTGCTTATTTCCATCTGAAACTGCCGGAAACAACAGTTTGTAATTATCCTGATCATTCTTATTGCCCAGTTTGGTCGCACAATATGATCCATTCACATCGGCTTCGGTTATCAGCATCCAACAATCAACCGTTCCAATAGTCTTTTTAAATAAGGCAGGGTATCCCCACTCTCCTTTTACGCCAGAACCGTTTTGAACCGGGAAGTAACCCTCATAACTCGTTTTAAAAGGTTGCAACCACCTTTCGGCCTCAGCCGGCATTTTATAGCTGGTTAGTTCATCAGTCAGTTCTATAGTTTCGCCGTTTTTTCCGGTCAGACCATAACGGAAAGCTATCCCATCATTATATGCCCTTAGGGTAATACTGAGTTTTTTTCCCTGCTCAGCCTTAAAATAGAAACTACGTTCTGTAGCGTTGTTAGCACAATATTTGCGCTTACCATGGACCGCGGTATATGTTTCTTTAATTTGTTTTTCTTTATCTGCCTGATCGAACTTAATGTCGAAAGCAAAATCAATTGCTCCGGCCTTAAGCCCTAAATCAATAGATGGAATCACATTCTGATAAGTATCTCCCTGGAGGTAGGCTACTTTAAGATACCACTTCTTTAAATTATCGTCAGTTTTTGAAGCCAAAGACAATTCGATTTTTTTATTTGGCGACTGTATTTTAAAATCCTGGGCATACAGCACATTACCCATCAAAATCAGGGTTGCAATTGCAAGGCTTTTTATTTTATTCATTTTTATTGGAAATTTATTTAAGCCCACTATCTGAGCCAGATTTACTTTTATTATTCCTCGAAACTGATCAATCCTTTAATCAAAGATTCATTCGCATGGAGCAAGTAGTTAAATTCTTCTTTTACCTGTGTAAACGGGACACGATGGGTAACAAAATCCAAAGGTTTGATTAGGCCTTTTCTGATACAGTCAATCACATATGCAAAATCATGCGGCAAGGCATTTCTACTGCTCATCAGCATCGCTTCACGCTTGTGAAACTCGGGGTGTACTACTTCAATAGTACCTTTCTGAAGGCCTATCATGATAAATTTGCCGGTATGTGCCAAAAACCTGAATGCGTTGTTAATGGCTTTTAAGTTTCCGGTGCAATCAATTACCACTTTTGCAAACTCGCCATTGGTAATAAGCGACAGTTGCTCCAATGGGTCTTTTTTTAATGGATTTATGGTATGTGCAATACCTAAACGTTCACGGCAAAAAGATAACCTGTTATCATTAACATCTATAACAACAACTTTAGCCCCACTTATTTTAGCAAATGCAATGGTACCAAGGCCTATTGGCCCTGCTCCGAGTATAACCACGGTATCGCCTTTGTTCAACTGTGCCAGGCCAACGCCATGCGCACCAATGGCCAATGGCTCTACCAATGCCAGTTCATCTACCGTTAATCCTTTACCGCTAACAATTGCTGATGCCGGAACAGTTATATACTCTTGCATGGCCCCATCAATATGAACACCAAAAACTTTCATGTTAACACAACAGTTGGTTCTGCCACTGCGGCATGCAATGCAGGTACCACAATAAAAATACGGACTAATTGTAACCAGGTCTCCGGTTTTAAAGTCCTGCCCGGCACCGGCGCTTACCACTTCGGCAGCAATTTCGTGTCCGAGTATTCTTGGATATTCAAAAAATGGTTGCGTTCCTTCAAATGCATGGTAGTCGGTGCCACAAATCCCCAGTCTTTTCATTCTAAGTAGCACCATGCCCTCTTCAACAAGTAGCATTTCTTTATCGATATAGTTAAATTCTCCTGGTGTTTTACAAACTAATGCTTTCATTGTTATTTTAAAAATTCAATAATCCCTGCGCTTTCATTTCCTGCCAAAACCCATCGGGAATTTTCTTTTCGGCCAGGGCGGCATTGATCGCCACTTTCTCAGGCCGTGTAGTATTTAAAGCGATGCTTTTTACCCCCGGAAAGTTTGCAGAAAAACTAAAACAGGCTTCGGCCGGGAGTACATTAAACTGATTACAGATCTGGAAAAATTTCGATCTCCAATCCAAAAGCATTTTCCCTGTTAAACTGCCGGCTTCAACAGGCTGGTAATTGTAAAAATTGCCACCGGTTAAAAATCCACCGTTAAATATGGCAGAGTTAATTACTTTAATATTTTTCTGGTTGAGTTCACTTATAAACGTAACCAGTTCTTCAGGATGCGATTTGATGGTCAAACTATTGGCAATCATCACCCAATCGAGCTTTACATCCGCCGCTATTGTGCGGATGATCTTCCAGTCTTTTGCACCGACACCAATTGACGACACCAGGCCAGCCGATTTTAGCTCGGCCAATGCCATGTAGGCATCCAGAATTTGCTGATAACGCTCTTCATAATTTTCCTTGCTTTCACTTGCAGAAAGATATTCATCAGGATCGTGTACCGACACCATTTGTGCCCGGTAATCGCCCAGCAGCTTGTTACCTTGCTCGAAACACTTTAATATCCCATCATAACTGATCATCTGAACAGCATCGTGTTCAATATTTTTCCAAACACCTGCTTCAAATGTAGGTTCAGGGGTTAAAAGTGCCGTTCTGTACCAGCCGAGTTTATTACTGATGACTACCTGTTGAGGATCTACATTTAAATCGCGTAAACATTTCCCCAAAGATTCCAGAGCAAGGCCTGCTCCATATTTGCCGGCTGAATCAAAAAATGCAACTGGTTTTGATGAAGCCACACACGCTTTTACAACCTCCAGTTTAACGCTATAATCTGCCGCCTGGTAAAGATTCCCCAAACTACTGGTACCAAAAATAACCGGCGGTAGTTCTTCAGATTTTAAGGCATAGGAAGAATCACTTGATCGCTCCATCATTACTATGCGATTAACTTAAAGATATTTTGCATAAGCAGCCATTTTTCTCCCGGTTTGGCAATTGGCAAAGCTTGCTGATATTTCCACATTAATTGTTCCCACTCGGCTACTTTGAGGTTGTTGGCATCCATTTCTGCTTTTTTTTCAAAGCTAAAATCATTGTTGGTTTCCATCACCATAAATAGCCTGTTGGCAACCCGGTATATCTCCATCTCCAAAATTCCGGCCTCACTAATGCTTTGTTTAATCTCTGGCCAAACATTAAGGTGATAGCGTTCATATTCTTCAATAAGCTTCTGGTCATCTACTAAATCCAGCGCCAGGCAATGTCTTTTCATATTTTATTAATTAATTACTACTTTATTTTTTTATTTCTCGAATGATATCTTAAATCCTGCTACCTGCCAGGCCGGATAATTTGCAGGCTTTCTGATCACCAGTGAGCCCTCGCGTTGTTCCCAACTTAGTTTCTGTTTACTGCCGAGCAGGGAAATGGCGCTAATGGCTTTATTCAGGTATTTCGAATTTTTACCCAACAATTTCATCTCAATATCTCCCTTGGGAACATTTAAGCAAAATGCAAAAAGATCGTTTCCTTTTGTGGTATAACGGATATCGCTGGCTTCATACCCACGGGTATCTGTCAATCCGCCGAAATCGCCTCTTTTTTGGTTTGATTTAATGGTGGATGGTCCTTCGCCATAGACTTTCCAGGGCCTGGTGGCATAAATTCCTTCACCATAGACCTTGGTCCATTCGCCTATTTCTGTTATTATTTTGATTACATCAGGTTCTAAATCTCCTTCAGGTGTCTGCACAACATTGATTAATAAATTGCCATTTTTGCTCACGATATCTATTAAAAGCTGCGCAATCTCATTTGCATTTTTATATCTCTGTCCGGTTCTGTAATACCAATCGCCTATTGAAGTATCGGTTTGCCATGGGAAAGGACTGATCGAATCCAGCACTCCACGCTCAACATCCTGAGCCCATTTACCTTCAGATGGTTCTTTAGGGGTGTAAACGGCTTCCAGCTTACCTTTGTTTTTGGCTATATCCTGATTGTAGTAATGTGCAACCATTTTACGTCCGTAATCTTCAAACGGCAGTCTGCTGTCAGAGTAAAGCAGGTCGGGATGATAGTTATCAATAAGTTCGGTTACATATTCTGACCATTTTTTATGCCATCCGGGATTATTGGTAAGCCATTCTTTGATGTTGCTCGAATCGGCAGGCAAATGATAGAGGTCTGAATACCGGGGGTTATCACCATCGTAGGGAACTCCGGCAAACTGGCCGGTTTTATCTGCCCCATGGCTGGGCTGGAACCAGTTGAAACTGGCAGCAAGATGCTCTGAAACACCAAAGCGTAATCCTTCTTTTTTAGCTGCCTTTTGCCACAAGCCGACCACATCTTTATGTGGTCCCATTTTTACCGAATTCCACCTGTGAATTTTAGAATTCCACAGGAAGAACATATCATGATGTGAACCCATACTTACAAAATACTTTGCGCCAGCTTTTTTATAAAGGGCCATTAACTGTTCGGGATTCCATTTTTCTGCTTTCCATAACGGGATAATATCTTTATAACCAAATTTAGATGGAGTGCCATAATGTTCCACATGGTATTTGTTCTGGCCACTGCCTTCTATATACATATTTCTGGCGTACCAATCGCCTTGCCTTGGAACCGCTTGTGGCCCCCAATGAGACCAGATCCCGAATTTTGCATCACGGAACCATTCTGGATATTTATACTGTTTTAAAGATTCGTCGGTGGGTTTAAATTTCTCAGTCCCAACCTGGGTGTTACTTTGCTGTGCCTGCACTTTTGCCATCATGGAAAGTACGGTAAGGGTTACTAATAATGTCTTTTTCATTTGCTTTAAATTGCAATTATGCATTTTGATCTGGACGTTAATCCTAAGGTTTCACTTGTGTGTAAGCTATGATTGAATGTTATATATTCGGTTATCAGATTCAAAAATAAACATCTTATCCGATCAAAATTTGAATAAAATAGACTATTTATTGTAAAATTCCGATATTTAAGGAATGATTAAACGGGTATTACAGAACAATTTTTCACTGCTTAATGTAGATTATGTGAAACTTAATGAAAAGTGGAACTATCACAATGTGATCAGCCCTTATTACCGCATCTACTATATAGATGGGGGATCAGGCGAAGTATCCGACCAAACACAGCGCCTGCAGCTTGAGGCAGGTTATCTTTATATCATACCGAGCTATACCCTTTGCAACTTACATTGCACAGGGTATTTAAGCCAGTATTTTGTTCAGTTTTTCGAAGAATCTGTAGATGGGATTTCACTTTTTGCCCAAAGAAGAAAGGTTTCAAAAGTAAAAGCCAGCCCCCTTGACGTTGATCTTTTTAAGCGTTTGCTCGAAATTAACCCTGGTAGGGGAATCAATAGGTCTGATGACCCTAAAGTGTATGAAAAAAATATCTTCTACAGGGAATACCAGGAATTAAACAACCGACAGAATTTAGCGATTTACCTGGAAACGCAAGGGATACTCTTACAGCTCACCGGCCGCTTACTTGGCCAGCAATTATCTACCAGGCCGGACATGCCTTCAACGCCTGTGAAGATAGCCGAAACCGTAAGCTACATTTTAGTAAATCTGCACAATGAACTATCGGTTACGGCACTTGCAACACGCGTTAATCAGCACCCGGACTATTTTTCGCGCCTGTTCAAAACCTTTACAGGCGAACGCCCTGTTACCTATATACTTGGTAAACGGATAGAACGCGCACAGTATCTGCTTGCCACAAGCCATTTGAGCTATTCTGAAATTGCAACCCGAACCGGCTTTGATAATCTTTCGTATTTTTCCAAATCATTTAAAAAAATTACAGGCATGTCTCCGGGGGCATATAAAAAACAGGTTTATAAGGTAGGATTTACTTTATAAAATCTATTATTACTGGCAATTTATCTTATAAAGATTGCTTCCGCGAGAAATCGGGACTGTTGGCAGCTGAAAAAGCCTTCTCGCAACGATTTTTAACTAACTTAACCTTAGCGATCAGTTTGTAATCCAAAAAGTTCTTTCTACCGGATCTGCAGATTGAATCTTCTTGTCTCGAGTATCATATCCGTATTGCCAGGCCACTACCGTTACTTTTACCGGGAATTTGCTCCGTGGCGGAACCGGGGTAAAAGAAAGAACATTATCTTCAATTTCCGCAGGTCCTTCCTTAATGTAGTAAGAAACCGGTAAACCAACATCAGATTTGGCATTTAAGGGAAATGACTTTATAGTTCTTTGATAATTGGCAATTATCGGAAAACTAATCTTTTGCGGCTCGCCCTTCTGGTTAGGCAAAGGGATTTTAAAGCCCAGCTGTTGTACCGCCGACCTGTATTTTGCATCGCCTTTCTGACTGGCCATTAACCAAATATCATTGCTCCTTTTTTTGTTATTAAAGCCCATCCGGTAGAAGGCAATCTTAAAAGTCGAATCGTTTATTTTTTTCACAGGTCCGCATATTCTTGAAATAACGATTTTTTCAACGGGCCGATAACCGTTATCAGCTTTACCCGTAGCTGGATTGGTATTGATGGCTGATAAATGAAAAGAAATTCCATCTGCCAGGGGTTTAAAAATCAACCTGGCACCAACAAAATCAGCCACCGGTATCAGTTTCCCATTTTGCCTGAAGCCAATGGTCCGTCGTATTTTCCCTCTGGCCCTTGCATAGAATTTTTCGGTAGCAGATGCCATTTGCCGGTCGAAAGCCCATCCTGCTTCGGCCTTGTTGCCTTTATATTTTTTAGCAGGGGCCGATTCCCAGCGGGACAATTCGTTACTTCGCCACCTGTCTATAAGCCAGCCGGTTTCAGGGTTCACCGGTTTAAGCAAGGGGAAAGCATCAGTAGCTTGTTTTTCAGGTAGTCTTGCCTTAACTGCCTTTGCAATAAAAAGGTTAATATAAGAAATAAGATCATCTGAAAAATCAAAATGGCCATGGCCGGCATCACAAAAAAATGCTAAAGGCGTGTCGGGATTATCTTTTCTGTATTTCATGGCAGGGGCAATCCTCCCTTCAAGCCACTCATCCTCACCCATTATGAAAACACCCGGAATGCCATTTAGGTTTCTTTTTCCCCAATCTGGATTGGCCCTCCCGCTACCGGTCATATTCGTTAAAGGTGCATCGCCATGTATCGATAAAACGGCAATGGTACGTTCGGGATTACGGGCAGCAAAATTCCATGGATAACTCGCTGCAGCCGAATGCCCAATGGGGATAACCGGCGAGAATGCAAGCTCGCTGTAGCCCGAAATTTCAGCAAGGTCTTTTAGCATATTTTCAAAAATTGCCGAAGAGCTGAACTGAAATACCATATCTACTGATGGGGTAATCCAGATTTCGGCAATACCTAACCTCGAAAGATTTTTCCTGAATGCACTGTGCTCCAATATGCCTTCTTCCAGCATATTGTGCTGTCCAATAAGTACGCCCTTCACCCGCTTACAATCAGAAGGTATCCATAAAAATGCAGTCGGCCTTTCGCCGGTTTCGGTGGAAATGCTGCCATTTACCGGTACAGACCATTGCCATTCTGCAGCCCTACCGAACAGCGATTGCAAAATAAATAATGCCAAAAAAAAGCCCTTCTTCATTCTACCTGGTTGTTAACTGATGATAAGCCTATTTTTCCAGCGAGAAGAACAAAGTACCAAAGCCGGCATTATCGGCATTGAAGCCCGGACCTTCGGGCCTGAGTTTTTCTGCAGCCTGTTTCGTATAGCGGTATGCGCCGGGCGGAATTCCTTTTACCCTGAAAGCATAGTGATTGTATACCTGTTCAAAAATAGAACGCAGTTTGCCTCTGCCATTGGTGGCAATATGATCTGCCGGAAATCTTCCGCTGATATCATTATAAGGCTGAAAAGTTACTTCTTCGCCAAGATTATATTTAGCGGTATACTCAAAGCCCTTAAGCAACCTGTTGCCGGTAAAACTATACATATCCATCCCCTGGTTCCATCCCATTTCGCACATTTCGGCCAGGTGGCCAATACCAAGCATGCAATGCGGCTGATCGCGCCCGCTTTCCTGTATCTGACCTTCCTCGTTTATAACATAGTGCAGTAAACTGCCGTTACCCGGGCCTTTGTAAAAGAAATCAACTGCGCGGTCGAACATGGCGTGGTCATCGTTAAAAATAGCAATGGCCATCATCCCTTTCATGCAGGCCAGATCCCAGTTGCCGTGGGCCCAAAGTGCAAAATACTGGATTGGCGGATAAAAAGTGGTGCTGAACATCTTTTTACAGCGTTCTATTTCGGTTTGTTGCCATTTCGGATAGGTAGCACGCATCAACTCTGCCGCACTGGCCATTTTAAAAACATTGAGCCCTGCGCCAAGTTCTACATCAGTACCATCAAAGACCTTAAATTTTTCAGACCAGGCATTAATAATTTTCACTGCAGTAATGGCATGTGCCTCATTTCCGGTTATGGCCCACATGATTGCATTTTGGTAGGCTGCACAAACATCTTTCTCCAGGTTACCGATATTCTTACCGGCTCCTATGAGCAGACTCCGCTCTACATGAACAACAGCATTTGGCTGCCATGAAGCGGAAGAACATGGGTGTTCACTAAACTTTTGGAATGCACTTTTCCAGGGCTCTTTGCCCTGGGCCACCATTTCCTTCATGCGCAAAAGATCATTACTGGAGTGCAGCAGACCGGGATGCGTAAAAGGGGCAGAATGATATTGGTTGGGTGAATCGAGTTTAAGCACTTGGCCATTAGCCTGTTGCAGGCTAACTATGGCCATCATTATGGTTATCAGCCACCTGCCGTATCCTAAAATATAAATATTTAAATTGGATCTGTTCATTTTAAAAGAGTTTGATATTGCCTTTTGACTTGTTTTTCTGATAAAAAGGGCCAGCAAATCTGATTGACGAGCTCGTTTTGTTATTTAAAAAATCGTGATCGATGTTGATCTTTTTTCCATCGGGAGATGATATATATTGTTTACTTAATGCGAAAAAACCAAAAAAATCGGCTGTTAATGATGGTATTCTATTAGCCGCCATGGCCGAATTATCCCATACCAACTTTATCCCATCTTTACTATGCAGTAAACGCAGTGATATATTTTTTTCGGATTTAATGCTCTTAAAATCAGCCCATTTTACCGGAACGGCTCCATTTGTATACAGGTTAAAATCAGCTTCACAGCCCGCTACACTGGCTATTCCTATCCCCTTACCAATGAAAAGATTGCCATACCAGCGGTGGTCGATGTTTAGTGCAGGAATGGTTTGCTTGATAATGAGGGTATTAGGTAAGAAGTTGGAAGTAGCAACTGATTTGCCCGGTTGACAATTGTTGGTAAAACCGCAGTTGTAAAACAAATTTTGAACAAAAACATTCGCTTCAGCAGCCATCATTTTTACCCCTGCACTATCATGGGTTGCCTGGTTGTTGTTACCAACCAGGATATTATTGTCGAACAGGCTTGGACCATGGTTTTTAAACAAATAAAAAAGACCCGATTCGCTATTGGTTACAATATTTCGCGATGCCCTGGCACCCTGAAATACAGGACCTAAAAATACGCCATAACTATTTTTGCCCCTAACCTGGCGAATAAGATTATGTTCGATGATCGCATCAACAGCCATAGCCAGGCGTATACCTGCAGATTCTGTACCTGAATACTCCCGATCGTAATTAATATACTCGATCAGGTTATCTTTGATAAGGGAAGATGTTGCACCCAACAATCCAAAAATGCCGGCCTGACCGCAACGCGAAACATGGTTGTTGTTGATTTTGTGATGCCCAACCAATGAGAGGTCTGTATAGTCACAGAATTCTGGTTGGCCCGCATTGGCATCTTCATAAACATGGCCGGTTTTGCCGATAGAAATGCCTACTGATCTGCAATCGGTAACCTTACAGTTTTCAATATTCCAGTATTTTCCCCCTTTGGTATCTATAGCACCGGGTTGTATGCCGTAAATAGAGGCATATTCATTTGCAACCTGGCTTACGCTAATGCCTTTTATGGTAATGTAATCTACATTTTCTTTGGCGCTGATCCCGTATTGCCTTATTGCAATTTCGGTTAGTTGCCGATTCGGATCTGCGGTTCCAAAATTAGCCCAGATGATCATTTTACGCTGATCTGCTTTATCTGTCCAGCTTAATGCCTGCGCACAATCACCGGCAGATTGTACCCGGGGCAGTTTTATACCGCTACTGAACAGCATTATTTGTTCGGCAGGCTTATCCAATATACACTTCCAGAGCTTATTTTTTTCTTTAACCCAGTTTAGCTTGCGTTCAGATCCTTTTATGACAACTTTTTGAGGGTTAATGGCTTGTAGGGTAATCCTGTTATTTTCGGCACTTCCACCATGGGTAAACAGCACCGATTCGCGGTAAACACCATCCATTACCAATATATGATCACCAGGCAGTGCTTTTGCAACCGCTTTGGTAATGCTCCTTAGAGGTTTAACAGCAGTACCCGCTCCGCTATCATTACCAGCAGGCGAAACATAAATTTTTTTAGGCGGCAAGTTCCTCTTTTCTGTACCGGCCTTTACCGTAAAAGGAATAAGCCAGCAGAGGGCGAGACATTTGGCAATCTTATTCATTAATTTTTGTTATGGATATAATAAACTGATCATCTACTGATGAAATATTGCTGTTCGGCAGGATAAGGCAATTCTTATTTTAATCAGGTTGGTTTTATAAAAAGTTCTTATTTACTACCCAGATATAAGAATGTACCGAATCCAGGCTGATCACGATCGTACCCTTCGGGGCCTAGCTGGTCGATTACTTGCTTGGTAAATGGCATTGACATTCCCTTGCGTATAACGTAATGGTTGTAAACCATTTGGTAAATCGGGATAAATTTACCCCTGCCTACGGTAGAAATTTCATTCCAATCGCTATACTTTCCGGTAATATCCTTCCATGTTCTGAAAGGCACGTTATTACCCAGATTATATTTAGCTACATATTCAAATCCTTTTAAAAGGCGGTTTTGCAGTGCACCATAGAGATCGTTGCCTTGCTTCCAGGCAATCTCGCATATTGTAGCCATGGCGCCTATACCCAACTGGCAATGGCCCTGGTCTCGTCCACTTTCCTGTATCTGGCCGGTTTCAGCATCAATATAATGGGCTATTGTTCCGTTATCGTTTTCATGAAGGTAAAAATCTAAAGCTTTATTGTACATTTTCTCATCATTTAAATAAATGGCTGATGAAATGTAAAACTTGGTAACGATTGGTCCCCAGTTCCCGTTAGTATAAGCTGGGGTACGGTAAAAAGTTTCGGCTACGGGCAGAAATATATTTTTTACCATGGCAATAATCTTATTGAGCTGCTCTTTATTACCGGATTTGTAGCTGTATTTCAATATTTCCAAAGCATTTACAATTTTTAAACCTTCGAGGCCTACCAGCAGTGGTGCATCATTGGTTGCGGGGATGCTCTTTAAAGAATCGGCATACGCTTGCAGGATGGTTAATGCCCTTTCCGCATGTGCTTTTTTATGAGTTGCCACCCACATGATGCTGTTGAGGTAAGCTGCACTAAAATCTGCTTCCATCCTGCTTTTGGTATTTCCATGTTCGCCATCGCGTGAAATAATACTAAATGGGCCTTTCATTTGATAATCGGCACTGGCCAGCGGACTACCGCTTAGCAATTTATAAGATCCGTAGCCCGGAGACGCAGGCTGCTGCGCGATTAAATATATCCGCTCTAAATCAGCTGTGTTAAATAAAATACCCGGGTGAACAAATTTTTTCTGAGCATATGCAGCAGAAACCGTGAAGAATACAAAAAAGGCTAGTGCCAATCGATGTTTTTTTTTCATTGAAAACGAAGTTAAGGTAAATCTGAATAGATTATTCAAATTTTTACTGGTTATAATATATAAGGAGTGACACCAAAAAGTAAAGCGCAATACTCTATTAAAAGCGCTTAACAGGAATTACCATACACATATCGATTTGAGAGTATTTGACAAAATATTTTTTGTCCGTAGGTTATAATGATCATAGGCTGTTGTATGCTTGGCTTAATTGTATATATGCTGTGATCTAATTTAAATTTAAGAGGTAACAAGGCATGAAAAAAATAACAAAAGCATTATTAACCCTAATGATCTGCAGCACAATACCCGTTTTTTCACAGGTAAAAGAAATAGCCCATGTTTTATCACCGGGAGCCGGTACGAAGCTGGAAGTAGCGTTATTTGACCAAAAACAGATTAAATACCGGGTTATTAAAAATTGTGAGGCCATTATCGGATGGTCTGAGCTGGGCATGACGCTAAATCTTCCTGATACCAACACGGGCGTAAAGATAAGCGGTACAAGCAGGGCTACTCACCGGGAGAAAATCATTACCGCATTAGGTGAAAACCAAGTAATTTATAACAACTACAATCAAGTCAAAATTAACTATTTGTCGCAAGGGTTTAATCTTTCGGTTGTTTTCAGGGTATTTGATGGCAGTGTTGCCCTACGATATCTTATAGGCACTCAAGACAAACAGAAGGAAGTGGAGATTTTGAATGAAAAAACCGAATTTAAGCTGCCCCGGGCTTATACGATTTATCAGTATCACCAGGAGTCGATTTTTAAACCTACACCGATTGATTCTTTAACCGGAAGTTCTGACCTGCCATCTACACTGGCTGGAAACAACTCATATATTTGTGTTGGCGAAGCTAATAATACCGGTTACACCAAAGCGGAGCTAACACACGGATCAGCTAAAGGTTCATTACGGATTGTATTTACAAAAGATAAACAGGTTAATGCAGTTCTGCCCTTCAGCAGCCCATGGAGAACAATAGGCATTGCAGAAACTGCTATTGGCCTTCATCATTTCAGCGAGCTGCCTTACAAACTGGCTAATGCAGCAGTAGTTAAGAAAACACATACACCACTTGCAGGTAAACTGATCAGGGCTCAACTTGATACGCAATCCGGATTTGACTGCATTGATTTTGCCAAAAAGTTGAATTTTCAATACATTATGTTCGATGCAGGCTGGTATGGCCCTGAAAGGAGCTTATCTTCCGATCCCAGGGTTCCTATTCAGGCTATTGATATGCCGCGGGTTGTAAAATACGGTCAACGGCATGGAATTGGGGTTATCCTGTATGTCAATTATATTGCACTCCAAAACCACCTTGATGAGATCCTTCCGCTTTATAAAAAGTGGGGCATTAAGGGGATTAAATTCGGTTTTATAGACGGATTGACTCAATCGGGCACAGAATGGCTTATATCCGCGATCAAAAAAGTTAATGATAGCGGATTAATCCTGAACATCCATGATAACTACAAACCAACCGGTTTATCAAGGTCTTTCCCTTTCTTGCTTACCCAGGAGGGAATAAGGGGCGATGAGAACAGCCCTGATGCATTTCACACTACCGTATTGCCATATACACGTTTTTTAGCAGGTGCGGCCGACTTCACTTTTTGTTTTCCAAATCCGAAACAACAGTTCTCTAAAAATTTAAAGGTAAGCAAGGCACAGCAGCTCGCGTTAACGGTCATTAATTTCAGTCCGCTGCAATCTATTTTCTGGTATGGAAAGCCAAAAGATTACACCAATTGGGATGAAATTGCATTTTTCAAAACTGTTCCGACCGTGTGGGACCGTTCGATATACCTTCAGGGCGAAATCGGAAAAAACATTTGCGTGGCCAGAAAAAAGGGGAAGAAATGGTTTATTGGTTCAGCAGCAGGAAAAGATGAATGGCACGGAAGTTTAAGTCTCGACTTTTTGGATGAAGGAAAATCATACCAGGCTACCGTCTGGGAGGATGCCGACAACCGAAAACTCTCGAAAAAGACATTCAGTGTAAAAAAAGGTTCTTCTTTACCTTTTTACATTAAACCGGCTGGAGGCTTAGTCATTAAAATTACCCCTAGTTAAATAATTTTTTGGCTTTTCAGCTCGGGACACTCTTAAACAAGCAAAAAAGGGCGTGACTTTTAATTTTAGAAATATTTTTTTGATGGAAATAAAGCGTTATTTAAGAATTTGTGTTTCCCCGGTTTTTACATTAATACGCCAGGCTTGAGGCTGGGGAAGCTGAAGTTCACCTTTTCCAATTTTAAGCGGCATCCATAGGTACCTCGAGTCCCATTGCGTTCGTGGTTTCCATTTATCGGCTACAAAAATTACAGAAGTTGCTTTTGTACCTGAAACCTTTAACATAAAAGTAGATTGTGAACCATACGTATTCGTTTCTGCAGGTGCTATATCCTTAAATTCTGACCAGGGTCCTTTCAACGACAAGGCTGTGGCAAATTTATTCGGGTTAGGATTCCAGCTGGTAAGTGCAGACCCGATTGCGTAATAAAGACCATCGTATTTAACCACTGCACCGCCTTCCAAAGGTGCTTTAATCAGGCAAAGGTCCTGTTCAACATCCAAATAATCCTCAGACAGTTTAGCAATGTGAAATCCTTTGGAAGCCCTATCTTCAAAAATAAGATAGGCCAGGCCATCGTCGTCAATAAACTGCCCTATATCGCGGCTTTCATGGCCCAACGGGCGGAATGTTCTGAGAAATTTATACGGGCCAATAGGCGAATCAGCAATGGCAGTACCCACGCGTGCATATTTATAGTTTCCTACTTCGCCTTTTACCTGCCCATCAACATGCATATACATCACATATTTTCCGGCTTTGAGATTGTGGTAAACTTTAGGGCGTTCCAAAACCCATTTTTTTCCCAGGCTATCAGGATCAGTCATTTTAAAAACATCCCCCTTGAATTTCCAGTTCATTAAGTCTTCAGAAGAATAGCAGCTCACATAACGATAATTTGAATCCAACCCCTGCCTGCGTTCTTCACCATACCAATAATAGGTATTTTTTACCTTTATGATACCCCCGCCATGGGCCTGAATGTGATCGCCTTGGTCGTCTGGCCAAACCTCTCCGGGCAGTATAGCATTACGCGTTTGCGCAATTACTGTTGGGCAGTTCAGGCATACCGCTAGTAAGGAAAAAGCAAATCCAAACAAGCTCTTCCTACATATGTTTTTTTTCATTTACGAGTGTTCAAATTATATTGCTGATAGCTAAAATATTAATCCAGATGCCGCTTTCTTAATTCACTTCGCATTTCAGGCAGCATAAAATGTCGATAATTCTGAAACTTCCCTTAGTTTTTGAATGGCACGGTAAACATGATTGATTACAGACTGGTACCTTATCTTAAGGATTTTAGCGATTTGGAGATAGCTGAGGTCATCGTAAAAGCGCATGGTCAGAATTTCGCGTTGTTTAGCCGGAAGGGAATTAAGTACAAGCACCAGTTGCTGCTTTCTATGCGAATCGAATTCTTTAGATACAATAATATCTTCAGCTGAAAAAACCGATTCCGGTTCAGGGATCAACGTGAGCTTAGCTTCGCGGTGTTTAACCAAACGGATATGGTTGAGTACAATTGACCGGGCCGACCGGTAGAAATAAGCTTCCACATATTTGATTTTGCCAATCTTTTGTTTTGTCTCCCAGAATTTAATAAAGAGGTCCTGAAGAAGATCATCAACGAGCTCATCGTCGTTTAAGATCCTGGAAGCAAATACAAAAAGTTTAGGGTAAAGATTGGCATGCAGTTCCGCATAATTGTGCTCGTTTCCTTCCAGAGTACCTTCCCACAATGCAATCAATTTCTCAGTCATCATAAAATATTAATATTTGGTTAATACGAAGATGGCTTAGCCTGAAAAAATTGACGGGTATAAATTCGTAAAATAGGAGTACATTTTCGACAAACACCCTTAAAACATGTTTAAATACAGTTTTTAAACTGAAATTTGTCTGCTCTTTTGGCGATTACTTCATTTTGTATCTCCTGCCCAGTGTTTTACGGTGCTTGTTGATAAAGGCTGTTGGGGTAAGCCCAAAAAGTTTAGAAAACTGTTTTCCAAAGTATTTGGCATCATTAAATCCTGAACGGAATGCTACTTCGGTTACATTGTAATCTGAACCAATAAGTAATTCTGCTGCCTTACGCAGGCGGATAAACCTGATAAAAGCGTTGACAGATTGACCCGAAATACTTTTAACACGTTTATATAAGTTTGAATGGCTCATTCCAACTTCATCGGCCAATGTTTTAATACCAAAATCAGAGTCGGTAAGGTGTTTTTCAACCACCAGGATACAGGCGTCTAAAAAGGCTTTGTATTCTTCAGATACCACCACAGCGTTACTTTGAAGCGTAATTTCGTTATAGAAGTAGTTTTGCAGGTTGTTCCGGTTGCGCAATAAATTGGCTACCCGTGCCACCAGATATTCTCTTTCAAATGGCTTGTTAATGTAGTCATCTGCGCCGCCGTGCACGCTTTTAAGTTTGAGATCCTGTGATGAACTGGCTGTTAACAAAATAACAGGTATATAAGAAAGTGTTGGGTTAGATTTAATAGACTGGCAAAATTCGATTCCATTTATGCCTAGCATCTTAAAGTCGGTAATGATTAAATCAGGAAGTTTTTCGCCTGCAATCTGCAGTCCCTGCTCACCATCTTCAGCTTCATAAACAGTATAATCGTCTATAAAAAGACTTGCAATATATTTCCGGATATCCCTTTCATCATCCACAATGAGGATGGCTTGTTTGTCGCTTACTATACTCACATCCAGGCTGATATTATTGTCATCAGCAGGCGTTAAAAGGTCTGGTGCATATATTTCGTCTAAAAGATCTTCCTCGGCATCCAGAGTACCGGTTACAATAAGCCCTGCCAGGTGAGCTGTACCTTTTAACAGTGTTATGCTAAAAATACTGCCCCCATCTGGTTTGTTTTGGTAGGCTATCGTCCCTGAGTGGGCTTCTACAAACTGTTTAGCCAAATAAAGGCCAATACCAAAACCCGACTTATGAGTTCCATCGGTCCGCTCTGCCTGATAAAAACGTTCAAAAATATGGTCTGCTGCTGCTTTCGGGATACCAACGCCTGAATCTTGTACAGTAAGTATTAACTGTTGTTCGTTTTCGCTGAGTTTAATTAGTATTTCTCCACCAGGCAGCGTATACTTCATGGCATTAGAAATCAGGTTAAAGAGCACAATTTCTATTTTTATACCTTCCGCGTGTACCTGCGGTTCAAAAGCAGCAGATTCAAACCTGTAATCAATCTTTTTGGCTGTGGCTTGTTGTGTAAAGCAATCATAAACTGCCCTTGATAGTTTTTCCAGGTCAAGTTTATGGGCTTTAATCTGCTCAAAACCTTCTTCTGCTTTTCTGAAGAGCAATAATTGATCAACCAATGAAAGCATCCTTTTAGCATTGCGTTGAATGAGGTTAAGTTCATTGGACACCTGGCTATCAGGGCTATTTTTTTTAATGAGATCGTTAACCGGATTGATAATCAAAGAAAGCGGTGAACGGAATTCATGCGAGATATTGGTAAAAAACGACATGCGTTTTTCGGCAAGTGCCTTCTCCTGCTCGTTGATAATTCTTTCTTTTTCGTGCGCCAAACGTTCCATATTATGCCGGGCCACCTGCGAGTCATATTCGGCCTTTTTGCGCTGCGCTTCAAGGTTTATAATCTGAACTTCATATTTTAACCTGGTTTGGGTGTTACGGTAACGCAGGTATACGTAAATTAAACCGGCAATAGCGGCAAGATAGCCCAGATAGGCCCCAAAGGTGCGGTACCAGGGAGGCAAAACCCTAATTTTTAAACCGATTTCCTGAGTTCCCCACTCTCCTTCTACATTGGTAGACCTCACCTTAAAAATATAATTGCCTTCTGCAATGTGAGTATAAATGGCCTTTCGGTCTTTACCTGATTTATTCCAGCCACGGTCCCAACCATCCATAAAATACTGATAGGAAATTTTTTCGGGTGATGAAAATTCGAGTGCAGTAAAGTTAAAAGTGAATACGGCCTGATCATAAGGGACCTCTATTTCTCTTATAGCAACATTATCTTCAGCTACTACCCAATCCAGATTATTTTCAATTGGGGTATTGTTAATCATTATGCCCGTAAGAAACAAACCCGGCATATCTTTTCGCGGAACAATCTTATCAGGGTTAAACAGACTAAATCCTCTGATTCCTCCAAAAACAATTTCTCCCGATTTCAGCTTCCCTCCTGCATTGATCTGAAACTGATTACTCTGCAAACCGTCACTCTGATAGAAATTACTGAATTTACGTTTATCAAAATTAAAACACGACACACCATAGTAAGTACTCATCCATAGGTTACCGCGCTCATCAGGAATTAAAGTTAGTACCGAGTTATTGCATAGTCCGTCGGCAGTAGTAAAACGTAAAACGACCTTCCTTTTAACCGGATCAAAGACAAAGAGTCCGCCACCTTCCGTACCAATCCACAAGAGACCATTTTTATCTTCGTAAATTGCCCTTACTGTGTACCCCAAGTCATAAAAACGGTGTTTTTTGTTTTTTTTATCAATTTGAACAAGCTGGCTCAGGTTTCCTGCCCATATCTGGCTGTTACGTGCCTGCATCATGGTAAAGAGGTCACCCAGTTGCTGATCGAAAATTTCAAATTTATCCTGCGGGGCGTTGAACCTGTAAAGTGCACCAAGAAGGCTTCCACGCCTCAGTGTGCCTGTCCAGATATCGCGATCGCTATCTTCAAATACCGTAAATGCCACTTTACTCTCAATCCCTGTTGATGGGTTGATCATTTTATACCGTTTAAACTTCTGGGTAAGGGGACTAAAGCGGTTTACGCCTTCGTTAAAAGTACCGATCCAGATATCACCCTTTGCATCGGCAATTAATGAAGAAACAAAATCGGTAGAAATTGATGATGGATCTGTCGAATGTTTAAAGTTTAAAAAATGACCTGATTGTTGATCCCAGATACTCAGGCCAAAGCCATCTGTTCCGATGTAGAGCTTACCTTTTGATTGGGATAAAAAGGCAGATATTGAATTTCCGGGAAGTGAATTTTTGTTCGGATCATGCACCCAGGTCTGGAACGTTTTTTTTTCAGGATCCAGGATGGTAACACCACCTGAAGAGGTGCCTACCCATTTCCTGTCGTTTTTGTCAATAAATATGGAGTAGATATTTTCGCCAATGAAACCATTGTCAAGATCAGAATTCACCACATTGGCCTGGTTGTTTGCGATGGTGTAGCGGAAAACCCCGCTTCCGTTGGTTCCAAGATAAAGCTCGCCATGTTTACTGGCTGCGATGGCCGATACCGATGTACCCAAAAGTATATCTCCAACGCCCTTTATCTCGGTACTTACGTTTGTGACAGGATCATAGCAATAAAGTCCCCGTTGTGTACCCAAATATACCTTTCCACCGCTAACTGCTATGGCCTGTGCCAGCAACACGTCTGTATTACAAAGATTGAGTGCCCCTGCCCTCTCATCAAGAAAAGCCAGCCCCTGGTTTTGAATGAAAACCCATATATGCCCCTTGTCATCTGCGCCAGCAGCCTGCACCCCATAGGAGAAGTTTTTTTTGCCATTTATCAACAGGGGAATCGGTTCACCTGTACCGGATGCCTGCCCAAAGCGGATTAAGCCAAGGCCTTCGGTGCCTACCAGCATTGTATTTTGGGGTCCGGATATAATTTCCCTGATGACATTAATCAGGGGTAAAACCTTACCTGATCTCCAATCGCGGTATTTTGCTGTATTAAAAGTACCTTTCTGATCGTTATATACGCTTAGCCCCTTTCGGGTACCAACCCACATATTATTATCAACATCACTACTCACGGTGTGGATGATATTATGGATAAGGGATGCTTTATTATCTAATTCGTTTCTAAAAATTTTGAAGTCATAACCATCATACCTATTCAACCCGTCTTTCGTACCTAACCAAAAGAAGCCTTTTTTATCCTGGTAAATGCAGCGAACAAAATTGTTGGAAAGCCCGTTCTCAATTGCGAGGTGCCTAATTGTAAAAGGCTCATCTGCGGCAGCACAGCAGAAACCAATGGTTAAGAAAAGGAATAAAAGTAGAATTCGTTGCACAACAAGAGGATTGAAAGCTACTAAAATAGGGAAACATATGTGAATATTCTACAGTTATCCGGTTAAAGCATTTACTTCTTAACTTTAAAAAAGTTTATAGCAAAAAGCGCAATTACCACGTAACAGATAATGGGTAAATAGTAGGCATGTGCTACATCAGTATTAGCTATTTTACCCATAAAATAAGGCATTACCGCTCCGCCAACCACGCCCATAGAAATATAGGAGGAAGCTTGCTGGGTATGTGAGCCAAGATTTTTCAAACCAAGGCTAAAAATGGTAGGAAACATAATACTAAAGAAAAAATTGATGCTAAGCAGGGCACAATAAGACGTCCAACCCCAGCTTTGGGCTACAATAAGGCAGGCCATAATACTAGAAATTGCAAATGCCGCCAGAATTTTGTTAGGAGCTATAAATTTCATCAGGTAAGTTCCAACGAATCGTCCAAGTGCCATCATGACCATAAACAACACCATAAAGTTCCCAGCCTTTTCATCAGAAAAGCCCATTTTTTCATGTCCGTAATTAATAAAATAACTCCACGTACCGGCCTGTGCCGCTACATTAAAAAACTGGGCCGCTACTGCCCAAACAAAGTGTCTGTGCTGAAAAAGGCTCTTTCCAGGGGCAAGATCGATGTTTTGCGCGGCTATGGGTTCATCTGAAATGTCGTGAGGATCGATCAGATCCGGAATGCGAATAAAGAAAAAAGCTATGGCAACGATCAGGATGAATCCGCCTAACCCTGCGTAAAGCAATTTTACTGAATCGAGCGAATTTTCGTTCCCTCCGGAGGTAGCACGAAGCAAAAAGAAGGTGCCTATGGCCGGACCAATTATTGCACCTATGGCGTTGAAAGACTGTGAGAAGTTTACCCTCCTATCGCTGGTACGCTGATCCCCCAATGAGGCTGCAAAAGGGTGTGCAACAGTTTCGAGTGTTGCCATTCCGCAACCGAGAATAAAAAGTGCTATCCTGAAAAAACCAAAGTTTTCTGCATTTGCTGCCGGGACAAAAAGAAATGTACCCGAGGCAAAAAGTGCAAGCCCCAATATTACTCCGGCTTTATAGCCAAAGCGTTTCAGAAATATTCCGGCCGGAATGCTCATGATAAAATAGGCTCCAAATACAGAAAGCTGGATCAAGCCGGACTGTGCTTTTGATACGTTCAGCACGTTCTGAAAATGCTTATTAAGTACATCGCTCATAGAATGAGCCACCCCCCATAACATAAATAAGGATGTAACCAGGACAAAGGTGAGCAGGAATTTCTTTTCGGTGAAAGCAGGTTTATTGTTCATTTTGAAGTTATTGTAATCCTTTTTGTGATTATTTTTTATGGAACCAGATTGCAGCACCTCCTGAGGCCTGGAGATCCAGTTTCAGGATGGATTTTGAATCAACCGTTATATCTTTTATGCCGACCTTGGTAGCAGTGTTAACGGTATTGTCGTCATGATAAATCCGGGCAACAAATTTTTGTCTTTTTGGAAGAAAATCCAACTTCAAGTCTACCTTACGGGCTTCATTATTGGTAATGGTGCCTAAAAACCATTCGTCGCCTTTGCGCCTCGCGGTTGTGACATGCTCGCCAGGGCTTCCGGATAAGACCTTTGTTTCATCCCAGGTAACTGGAATTTTGTCCCAGAATTCGAGTTCAGGCTCACCTTTATAAAGGGCAGGTTTATCGTACCAGTACAGGGTTTGTATCGGGCTAAAATAAATGGCCGCCAAAGCCAGTTGATGTGCATGCGTGGTCTTAATCCTGTTATCGAAATAACAAATGGTATAATCAGCAGCCCCGGCAAGAAACCTGGTAAATGGCATTACCGTATTGCTGGTTGCTGCAGGCATTTCTTCATTTCCCCTTATTCCCTCTGCTGTCATCAGGTTGGGCCATGTACGTTGCTCGCCGGTTGGCCGCCAATCATCATGTATATTAACCATAATCTGGTTTTGGGCAGCCTGCTGTATAGCTTTTTCAATCCAGGTGGTCCAGCGGTGCGAACCTGACTGGACAAAACCAAACTTTACACCTGCAACACCCCACTTTTTATAAATGGCAAAAAGACTGTCGCTTTGCATTAATAAAGCCTGCTGGTTAACATAGAGCCATACACCTATCCCCCTTTCTTTTCCATATTTAATTATTGCGGGCAGGTCGAAATCGTTGATGGCTACTTTTGAAGCATCTGAATTAAAACTAAAAGCAGGGCCATACCATTTCCAATCAAACAAGATGTATTGCAGGTTCCGTTTAGCAGCAAAATCAATATTCTCTAACGCATCGCGGGTTGTTTGCGACATTACCCTCATAATTTTACCAGGTTTAATCCAGCTTTCATCTTTTATTTTAGAGGGTTCATTGAGGTTTAAGATCAAATCGGTTCCCATGGCAATTTCGGGAGCACTTTCAGCGACTAGTACCGCTCTCCAGGGTGTTGCCAAAGGCGAAATCAAGTCAACCGGTGTAAAAATGGAAGTTACCAAACTATTTTGAGCCTTTAATTTGAATTTAGACCTCGAATAGTCTACCATTCCGGCTTCAATAAGTGTGGCAAAGAGCCCATTCTTCAGCTCGAGGGTAAGCGGACGTTCTGCTTCACAATCCCAGTTTTCAAGTGCGACCTTCTCATAAGGTGCCTGCGCCCAGTTCGCTTTCCAGGCTAATGTTCCCGGAGCAAAATTAAATTCGGTATTCTCAGACATGACCCGGTAATAAGTACCTTTAGCATTTTCAGGGAAGAAAAAGCGGATGGCCACGCCCTGATTGTAGGCCCTGATTTCAATATTCATCAGGTAATTAGCATTATCATCTTTTACCGAACTGATTATGAGGCTATTGTAGTTATCACGAATAATTTTCTTTTCGCCGTAAACCGGTTTCCAGGTAGTATCTTTTGTCGAATGTTGTACACTGGTAATCTGCAGGTTTTCAAACCAGTTTTTATGCTTATCTACCGGAAGTGCCATTGCGCTTTCTGAGAGGTGGTTATCCAGTTGCAAATCCAGCTTTGATTCTAAAACAACTGGTTTGCCCTTATAGCTTAGCTGGTAAAAAAAAGCTTTTTCCTTGTTGGCAATTTCTTTTTGAAAAAATTTAAGCTCAACCAAGCGATCGGGCGAAGTGAGTATGTGTTCAGCAGGTATTTCCCTCTCTTTGGCTGTGGTTTTAAAACAAAGAAGCGAGAGGAGCATTAAAATAGTATAACTGTTATATTTCATATTCAAATCGAGATGATTTTAAGGGTGCTGGTCAGTAAAAAAAAGATAAATATTTATGTTCTGGACGGATTTAGTTCGCATGTTGTATTAACCTTTTTGCGATTTACCTGTTGATATCTTTTGGCAAAACAGCTTCAGTTATCCTGGAAGATATCCGGAGCCAATGTTTCCTGATATTCTTATCAGAAATCTGCTTGCGGTTAAAAGTAAATGGTAGTTCTTCCTGATCTGTATGGCCAGGTAGTTTTTTGTTTTTCATATTTATATGACACCTAACCGCGTTTTATATACTCCACATCATCAAAATTAAAGACAGGTTGCAACGCAATTTTCTTTTTACAAAGCTGCTTTTGTTAAACAGATCAGTTCATTACTCTCTTTTATGTAAAAGAAATTATTTCTAAGAAAAATTTAAGCAGGAGGTAAAAGTTGATTCATAATCAGGTTATTGCTTAACTGACGACTAAAACTAAACATCAGTCACTCAAGAATAAAAATCGAACTGTCTGCCCCCTGCAATATCCGCTCCAATATGCGCTTGTGTTTATTTGAGCTTACTTTTCAGGTTTAATCCCATTTGCAGTTTTTTTAACCTTAGCAGGGCTTCCATATAATAGTAATCTGCATATATAATTGAAGTATCTATTTCCGAACCATTCGGTTTATGGCCGGTTGAATGCAATAATAAAGCTGTGTTTTTATCTTTACTCTGATACACTGATGAAGAAAGAAACGTTAGCATCTGTTCTGCAGCCTTGCGGTATTTTTGGGCTTTTTCTTTATCCTTAATAAAAGTAGCCAGTTCTAAAAGACCTGAAGCCACAACTGCCGCAGCCGAGGCATCTTTAGGAGCATTCGGAATTTCGGGATCATTAAAATCCCAATAAGGAATCTTATCTGCAGGTAATCGGGCTATGTAAACGTCTGTAACTTTCTGTGCGAAATCAAGAAAAGGCAAATACCCGGTTTCACGAAAGCACATGGTATAGCCATAAATGGCCCAGGATTGTCCACGTGCCCACATGGAGTCATCAGCATATCCCTGGTGCGTTAAACCCTTTATTTTTTTACCGGTTTGCTTATCATAAATTACCGCATGGTAAGCGCTGTAATCTGATCTAAAATGATTAGACATGGTAACTTTGGCATGGGACAAGGCGATATCATACAATTTTTTGCTCCCCCCATTTTTAGATGCCCAAAACAACATTTCGAGGTTAATCATATTATCGATAATGGTATTATGCTGTGGCCATTGCATCTGAGGTACAGCCCTTGGCCATGATAAGATGGTACCCACTTTGGGATTAAAGAGTGTGGCCAGTGTATCAGCGGCTTTTAGGATGATGACCTTAAATTTTGTATTTCCGGTAAGCCGGTAGCCATTTCCATAGCTATTAAAAATCTGAAAGCCCAGGTCGTGGTCAAATGCAGGCTGTTCTGAAAGTGGTTGAAGTTCTGCCGAAAAACGCGTTGCTTCATTGAGCAAGCTTTTTGAGCCCGTAGCCTCATAACCGTACCAAAGTAGGCCGGGCCAGAATCCCGAGCACCAATCTTTATAGCCCACAAACTTCCAATCGGCAGACCCGGGGATAATCGATCTGGGAACATTATTTTTCTGATCGGGAATAAGTTTTAAGGTCTTTTGTATTTGTGCTGTGCAATAAGCCAGCTGTTTGGATGCATCTATTTGCGCGGTTGCAACCTTACCCAGAAGGCCCAGCGCTGCAATTAAATAAAAAGCTAAATATTTCATGTTGATATGATCTGTAGACAAATAATGTTTGCAGATATACTCATCAAAGCGGAAAGATTTCAAGAATGTTACCGCAATATTGATAATATCCCCTGCCAAGTGGCATGTTTCAAGCCGGCATGTAAAAAATTAAGATGCGGTGGTTAATTACTGAGGTTACTCACACTGATTGACTTATTCAAAACACATCGATGAGGTTAACATATGTCGAATAGAATTTTAACAAATGGGCCATTGCATTGGGGTACGGGTTTCTAATTTAGCTTATCTGGAGATTGAAAAGTGTTGCATCGATTATAAGCCGCTAACCAAACAGAATAGCTATTACCGGTTAGCAAATTCGAACAGCGGAAAAGCCCTGGATTTAACGACTTGGTCATTAAACAATGGAACTGCTGTTGTACAACGGTCGTACTCATGTGGAAGAAACCAACGGCAGGGGTTTGTAAAAATCTAAAGGAAAAAGGCTTCAGATAAATTTACTGACAGTACCATATACAACAAAGGCCTCATCGTAACTGATGAAACCTTTGTTATGATTAGAGTGTTACTCAACGCGAAAAAAGTTAAAGTTCCGAAGCCAAACTGATCGTAGCTGCCCCCGGTAGAACCGTAGTCGCCTCCTCCGCCCTCGAGAGATGTTTAAATTGTTAAGCCAATTTGGCAGCGGCAATATATTCCCTGGAAGATTAACTCCCGGTATTTCCAGGAACTCCAATAAAGTGTTTGTCCCACCTTATTTAAGACAAAAGGTTGCTTGAACAACCTTTTGTTCAGTGATATTCTTATTTATCTACAATCAGCCTGATCGGTTCCAGGTTATTCAGAAAGACGAAATAAACACCTAAGCGGTAATTTCCGGAGAGGCTTACCTGCAGATCGCGGTCTGCTGCACGATAGCTTCCGCTCTGCATTACCCTGCCCACAACATCCCTAACCGTTACCTTAATGTTCTTATCCTTAAGATCAGGCGTAAGCCTTACCTTGAAAGACTGCTCTTTTACCGGGTTCGGGTAGATGATATTGCTGGTTGAAGATTCTGGAGCAAGGGGTTGCGCCGGGATTACACCTGAACGTGACTGCGTACTGGAAAGGCTGCCTGGTTGGCTATAACCCGTTGCCGGTTCTGTTCCATATACGAGTTGCCCCTTGTAATACAAGGTAATATGTGCATTCGTGTCCATTGCGGCTTTAGGCAAATACGAATAATCGTTCGATTCGTTAAAGGCAGACCAGTTGGTTTTATTAATGCGAAACTGGATATTTCCGGTACTGCTTAAAGGATAAAGTTTTCCTGCTGACCCATCGATAGATAATTCCAGGTGGCTGTCGGCTCCGTTTAGCCAAGGACTAAGTTCTGTAAACTGCCCTTTGATCTTGTTATTCCCCAGTTTGGCATAATCAACTGTCATATATAATCCGGCCGTACCATCTTTGCTAAACCAATACCTGGCGGTCAGATCACTATAATCAATAATACTGTTGCCCGTGTTTTTAATAGCTACAAAAGCACTTATGGCATTGCTGTTTGTTGTGAGGTTTTGATTTTGATAAAATACATTCAGTTTCAGAGTAACAGGTACCAGGGCCGGTTCTTCTCCAAATATCAATTTACCGTTGCGGTATAAGGTTATGCGGTGATTTGTACCATAACTGCCGGTATTGGCCTGGTAAGAATAGTCATCAGCTTCTGAAAAATCCGACCAGTCCTGGTTGGCAATCCTGGTACGGATTACCCCACTGTTGCTGTTTGCGTTTAACTTTCCGCCAGGCAGAAAACTATATTCCATGTACCCTAAGGCGCCTGAAGCAGGATTTGGCATTTGCACATACTTCATTTTCACGTTGCTGTTTCCCATCTGGGCATAATCTATCCAGGTATTTATACCCGCATAATTTTCTGCTGTAAACCAGTAACGCATGGTGAGTTCATTGTAGTTTATCCCTACCGAATCCTGGTTAACCAGGCTGAAATTAGGCCTGATTACATTGTTGGTAAGCTGGCCACCGTCGCCATCCATTGATTGTACCTGGATATTGAAAGGGATTACATTAAACGACTGGTTCACACTGGTTGCAGCATAGGTGTTGTTTCCTTCCTGTTTTGCCGTAATAATGGCAGTTCCTTTACCTACCACCTGCAGTTTATCATTTAAGATCTTTGCAACCGTGGTATCTGAACTCGAATAGCTCACCGGTAAATTGGCATTTGTTGTAGCGCCTAGTGTTAAATCGGCATCTCCAATCCTTTTGAGAGGTAAGCTGGCGAAACTAATGGTTTGTGCAACCTGATGAACGGTTAATACCTGGCTTACAGGTGCGGCAGCTGCATATGTTGCATTGCCCGCCTGGGTAGCCGTAATGGTGGTAACACCTGCTCCTTTAATCTCGATTATATTATTGGCAACCCTTGCCACCGTGGTGTCCGAGCTGGCATAACTGACTGCAAAACCCGAACTGGAAACTGCACCGGCATTAAAACTTGTATCGGTAACCGTCTTTTCTGGCAAAGCATTAAAGGTAATGGTTTGTACAACTTTATTAACAGTTAATACCTGGCTTACAGGTGCTGCAGCCGCATATGTTACATTGCCGGCCTGGGTGGCTGTAAGAGTGGTAACACCTGCTCCTTTAACCTGGATCATATTATTAGCAACTCTTGCAACTGTGGTGTCTGAGCTGGCATAACTGACTGCCAACCCTGAACTGGAAACTGCACCCGCGTTAAAGCTTGTATCGGTAACCGTCTTTTCTGGTAAAGCACTAAAGGTAATGGTTTGCGCAGTTTTTAAACTTTCGGCGATCTCAGCATCACTTAATGCCCTGCTATAGATTCTAAACTCATCAATTGAACCTTTGAAAAGTGGATCATTAAACTGTGATTTACCCAGATAATTCAGCGTAGTGCCCGTAGTAGTTCCTGAAGCGGTGAGCTGCGAAGGTTTAATGTTCAGGTTGGTATTGGTTGATACCAAAGCACCATTAATATACAGCTTTGCCGTATTTCCTGACTGGGTTACTGCCAGATGTGTCCAGGTATCTAAAGGGAAGGCATAATTGAAACTTACGTTTAACTCTGTGCCCCCATTCTTAATGGCATAACGTATGGTTGATAGCTTTACACCGTTTACAGTAGGTGTTCCCTGCTGAACGGTAAGGAACATATATTGTGTGGAGCTTGAACCAAAATCGAACATACGCATCCAGGTAGAGAGTGCATCCATCCTTACCCAACCCGAAACGGTAAAATCGGTTAATGTTTTTACAACTCCTGCCGGCAAGGTAGCATAAGCAGTACTTGTTCCGTCTAATTTAAGCGAAGCTCCATCTTTTCCGGCTGCCCGGGTTGCGGTTACAGCCAATGTTCCGTGGGTAGCTCCCCAGCTGTCAATAGCACGGGTGCCGCTGGCTTCATTGAACTTCAGGTAAAGCAGCTGGCCGGCAGCAGGTTTTGCGGTTACCGCTGCGCTGGAAGAACCCTCACCCAGACTATCTACTGCCGCAACTACATAATAATATGTAGCCCCATTGCTCACACTGGCATCGGCAAACTTATTGATATTTACAGTTGATAACGTTATATAAGGACCACCCGGTGTAGTTGAGCGTTTCACATTAAAGTTAAAACCCTGAATAGCATCCCATTCCACCACATTTTTCGCATCCCCTGAAGCAACAATAACGTTGCTGACCATATTATTCTGTACCGTTAAGGTAATGTTCTGTGTTCCAGGGATACTGTCGTTAACAGCGCCGATAAATAACGGGAATGTACCGTATTCGGTTGGCGTACCGGAGATGACTCCGTTTGAGGCGTTCAGGCTTAAACCGGCAGGTAAGCCCGTTACTGTAAAATCGCTCAGTGCGTTGTTGGTAATGGTATAGGTAAACGGCCTGCCCTTAACAGCAATGGGCTGGGTATTATTGGTAATGGCAACCGACAATACTTTTGATTGCGGCATTGCAGGCCAGTAAACCGAATTCCCTGTCTGTAAAGCAGTAATGGCGGCTGTTCCGGTAGTCAGAACTCGGACTTTATTATTTACAATTTTTGCAACCGTGGTATCTGAACTAATATAAGTTACCGGAAGCCCGGATGTAGTAGTAGCCGCAGGATCAAAATCTGCATCGCCCATGAGTTTAGGGGCAATGGCATTCATCGTGATCGACTGGCTGGTGAATGCCGAGGCAATCTCCGCTGTACTTAAGGCCCTGCTGTAAATCTTAAACTCATCAATTGAGCCTTTGAACATAGGATCTGAAAACTGCGATTTACCCAGGTAATTCAGGGTGGTACCGGTAGTGGTGCCGGAAGCTGTCAGCTGCGAAGGCTTAATCGTGATCCCGGTATTGCTAGCTACCAAAGCCCCGTTGATATACAGGCTGGCCGTATTTCCGGATTGAGTAACGGCAAGATGTGTCCAGGTATTCAGCTGTAAAGGATAATTAAAACTGACGATCTGATCTGTTCCCCCATTTTTAATTCTATAGCTAATGGTCCGCGTAGTTACGCCATCTACTGTAGGCGTTCCTCCCTGAACAGTCAGGAACATATATTGTGTAACCGTTGTTGCACCAATGCCAAAATCAAATACCCGCATCCAGGTAGAAAGCGCATCCATCTTCACCCAGGTAGATACAGTGAAATCATTTAAAGTACTCACAATACCTGCCGGTAAGGTAGCATAGGCATTCCCTGAACCATCCAGTTTAAGGGCATTTCCGGATTTTCCGTTATCCCGGCTTGCCGAAGTTGCTAAAGTTGCATGTTTAGCTCCCCAACTATCAACGGCACGCCCGCTTGTCTCGTCGAATTTGAGGTAAATAAGCTGACCCACATTAGGTGAAGCCGCAACCACAGGGCTGTAAGCCGAACTATCTGGGGAAGTAACCTGATAATAGTAAGTTGTTCCATTACTCACTCCAACGCTATCGGTATATTTAGAGGTGCTGATCGTAGCCAGTGTATTATAAGGACCAGCTGATGCCGTTGCACGTTTTACCATATACGTTTTATTCGGGATAGGGTCCCAGTCCAGGATGTTTTTACCATCGCCCCCTGCCGCTTTGAGGTTTAACGGGATAGGTCCTACCGGCTCAAAACGGAAAGGGAAGCTATAAGGGACAGGATCATTATCGCTTCCCCCTACAGTAAGTATTTTATTGCCGCTTTGATACCAGTAACCGTTTCCACCATTTTGTGCCCGCTGAATGGCATATGAGGTTCCATCAAAGTAAAAATTCATTGAATTCCATACAAGTGAAAATGGCGTAACATTACGGCCGAATTGTGCACCCTCGCTCAGATAATTGCTAAAAGCTGCAGGGGGTGTACTCAGACAGGAAATTTTGTACCTGCCGTTGCTTTGCTTCCTGATATCCCAGATCTGAAGGTATGGATCAGTACTAGCCACTTCAAATAAAGGTGTATTGGTCTCGTTCCTGGTAAATAAGGAATCGCTTGTAGTGGGTTTAAGATAATAATAGCCATCGGCCAGCGTATTTAACTGGTAATACTTGGCGGCCAAATACCGTTTCATCGCATTGTCCAATACCGTAACATAGCTGCTTATCTGGATAGCTGTGGATTGTGCATTATATTGAGACTGGATATAGGTAATGCTGTCATTTAACTGCGCATTAGCCGTTACCGGAAATTTACCCGGTACATTGGTGGCACTCGTTGCTGTAGTATCGCGTAATTTGATGGCTTCTGCAAGTTTTTTCAGGTAAGCTGTTGACATTTCGGAAGCCGGAACCGGTTCTATTCTATAGATCTGGTTAGGGTTATCAAGCCAATTGTAGATGCTCATAGAAACACCGTCTGAAGTATTGGAACCAGGAACCTCCAGCGCTTTCCCACTCGGCTTTCCAATAATGTTGAACGTCGAGTTCAACCGGTCTTTGATTGTCCATACCTGCGCGGCATCACTTGCCGAATAGCTGCGCTGCTCTACAAGAGCGTTATTGGTTACGGCATTGGAAACGACATCCATAGCCTTTCCACTTAACAGGTTGATAATCTTATAATCGGTACCCGATACAGGTGTTATTTTCCAATGCTGGCTGCTTAAATTGGTATATGTTCTCTGTCCTATTAAGGCACCATCGGCTGTTGAACCGTTTTTAACCTCTACTACTTTATTACTATGGGTGGCTATGATGCGGTATATCCCATTGAAGCTATCTGAATTTAAGACCTGCGGAACCGGTGGGGCTTCAGGAATAGCTCCATCTCCCGGTGAATCAGAGCTGACGCCAGCAGCATTTACGGCACAAACCTTGTAATAATAGGTCTGGCCGTTCGATAAATTATTATCCAGAAACGTATTTCCTGAAAGGCCTGTGGAGATGGTGGAATAGGTCCCGTTAAGAGACGACGACCGTTTAAGGGTATAACTAACGGCACCATAGGAGGATAACCACCTTACCCGCATCTGCTGATCTCCGGGAGAGGCATATACAGAAAGCGGTGCTTCGGGTGCAGTAAGCGCTCCCCCCTGCCCGCCGGTAACACTCACATTGCTGAATGTAGCAATATTTAAGGCTCCATTGGTATTGGAACAAACCGCAAGGCCAATGTAGGCGGTGCCGGTAAAGCCTGTATACCTGCCCTCGTGTGCCGCCGCCCAGCTTACGCCATCGGGCGAATAATAGGTGGCAATCATCTCCCCTACACGTTCAATTTTCACCCAATACGGAATGCCGGTTACAGGTCTGGATGATTTCTCATAATAGGAACCACCCCTAAGTTCTGACCATCCATGCATAAACGACTCGGCTTTCACGCTGGGAGTTATCCCGATCCAAGCCCTTTGCGCTGCATTAGCGGTAAGATCGGAACGGAACATCAAACCTGCCCGCGCATTCATGGCACCGCCTCCGGTAGTTTCTACCTTCGCAATGATGGAACAGTTTCCGGTCACTTCTTTATAAACGAAGTGCAGGGCATCTGCCCCATGTGTCCACATATCCCCACTCCCTTTTACCGTCCAAACATTGTTGTTGTAAGAACTGCTCCCTGCAGGGGAGGTTGCCCCGATATCAAGGGAGGTTAAGCCACCGGTTCCCACTTTTGTTGGAACCGGAACAGTTTCGGTTTGCGGTGGTACAGTAGCCGTAGAATTGTCTGCCGACTTATAAAACCAGGTACTTACCGGGTCAAGACGCCTTGGCGTAGTATTTAGTAGCTTTGTCAGGTAAGCCGAGCTTTGGTTTTTACGGATTACATAGGCCCCGTGAGCCAACGTAGTACCGAACCTTCCCTGGTCCCAGGGAGTTGTCACGTCATTTAAATAATAGGCATCAATAGTACCATAAGGAACGTAAGGGATAGGTAAGCCTATATTTTTCCTGGCAAAATATTCGGCATTGGCCATAATTCGGTCTTCCAGGTCGGAATAAATATCGATACCTTGTTTATAAAGCACTTCTGCAGTGAAGGCCAGGTTATTAAATGTCCCGTGGGCATGTCCCTGGTCCCTTAAACTTTCCCCGTTCTGGCCACTGGGCAGGGTATTTTTAAGCCCGCAAGAGGCAATATATCTCGAAAGGTAAAGGATATGAGCCATTTTAGCAGGATCGTCGGAAAAAGCGGCGATTACCACACCTGCCGATAAGCTCAGGTTGCCTTTATTGGAAGGCCCTAAAGCATAACCACCACAGCCCGAAGGTGGCCAGTAAACATTATTAAACAGGTTTTTTACCGCGGCTGTGTTCGCCGCAGTCCAACCGCTCCAGGTTCCGCGAAGAATAGAGGCTGCGCCACCGTAAGCATAAGCATAGTCGCCTAAATCAAGGTTTCCCAACTGACCTCCAAACTCCGTTTGGGTGGTAGCCCAAGCTATTAAAATATCACGGGCTTTCGCAGCATAGGCCTCATTTTCCGTAAAATACCACATTAACGATAAATAAAAGGCAGCTGTCATATCGTTTCTCCAACGATAAAGGTTTAAGTCAGGACTACGGGTAACCGTGGCAAAAGCCTGATGAGTGTAGGTCAATTGAGCCTTGCCATCGGCAGCCATAACATCATAAGCCTGTTTCCAGGGATAATCTCCAGCCTGTATATGGGCTTTCAGCGTACTCAGATCGGAAGCCGATAGCGGAATACCAGGGTGCACGAAGGTCTGGGACCGTGCATCGAAGCAGACACTCAAAACGAATGAAAGCAACATGAAAAAGTACTTGTTCATCATATATAATGGTTTAGTTATTAATATTTAAGAGCTTGCAAAAAATGAAGTGCCACATAAAGCTTTTAACAGGTTTCTTCGTTAAAAAAGGGCATCTGATCGATTATATCTGCCGCAGGCGTCAAAGCAGCACGGGCATATTACCTTCGCGGGTGAATTTAGGGGGGATACTTACAGGCAATAGCCTGAGCATGATGTATTTTAAGTGAGACCATTTGTTAATTTATTCGGATAAAATTTTACCATTATGCATTGGGATTCCAACGCCCCAGGTTCATCTATTAATAGACAAATGAATAGATTAAACATACTCTATACTTAAAATATATTACACAAATAAAAATTTAGTAATACGCAATAATCAAATTTTATAAGACTACACAATTTTGACTATCTAAAAATACCCTGTAAAGTATACACGTATTATATAATTGTTTATCTATTGATTTAAACAAAGTCCGCCATCGGCTTCCCAGGCATTAGGCTTGGCAATGGAAAGCCAGCTTAAAATCTTAATCGGAGTGTCTATCACCACACGGCTCAATAAAGCTACAGCCAGATAAGATGAGTTCAAAACATCATTGATCAGGTATTCTATTGCAAAGTGGTTTAGCACGCTGTGATACCAAAAACATCTTAGGGACAAGCCTGTAGAACCATCATCGAAGCCAGTGAGGCGGTCTTATTTCGCTGTGGTAGCCATCAAACGTGTGTTATCAGTTTATTAACTTTAAACCAAATGGTTAAAAGCAGCAGTATTATTAAGCTTGTAGGGAGTAGGTAAACAACCTTTGCAAAAACATAGCAGCTATCATGAGACGATCACAAAAACTGATTAATAGCGTAAAATAGTTTCATAATGGTGAGTTGAGATTTGGTTAGTTTTGGTTCAAACAAGCGAAAAATTCCGCTTATTTAACATAAGACAATATCTATTCTTTTCTATACTCTGTCCACGAGATTTTTAAAAAAAAGCGAGGCCAGCTACGAAGAACTTTTAATTTCAGCAGAATCGGTTATTTAAGCTGAATGTCAGATTACTAAAAGATATTCCGTTATTGCGAATGAGGGAATATGTGAGAGCCGAAGCAATCTATTCTGTAATTTATGATCAAAAAATATTTTTCATTTGTTATTTATTGCTTTCATAGTATTCAAGCTCGCTTCGCGGGCACTGCACTCCTAGGCAAAGTCCTTTCTTCAGTTCGTATGAAATCAGGCCCCAAGCTCCTGTTAATCTGAGTAAATCAAGGGCGAGTGTCTTTCGGTTGCCGTGGCCCCTCTTTCCACTCCTATCCTTTTGTAACCGTAAGTGAACGATAATGGGTACTAAAAACAAAAAGGATTGCCGACCCATATGGTTTATTTAAATTTCAATAAGGCTTATTTTACATAGTCCTGTGGAACAAGACTGCTATGCATATTAGCGGATAAGGATAGTCGGCGTTGTACCGGCTTCCTTGCAGATAAAGGGATACCTAGCCCAGGGCGATGCGACATCCCCGGACGCAGCAAAGGGATATAGCCAAGAACGGGAACAAACATTGAGAATTATATAGGCTGTGCGGTCCAGAGAGTTAATGTTAATTACACAGTTTTATCCGAAGCCGGTGCAGTAACCAAAAAACCAAACAGAGGCATAACACTGCCCAAAGCTCTTTTAGAATGGTAAAAAATAAAGATTGGATCACCACAATACGGGTTGATCCAATCTAAAGCCCTTAAACAAGTATTGTTTTAAGCTTATGTAATTTTCAGGGCATTGGCATATGAAGCCTGTGGCTGATTTGCCGGAAAATACACTTTTAGTCCCTGCGAATTTCTTTCAAAACGCAGATTCTCTTTGGTGGCAAGCAGCTGCACATTATTTATTTTTCCGGGATAATTTGATGATCCTTCGGCCAGACTGGAAATCAAAGCTGAACCTTCTGCAGGCCAAGCCATAACCGTAGCGAACAATTCTTTTTCTTTAACGGCAAACCTGATATCTTTATCGCTAAAAGGAGCGCCTTTGCCTTCATTAAACCCTTGTGCGCTTAATGCAGCTGACTTTTGTTGAGCGGGTCCTTCTCCAAAAACTTTCCACGGCCGGGTACCATATATACTTTCTCCGTTCGCTTTCATCCATACCCCAATATCTTCAACTACTTTACGCTCCAGTTCATCTATTGTACCATCACCACGCACCGGGATATTGAGCATCAGGTTACCATTTTTGCTCACCACATCAATTAATGTATGAATGACCGTTTTTGCTGTTTTATAACCATTTCTATTGTAAATTCCTCTTTCGTAATGCCAGCTTCCAATACAGGTATCAGTTTGCCATGGCAGGGGTTCAATGTTGTTGCTCTGACCACGTTCTATATCCCATACCATGGCCTTACGCTGTGTTTCATTAAGTATTTTTCCGGTAACTACTGCGGTAAGTTTACCATTATCCTTAATACTTTTATTGTAAAGGTGTGCGGCGATTTTTAATCCCACATCACTGATTGGCCACATGGGCAATTGCGAATCATCAAAATATATCATATCCGGATGATATTTGTTAATAAGATCGATAGTGCGGTTATAAAACTTGTTGATGTACGCACTGGTAGGCGGTGTTACACCATTGCCCCAATCCCATTGCTTGTGTATTGTTCCGTTATTCAGGCTGTTTTGGCTCAGTTGATGGTTCTGGGCATAAAGTTCCTGTGGATCAAGACCATCCCACCATTTACCTTTCCCGTCAGCTCTGGTAAGTTTCCCATCATATGGAATGCCTGCCATAGGCCCGTTTTTATCTGCGCGCTGACTGGTCTCATACCAGCTCCAGGCATGTGCTGCGTGTACGCTAACGCCAAATGGCAGTTCATGTTTTTTAGCCGCAGCAGCCCAGCCGCCAATGATATCTTTTTTCGGGCCCACTTTGGTAGAATTCCAGTTCTTCTGGTATTTACTCTTGTAAAGATCGAGGTTATCATGATGATTGGCCAGCGCCATAAAATATTTGGCCCCAGCACTTTTATATAATGAAACAAGCGACTCGGGATCCCAGTTCTCTGCTTTCCAGACATTGATTACATCTTTAAAACCGAATTTAGAAGGATGTCCGTATTTTTCAAGATGATACTTGTACTTCCAGCTTCCCTCCATATACATTTCCCTGGCATACCAATCGCCGGCTTCTGGCTGGCACTGAGGTCCCCAGTGCGCCCACATACCAAATTTTGCATCCCTAAACCATTCAGGGGTTTTATAATTAGCGAGCGAGTCCCATGTTGGGGAGAATGGGCCTCCGAGAATCTTCTCGACAAACTCTTTTGCTTCATCATCATTTGATTGAAATGCGGAAAGTTTATTGGAAAGTAAAACTCCAGGAATACCAATAGCAAGGCTTTGGATTAGTTGTCTACGGTTCATAAAATTGGTTAGCTTTATTTATAGAAAACAAATTTAGAACAACAAGTCTAGGTAATTTTGTAATTATTGGACTATTTTTTGCACAAATCCGACATAAGAGGCGCTGTTTGGCGAAGATAGTAATAACCTATAATAGAGCAAAAAATTCCTGGCAAAACAAGAAATCTTTCAGAAAACAGCAAAAAAATTACCAATATTATACAAAACATAGGGCACGATCCCAACTTCCTTGAAATTAAATTAAATTTTGGCGTTTGCGTATACAATATAATTAACTCATCATATCCAATCTGTAATACAACAGTCTCCTCCAGTGCTTCTATGTTAAGTTCGGAAGGTTTACGGCTGTAAAAGCTTGCCAGATCGGTAATCCAAAAATTTTCTGCTGCAAACTGAATGGTATGGACGGTCCCCTTTTCATCTGTTTTATACATCCTCGCTAAGCCTTTTACCATAAAATGCAACTGCTTGCAGGGTTCTCCATCTTCTAAGATATATCGTCTGTTTCTGTATTTTTTTGTTTAAACAACCCAACAACTACTTTTTTTTCTTTGGTGGACAAGGAAATCATTTTATCGAAGTAATCGATAAGGGTTTGCATTTCCCGACTTAAATTATTGTTTTTACTCATTGGATCATAACAATACGTCTCTAATTTCTTTATTTTTTCGAAAAATAGCATTCGCAAAAGGACAAAGCAGTATAATTTTCAGGTTGTCTACTCTTGCGAATGCTACAGCTTTATGGGCCATTTCATTTTCCAATGCTTTTTCCGTTGTATCCAGGTTCAACTTCTGGAAGGTCGACAATGAATTTATCTGTTCCCGCCCGGGTATATGACATTAGTCCAGCTTTCTTTTTATCTAAAACTGCCTCGAATTCTCCATGTCTTTCTCCGCTATTTTGATTTACTTCTGTCATTTTATGGTATTTTGGTTAAAACTTCAATATTATTGGTCAGCATTTTGTGGACGGGGCAGGCCTCAGCAATCTTAAAAAGCCTGCCTTTAATCTCTTCATTTAGCTGATCTGTTCCAAAATCAATTGTTCTACTAAATTGAGTTTTTGGTATCTGCGGATAATTCTTAAGTTCTATCTCGACATTAATCAACGGTATATTCCAACCCTTTCTGTCGATATACATCCGTAATGTCGCTGCAGTACAGCTTGCCAGTGAGGTAGCCAAAATCTCAAAAGGGTTGAAACCTTTGTTTCCCCCACCTTGTTCAATGGGCTCATCGGTAATGATCTTGTTTTCTCCGGCTATAACTTCTGTATAGTATTTTTCGGTTCCAAGGCTTGCTTTTACTTTAACGCTCATTTGTCTTTGAAATTCAATTTATAACTCAAAGCACCTGATGGGCACTGTTCAATTTGATTTTTAAGCTCCTCAGCAGTTGCATTTTCTGGTTTAATCCATGGCCTTTCTTTAGGATTGTAAACTTTGGGCAGCATTTTTACACAAATAGCAGAGTGTATGCAAACCTCTGGCTTCCATATAATGGTTATTTCTCCGGTGTCGTACTCGTGGGTATCCGTTTAGATTTGATTTTTAAAGTTTTCAATTTTACCATTAAGGTCACTTAGGAGCTCTGGGTTGATAATGCCATTTTCAAGATCAAAATTTTCATAAAACTTTGGAAGAGAAAAAGTTTCTTTGATATCTGCCCCGAACTGCGGAAAGAACTTTGACGCCTCTGCCATTACGTTTCCACCACCAAAACCTCCGGGAGAAGTACTCATGAGCAACATTGGTTTATTTTGAAAAACTTTGACATTAATTCTGGAAGCCCAATCAAAAATATTTTTAAAAGCAGCGCTATAAGAGCGGTTGTTCTCTGCTAAAGAACAGATGATAATGTCAGCTTCTTCAATATTTGAAAGGAATTGATGCGCTTTCTCAGGAAATCCCTGTTTTTCAAGGTCAACAGAAAAAAGTGGCATTAGGTAAGCGTTGAGGTCAATCAGGTTTACTTCCTCATTTGGGAAGCTTTTCAAAACGAATCTCACCAATTGCCTATTGATCGATGTGGAGGAATTACTTCCCGCAAATGCAAATATTTTCATAACAGTTTTAAGTTCTTTGAGGTTTAAAGTTGGTTGTATCCTGAAAATTTTTCATCAACGATGGCTTTCCATTCCTGATGTTTTTTGATGAAAGCAAAAACATATGGACAAAATGGCAATAGCTTTTTTCCACTGTTTTTGATAAACTGAAGAGTTTTCTCTACCACAGCAGCTGCAGCTCCTGTTCCTGCAAGTTCTGGTTCAGTTTCTGTATGCACCAATGCTATCTGATTTTCTCTTTCACCATAATTGATAAAAGCGAAATGACCGTTTATTTCTATTTCGAAACGTTTTTTTGTTTCATTTTTCAAAAGCGGAATGGATTGAAATTCTGTTTTCATATCTTTTCTATTAATAGTTTATTCAAAACTACGTAGCCCAAAGGTGCTTTACATTGATGTATGATATTTTGTTAGAAAACCTACTATCAATCACCATTGAAAACTGGTGTTAACGAGCAATAAATTCCTGCATTAAAATCCTTGCCTGAAGGATTTTCACAGCTAATCGTTTACAGAAATAGCCCCCTCTATTGCAGGCTATTTCTGTGTTAACTGATACAGATCCAGCTTTTCCAAAGCTTGAGCGTAGGATTTTGCCCCATTACAGTTATTACCCAAACCACTCAGGTATTCACAGATGCTGCTTTGCAGACTTAGCTCATCCTCTACGATTAAAATCTTCATGAGTTCAAATATCCATTAAGATATTGAAGATATTTTGAAGTTTTATCAAATACTTTAAGCAATTATCTTCAAGGTTAAACGTTGAAAATTAGACTGGTTATCATTAACAGTAATCTTTCGCAAATACATTAACATTTGAGTAATTTGGATTTCGAAACTAATACGATAATGATTTACATATAGGATTGATGATCTGGAAGCAGATGAAGACCGAGGGAATTTCGCTTTCTTCGCTGGTTTTCAGCAACTGTAAACATTTTTCAGCATTGAACAAAAGACAAGTAAATCCAGTCATTGCTATTTTGGGCAAGACGACGGGCAACTAACATCTTTGGATAAAACAATTTTTATGAAACCATGTCCATCATCATTGTTGATAATGCTGTGGCAACAGCACTGATTAAGAATAAGAAACTCGATGGTTATAGGAGCACCATAATTATTACCTGTTTTGGTATAATAAGTTAATGCGCGGAGCGCGACCGGTAATAGTTAAAAGTTGGCCAATAATGGCCAGCTTTCAGGTTAATAATTGAATTTTGTTATTTGCAAAATCATTACACAGGTTGAATGTCGTCTGCGCTCTCAGTAGAGCTGTACCATACATGATGCTTTTCAACTTATGTTCTTCATCAGGAAATTTGCGCACATTCTGAAAGTAACCGGTTACGGCATTGTATGCGCCAAACAAGGTTCCCATCGTTGTTGGTTGCTGCTGAAAAGGTGCGGAAAGCGCGTACTCAAAAACATTTTCAACAATGTTCAGGTAATGGGTGGAAAGATAATGGAATTTTTCTTCCATGAGGCTATTTAAGACATCCTTACTGGGTGCCATTGCCATGGCGATCAGTTTTTTAACCTGCTGATCGTTAATGCGGATTTTAGCCCAATGATTGTAAAGCCCTTCCATTTCAGTTGCAAGTTGATTGGTGATTCCCATGAGGCGGTGCGCTTGTCTCAGGTTTTCCATGGCACTGGCAGTATGCCGAATTTTAATGCAGTTGCTATGATTTTTCATGGCTGCATTTAAAGTATTCTGACATACTACCCTAACTGGTGTAAATGCAGCCGTAATACTTCCGTAACCATCATGGGAAGTGGTCAAAAAAACATACTGTTCAATTAAGTCATCTTTTCCTACCCGGATATAATCGGGCAATTTTGCGGTTATAAAAATGCGTTCTCCTTTACCCAATGCTCCCGCGGTTTCATACCTGATATCCTGATTATTTCCTACTATGCTATCGAAAAAGGAAAAGGCATCAATATTTTGTACAATTTGGTAATCCTTGCCAAGTTTATCCCCCAAAATGGCCTCATTATCGGTGCGATAAGTAAAAAATGATTGCTCAGAGGTTATGGATAATCCACTGGGCAGGGTGTGGAGGTTTGGAGCTTTAGCCACCTGAAAATCGAGGTCAGCAAATTTTAGCGCTTCGGCGCTTGTAGGGTATTCTTCAATCAGGGTTCCAAGACTGTGCCAGGGTTTTTGCTGTACCGAGAAAAAACTATGCTTTTTGGTGTCCGGGTTATAATTCAGGTTATGCGCCATGGTTTCTATTTTTTAGGTTTCTAACTTTTGTGCTCAATATTTCGGAATGGATAACCTTAACCTTTGGGGTATTGGTAACGAAAAATCTCGATGTCTTTTCCATTTCCTGCAGGGTTTCATTAATGTGTCCGTGTTCGGTTTTTACCTCAATTCGGACCAATAGAAATATTTCTTCTGTTTTCATGGGATTATGATTGTGATAGGGGTTTAAAAACTGGTTGCCGGCAGATCAAAAGTCCGGGGATTTTCGGCCAGCCTGATGCTTTGGATTTGGTTAAACCCTGCCCTAAATCGGGCAGGGTAAAAACTTAGGCTGGGATTGTTATTTCCGCCTCTATTTCAGCCAACCGGTCAGTACAGAGGTTACGCACGAAAAGGGCAACTGCTTTAATGATAACCGGGTTTTTAGTGGAGAACTTGTTTCGCTTATCATCTGTTATTTCCAGTTCGCAGCCTTGATAATAATTGGATGTGGTATCCTCAGCTTCCTGCTTTTGCTCAACCTCGAACCTGTCAAGATTATCAATTGTATATACCAATCTTCCCCTTTGAACCATTCGGCGGTGCAATTCCTCTACCAGTTTTAATGTACCTTCCAGATTAAGAGTAGGTTTTGCGGTACTGCTTTCTTTACTTAATGGCTCGGTTTTTGGCGATTCTAGTAACACAACTGCCCCAAGCGATTTTGGGCTTTCAGTATTTCCCTTCAAATTTTCAGATTTCGCGACTACTGCGCTTTCCTCCATTTTAGCGTCATTCGTTACAGTTGTTTTATTTTCCATGTTGACTACCTTTCCCGCCATTGGTTGATAGAATGGATTTTTTGCGGACTTAATATCCAAAAAATCTGCTTTTCCGTTTGCTGTATTGATACTTTGATTTTTCATGGTTTTTAATTTTAACTGTTTGATAAAAAATTAATTGATCATCTCCCCTGTTGGGGTAATGTTTCCGGTACGCTCCGCCTTGCGGAGAGTTCAGATTGGTGGGCTTCTTTCTTTTAATGGGTACATGGCTTAATTCTATAAGTGTTCAAAGTCAGTCGGCCGGAGCCTCCCGGCTTTTTGTTAAGCCACCTCACCTTGATACAATCGGATTGCTAAGGCAAGACTTTGCGAACAAAAAATACGCTCCCGCAGGGAGGAAGATTTTATTTCAGCAAACCCGTCAGGGTATGGTCTTTCCGGCAATTCGATTGTTCAGAAATTTGCTACTCAAAATGCCTACAGGTACTTTTTTTTTTTGGGGGGGGATTGGAGAGGAAACAATAAAATGGAAAATCCGGAAGATTACTCCATTGTTCGGGCAAACGGTGTTGAATGTGTTTAGGAAGCTGGGGGGGGTAAAAATAATTTGCGAGGAAGTGCCAGATTGGCTACCTTAGATTCCAGAGAGCGTTAATTAAACGGATTTATGGCTATGGCTATATTTCCGTTTTTTGTTTAATACGTTTCAGAAGACCAGCACTGAAATGAACAAACAAAAGAAATGAATAAAAAATAAGCTTCTGCAGAATTCTACAGAAGCTTGGCAAATTATATCAATCCCTCATTCAGAAAACTGTAGAAACCATCAGCACAAACGATGATATGATCGAATACATTTATATCAAGTAACCGGCCTACTGTGACGAGTTGTTTTATAAGGCGAATATCGGCATCACTTGGACCCAGTTCTCCGGATGGGTGGCTATGCGAAAGGATGATGCCGCTTGCGCATGCCTTAAGTGCTACTGCAAAAATGATTTTTGGATCCGCGATTGTTCCGGCTATTCCACCCTGCGAGATATTCACAACACCCAACACTCTATTCCTACGGTTAAGCAATAGAATTTTGAATTCCTCGATAAGTTCAATTTTGTTTAAATCCCAGCTAATTACCAGTATTTGATAAGCCTTTTGGGAGCTATCAATCTGCGGCCTTTCTGCGGCTTTGCATTTTGGTTTGTAGCTGATTTCGATTTCGGCGAGCTGATAAGGTAAGTTTTCCATAAGAATGTGATTTAATTATGGTGCCGCTTCGGTCTGTTTTCCGCCAAAGCAGACGAAGCAACGGAATAAATGGAGAAGCGCGAAAAAGCCACAGGAGGGTTTATGCCGGAATTTCATGTGTGTGCCGGAGAGCAGGTCTAAATTTGTACCGGATTAAATGTTACCCTTCTGATTTTTTAAAACTTATTCAATAGTTAAATACTTAAGCTACTTACAAAGAGAACGTATATTTCGATTGTTCTATATCAAAATTTACGCACAACAAACCCATAAATCAACGTGATCAAGTGATTGAAACCTAACCATAAGGGTTTCTAAGAATAGAAGCAGTGGGCGAGGGTGATAAGCAGCCTCCCAATTTACATCAGGCTCAGGATCCGATTTCATTTGTCACCCCTATTGCATTTGCCTTCCAGAGGATGAATCCCAGCCTGCCGCAGCATTCAGCAACAAAATATTCAATATCGGCTGGTACGTCGTTAACGATACGGAAACGAATCTTGTACTTGGGGTTATAGCTAATATATACAACCAGGTCATCACCCGGGACCCCCCTGCCAGTCAAAGGCTTGAAATGGACATCTTGCAAATCCTTTGCTGCGCGGATCAATCTATCGTTCATTACCTTGGCAAGTGCTTTTTCGGGCTTAAAATCTGTCTCTAAAATAGGCAGTACGGTCACGGTCATGTGGCAAATTTAATCGCATAACTGAGAACTCCAAATATAAAAACATAAGCAATTGATCATCAGCGATAAGAATTTCTATATATCAAAAATACACTGTTGATAACTTGATAACCACGTTTTATTAGGCTAGTATTACCTTTGCTGTTATGTCCACCCTTTACCAAGTTGTCTACCTATTTGAAAACCCTGATCTGATCATCCTGAAAATAAAATTGCCGGAGACCGTGCCGCAATTAAATAGCTGGGATGCTTTTCACTGGCTCTATTTCGATAAGGCAACCAAGTCTTTGGTGAAGCTATGGTTCCATAGTTCGGATGCATCGGCCGCAATTGAAGAACGTTATTTTGAGCAGGGCTATCTCAAATTCAGCATAACCGAGGCAACATTTATTGAAAAGTTCAATTCTTTTCAGCATAAACTCATCAATTACAGCGCACGGCCAATAAATGCAGCTGTAGATCAGCTGATTGTGAGTTACCTCAAACATCCTTAATTTTCCCGGTTAGCCGGTTTTAGCTTATCTGCCTATTAATCTTTCAAAGTTCTCCACCGTCAGCTATCGCAACGCTTCAAAAAATGAATGCCTAAAGAGCAAAAAAAATCCCGACCAATGGCCGGGACTTTCGTAATTTCCCAAAACAGCTAAAAATTATTTTGCGCTATTTTTCTTTTCCGTAACCTCAGCTCTGATTTCCTGAGCTAAAACTTTAAGGTCCTGCATGGCCTTACGTACGCGGGTACCGGCAGCTGCATTTCCACCATCATAAAACTTTGCCGCATCTGCTTCGATTGCAGAAACCAATTCTTTTACTTTTTCGAACTTTTCCATAATTGTCTTTTTTGCCTGGCAATAAATACCGGCGATTTATAAATTTAAAATTTGTTTACAAAAAACGAGCCGCGAAAATACGAAAACCACTTAAATGCCCAAACCCTGGCCAGCAGAAAGGGCTTTATCCCTTGATTTTGTTACCGACTTGTTTAAAGCAGGTGTTTTCAAAAACTGCTCTCTTTTTTCCGGTTTACCGTTTGTGGCAAACATGTTCAACTGGGAATAACGTGGCACTGCCTCGACATGCAGCTTCACCTGCTCACCGTTTTTCTCTACGGTAATAAACGGACGGTCGCCGTTCTTCAACTGGGCTTCCAGCTTCTCTCTTTCTTTAGGGTTTTCCAATTCCTTGATGTTGTATTTATCTAAAACGTCCTTAAGGTTGAAGCCATAAGAAGGGTCATGGTATTGGTTCATATTGAAGTTCATATGCCTGTCTCGTGGCCCGTCGAGGTCAAGCTTCATCCAGGCCTTGTAGGGCAAACCTCCCTGGGTAAGCATATCCTCGCGGTAAACCGCACGCCCTTCAATTAGATTCACTGACTGGGAAGCGGTAAACCCCTTACCCCTTTCCACCCAAATGGTTTGGGGCAAAGGAGGGTTACGGAAAGTCCTGCCAAAATCCTTATCCACATAATTGATTTTACCTTCCTCCATGGAGGCGAGCAGGGTTTTATGGGCAGCATCTTTCCCTACCGCCAGCTCTGCGTTCCCGGGCTGTTTCTTAAAGATCTCAATAGCCTCTGCAACACTTTCCCTTTTCCAGACATTGTTCTTTCCGGCGGTTTCACTGGGAGAAATCACCAGGTATTTTTGACCGGGCTCTAAAGGTTTACCATCATTGAGCGCAACATCATATTTATTAAGGTAATAATTTTCAGACTGTCCGGACTGCTTGAAGTACAGGTTTATATCTACCTGTCCCTTATGTCCGGAGACCTGTTCCTTTAAAATAAATTCTGAAAGTCCATTTTTCATGTTCTCTTCCATTTTTTCCTGTAGCTCTTTGCTAAAGCCCAGTTTTTTCATCTCAGACTTGAGATTTTCTAAATTGTTTAAATTCATCGTACTGTGTTTATGGTTAATAGATCGCTTATTTTAATGCTTTCAAAAACTCATCTGCTTACTGCCTCTGTAACATCATTATTATCTTAAAAGTCTAAAAGAATGCCCCTGAACCAGTGATCTTTTTGTCTTCACACCCCGGTTCACTTGCTGTAACATATTATTTCCTGATCTGGTTATTTCGGAGCAAGACCGCTGTCCCCGCTTTAACCTTCATCTTTACGCATCTCACCTTTTTGGAAAAAAGTCCTTTTGCCGCATCAATTCCAGCTCCTGCTACCTGGACACCAACCGACTGATCCATAGAAAGCAGTTGTAAGCTTCTTATGGCGTCGTCGGCACCTCCAGAAATCGCGCTATTGACAATTGCATCAGGAGCTTCCATACCTCTGATCCCATCCAGACTGTATAGCGATAGGTCTACCGGAATAATGTTATTGTCCATACGGATGGTCTTGATATCGACCAGTAGCCTTTGATTGGTGAGGTTGCAAAGTCCAAAAACTTCCTGGCCTTTTGGAAACCGGATCCCCCCGAGCGAAATGGTATCAGTCAGAACGAGTTTTAGTACTCCCCCCTGTACCAAGGTCTGCTTCAGCGCAATCACAGCTGGTATGGCGGCGAACAGTTCTTCCGGGGCTTTGTTCACCTGATCCAGATACGCATCCCTTACGCGCTGGGGATGTTGGATATCAAGTACTTTTTCCAGCATAGCGCTGAGTTGTTTCATTTCAGGATCCTCCCCTGATTTACCTTGCATACCTGCCATCAGTTGCTCCAGCCGGTCTACATCAGAGCCCATCCCGGGAACAATAACAGGCCTGTTTTTTAGATTCCCAGCGGGCTGCTCTGCTATAGGGGGATTAATCTGCTCATTCAACTGTTTCAGCTTCAGATCAATTTCTGCGGCCGGGTCGTTTTTCATTGGTGACTGAAATCCCAGGCGGCTGGCAATCTGATCCAGTCCAGAACTTCGCGTGCCGGCAGTATCCTTTTCACTAAGATTGTAGATACCCATTTTATCGGCAGGCTTTTCCTTTGAAAAAGTAGCATCCGGAAGAGCCAGGTTGATTCCTACATGTTTATTAGCAATTGAATTTTCACCCTTTCCTCCGCCCAGTGCGTAGAATGCAAGTGCTGCGAAGGGCAATATGAGCAGCGGCAGGACTAAAAGAACTTTTCTTTTGTTCCTGATTTTTGGTTTTTCCATGTTGTCTTATTAAAAAATTATTTAAAGTTTACCCATGATGAGCATGATCAAAATACCCGAACAGAGCGAACAGAAAGCAATTAATATGGCCATCAATGCTTTGGGTGAGAGATCGCTACACCTGGCATTTAACCAGTCGGATATCTTTCTTTGCATTTTAATCAGCTTCAGGTTCAAAGCGGCCTGTGCTTTTATTCCCTCATGTTTTCTCTTATTTCCCATTTTTTATGGCTTTAGGGGTTCATCGTAATTATCCAGGGTTTCCCAGCGTTGTATCAAAAACCCGTGCGGGTTATTATCAGACCGGGAGACATTGCGAAGGTTTCCTGTGGTGATTAGTTTGCGTGTTATTGCAGAGGTGGCCCTGATAAGCCGCTGGGTGGCATAACATTTAAACGCGTAAGGATATTGGTTAAGATCCAACTGGATGCTATCAACAGCAATTTCCATAGAGATATTAGCTGATATCAGGTTATTGAAATACCCTTTTTCCTTAAGGTTATCATAAGCTTTTTTAGCGCTTTGATCGGCAAGGTTAAGCGCTGAAGATATATTGGTCTGGATCACCTTTTCATCGGGATCGAGGGTAAAAAAGTAGTGATGGAACATTTTGATATGGTCCCTGATTTCAACACCAATATTATCCTTACGCTGCGCCGAAATAGCTTCCAGTACCTTTCCGTTGGCGAGTATGTAAACCTGCTTTTGTGCTTTTGTGGCCAGATCAAAACCTTTATAGATGGCAAATGATGACAGAAGCACACAGGCTGAGATCAGAAAGAGGCTGAAACGCTTAATGTGGCTAAAAGCAGTATCGATATTTTTGAACTGTGTAAACATTAGATTAAAAATTTAAGTTGATTTTCCTGTTATCTTGTCCTTTTGGTGGCTGTTCTGGTCTGGAAAATAATCCCCTTGCGATTCCTTAGCATAGCTCTGGCCTTGCATCCTTGCACCATCCCCTAGAGCATCAGCCACCATGCCCCCAGTTCCCATCGCAGCGCTCATGCCTGATCTCGGGGCAGCAACCACCAGGGAGTTCACCTTGCTCAATATCGCATTTCCACCTCCTGCATGCACGACGAAGCTGGCCACATTGGGCACAGAAAAATAACCCACAATGCCGATAATGAGGAAGACCAGGTAAGCGATATCCGTAGCAGAAAAAAAAGTATCCCCCTGAGCCTCGATCTGGGAAAGATCGACTTTGATCATATTCTCCTGTATCTTACCCAGAATACTTCCAAAAATATTGGCGATGGGCAGCCAGAGAAAAATGTTTACATAACGGGCAAGCCAGACAGTGAGCGTTTGTTGAAAGCCATCAAAAACTGCAAAGCCAAACACCAGTGGGCCGAGTATTGCCAAAACGATCAGGAAAAAAGTCCGGATGGTATTGATACATAGCGATGCAGCGGCATAAAGCACTTCCAGCACTTCTTTAAGCCAGCTCTTGATGGAATTGCGCAGGTTATAGCTCTGTTTTTCCATCCAGAATTGCATACTGTTTCCCAGGCCATCAAGAAAAGAATCATTTTCCTGATCAGGATCCTTAGGATGGGCATATTTGTACCATTTATCACGATCTCCCTGGCCGGATTCTCCAACATAGATTTGCCAGTTTTTAGAACGTTTTATGGCTTCTTCCTTAATTTTAAGCAGTCTTTCAATAGCCCGGTTGCTGTCCGCAACCATTGCACCGGTAGCAGATACAGTAGGTTTCAAAATCCCATTCATGATTCCAAGTACAGCAGGAAACATCATGATGCACAGACCAAGCGCAAAAGGGCGCAGCAAGGGATAAAAATCGATGGGTTCCGCAGCGGCAATCTGCCGCCATACCCTACTGGCGATATACCAAAGTGCTCCAAATCCAGCGATTCCCCTGGCAACACCAATAAGCCTGGAACAAAGGGGTAGCATATCTTCATAAACTTTGTCCAGCACGGGCTGCATACCGGTACGCGTTCCAGCTACCCCTTGCGCACATACCAGACCGGGAAGCAGAAAAAAAGCAAGGGCAAGCCCTGATCCCACCAAATGGGACCGTTTAAATTTTCTCATCATGTTCCTAATTAATTAATTGTTAATAGACCTTTCATGCCCTTTAGATCCACCTTTGCAGCCTTTCGTTGCTGCACGAGCACTCCGGCTTCCCTATTGAAACTTCTCAAAAAAGTGAGCTTTTCTGAAGTATCATCGAAAATTCGGTCGATTGCTTTTAACCTTTCCTCATCACTCATGCGCAAAGTGTTTGCAGTGATGACCATGGTCAATTCGTCCAGGTTATTCAGGCTCTGGGAAAAGAGTGATGCATAGACACCAGAGAGATAATCCAGTTCATTGGCATTGAAGACATCTTCTGACTGAAAACGCTTCAAAGCACGTTTATATTCAGACAGAATATCCCTTTGATAGGTAATGATATCCACAACCCGCCGGTATTTGCGCACTTCGGGACTCACGAGCATCAGGCCATCAATGAATACCTCATGAATCGAAAAATTCCCCTGGGAAATATTTTTCACCGCATTATAGCCACCAGAAACCACGGTGTATCCCTTTTTCATATCTTTAAGGATATTCTTCAGCTGGCTCAGCTTTTCCACGTTTAGCAAAAGTTGCTGCGCTTCGGTAGATTGGGCATAGCCATCCATCTTCACTATAAAGATCAATAACAGGGCCGCAGCAAAAAATCTGATATTTCTAGTAATCATACCTTACCTCCATTCCATGGATACTTTTAATTTCCAAAGCTCTGTCCCGATCCAGTGACCGGACAGCCCCGGAAAATCCCGCTACAAAAACTTTCTTTTGCTGCATCCGGAGGTATAACCCGTCGATTCGCCCTATTCGCTCATCGTCAGAGAGCTCCAACCGACCCGAGGTAACCACCTGCAAAAGTTCCTCCAGATCTTTTAGGCATTCATCCAGCAGGTTTGAGCAAACCAGGTCAATGTACAAGTGGTTAGCGCTGCTCAAATTTTGAACCTTGCGAAATCCAGCACAAGCTTTGCTTATCTCCAGCTGCATTTCCAGTATTTCAGCTATTCTTACATTCTTCCTGATCACGGGACTTACCCGTTTAAGGGAAGAAAAAAAAGCATCATGCAGATCAAATTCACCTTTACTGGCATCTTTGATAAAATTCAGGCCGGAGCTCCCGATTTCATAGCCTTTTTTAAGATAGCCTGCATAGATTTTTAGCGCGGCTAACTGTTCAATAAGGTATTTTTTCTGGGTCTTTTTTTGAGAAAACCATTCAGACCAGGTTTGGGCATGAAGCTGATTTGCAGAAAAAGCAATCATTAAAAAAATACCAAAAAATATTTTCCTTTTAACGTACATCATAAAGCTCCTTTAATTTAGCTACCTCATCGACTGAAGCAGCGCGCTCGATGCTGAGCGAGATGTTACCCGCATTGAACTGTTTGAGGTCTGTATAATTTTCTTCCATTTTTTGCGCCGCAGCATTGATAATTTCCAGCCGTTTTCCATCGCTCATCTGGGTCTTGAAGGAATTAACAACCAATAATACCTGATCGAGGTTTTTCACACTTTCTTCCAGAATCCCCAGGTAAACTTTTTGCATTTCATCGAGTTCTGAGGCCGAAAAATGTTTGTCCTTTTGAAAAAGACCATAGGTCCATTTGTACTCATCAACTATGGCAATCTGTTTGACGGTGAGCTCCTTGATTCGTTTATAGTAGGTGATGGCGGATTTAACCTTCCAAAGGGAGGTATAATATTCAGCGTAAAGCTCCTTCTGCCTCTCCGTCCAGTCAGCGATTTCGGTGAGTTTCAATTTGGACAGTTGGTTTTCAAGTACCTTTTGGGCATTCTGTAACCAGATGGTTTCGTTCTGAAGGCGCTGTACCTTGAGATCGACCGCGCGGATGACTTTTTTCACCCCGGCCTTGATGACTTCCAGTACCGCTATCTGGGCATTTGCCCCTTTAGGCAGGCTAACGCAGATGGTCATGGCACTAACGGGAAGGATTACCATATAACTTTTCATGACATTTTTAATTTTAGTGATCAGCAAGGCCGCCTTGCGGCAGCCGTTAGCTAAACTGTTTCTAATGGTGACGGTACCTGGCCTGATACCTTTGCTAAGAGATCTCATATCGTTAATGCTTAATTTTTAATGTATTTCCTTTTTCCAACCTTCAGGTAACCAGAATCCGGATAGAGGGTAATGAGCCTTCCTTTTCTGGTTTCCATCAGGGTTTTGGTACCTTCATCATAAATGGTATTCCATTCTTCTTTTTCATACTCCCTTTTCCCAAGCTTGCCATTATCAATCCGGTTAAAGCCGGTATGACGGTGGATCAGGAAATTGTTATTTTCCGCATGTTCTACCACAAGCGTATCATCAGCAGTACTATATTCCCCGGTCGCGGAATTGGTGTAGGTACCGGGCAAAAAGGCTCTGTTTTTGTCCCGCTGGCAGGCGCAGACCTGCAAGAGTAAGGCAAGGGCGAAAAGATTTCGATAAATTTTCATGTTTATAGATTTTAGTTAACAATTGATTGATTTCTGATCTCAGCGGCAAGCGCAGCAATTCCTTTTTGAATGCTGCCATACCGGTGGGCATATTCACTTACCTCGAGCTTCTCCTTTTCTTCAGTCGTATAAGCGAGATATTCCTCCAGGGAGACTTCGGTGCGGTAAACCTGGCTGTGCTGGCCACCGAGAGAAATAAAAACCTCCTTGTATTTTTTTGTGGGGTCATTGGCGCGGTTCATCGAGAGTATCTGGGAGCGCTCTTTCTCGGTCAGCCCAAGCAGCTCCTGGATCGCATCAAACTTATTCTGGTATTTGCTCTGATCGAGCAGGATCTTGCAATCAGCGTTATTGATAATTGCCTGTTTGACTACAGGCGAAGAAATAATATCTTCCACCTCCTGGGTGACCACCACCGCCTCTCCAAAGAATTTGCGGACGGTTTTAAAAAGATATTTAATATACTCCGCCATCCCTTCTTTGGCTATGGCTTTCCAGCATTCTTCAATCAGGATCATCTTGCGGATTCCTTTAAGCTTTCTCATTTTGGAGATAAATACCTCCATGATAATCAAAGTCACTGCCGGGAAAAGAATGGGATGGTCTTTTATCGCGTCGAGTTCAAAAACAATAAACCTTTCTGAGAGCAGGTCAAGCTGCGCGGTTGCATTTAGCAGGTAGTCAAATTCCCCGCCCCGGTAATAAGGCTTCAGCACATACAGAAAGCTATTGATGTCGAAATATTTATCCCGCACCTTATTCTCTTCCAGAACGGAAATGTATTCCCCCGACAAGTATTCGTAAAAGGAATTGAAACAGGGGAAAATTTCGGGATGTTTTTCCAGGTGCTGAAAATACAGGGTCAGTCCATTGGAAAAACCCACGTACTCAGAGCGGCTAAAGGATTCACCTTCTTTTTTGGAGAGCGCGAGCAAAAGCGTTTTAATAGACTCCTTCTTTTCAGTATCCAGTACATCGCCGTCTGCCAGATAAAAGGGATTAAATGCAATCGGATTGGTTTCGCTATAGGTAAAATAATATCCCCCTACCAAATCACACAGACCTTTATAGCTGTGCCCAACATCTACCAGAAGAACATGTGTTCCCTGTTCATAGTAACTGCGAACCATGTGATTGGTAAAGAAAGATTTTCCGGAACCCGATGGGCCAAGAATAAACTTATTCCTATTGGTAATATATCCCTGGGACATGGGCTCATCAGAGATATCCACGTGTATTGGTTTTCCCGACAGACGGTCCCCAAGGCGTATTCCGAACCCGGAACGCGAATCCCGGTAATGGCTTTCCATGTTAAACAGGCAGGTGGCCTGCTCTAAAAAGGTATCAAAAGTATCGTTTATGGGAAAGTCCGCTTCGTTTCCCGGCAGTCCTGCAAACCAGATCTGCGCCTGACCGTCTGTTTCCCGTTTGGCCACGGCATCAATGGCAGCCATGGCAGATCCCACTTTGTTTTTGATGTCCGCTTGACCTATAGCATCTTCTGACCAGGCCATCACATTGATATGCGATTTTACCGGCATTCTCCCCAGCGCCACCGCTTCATTGAGAAAATTATTTACCGCATCACGGGAAATGGCATTTTCACGCGAATAGGTAGAAAGGGATTGCAACCGCAGTTTTTTGGCTTCCAGTCTTTTAATGGTTTTCTGACTATCACCTAAAAAAACATACTGATTTAAAATGTGGTTGCAATTCAGCAACTGACCGAGTGGGCTGGCAAAGCCTACGCTAAACTTGGAACGGTCTGTAGAATAAGGTTCATAATTGATACGGCTTCCGCAAAAGGCAGGCAGATCGGAGGCGTCAGATAAAGTGTAAATTTCCAAATGCTTTTCTCCGATACGTATTCCATCTTTCAAATGAATATCCCTGATGATGGGCATTTGACCATCTCCCAGCAAAAAGCAATAGCGTTCTAAAACCCCCGCTTTATTGGCATTTCCACAAAGCGCATCATCATCCAATCTTTCCAGCGTAACAAACCTGGAATCTTCAAGTATCCGCTGAAATTGCCCAACCTTATCTAAAAAGTCGGACAAGAGTGCACCATTGATGGTTTGTGCTGGGACAAGACCTTTACGGAGAATTCCTGAGGTAGCTGAAGTAGAAACCTTTCTCCCCTGCGCTGTACAGGTCAAAAAGATATAACAGCTATGGGAAGTGCAGGGCCTTTCATTAAAAAAGCGCTCGCTGGCTCGCGACAGGAAATCATCTCCTGCCCTATCAAAATCGGCGCAGAAAGTTTCCGAGAGAAACCAGTCCTGTTTATGGAAAATACTTCCCTGGGGCAATACCTTAATCGCTTTTACCCAGGCCTGGTGATAAGCCTGGTAATCACGGTCAGCCAGGGAAAATATTTCCGGCAGGCTTGCCCTGAAAGCGATGGTGATATCGCCCTGAAAGGACAATATACATCCATGTTCAATCTTGTAAACGGGAAGAATATTAATGGCCTCTGTCATGATAGCTGATTGATTAGGTATTGAATTTCGGATATTTTAACGCGGTAAAAATTCGTCTGGAAGAGAATCTCAGGTATTTGGGCAAGCTCTTTTTAGCGATAAATTTCATCAGGCCATGCTCGCCAAAACGGTGGCTCAATCTGAAAGTCACCATAAATAGCGCACTTCCAGTCAAGAGGATCAATGGCAAGATTACTAGTAAACTTACTCCCAGAATATAAAGTATAGCGAACGAAAGCAGCAGCAATACCAGCCCTGCGGCGAGATAGGCAATGTACTGGGCCTTAAGCCCTTTGAAAACAATCGGCTTTGAAACCCCTTTATTGATCTGATAAATGACTGCCATGGCTATATTCCGAAAAAAGATTTGAGTACAGTGGCCACGACCACTAAAAAAATACAGCTTCCAAACCAGGCCGCCGCGACCTTATTGGTATCGGATTCGCCAGCATTCCACTTGTTGAATACCTTGATGGCACCGATGATGCCCACTACTGCACCGATGGCATACATCAGGTCACAGCCGGTATCAAAATATCCTTTTACTTTATTGGTTGCCTCCTGAATTCCGGCGTTACCATCCTGCGCAAAGCAAGGGGCAATCAAAAGATAATTGAGCGTCAGCCATGCGCAGCCGAACATTAAAGTTTTCAATAAGGCCCTTCGTTTTGCTGCTTTTAAAGAATTATTTTCCATGATAAAATTTGCTTGAGTAAAAAATCTTTGCCTAGTCCCACAGGTTTTCCAGCTCCTGCATCGTCACTGCAAAAGGTGCCTGCTCGCGAATAAATTCATTGATCCTGCCAATATTGGGGCTGGAACCAATGCGACCATACTTTTCGCTGATCATTGCCGCAAGGGAAAAGAAATCCTGCTTGGTTCCGTCTTCTTTGGCCAGGACAGCAAATATTTCCTTAAGTTCCTGAAGGACATCCGGGACAAGTCCAAGCTGATCTGATTTTGCATCACCGGAACTGTTAGTCCCATCTTCAGCTACAGAAAAATTTAAGGCACCCATGCTGACAATCTCGAGCCCTTCGGGCATTATTGCTTTTCCCATAATCTGGTTTTCTATATTCCTGCTCTCCTGCGGCACCTGATCCGGCAAGTCCTGAGCAATAGGCCGTGCACCCGCACCAGAGCTAAAAATGAAGCTTAGCACTTCTTTGCGGTAAATGGTGAGCGCCAGCATCAGGTACCAGAGCGCACTGAGAAGGGCAAAAGCAATAAGGAAAGTTGTCCATGAAAATTGTTGTAACATATGTAGTAGTTTTTCCAGCCTGCAACATTACTGGCCGTTGTCAGGACAAAGTTTGAAAAGCGGGCATTTTTTATCTCAGTATTACGTGCGTACTACCTAATGATTTATTTAAAACCATGATTTAATAGCCGTAGCGGCTCTTTTGATCTTCAGGTATCCAGGCATCACTTTCCTCGATGCGCTTGGCTACCTGCTTCTGCATTTCATCCAGGAAGCGGGTTTTACTCATGGATTTGCGCCGTTTGATATCCGCAAAACGCTTGAAGTAACCGGAAATATTCACGTGGAAAACCTGTCCAAAGAAATCCATCAGCTCAGTGAGACTGGTACTCCCCTGGTTTATCTGACCGGTTTCATAAATCCCATAAACCAGCTCAACTGCATTAACCGCATCCCCCGTCCATTTCAGTTCCTTTTCCATTTTTTTCGGCAAACCGTTCTCCGTTCCCGTTCTCATCTGGATTTCCTGTTTCACAAAATCCTGTAACCTTTCATAGCCCATAAACTTGGAAAACAAATAATCCGCGACTGTTGAAAAAGAAGGATCAACATCGGGCACCTCGGCAAAGCCAACAATCCGGGCATTTCCATTTCTGGTAAAATAACGGTCATCTAAATCCGTAGCATTCAGGTGGAAATATTGATAGAAAAATTCGTTCTGGCGAAAAAACCTGTTGATAAAAATGAGCTGGGATTCCAAATGTGCCAATTGCTGCTCCTTACCCAATAGTGGCATGCTGTTCTCAATCGCATAACGTTCAGTTACAAAGATGAGCAGCGAATAAATCCTGGGCTTCCCTTTTTTAAAGAAGGATATTTCCTCCTGCTGATCGGCAAAACCGGATTTGGCTAATTCAAGTTTAAGCCTGGCAAGCGCGGTCTGGACATGTGTCAACCCGTTTTTTAGTTGTTCAAGGGGATTGGTAATGGAATCTGTTTCTTTGATCTGCTCTTCTAACTGAGCAAACAGGCTTTCCGATAATTTCATAAGCTTCATAAGAATTCACATTTAGGTAAATGAATTGAGGAGTAACCAAATCGGAGCTGGCATGAGAAAAAAGTGGTTGCTTAAAATAAAAGCGTACTTGGAGCGTTACATCTTTGTATCCATTTCCGACAGGACAATAATAGTCTGCTTAGAGCTGCAAAGATTTGATTTCGATCACAATCGACAGCTTATGCTAAATTATCTAAATGAAGAAGCCGATCTACTCGAAACTTTAGGCCTCATTGTGCCCCTACCTACCCCCTTTCAACAGCGCGTAAAACAGGAAGCAATCATCCAAACCTTTAACCGGAAACATTTACTGCTTAAACCGGGAGAAATTGCCAGAAGGCTGTACTTTATCCGCAGCGGGTTTTTGCGTTCCTATTTTATAGATGACCAGGGGAAAGAGTGCACCACTTGCTTTATGAGAAAGGGGGATTTAATGATTTCAGCCCACAGTTTTTTCACACAAAAACCTGCCCAGGAATATATTGAGGTGTTACAAGACTGTAAATTGCAGTCCTTGAGCTGGAATGAACTGAATGCCTATTATGCAGATTTCCCGCAAGGGAATTTGCTGGGAAGGATTGTTACCCAGAAATTTTATATTTTAAGTGAGAAAAGGTCAATGCTGCTCTGCACGCACGCCCCAGAACTTAAGTTGAAACAACTGCTCGAGCAATATCCCGATATCGAGCAACAGACCACCTTAACCAACATCGCCAGTTACCTCGGTATCAGCAGGGAAACACTGAGCCGCATCAGATCAAGAAATGCGAGAATGTGCGTCCAGTCACAAAACCGTACAAATTTTATTTCCAAATTTGATATATAAAAGGGCTCTTGCAATTCAAATATAACTTGGGAAAAACCTATGTATCATCGCGAAAAGACTCACATATGACGGTTTTGGTGATATGTAGAAACCTGGAATATGTTGATCAAACGACAAGGCCGGGATTTTATTTCAGGAAATAATATTGGCCTGCAGGATAAATCCACTTATCATGAACAGGACTATGCAGAAAAGATTATTGAAATGGCGAAAGACCATGTAGAAAAATGAGTCAATAAAAATACATCATAAACGGAAGAGATAGACTATTATGAAGGGTTATTAGATGGTGATTAAGTCACCGGTGATGAGTCCCTAGCATTCGTATTTGAATTCACCCGTTAAGTGGGTGGAATTGTCACAGTAAGGGGCAATGGTTCAGACACAAGACTATAATAAATCATGGAAAGTGCTCCATTGACCTCCGTTTTAGAGGTTCGCAATAATAATTTTAGCCCAATCACCTCCAGTTCACATAAGGCTAATAATGAGGGGCTGGCCCAATGACCTGCGAAATAAAGCTTTTTTTTGGCCCTGTGAAGAGGTTCTGCGTCACTTTTGGTTAATTATGCGTTCTATAGAACCAATTACCTGATAGGGTTGGTGGTTTACAATTTTTTCTTTAAGCGTGCTAAAGACTCCTGTATACTTTCCAGTTGTGCGGACATAATCTAATTAATGGGCAAACTTACAAAAATGCTGATGGGTTAATGTAGAGGCATTCCTCCTTGGTGTAAAAAAACAAAAAAAATCTGCCTTTAAGATCGCTGTAAACAAGACCCGAACGATTTCATGTAAAATTCTAAAATCCTCTTTGAGGTAACAATTCTGTTGCTGTAAGTTTGCCGCTTATCAAATTAACTCTTTTTATAATCTAAAATGAACAAATCAACGCTCTACCCAGGCCGCATTACGGCCTGCCTGGTCCTGCTCTGCCTATTTATGGCAGCGGCTTGCAGAAAAGATCTACTACAGCCCAATTCAAATGTTTTAAAAAGCTCTCTTTCTGTTGAAGAAGCGAAGAATTATTTTAATGCCAACATCAAGCAAGCAGTAAAACCTGGCTTATTGATGTCAACAGGTGGCGCATCCAATAACGTTACCTTGGCTAGTCTCTTAGCCGGAAAAGAACCGATATGGGACAAGGCATATGAAAAAGCTATTTCAAAGGGAACAGCAGTTAAAATCCCGATTGATATGGGGAAAACCTATGCAATAGTAAATAAAAAAACCAAGGCATTTGTTCCCCTAGGTTCGCTCAACTATCTTCTAATGTATAAAGATAGCCTTCAGAAAGTCCATACTGAATGGGTTTACCTGCTTCCTGATTCTGCCTATTTGTATGGTAGCAGAGACCACTTTACAGGAACAATTTTAGTCCGCACATGGGATGGAAAATTTCTAAAGAAATTTAGTTACCCTGGTATCAGCCAAACTCCCGCAAACAGCTATATCAAATCCAATACTTTAAGCTCCTTATCTGGAAAGCCAAATAAATTAGCTACTGATCCTATCGTTACTCCTTTCTGTGTAGATGTTGAATATAGTGTAGCAAAGCGCTGCACGTGTACTCCGGCGCATCTTGCCCAATGGGGCTGTGATCATTGTGATATCTGTGACGGCAGAGTAACTGAAACCATATGCGTTTGGCCTACACCTGATTGTATGCTGTGCGAGGACCCTCCTTCAGGGGGTGGTGGTGGACAAACGCCAGGAGGCGAACCAGGTCAGGGTGGCGGTGGCGGTGGCGGAAGCACAAACCCTAATGACTATCCTCCGAACTGCAACCCGGATCCCAACTATGTTATGCCAACTTACCCCGCTCCAGAAGGCACGGAATGGATATTACCTTGCGGGGATGTACCCACACCTGTTGAACCAGATGATACGCCAGATAATAATGGAGAAATGCCGGTGAATGATGCCGATCAGGTCTACAGTCCTGAATTAGGCCGGACCATAACTTTCGGTGAAATCCGGGAGGCTTTTGAAACAAATGAAAGCCTCCATGAAATAATGGATCTCGAACTGGAATTCAGTGAACATGGCGACCCCTGGTTCCCCGGCAAATCTTCATTGGATGTTGTGAATGAGTATCGTGCGCTCACAATATTATACCCTGATGACAACCGTACTTTACTAAAAGCCAAGGCTTACTGGAATGTAATGGGCGGAAGAGTACATTTTGCCCTTGATTTGGTTGGTATGGCACCGGTGGCGGGCGAAGTCGCTGACATCCTCAATGGGGCAATTTATTTTGTAGAGGGAGACCATTTAAACGCAGCACTGAGCGCAGGCGCAGCGCTACCTGTTTGGGGATGGACATCGACGGCCGGCAAATGGGTAAAAAATGCTTCAATTGGCGTTACGAAACCAATATCATCGGTAATAGGTAAAGTTGCCTATAAAGCCATAAAATCAGGGAAAGGATATCGGTTTGTAAAAGTTGCCGTAACCACATTTTCGCATTCAGCAATCACTGCACTCAAAGCCGTAAAACCTGCAGACAATACACTTGTTAATTTGAGCCGATCACTCATTGATCAAGCTGCCCATCGTATTTATCCGATTACACAATCTTTAAAAAGTAAAGTTGATGATATTATATTACATCTTGATGGTGATGGCGTAAAAACAGAAGCAATTTCTGATGAGCTTTTTGAAACTGGCGGTTTTGTGAAACATAACGGTAAATTTGGAAGTAATAATGGGTTTGATGGTATTTACATTAAAAAGGATGCTAATGGCTCTGTTGAAGAAATTATTATTAATGAAGCTAAACAAGTTAGGCCAAATGGAAACATCAGATTGAGTGCGGCTGACCCTCAGACAGGGCTAAAAGCCCAGATGAGTGACGCCTGGATAAGTGATGCAATAGCAAAAATGAAATTACAAGGTGGGAATCTGGGAACACTGGCAGACTTGTTGAATGCAAACAAAAGTAAAATAACAAAGACTGTGACAGCAGTTGACAGGTCTTCAGGAGAAATAGTTATATTAAAACTAATGAATTATTAAAATGCTTGAATTAAAAGACATCTATCTAAACAGCTTAGAAGATGAAAGAGTCGCGCTCGATCGGATAAATTCTGCAGAGACACCTGACATCCAATCTCAAAGTGATAAAGATATGCTCTGGTATTACAATGAAAATATCGGATTAGCGGATTTTTTTATAAACTCCGATGTTGAGGCTTGTAAACAACGTTTTTATACTTGTGCACGGATAGATGAATACTTAATTAAAAATTATGATTCCCGAATATTGGATTCGGGAATCAATCACATTACTTATGCATTGTTAAGTGATAACAAAGAATTGATCCAGCGTTATGCAGATCTTGGCCATAAGGTTTATATGTGGATGGTGGAACATGGCCACAGTACCCTATTGTATTGTATTCAACAGATTATGAAATATGATTGGGAACGGGTTAAATGGAGTATTGAAATTATGAAAACGAAGAATTTAAAGATGGCTAAAGGAATTCAGTCAGATTTGAGTTTTTTTGAGGGTATTCTTGAAAAAGATGAAAATAAAATGCGTGAAGCAATCATGCAGCTTCTAAAAGATCATAAAAAAAGAAACAAGCATATGGGCATTGCACAAGACTACATTTCTGTTCCTGCCCTGACTTATACCAAATTGGCATGGCTACAGGGTATTGAAATTGAAATTAATCATCCTTTGGTTCCGAAGGAGTTGCTTCCTATCCGCCCTCTTGATATCTATGAGGATAAATATGATTTTTTAAGAACAAAATAAGATTCCAACTAATCAGTAAATACGCCGGGCATATGCAGATATGCCCGGCATTACCATAATTATGAGCATCATTTTAAAAACTGTAGTAGCACTACGCTGCTGTTATCAACATACAGCAGTTTCTCTCAGAATACCTATAAACTCTCCTATCGATTTGGCGAGGGAAATATGATTGATTAGCCGTAGGCGATAATTGTTATAAGCTCAATAGTCTGTTTGACTTTTTGGTCAAACCTAACAATGATGGTAAGCATTACCGGTAATTTACCAGAGAAGACTAAAGAATGGTATTAAAAATAGCACCGGACAGCTACAGAGAGTAGAACTTGTTCAAACGCGAGGACCAGCAATCTTACTTTAAGATAGATACGCTTTATCACCTTCAGGATACTTTAATATCAGGGATAATATTGATTAAATGACCTATAAGGTCTTAAGACAGGACTTAGAATGATTTCTATTGTCATCACTTTCAGTAGCCTCAATTGTGGTTACATATAGAGTGCCTACTATGCTAAAACACTGTAAAATACAATCTTTAAAGATCATGAGATCAGTTTTTACTATGTAGGTTGCCTAAGGAAATTTACAAAGAAGAATGTTAGTCAAGGAGATCATACTCCTCGTTAAAAAAGCTTGAAATACTCATGTTAATTTTTTCCAAAATTCTGAGTAATGAAGAAATTCGTAGATCTTGCGATCCAGATTCATACTTGCCGTATTGGGCTCTATCAAGATCATAGTGATTAGCAAATTTATCGGAATTACTAAATCCTAAGCCCTTCCGAATTGTCTTTAATCTAATACCAATTTTTTTGATATCCTTTGGTAATACGTTGGAATCTGGATTTCTCTTCGGTGTTCTACTCACGATACCAAACTCCAAAAAAAGATAAAATTATTTTACTCTTAATTAAGAGTATTTATTATATTTGACTAATATTTAAGGTATTAACTAAGAGTCTCTCTTGACAAATTCTCACAAAAAATAGAGTAGAGACAATAGATTAATGCCCATGATGATATTTTGTGTATTTTCGAACACACTATAGCATTGTGGGCTCTATTGAATTCATACTCCTGGCCGTGAGAAGCCTGTCAAGATGATATATAGAGCTCGCTATAGTGCTCCATATATCTGCAGAGACTCGTAAACATATACGAGCATGCAAAGAAAAATAATTACGCCAGACAAGCTAAAGAACATAGTGATATGTAGCTATCATCGTATTTTTTTTTTCTTAGCACATAAGCCTCAGTCTTGCTATCCCTTTAACAGATTATATGCCCTCAAACCAAAAAATCCGGTATAGCCCCAGTCGTTTCCTGCCTCCTCAATAAATTATTTAAGTATTGGTTATAATGATGCAAAAGAGGCAGGAATTTTAAGAATACAGTTTATCTAGTAATACAATCTAAACGATATTACCTTGCCTAACGCGTTCCATATTCTCCTCGCATTAATCATCTGCGCCCCAGAGTAAGATACTACCAGGCGGGTAAACCATGCTTGTTCGGTTAATGATCAATATTTCCACATGGTGCCCGACCTGGTTTCTCCAACCGCTTAACCGCGGATCTTACTATTATTCAACTAACTATACTAATCATGAAAAAAATCATAATATTTATTGGTCTGGCATTGCTATGCCAAAATTTCCGCGGATTTGCGCAGTCGATTCCAACACCAGCAGAAATACAAATAGGTTCTCCAGTCCCAAATGAAGTTTTATTGAACATCTTTGGACAAGGTAATCCCCCATTAAAAATAATCACCTTAAAAGGTAAAGTAATTATCATGGATTTCTGGGCCAGCTGGTGTTCACCCTGCCTGGCGGCATTCCCCAAGAGTGAGCTTTTACAAGAAAAATTCTCAGAGCAGATCCAGTTCATCAATGTGGGCTATGAGCCCCTGCAGATAGTGACCAAAACTTATGCATCAAAATATGGAAACAAAAAAAGTGGCTTCATCTGGATCGCTGGTGATAAGCGTTTTGTAAAAATGTTTCCGCATACCTACCTCCCCCATTATGTCTGGATTGATAAAAACGGCATTTATAGGGCTGCAACTGAAGGGAGTGATTTAACAGAAGAAAACATTCAAAATGCGATAGCGGGAGATTTTAGCAAGCTCAGGCAAAAAACGGATAAAGCTATGAATCTTAAAGAGAAGGCTGGTGCAACAGGCCAAATAATCTTTTCAAGCACTTTAAGCGGCTACATTGAAGGTGGAGAGGCAGTGTCTAGAACTTTGCCACCTGATAGTCTACATGGCCCGAGGGCAGAAATTTTGAACTACAGCCTCTATGGCCTATACCTGAAAGCTTATCAAAATATGGAATTTTTCAACAGGAAGAACACCCAGCTCGAGATTGCGGACTCAAGTGGGTTTACCAGCAAGCTGAGGGGACGAGACTACCTGGATTGGCTAGCAGAGGGACATGGATATAATTGGAGGGTTCAGGTTCCTATGGGCGCTAACCTATATCTATATATGCAGGCCCAGCTTGCACTGATGTTTCCCCAATACCACGCCAGTGTCGAGTTAAGGGACAAGGAATCCTGGGTGCTCATCAGAACATCCAAAAATGATAAGATTGCCAGCAAAGGCGGCAAGTCTGCCAATAGCTTTAGTGCTAACAGCATTGAACTAGTAAATGTTCCCATACGTGCATTGCTCAATCCCTTGAAGGTTAAATTCATGAGTCAGTCAGATCTATTTCTTGTAGATGAGACTGGGTACTCCGGAACTGTAGACATGAGTATTCACGCAGATCTTTCCAATATGGAAGAGATCAACAAGGCACTTGCGACATATGACTTACAGTTCATCAAAAAAGTTGTCCCAAACAAACTTTTGATCATAAAAGAGATAAAGGCTTTAAAAGAAGGTGGAACAAATAGTCAAACAGGTTCTGGTTTAAATCTAGGGAGGAAAAAACCATGAAAAACGTTATCCTTTTGAGCACTTTACTATTTTTTTCTCGCGCCGCAATGGCACAAGAAAGAATTAAAGGTATGGTTATCGATGGTAAGCTACCTGTTCCAAGAGCTAATATCAATGTTCCTTTATTGCAAATCAATACCATGAGCGATAGCTCAGGAAAGTTTGAACTGAACCTACCCAATGGCAGCCATGTACTGGTAATTTCCCATCTTTCTTTCCAAAGGAAAGAGGTTAACCTCAGTGTTCCTGCGGCAAAAACCCTAACAATCATATTAGACCCTTTGCCAAACCAACTGGAAGACATCACTATCGTAAACACTGGCTTTCAGAAATTACCCAGAGAACGTTCTGCGGGCTCATTTGCCACGTTGAACGAAAAGCAGTTAAACCGAAGGGTAAGTCCCGACCTGGTCAGCAGACTTGAGGATGCGGTACCTGGGCTGGTGATCAACCGTTCCGGCACCCGAATACAGAACCAGACACAGATCAGCGTCAGGGGGCAAAGTACCCTGTTTGCCCGAACGGAGCCCCTGATCATATTAGACAATTTCCAGTATGAGGGCGATGTTTCAACCATCAATCCAAATGATATCGAAAGCATCACGATTTTAAAGGATGCCTCGGCCGCCTCGATCTGGGGTGCTCGCAGCGGCAATGGCGTAATTGTGATTACCAGTAAAACCGGGAGAAAAAACGCACCATTGAATATCCAGTTCAATTCTAATTTTACGATTGGTGAAAGGCCGGATTTGTTTTACCAGAACCGGATGAATTCTGGTGATTTTATTGATATCGAAAGCGCACTGTTTGCAAAAGGATTTTATACAAACAGCGAAAATTCCGTCCTTAAAACAACGCTAAGCCCAGCGATTGAGCTATTGATTGCGAAAAGAGATGGTAAAATTAGTGCGGCGGATGCGGATGCGCAGCTCGAGGCACTAAAGGGCTATGATATCAGAAGTGAAGTTTCTAATACCCTCTATCAGCGTCCCATCAATTCGCAGCAATCTTTGGCTATCAGTGGAGGCGCGGCGCATCAGCAATACTATCTTTCAGCAGGACTGGACGATAACCGGGACTTCCTAAAAAAGAACCGGACCACCAGAAAAACAGTACAGGCCAGATCAAGCTGGCACTTCTTAGCTGACCGGGTGACTTTTGATGCAGGCATTAACTTTACCCGGCAAGGTACTGACAACCCGAATACAGGAATTTCAATGGCTGAAGGGATCAATGCCTATCCTTATGCAAAATTGACCGATGATAACGGTAATCCTCTCGCAGTCAACACCGGCTATCGAAATGAGTTCAAAAATGATGCTTATTCCAAGGGTCTACTGGACTGGAACTACAGGCCATTGGTTGAACTGGAAGCGATAAGCAGTAACCGGAACTTACAGGACCTGAGGCTAAACTTTGGATTGAGTGCAAAGCTTTTTCCCGGATTAACAGCCAGCGTGCTATACCAGTATAACAACATCCGTAATGACAACTTCAAAAACCAGACAGCGGGTAGTTATTATGCAAGAAATGCGATAAACAACATCAGCCAGATCAATACCGATGGCTCGATTACCAGGCCAATCCCCTTAGGTGCCATCATTGATGGAATGAACGGAGAAAGTAACGTTTCGAACATCCGTGGCCAGCTGAGTTACACCAAAAAAATCGGTGTACACAGCATCAGCGCTTTTGGTGGCATTGAAGAGCGTAAACAGGACGACCGGCTGAACACCTTCCGCTATTACGGATATGATGAATCCCATGCAAACTATCAGCCGGTAGATTACTTCACCGCATTTAAAAGATATGTAAATCCAGGAGCTACAGCTACGATTTCCTATCTGGACGGCGAACAGCGGTTGGCCGACCGCAGCCGGAGTTACTTTTCCAATGTAGGTTATACGCTTTTAGACCGCTATACTTTAAATGCAAGTCTACGCCTTGACCAGAGCAATATATTCGGAGTATCGACAAATCAAAAAGGAGTTCCCCTGTGGTCAATCGGTGCAGTATGGGAAATCAACAGGGAAAGGTTTTATAGTGGCAGAGCCGGAAATGGCATCAATAATCTACTACCACTGCTGCGCTTGAGGATGAGTTACGGGTACACGGGCAATGTAGATAAAGCACTTTCAGCCTACACCACTGCAAGCTATAACAATGGTACAGGGAACATTAACAACAGCAACACACGCTTGCCTTATGCAACAATCGACAATCCCCCGAATGAACAGTTAAGGTGGGAACGCACCCGAATCATGAACTTCGGCATCGACTTTTCGAGTAAGGCAAACCGCATTTCGGGGAGTCTGGAATATTATAGCAAGAAAGGTATTGATCTGATTGGGAGCATCCCCTATGCCCCATCCAGCGGGGTGACAACCTTTAGAGGAAATACTTCTGGATCCAAAGGCCAGGGACTAGATCTCAATTTACGAACTAGAAATCTAGCTGGTAAATTATTCTGGGAAACCAATCTACTATTCAGCTACAGCAGCGATATTGTAACCGATTATAAGATCAAGGGCACCAACAATAACTATATCCAGAACCCGAGAACTTACCCGCAGGAAGGAAAATATGTTAATCCGGTTTATGCCTATCCCTGGGCAGGACTCGACCCTGAGAATGGAAATCCAAGGGGCTACCTAAACGGTGAAATCAGTACTGATTATAATAAGATCATACTGGCTGATGATATCACTGCCATCCGCTATTTCGGTTCTTCCAGGCCTTTGCTTTACGGCGCGATCCGCAATACCTTTAATTATAAAAGGTTTAGCCTTTCGGCAAACATCAGTTACAGACTCAAGTATTATTTCACCAGATCTTCTATCGTTTATGGGACCAACAACGGACTGGGTAGCAGTGGTGATTACGCTTATCGCTGGCAGAAACCAGGAGACGAACTTGTAATTAATGTCCCATCTGTTCCAACAGGCACTATTGCCAACCGGGATGTTTTTTACGCCAATTCTGCCGCACTGGTTGAAAAAGGCGATCATATCAGGTTTCAGGACATCAATTTCTCCTACACTCTGGAGAACAAGCAACTTTTCGGGGCAAACCTTTCGCTTTTGCAATTCTATTTCTATGCAAACAACATTGGGATTTTATGGAAGGCGACCAGGATCAAAGAAGACCCCGACTATTTCAGTTCGCAGATTCCCCCTATCCGCACCTATTCTATTGGAATTAAAGCTAACATCAGATGATCATGAAAATTCAAAATAAAAAAGCACCTTATCAAAAGGGTTTAGCGCGCAAAATTGCCTCGCGCATATATACCATCAATATAATAACGGCAACAATTATTGCAATTATCATTGGAGGCTGCAAAAAAGACTTTCTAGAAACCAGGTCAAACAGGGCTTTACTCGTACCGGAAACGCTGACCGATTTTCAGCGTATTCTGGACAATACAGGAGTAATGAATCTTGGACCATCTATCCCGTTGATCTCCGGGGACGAGTTCTATGCCGATCAGAATACAGTATCGGCATGGAGCACCCCGGCCGAACGCAATGCGTTCACCTGGGCAGATGATATCTTTGAAGGCCAAACGAGTAGTGACTGGAATACCTCCTATAAACAAGTATTCTGCAGTAACATTATACTGGATGGAATGGAAAAAATGGGCGAGGCAGAAAAAAATACGACGGGAGCAAATGCGATAAAGGGAGCAGCTTTATTTTTCAGGGCGGTGGCCTTTTACAATCTGGCACAGGAATTTTGTGCTCCCTATCGGCAGAACGGTAATGACCAATTACTAGGGCTACCGTTAAAACTGCGTTCAGACATCAATGAGAAAGTCCAGCGTTCAACCTTAACTGAAACCTATGCGCAAATTATTTCAGACCTAAAAACTTCAGTCTCACTGTTACCTCCAACAACGACATATAAAAACAGGCCGACCAGTAATGCTGCAACAGCTATGCTCGCACGGGTAGCCATGAGCATGCAGGATTATCCCGAGGCACTTCGCCATGCAGATAACAGCCTGAAACAAAACAACAAGCTACTTGATTTTAATTCGCTGATGGCAACCTTAACTTCAACGGCCAACCCCTTCCCTACTGGATTGCCTTTGGGCAATGAAGAGGTCCTGTTTTATTCCACGCTTATCGGCTATTCTTTTTTCAACAATAATTTCAGGGTGGATAACTTGCTGTACAATAGCTATGCTGCAAACGACCTCAGGAAATCCACATTTTTCGCCGATCGTGGAAACGGACAAATTACGATTAAGGGAACCTATGGGGGAACCACAGGAGCATTTATAGGATTAGCCAACGACGAGCTTTATCTGATTCGCGCTGAATGTCAGGCGAGGTTGGGAAACCTTGACGCATCCATGTCGGATCTAAACCAATTGCTAATCAAAAGGCATCGTACAGGAACTTATCAGAACATATCGGCAAATACGCCTGAAGAAGCCCTAATAATGATCCTAAGCGAGCGTCAAAAAGAGTTAATCCGGCGGGGAGTCCGATGGACGGACCTTAGGCGGCTGAACCAGCAAAGTTCTACGGCTAAAGTATTGCAACATATTTTAGGTGCGAAAACCTACACACTGGAACCTGCAAGCCCCAAATATACGATGCCCATCCCTCCCGATGAGATCATAGCCAGTGGGATTATTCAAAATCCTAGATAGAACAGTATGAGAAAAGCCTGCTTGTGTGCAGGCTTTTCATTTTGGAAATTATTGACCAAGGTCAAAGATGCCAGGTGTGGAGCTATCGTAATCCGAGGCATTCTGAGCCGGGTTTGAATAACTGAACTCTGCAGTACAAACTTCCACCTCATCTGCGATACAGCGGTACTCGCCAGCTTCTGGCTCAGTGGTTGGACTAACCGGCGTCAACCCAGCCAAGGAATGCCAGTTTCCGGAAGCATCTTTACCATAATTATCAACAAGTGCTGGCTTAAATGCGCTTCCGCCAACAACTAACAATGCAGCAGCGATAGCTGCAAAAACAGGTTTTTTAATTTTTGAAAAGTTCATAATCGGGACTACTTATTTGCTTTGAAAAAGTAGACGAAAAAGTTTAGTCAAAAGGATTTTTAAGTTATTTCATTGGTTACCATCCAGCTACTGGACGTATCCGTTTTTATCGATTAAATATGCCTTCCCTCCTTTCTCCTGATGCGGTAAATTATCAATCCGAAAAGAGCAACAAGCATGAGAGAAATATTGATCAAAAAGTGGGCTCCCCAACTGAGCTTACTGAAAAGACCAGCACAAGCGCATGGCCTTAGTGCGAAATACCCCAAATAGACTAGTCCAGCATAAATCGTAAATACCGTCATCAAACCTGCTGAACACCATAATCCAAGTATCTTGAATTTAGGAGATATCAGCATACATCCGGTAAGGATTTCCGCAAGAGGAAGTACCGGCACAAGAATGAATAATAATTCCCTGGGAAGAAACTGATAATGCATCGCTTTCCAGTAAGCGGAATAATCAACGATTTTATCCAGTCCTGTATAAAACCAGAGGAAAACAAGGATAAAAACGATCAACTGGTCCAGCCAGCCTATCCACTGGCTATTGTGAACAAGTTTATGTCCCTGTGCTGAATCATCAGCATATTGAGACTGATCCGAATTGATTAACTTCATCATATTTAGATTTTCTGGAGCATCACCGATGACCAGTACAAATCTGACAATCAAACATTTAATTATTCCCGACAAATGACGGAAAATGAAAAACACAAAATCTTACACTTTTCCCCACCACAGAAGCACATCCCTTAAAGCAGCTAGCCTTTATAAAAGCGGGAAAAACTATCCGCCTTGATTCCCAGAAAACTGGTGATATCCTTGTGTTTTGCCACGTTAAACAATATTGGATGTTCACTATAAAATTTATCGTATCGCTCCCTTGCACTAAGCGTATGCATCCGCGAGGCATATCTGGCCCGCTGGATTTCACAATGATCCCGGGCCAGATCAATAATGGTATTCATTTCTTCGAACTCCTGCCTGAGTATAACCAGGTCGCGGTATAAAACTTCGGTTACCGTCCCCTTGGTGATCATTTCGATATCACGGAATGCCGGGAGTTGATTAAAGAAAGAAGGGTAAGAATTCATCAGGTCACCGGGAAGATAAAACCAGCTGATCCTTTTAGCTTTTTCACCGCTGGAAACTTCTTTGGCAAATCCATCTACCAAAAACCATAAACGGTCTGGCTTTTTTCCCGCCTGGAGGATGAGCTCGCCCCTAGCAGCATTTCGAAGGGTCAATAGTTTTAACAAGGAATTCCTAAGACCTTGTGATAACGGGCCATACTGTTCGAGCCCATCGATAATTTTTTCAAAATTAACATCTGTTGTCATAGCGTGAACGCGTTTGATCAGGATCCAACCGTCGTTCATCGACAGAAACAAAAAAAGGGAACCGTCGGCTCCCTTTCGTGTATCCATGGACAAAGCTGTCCGTTTAAAGAACGAAGACTGAATTGATCGGTTAATAAATCAATAATTTCCAATGGTGAAGTTTATTAACCCCTATATCAATTGAAAAAAAATTATGTAAGAGGTATCGTTTATTATGTAAGAGACTAATCCCGTAAAATGTATTCTTAGAAAAGACATCAGGACAACTTAATGTTGTAAATAATAATTTGATTTCCGATATTGTATTGATACCAACCTCAAAAATTCATGCAACTCAGCGCTATTATCATAGATGATGAACCTCATGCGAGAGCAGAAATTCTCGATATGATAGCGATTGCACCTAATGTTATTTGTTTGGGGAGTTTTGAGAACATCAGAGAAACGCTGGACTATTTTGAACACAACCAGTCCGTTGATATTGTGTTTTGTGATGTCTCCATGCCGGAAATCGATGGTCTGGAAGCTGGCGGAATGCTTAAAGAATATTGCGATTACCTGATCTATGTCACTGCCCACAGGTTTCATGGCCCGGAAACCTATGAAGTTAAGGCTTCAGGATACCTACTTAAACCATTAAGATTTAACAAGTTTAGCAAACAGATACAGGATATTTTGCTTGATAAGGAAACAGCAATGTGGAAGGAATCGGAAGACCTGACCATTTTTGTAAAGGGATCCGATAAAAATAGTTTTCTACCAATTAACGCGCAGGAAATAATATATATACAGGGCCTGGACAATTACATTAAATTTTTCACTACTGAAGGCGAAACGACTACCTATATGCAATTGAAGGATCTTGATGCAACCCTTATGCGGCAACATCGGTATTTGAGGGTAGCAAAGTCGATCATTATTTCCCTGAAATTTCTGGAAAAAGTAGATGGCTATGTTGCCTATATGAAAACTGGAGAAATCTTTAATATTGGAAAAGTTTACCGGCCGGCTTTTAAAGATCTCCTACAACAACGAAGACTTAATTAAATCTGCCCAGTGGCACTGGAAGTATTTGTTGTTGTGGTGAAAAGTGTGGTGGTGGGATCAGAGGTGTCAAAGGGACTTTTCCGTTTCGCACTTTTGAAAACAAACACTGTTTTCTTTTTGATTTGTGGTGTGTGATTACTTTTCATGGTCTTGAATTTTAAATGATGACCAATTTTACCACGGCATTTTTAGCCTGACATTTTTATTATGTATGGAGTATCAAATATTATGTAGGAAGATAAAATCATGGGGTATAGAGCCCGTTATCCATGCCATTTTATGGATATTTTACATTGGCGGTGAAGTGATAAGCCTTGGCCTGCTTACAGACGGCTATAGTTCAGCCGGTCATTACATATCATTTTACGCACTCAATATCAGCCTGTTTTACACTTATGTCTGGTTACTTTTCCGCATACCAGAGAAATCCGGAATCCCCTGGATTTGGGTGCTGTTAATCTTTGCTATATCTATGACGCTTTATCTTGGAGTCGCGGGCCTGCTGACGACCATGCTAAATTATGCCACATACCATGGTAATATTAACGAAGTATTTCAAAAGAAATTCATCATTTCAACCAGCTGGAGAGGTTTTTACTTTATGCTTTTTGGAACAGGCTACGTAGCTATCAAGGTAAGTTACCGCAGGCGCATCAACGCATTGTCCAAAGCGGTGGAAATTGCTCAACTGAAAGAAGAGCTGATGGCAACAGAAAAAGCTTTTTTACGCTCTCAGATCAATCCACACTTCCTGTTCAACACACTAAGCTTTATCAACCATGCGACCAAGCATTCTCCCGAAAATGCAAGAACCGCAATTGCGCTTCTTTCGGAAATTATGGATTATGCTATAGAAAGCAGCAAGCATGAACTGGTGCTGTTAGCTGAGGAAGTTGAACAAATCGACAATATGATAGCGCTGAACCGGTTACGGTTTGGAGATAAACTCAACCTGGAATTTGAAAAAGACCCCAGCTGTGATCAAAAGAACATTATTCCCCTTATCCTGCTTACCCTGGTCGAAAATGTATTCAAACATGGAAACCTATTGCATGAAGCGGATACAGCATCAATAAGGCTTTCCTGCAGTGAAAAATCTATTGTTTTTAATACCTCCAATCCTTTTAATGAGAGCAAACATTCAGCAGGCGCACAAACAGGACTAAAAAATATCCGCGCAAGGCTGATAAATACTTATCCCGACAAACACCAGTTTTCAACAGGTATGCAACAAGGAACGTTCATCACCGAGCTGACTATTGACCTATAATGCAAAATCATATATATGAATCTAAAAAAAATGCTCATCCGATTTTACAAGAAATCTGCTAAATTAGAGCGGACAAAATTGTTTTTTAAGGATCTGAAAAACTCCGCACCAAAACTGAAAAACCAGCATGAATTAAATATTTCAGAAATTCAGCAGGCAATAAATCATCAGATGGAAATTGATAAATGTTCAGCCATACTTGCTAAACTGCCTAGCGATTTGATCGGACTCCAGAGAGATATTCTTTCCATGCTCAAACTCATAGGATTTCGCGGAAAAACAAACATACTAGTTGAGGATGAATCATTTGGAGAGGTAAACTTTTGGTACGAAGGCTCCTATTTATATTTTGAAAAGCTGGGATAACGCATATCACCTGGGCTCAAAACGAAACAGTTTTCCTAGCTTCCTTTTGGTTTTCATTGGTTTTTTCCCTGTTTTTTTTCTTCTTCACTACTTGTTTTCCTGCATCACTCGGTGTATGATCATTCTTCTCATCCGCTGAAATGCGTTCTAATTCCGATTTGAGCAGGTCTGCAATCTGCGACTTTATGAGATCATAATTATCCCTTACCTCGGCTTCACTCACGTTCCTGACAATTGGTATGGGTTTATATGCTTTGACCTCCAGCGCGATAGCTTCATGGTCATTTTGAATTTCTGAGTGAAACATCTTCAAGGCAATTTTCTCATCCGGATTATCGGCTACCATGCCAACAAACTCACCAGCGGAAAGAGATGCAATTTTAGATGAAGGAATGGCATAATCCAACTGGGTACTCTGCGAAATCGAAATATCGCTACTATTGATACTTTTGGACTGCCTGTCCTGCATAATTTTACCAAAAGTTTCGCTAAGCGTTTTAGCGGTACTTCCAGTTACCTGACCGGATATTGTGTTGCCAACTATGCCTGTAATGACTTCTGACTGCTCCGCGCCATAATCTTTTTTGAGCTGACTGAAATCCTGAACAGCGAGTGCTGTGGCCACTTTGTTGCTTCTCGCTGTAGCAATCAGGCTATCCATGCTATTAAAAAAAATGGTGGGAAATTCATCAAAGATCAATGCACTCTTCAGTTTATCCTTTTGATTTACAAGCTTGATCATCCGGGAAATATATAAGGAAAGTACAGCTCCGTAAACCTGCAGCTTTTGAGGATTATTCCCTACACAAACTATTTTAGGCTCTTCAGGATTATTGACATCAAGGGTAAAATCATTACCACTGAGCACATAATACAATTGTGGGGAAGCTAGCCTGGCGAGGCCGATCTTGGCCGAGGCAATCTGTCCCTCGAGTTGCGCCATCGCTTCATTCTGGTAGGCACTTACAAAAGGGTTAATCAGCACTTTTATTTCCTCTTCCTGCTGTAAAACCCTAAATAACTGGTCATAGTCAGCCTGCATCAGCTCAATCACGTGCGGCAGTGTACAAAACTTACCCTGATTATATTTTTTAAGATACCAGATACTAGCTGTAAGAAAATTAATGGGACTTTCTACAAAAAAATCACCCTGCTTTTTTATCCAGTCCCGGTTGAGCCCCATCATAATAGTTCTACTGGCTTCGGTGGCATCGGTAATGTCTGTCATTGCAGCAGGATCCAGCGGATTGCAACGATGGGTACAATTCAGATCGTCAAAATTGATCACATAAAACTTGGGTTTAACCTTATACCGGGAATAATACTTCAACAAACAATTATAGGCAATCACAGAAAGGTCGTCGTACTTAAAGTCATAAATAAACATGCTGAACCCTTTACCCATGAGCTGATCAATCAGGTGGCGGATTACAAAATAGGATTTACCGGCACCAGGTGTACCTGCTATTAAGAGCCCCCTAAAAAGGTTGATCAGATTGATCCAGCTGGTACGTTTTTCACCCTTATAATTATAGATAGCAGGTAGGTTTACCGAGAATTCATTTTCCAAAAGCCGCTCTTCCTGCGGAAAGGTTTCATTTTCTGAATTGAAAACATCTTTTGATAAATCAGCCTTTATCCTTCTGGATAGCCAGGTGCCCGCAGCCAATATCGACAGAAAACCAATGACAGTAAGAGATATATAAGATGAAGCTACAAAAGCATCGGAACCTGGGAGAAACAACGAAAAAAAACCACCGAAGTACAGACAAAAACCAACTGCCATATAAATCCAGATCTGTTTAAAGTTAATCTTTTCATCCTTTCTACCCTTTACTCCCAGTAAGGAAATAAATAGAAAAATTAGGGCAACTATCTTTGCTATCAGCCAGCCCTCAAAAACAGTTAGTTTACCAAGGCGTAAAATGATGCGTGTTATTACGACAGATTGCAAACCATGAGCATCAAATACCTGATAAAACCTGATGTAAAAATGCATCAACAATATAAAGACACTGATCAATCTGCTTAAGTCCAGTATCTTTCTTAACCCTTGCGTATCTTCGCCTGTGTTCATAAATTAAGTCTGATTTGATATAGTGATATTTTTTGAACGTCCTTTTTTCTTCTTCTTTTTCTTAACAAGCGGAACTGCAGGATCGTAGGCTGTTTTTTCCATCAGAAAATGCAGCAGATCCTGATCAGTCTTACGGTCAATGTCTTTACTGGACAAATAACGTTTCTCTGTTGTGATAACCCCTTTGGTAGAAGTGGCCATTGTTCCAGGCTCTATTGGAGTTGGTGTTAACCTTTCCAGAATAGCCTTGGCACTATAATTTTTACCAAGATCGCTCCCATTGAAAACAGAACGGGTATTATGGTCGACATAGGTTACACCGTAAACCCTACCTTCCGTATTTTGCCGAAAATATAATGACACCCCTTGTTTGCCCAGCGCATGAATTAATAAATTTCTATCCAGTTTACCGGAGCCGTCGACAATACGAGCAATAATTTCGCTAAGCTGTTCAGCATTTATTTTTCTTTTTGTAGCATTAAAGGCAAATTTGCCTTCCACTTTGTTAAGGGTTGGCTTCCCGGCAAATGAACTGGCCTTGAAAGGGATGCCTATGCGTTTTCCACTTTCATCCAAAACAGAATAAACCAGTCCTCTTTTTTCAAACATGATGGAATCTTCTGCTCCCCTGTCTGCAATAACATTAAAATTCCGAAGCACCGCGTTATATTCTGCCAGAGAGGTAAACTTGTAACTTCTTAACACCGATGTAACAACATTATAAATGGAACGCTTGGTTGGTTTCCCAGTATAGTTAGCACTTTTAATGCGAACCGGAACAATCTGCTGCTCCTTACCTCTACTTTCAGCCTTGATGAGTTTGTACTCAAGCTCAATTTCCTTTCTGGCTTTTTCAGATAAAGTTCTACCAATGTTATGCATATCTATCCGTGTGCCATCAGACTGTACGTTAGTAGTAACGATATGAATGTGCGGATGATTGGCATCGAAGTGCTGATAAACTAAAAAAGGCTGTTCACCAAATCCTATCTTTTCCATATAATCGGTAGCTATCGGCTGAAAAGTACCCACATCAATTTTATCAGACCTATCGAAATTCAGCAAAATATGCACCGCATTGGTTTTAATTGCGCTATTTAACCTGGTCAAATGTTCAAACCGTGCCACCTTATGGCGCAGTTCCAACTGTTCAATTTCAAGTCCAAAACGACTAGCTAAAATCAGCTCAGCCATTCCTTCAGTGACCTTTGATTCATTATAGTTGATCAAACCCCTGATGCTTTTTCCGGTCAATATCCGCGCAACCATTTCAGTGACAGCTGTGTTAAAATTTCCAGTAAGCGATCCACTTTATCGCCAACGTTTTTATAGAGGTCACTGGTCCGCATAAAATAGAACGAGCGCTGCGCCTCGCTTTCTGCTGTATGAAAACGCCTGGTCTGTTGATTGATGTTATTCCCAATGGCCTTGAGTTCCTTTCTTATGGAAGTGAGTTCCTCCATTGGTATATTCATCGTTACATCTTTGGTCAGCATCAGTATTTTTTCCTTTGAAAGGATATTTCTTGCCACCTCCCCAATAGACTGGCAGTTACTGTGTTTCTGAATTCCCTCCAGCCGCTTAAAGGTATTTTCATTAAGCCTGACAATAAGTGGATGAGTCAAAAGCTGTCCCCGATTTTTATTTTTTTTTCTAGGCATAATCTTACATTTTTATTGTCTTCAGCATTTTCGAGTTCCGAGAAAAATGCCCGACCACAAGGGCGCAAGATTCTTTTGTGTATACAAAAGTACATCTTGCAAAACACCCGAGTGGTTAAAGTATTCCTGTAGGTAGTTGTAATTTGAGTGTATTTAATTTCGCTTCCATTCTGAAAAAGGATGCTGCTTGACACGCTTCTCCGGGATTGGAATTGATATGATTATCTTTTTAAGGTTCGATCGGAGATGTCTGTAATAATTGGGTGAACCTGGTTTGATTCTGCTGCTATTATTCTTACTTTGAGTATACATATCTAGAAGTTTAAACACAAATCTCTGAAGTCGACATGGAGAGTGTTGGATATGACGAACGTAGTGACGTTACTTTTTAAAAATAATCCTCGATAGCATGTACCATTAGAAGCAAAATTTTCGGTTATTTTTTTTTTACATACATCATTGATTAATAGCGTAAAAAAAGTTGATTTCATGTTACCTTTTTAGATATATTTGTAACATATTGAATTCAATACATAAAAATATCGCCAACCAAATTGACCTAAAATCATCTGAACAAATCATCTTTCCTAAAGATTTCCGCGGATTGGGTTCTGAAGATGCCATTAAGATGAGTTTGAGCAGGCATGTCACTAGTGGTAAACTTACCCGTATTGCCAATGGCATCTACATAAAAACAAAAAAGACAGGTAAAACACACCTTCCCTCACTAGAGACAATTGCCTTAGCTATTGCGAAGAAAGAGCGTATAAAAATAAAACCCACCGGCGTTTTCGCCCTTCACAAACTTGGTTTGAGATCGCATGCGCCAAATGCGCTTGAGTATATAACAGATGGCGAGCCGAGAAATATATTAATCGGAAAAAACAGACTCATTTTTAAATCAACTACTCCAAAAAAACTCAGGCTTTCAGACGGGATAAGCGGATTGATTATACAAGCCCTTGAAGAAATTGGTAAAGATGGTATCGATGAGACGCTAAATAATAAAATTCTTGAACAACTGAAGAAGGAGAAGGAAAAAATCCTTTTAGCTGATTTACAGCTTGCACCAGCTTGGATATATAACTATCTCTATAAATTAAAACAACATATAAAACAATGACTCAAATGAACATAACTAATGAAAATTACGATACGCAATGGGGACAGCTCTGTTTGTCCGCTCGGCAGTTGCCTGGTGAGCACCAGGAACTATTACCAGGCGTAAAGTGGGGAGACTGTAGTCAACTATATACTCCTGCATTTTGGAAAATGCAATATTTATCCCATACTCAAGTAGACAGTTCAAATATCATATATAAACTTGGGGCTAGTATCTTGGAAGAAATAGTAGTATGTCTCTTGGGTGGATTTGGGATGCCTTCGGATATAGGTATTGCTGCTTTTGAGCGTTTAAAAAGAGAGAATCTTATCCGTCAGTATGTATCTTTCGAGGAAATACATGACGCATTATGTCTTCCATATTTTCTGAAAGATGGTAGAAAAGTAACTTATCGTTTTCATAATCAAAAAAGCAGATATATACATGCCTTTTTAAATCGCAATGACCTAAATGAAATTCCTTTAAAAGATGATATCCAATTTCGGAATTGGTTATTGACTATTAAAGGTATAGGGCTTAAGACTGCGTCGTGGATTACAAGGAATTGGTTGAACAGTGAAAATGTTGCTATTTTAGATATCCATATTTTAAGGGCAGGTATCCTTGCTGGATTTTATACTGAAAAAACAGATGATCTAAATAAGCATTATCTCTATCTAGAGAAACAATATCTAGCTTTTTGTAGTGCTCTAGAAGTATCATCAGCAATTATGGACGCAATTATTTGGGATTTTATGAAAAAAACTAATAGATTAGCGTTGAGTGCATTAAAGCATCTCAATTAACATCTCAATTATGTCAGGAAGTGGACCATCTGGAAATGAAACTCCAACGATAGGTGGCGGTCAAAATTCGCCAAATTGTAGTATACTCAGCGGTCGGGGTACAATTATGTCCCCAGCACCAGCAGTTTTACCATCATTAAAAGTAAACGACCTATTGAACATTAGTCTTCGGGGTGTGACTGGCCCTCTTCAGGCTTATACTAAAGCGGGCCAACTCGTTGGTGGCATCTTTTTACCTGCTAACCTCTCCGCTTTATTTATTGCGTGCATAAATGACGATTATGACTATCAAGGAAAAATAGTGTCGTTGACCGGCGGATTATGTGAAATATTAATCAGCATAAAATGATAGTAGTAGGTGGAACTTATGATGAGTATTGCTTTGAGCCGCGTTGGGAAAATAAATTTGGATCTGGTTTAAGGGCATGCTGGGTACTTGCTCGCTTAGACCCGGAACGAAAAATAGACTACTTCACTTACGGTAATAAGTCAACAAATGTTTTTCTAAAACAGGTTGGAGAAGAAATTAAACTTAATTTTACATTAGCTCCGATACCTCATACCGTTCAATTCAGATATGACTATCCATTAGCGGATCCTGTGGTGATTCCGAGACCAGATACCTTAAATAACCACACTAACAGCATTAAGGTGACTGGCGAAGATATTTTGTTTTACGGTATGATTGAAGGCAACGCGGTTGTTTCAGGAAATAAAGTTGTATACGATCCACAATCACCCTCGAATCCCCTTCCCTTCTCTGCTACTGGTTCAAAAGCAATTCATTTGGCAATAGTTATCAATGTTGTGGAAGCAAAAAAAATTATCGGAATACAAGATACTGATCTGGAAGCAATTAAAGACTTTTTCTTTAATCGTGAAGGAGCGGAGGTTTTGATTATTAAAATGGGTGCTAAAGGCGCCTATATCAAAACAAGAGATGGGAAAGAGGAGTTTATCCCAGTTTATGAAACCAAAACAGTTTGGCCCATAGGTTCAGGTGATGTATTTGCTGCTTCGTTCGCACATCATTGGATAAAATCAGATGATCCCATCCAAGCTGCAAAAAATGCTTCCTGGGATACAGCAGTTTACTGCAGCACCAAAAACTTCAATTTTATTCCTTTCGAAAGCGATTCAGATATTAAGCCATTTAAAATACTGCATTATCCCCAGGAACAGATTTATCTTGCAGGGCCATTTTTTACCTTCTCTGAGAGATGGTTAATTGATCAGATCCTTCGTTGTTTAAATGCAATGAATCTGAACGTTTTCTCACCTTGGCACCATGTAGGCTTAGGTGATGCCTCTACGGTAGTTCCATTGGATATCAAAGGACTTAATGAGTCAAAATTGGTCTTTGCGGTACTAGATGGTTTGGATTCAGGAACCCTTTTCGAAATAGGTTTTGCCATAGCCAAAGACTGTATTGTCATTGGTTATGTTGAGAATGAGACCTCTGAGAGCATCAAAATGTTGGAAGGAACGAATTGCCTGATTGAGAAAGATTTGACTACGGCAATTTATAAATGTTTATGGGCGTTAGCAAAAAAATGAGCAGGGCAATTCTTTTATCTGGCGGCATGGATTCGATCTCCCTTGCCTATTGGAAAAGGCCTGAAATCGCCATTACCATAAATTATGGGCAGGCGGCTGCAACCACTGAAATACGTACAAGTGCTATCATAGCAAAAGAATTGGGCATGAAACATCATATAATTACCATTGATTGCAGTAGTTTAGGTAGTGGGGATTTGATCAATAGCCAAGCCATTAGTGAATCGCCTTCTTCTGAATGGTGGCCATACCGAAATCAATTATTAATAACCCTCGCCTGTATGAAGGGTATAAGTCTAGGAGTTAAGGAATTAATGCTTGGATCGGTAAAATCAGATGGATTTCATAGGGATGGTACGTTGCACTTCTTTCGTCTTATGAATTATGTTATGGAATATCAAGAAGGAAACATCGAAGTATCCTGTCCTGCCATAGATTTTTCCACTGTAGAATTAATTAAAATTTCAGGTGTCCCCAAGTCCCTTCTTCATTGGGCGCATTCATGCCATACCTCAAATAACCCCTGCGGAAATTGTCGAGGCTGTAATAAGTATGGGCAGACCCTTAATCAATTATTTACATTTCTATGAAAAATCCTGCCGTAAAAAAATATGAAGAAGAAGTACCACAATTTGAATACAATATAATTGAAACCATAAAGCTCAGTCGAAAAATACCGCCAATAGCTACTAGATTTGATGAAATCAGTAAAGCTAGAAAATCATCCAGAATTTTCAGACCTAACACTATAGAGGAACTAGGAAGTGTACTATGGTATTCGGCAAAAGTAAAATCCACTTTTCTACAAAAGAACGGATATATCTTGACACACAGAGGTACGCCTTCTGCAGGCGCAAGACACCCGATAGATATTTTAGTATACAATATGGAGATGCTTGATCAAAATCACATGTACTATTATAATCCCTTCGAGCATTCTCTAAATCAACTTGCTAATTCATATTGCGATTTGACTCCTCTCTTAAATCACGTTGATGAAATAATACATATAAAAAACGCCACACTAATCTGGTTTGTTGCTCATGCAAGTAGGACAAATTCAAAATATGATCATGCCGAATCATTGATTTGGAGGGATGCAGGAGCGTTAATTGGCAATATTCAAATGGTTTGCACAGCACTCAGGCTGAACAGCTGTGGAATAGGAACTTTGGGCGAGCCTTACATATCAACTTTTTTCAACAATGCAGCTGGAGTATTTGGCACTGGCGGCTTGTTGATAGGTTAAAAATTTGCTATATCCAATAATCAGCGTAAAAATGTCAAGGAAGACAAACTCAACTTAAAGCTGCAGCTAAAAAAAGCTTGTGAACTTTGATTTCACAAGCTCTGTTGTTATTCATTGCGAAGTCTTTTATTTTTTCGTAACTAGTAAAATTCAAAAATACTAATCCTCTCTTTCTCTTAACATTGGCCTCTCTGATTGATTTTTTTGGTCCCGCATGAACCATTTTTTTCTAATCTAAAATCAAGAAATCATCAAAATGACTTCTTTGATCTAAAATTGATCCGTTTAATAAAAGACAAATGTTATGGAATATGCTCACTAAAATTTTGCCTCATACTAGTGCCTTGTCGAATATTCGGCTCTATAGTTTATCAATCCTCATAAGGAATATTAGTAGTTATTAATGTGCTCACAGGTTCCGGAAATAATTAATATCCTTAGGAATAATAAGACTGGAGTTTTTCTTGAAAAGCACTAACGTAATCGTCATTAATCTCATAGCCACCGTCATTCCTAAAAGTTTTCAATAAGCCTGTAATATTTTCAATCTTTGATGGAGTTACATTGGCAGTATCTTTAAAGCTTAAAAGATAAATCCAGATGATATAAAAATCCTGTAAGGATCTTCTGAAAATCGGTTTTCCTGAGAAATTAAGAAAGCTATTCAAGTCATCTTTAGTTGCCCCGTTTTCATTTAAAGCTTGTCCAAAAGACTCAATAAGTTTATCTGTATCCTCGATACACTTCAAAAATAAGTCTCTCTCATTAGCCTCTTTTTCCAACCGTACCAGAGATTCGGTGAGCCCAGTTTTATATTTTAGTCGACAGGTTATGCTATCATTTCGCCTAAAAAAGCCAATAATCTTATCAAAATCCTCTGTATAATTATTATACATTATATAGGATAATATGGTAATAAATTCCTCGTTATCCATTCTGTCGTTTCTCTCCTCTGGATTTACTATGGTTTCTTTAATAAAAAACCATTCAATATGACTATTGGTAACTTCTTTTATGTTCTTTATAACCTCAGAGTCAACAGTGGAATTCCACATCTCAAATGAATTATCTTTGATTGGATATGGTTTATTATTGAGTCGAATAAATAAATCAGTTGGATCGAAATTTTTGTTTAACGCCTGCTCTATGACAATTAAGTCAATTGTAAAGTCCAATATTTTTTCCTGGTACTCTTCAGTAAGTTTAGAATAGGTACTACCGTTAAGTTCTTGGAGAATTTTTAATCCCTTGATCTTAAAACTATTGTTTTTTGAAAGCACATAATCACCTTTTTCATTTCGATATTCCTTGCCAAGAAACCCCAATATAGACAAAAGGCGCTGCTGGCCATCGATAACTTCCTTAACGCCTTCGGTTGTCTTGAATATGAAAACTGGTGGCAAGTTAATTCCCAAAAGGATGCTTTCTATTATTGATGACGCTTTAAGTTCACTTATTCGCTCTTGGCGTTGATAGGAGGGCCTAATAGTATATTTATTTGCCCGCACATCTGTAATAATTTCATCGATAGGTGTTGAGATCGGCCCAGGTTTGTTATATCTCAAATTCTGGAATTTTTCAATCGTATTATCCGTTGCAGAACGTTTAGCCAGTTCACTTTTTATTTGTGCTGCAAACAGAGGATCCTTAATAAAAAGAGCAAAATCATAACCAGTTAATTCCTTAAAATAGGTCGCGGTTAAGTTGAACCTTTTTAGAATATTCCCATAATAATGACTTTCAAGATTTGAATAGATATTAATGTTTTTAAGCAGGAAATTTTTTATTTGGTCCTTATTAATTTCATAGAATTGTCCCTCTAACCTTAAAATACGTATAGCCCAAAGAATAGTTTCATAGATTAGTTTGTTGTTCAAGCGCGTATCTTGAGAAACTAAATAGTCCCGCAGATCCAATACTTCATTAATCTGCGAGACATAACTATCAAACTCCTCTGTTTCCTGTCCCTCTATGCTTTGAACAGCAAAATCATATAATAAGTCCAGCATCTCCACACGATTCGAACCACCAGCGTACTTAGAAATAGGAAATTTATCTAATATGTATAACCGACGAAGATAATTAGAGATATCTGCGGCGGGCAATTCACCGTCGAAATCCTCTCCTTTAACAAATGTTGAAGCAATTCTTCTGGCTGCAGCTTTATCACTATTAATGAAATCGTTGAATAGTTTCGTCAACTTATCATCTATGTACTTGGCATTATCTACTTCAACTGATGTTAGCGGTGTAATTCCGGTATTATATCGACGAAAAATCTCTTTCTTGATTTTATCTTCAATTTCTGGCGTCATTTCGGGATAATTGACCACTTCAAATTCAAAAATCCTTATGTTAGAGCTCCAAAAAGTATCCCTAAAGTTGGGTTCTAGAGTATCAATAGTCTTATCACTTAAGAAATCGAGACTCATCAATCCACGCCCATCAAGCTTTACGCTAGATTCCTTAAACTTTTTAAGAGTTTCGAAACGTTGTCGCCCATCAATTACTTCGATTTTGAGTCCACTTTTGTAAAAAATCAATGGAGGGATTTCGGTCCCTAGAATAACGCTTTCAATAAAGAAGCTTTGTTTGACACGATCCCAAACATAATTTCTTTGATAGTATGGATTGTGTTTAATCCGGCGAAGGTTCCTGTCGCTAAGCAGTGTGCTGACCGAAATTGTCCTCGGATCGATTTTAAGGCACTTTTTAAAAATTTCAAGGAACTTCTCGTCCGAAGATTTATTAGTAGCAGCCATTTTTTCTTAATTCAGGGTAAATTTAAAAATATATTCATTTTTCGCATCAGTAGTCAATACTGATGGTGCTAATAGCATCGCTTCAAATTTTTTGAACTGTGAATGGTAAAGAACATCAATAGAAATACATTCCATAAATTTGACGAATCGTGCTAGCGGTAAACCAATGACCTCAATTACTGTTAAATCAACCATAACCTTAATTTCTACGAGGTCCTCTATATAAATCCCAACTATCACACCTTCAAAAATTGTCACCTCTTCTCTAACCTCAGTAGTCTGGTCCAGGTTACCTGCCTGATGGAGATTGGTAGTAATTAATTCATTGACTATATCGGAAATCCTATTTGCTTTTACTGCATTTTCACCGTTAAAAGAATATCCACTAAATTCAAGTTTATCTAAACGCTCGAGATGCTTCAGATAATTATACTTCATAATTATAGGCAGAGGTTTCTTTCCAAAAGAAGATTGGTAGTTATAATACAACATTATGAGTTCTTCCTTTGTAATTAATGATCTCACAATTTTGTGATAAATGATCTTTTCGCTTTCATACAAATTTTCATTATTTTCAATAATCTTGATCAGCCTGTATAACATCATGAAGTAGAGGGCCAACTTTGGTCGAAAATTATTATATATTACAATATATTTCTCACAGGCTTCTTTAAACAAGATTGAAAAATCTTTATCAGCATATTCGAAATCATTTTGCATTTCTTCGCATAAATTACTAAAGAACTTTGCGTTACCATTTGGATCTAGGTCACTTCTTTGTTGTATAAAAACATTCAATAGGGGATAAAAATTGGAATCGAACTGCTGGATTTTCATCGTCTTGTTTTGCTGTTCGTATATTTTCCGCGTTTCAGTAAGTTCCTCGCGCTGTGCTTCGAATTCCTTTACTTGTTGTTTAAAGGCTTCAAGTTGTACTTGCAATGTTTCTTGTCCTGTAGCAAAATCTTTTCGTTGATCTCTCAAGGCAACATAAAATAACAAGATTCCAACTAGGGAAAAAATACTTCCAACAAATCCTCCAATAAAATCTCCAAATTGGGCAATCTTTGATTCATCTATCGGTAGGCTCGAATTATATTGAAAGTTGCCCTTTGACAGAAACAGAATTAGTGAAACCAGTATAATAAATATCCCTAAGACGATTGTAACGATTGCAGACGCTTCACTGAAAAAAGAGTCTTTCAGTCTTTGTGTAAAATTCCGAAGATTTGAGGTCATTAACTTAAATTATTGAGCAAATATAAACAAATACGAAGCGAAGAATAAAATGAATTTGGAACAATTTTGTACCTCAACAAACATTAACTGTAAAAAATAATAGCATGACAGCGCTATTGACCAGCAAATATAATGTCAATACGAAATTTCCTTTAAAAAAAATCAATAGTACCACCTAACGTAAGGGGCAAATTTCATCTTTCCAGATGAGCAGATTGCGTTTTCACAAAAGTCGATATGGATTTTAAGCAAAAAAGAAACTTCTCCCCTTCTGAAGCAATTAAAATACTAGCCAAACATGGTACAGTAGTTAGTATAGATCAAGCAAAACTTATCTTAGATTTCATGTACGAATTTGGTAAATTGGCCTTGGACCAGCAAATTAGAAAAGCCAAACCCAATTATTAAATTCCAAATCCCGTTAAAATGAAAGTTGCAGATTTATACATACGCGTTAGTACAGACGAACAAGCTGAAAAAGGATATTCACAAAGAAACCAACAAGATATCCTCAAGCGTTATTGCGAGATCAACGAGATTAAAGTACGAAATGTAATTTATGAAGACCATTCCGCAAAAACTTTCGAACGTCCAGAATGGAGGAAGCTATTAATAAACATAAAAAGCAAAAAATTACAGAGCGAGTTATTGCTATTTACCAAATGGGATAGGTTTAGCAGAAATGCCAGTGACGCATACCAAATGATATCCATCCTCAGAAGGCACGGCGTAGAGCCCCAGGCAATAGAGCAGCCGCTAGACCTCAATGTCCCTGAAAATAAAATGATGCTTGCCGTTTATCTAACGGCCCCGGAGATCGAAAACGATAGGCGGGCATTAAATGTGAAACATGGTCTAAGGCAGGCAAAAAAAGAAGGGAGGTGGATGGGCGCAGCTCCTGCAGGATACGTCAATAAATCTTATGAAAACGGCAAAAAATATATCGCAATCTCAGAACCCCAAGCATCAATCCTGAAATGGGCCTTTACCGAAGTTGGTAAGGATCTATACACAGTTGCTGAGGTTTGGAGATCAGCACGCAGAAAAGGATTAAAGATAAAGATCAACACCTTTAGAGATGCTTTAAAAAACGTTGCCTACATGGGCAAAATATTGGTGCCAGCGAACCAATATGAAGATACCTATTTAGCCGACGGAAAACACGAACCTATTATTACAGAAGCTTTATTTTACCGGATTCAGGAGATTATCTACAATAGGCAAAAAGAACCTGACACAAGGGGGATACAAATAGTTTCCCGCAATACGCTCCCTCTACGAGGTTTTTTAAAATGTCCAAAATGTGAGCGAATGCTAACAGGAAGTGCTTCCAAAGGAAGAAATGGATATTTCCACTACTACCACTGTCAATCCTCCTGCGGCCCCAGATTCAAGGCTAGTGAGGTGAATCTTGCATTTGTGAAAACCATCAGAAAATATATGCCGAAACCTGGAATGTCGGAATTATATAGACATGTGGTATTAGATATCTATTCAGATAGAAATCAAAATATCAATGAACAAAAGAACCTTTTAAAAAAAATAGAGACTGCAAACAACAGAATTGCGAAAGCAAGGACATTGTTGTTATCAGACGATATAGAAGCAGCTGACTACCGTTTAATCAAACGTGAAGAAGAATTAAATATAGTAAAATACGAAGCAAAAATAGTTGAAGTCAATTCTATGAAAGCCGAAAAAGTTGATGTTGAAGAAATTCTTTACCGAGCCCTTGAAAACCTTAAAAAACTTGATTTACTGTACCTGGAAGGGGAAAATGACGAAAAAAGAAAAATTATCGGTTCGATCTTTCCTGAAAAATGGACTTACGACGGAATCGAACATCGAACCGGGCAAGAGAATTTGGGAATGGAACTTATCTATCTATTAAACAACAAGTTAGAGCACAAAAAAACCGGAGTAAAAACTTCTAAAAGTGATTACTCCGGTCAAGTACCCAGCGCCGGAGTCGAACCGGCACGGTTTCCCACAGGTGTTTGAGACCAGCGCGTCTACCAATTCCGCCAGCTGGGCATTTGCTTGTTCAGCGGGATGCAAATGTATAAATTAAGCACTTAATTCGCAAATTTTATTTACTTCTTTTTAGGTCTGATCTGATTTACTAAAACCTCCATCGTTTAACAGATTACCTAATAACAACTGATTCAATTGTTTAACTTCTTTTTTGTTCATTTTCATATCCATTGGCAGATAAACTAAATTTTGAAGTATTAGCTCATTTGAGGTTTTTGACGACAAACCTGCGAAACCTATCTTAACTAAACTGGAGGCTTTTGAAGTGGCATCGAATCCTTTTTCTCTTAATATATCGATTAAGAGTGATGGATTAGCTGCTATTATCGGAATTACCCAGTGTGTATGCCTTAAGTTTGCAGCGCCAATAATATTTCGCGAATCAACATTCAATAATAATTGGTTTGCCAGTATCTTCCTTTTATGAATACGAGATTGATTAAAATCACTCAATTTATGCTGCAATAGGCATAAATTGGCGTAACATGGTCTGTATTTGATTTTCTTCATTACATCTGCACCTGGAAAACCTCTTGTAAAACCACTAATCAGCGTATCAAAGTCTTTACCTAATTGCTTGCAAAGCCAATAAGCTATGGTAAATGGCCATCTTGCCACAAGAATGTTAATCAGGGTAGCATTAATTATTTTTTTGAAGTATCGATTATCTTTTTGCACCGGCAGCCTATTGTTCAATAATTTTACCGCAGCCATTAATTGCTCGTTTCTAATATGAAGTATCGCACCACTTAAGGCAGTATTTGTCTTAATTAGTCCAAAACTGAACAATACCACGTCAGACTTTAAATTACCTACATAAATTCCATCATAAGCTTGTGCACAATCTTCTATTACGATCAGATTATGCAATTTGGCTACGTTAAGTAGTGCTTCGGTATCCATTATGGCACCAAATAAATGGGTAATGAGCAGCAGCTTTGTTTTGGGCGTAATAGTGGCCGCTATCTGCCCTGAGGATATGCCTAGTGTATTTTTATCTATAGGTAATGGTATAACTTTTAAATGATAGGCAGCGATGATTGCAAACATATCCGGGATGTTAATATCTGCAACCAGTATTTCATCACCAGGTTCAAGATTTAGTGCTTCTAATACGAGATGTAAACCAGTACGAACAGAAAGGCAGGGCAATTGCCCTTCAGGAAACTGGGGCTGTTCTTTTTTAAAACCGCAAGCACTACCAATGCAGTATAGCGCGCCCTTAAAAAGTTCGGTAAAACGGATATCTAACCTACCTCTGGCGATCATTTGTTAAGCGCATATAACACAAAGGTAAGTAATTCGTGTAATGGCAATTAGTTTAGCGCTCTTTCATCTTTTAATTTGCGATCAACCACAAAGGGCATAAATGGCAAAAGTGATGCTAAAAAGATCAAAACGGCTTTACCAAACTTCCATTTTTGTTCTTGCCAGGCTAAAACTAAGGTGGCTGCATATAAAACAAATAATAATCCGTGTGCCCATCCTGTATATTTTACATATAAAGGAAGATCTGCAAAATACTTTAACGGCATGGCTACAAATAATAAAAGCAAATAGGATATGCCTTCCGCTACGGCTACTTTACGAAAAATTGAAAGAGAACTATTCATTGATCTGATTGTTTGCTCCGAAAGTAAAACAAAGCTTTTGCCTATCAAAAACTAAAAAATGATTTTACAATCGGGTGTTGGAATAAGGTTGAAGATGGAAGGTTTAGGGCTTAACCGCAAAGAGCACAGAGTGAAGGCGCAAAGCACACGAAGTTAGTCTTCTACTCCGATCAGACTGACAATCTCGAACTTTTATCTTCGGACCTCCGACTCCCCGACTTCAAACTTCTTCCATCTATTTCGGCAAACGTTCCCTAATCCGATCAACGTATTTCTGTCGGTAAAAATTATCCTTAATCGAAGGCAGCAGTGCATCAGATGCTGTTGGGTCGCTATCAAAACGACTTATCAAATCATTCAATTCGTTAACCAAGTTTTTTTCTATGGCATCAACATCTCGTTTTACCTGCGCTAGCTTTTCGGCATCTGCCTCAAATTCCAAATCCATTAAAGCCTCATTTACATCCATCATTTCCATTAAAAAAGATTGTGGCAGTTGATAACCTTCGTCTGTTTCTACAATCCCTTTTAATTCCAGCACGTATTTTAAGCGTTTTTTAGCATTGCTCAGTGTCTGGTAAGCCTTGTTGTTCAAAGTTGACAGATCGAGTACTTCTTGCTGCTTCTCTTCGCTTTCATTGGCATAAAAATCGGGATGAAACTGCTTGCTAAATGCATAAAATTTTGTTTTAACTGCAATCTGATCTGGATTAAACTGGATCGGTAACCCGTAAAAATCGAAATAATTGGTATCTGACGCTTCTACACTCATGATTATATTAAATTAAAAAGCCGCAGATGTTCAGATTGACTCGTCAAATCTGCGCATCTGCGGCAATTATATAAATTTGGTTTTACTTACCGAAGGATTTTAGGATATCATTACCAAAAGCAAACACCATTAAACAGATCAAGATTACAAAGCCCACAATTTGCGCCTTCTCCAGCACTTTTTCGCTTACAGGCTTACGTTGTACCATCTCAATTAGAAGAAACACTACATGACCTCCATCTAAGCCTGGAATAGGCAATAAATTCATAAATGCCAATGCCATCGAAATTAATCCCGTTAAAGTCCAGAATTTAACCCAGTCGAAAGTACTGCCATACACCTTGGCAATCCCAATCGGGCTGCTGATGTTGCGTGCACTTAACTTGCCTGTAATCATTTTACCAATGCCTTTTGCATTATCTACAAAAGTGCTCCATGCCATGGTTGCACCAACTGGTAACGACTCTATAAAGCCAAAATCTACATGTGCGGTTTCAGGCATTTTTAGGTTAGGACCAATTCCAATTGTTCCGTCTTTACTTACTTTGAGATCGAATGTTATCTCTTTTCCCTTGCGCAATGCCTTAATGGTAATGGGTTTTGACTTATTGGTAGAAACCTCTTCTTTAAACTGATCGAAAAAGGTGATCTGTTTTCCATTAACGGATAAAATACTATCGCCTGGTTTAATACCGGCAGCATAGGCTGGGTATACTGGTTTCTCAAACTTTCTGCCAAACAGCCCATCAAAAAAAGATGGCTTATCTGCTTTTTCATCAGGCGCGCTTACCTTATTTACACGCTCCATGATATATCGGGGCGAGATAAAATTCTCTTTATCGTTTTTCGATATTTTATTTAAAATGATATCCGGAACAGAAATGTAAAGTGTTTTATTCCCCCTTAAAATGGTCAACTGGGCTCCATCAAACAATACTTTGCTCGATATAGCATCTTCAAAACGGATTAACTTGTTGCCGTTGATGGCCAAAATCTTATCTCCGTTTTTTAAACCGATTTCTTTCCCAATTGCGCCTACAGAAATACCATCGTTCAGTTTGCTGTTAACGGTATAATTTTGCCCGACGTTGAAGGTTAACATCCAGAAGATAAAAATACCTACAATTACGTTTACGATAATACCACCAAGCATCACGATTAAACGTTGCCAGGCTGGTTTAGAACGGAATTCCCATGACTGTGCAGGTTGAGCCATTTGCTCAGTATCCATGCTCTCATCAATCATTCCAGCAATTTTTACATAACCACCAAGCGGCAACCATCCTACTCCATATTCAACATCACCTCTTTTGAAACTAAAAAGCTTGAAACCCCAGGCATCAAAAAATAAATAAAACTTTTCTACTTTAATACCAAATGCTCTGGCTGCCAAGAAATGCCCTAATTCGTGTAATATTACCAATAAAGACAATCCGAGCAGCAGCTGCCCCGCCATAATCAATCCATTCATATTTTCTTATAAAATTTTATGTTAGATGTTAAACTATACTTTTTGTTACTAATTCGCCGGCTAAGATACGGCTATGTTTGTCAGTTTCTAAATAATCACTTAATTGTGGTTTTTCTACAAAACTAATTTCTTCCATACACTGTTCAATAACCTCACTCATTTGCAAGAAACCAATTTTGTCTTTCAAAAAAGCTTCAACAACAATTTCATTTGCCGCATTTAAAATACAAGGCATGTTCCCGCCTTTCCGTAAAGAAGTGAACGCCAGATCTAAATTCCTGAATGTTCCCATGTCGGCCTTTTGAAAGCTAAAGTTTGGATAATCTAAGAAGTTAAAACGTTTAAAATTGTTTTTTAGCCTATCGGGATAATTTAAAGCGTACTGAATAGGCAGTTTCATATCCGGAACACCCATTTGTGCCTTCATAGATCCATCGGTAAACTGAACAATTGAATGAATGATAGATTGAGGGTGAACAATTACATCAATCTGATCTACATCAAGATCAAACAACCATTTTGCCTCAATTACCTCCAGGCCTTTATTCATTAGGGATGCGGAATCGATCGTGATTTTTGCGCCCATCACCCAGTTGGGATGTTTTAAAGCCTGCTCTTTCTTTACTGTAGATAAAAAATCTTTTGTTTTACCTAAGAATGGTCCACCAGAAGCTGTTAAATAAATCTTTTCGATTGAATGCTGCCCCTCGCCTACCAAACATTGGAATATTGCCGAATGCTCCGAATCAACCGGTAAAATTTTAACCTGATGTTCGGCAGCCAGTTGTGTAATCAGTTCGCCTGCAACCACCAGGGTTTCTTTGTTGGCTAAAGCAATGTTTTTCCCAGCTTTTATGGCAGCAATAGTAGGTTCTAACCCTACCGAACCCATTAATGCCGTTAATACCACATCACTGTCGCGATAGGCAGCAACCTCTGCCAATGCGGCTTCGCCTGCTAAGACTTTAATATTCAAAGCCGACAAAGCATTTTTCACTTCACTGTACTTGCGCTCATCACAGATTACAACTGCATCCGGCTTAAATTCTATTGCCTGCTGAATAAGTAATGCTGAATTATTTAAGGCAGACAATACGGCTACTTTAAATGTTGCAGGATGGTCCCTTACCACTTCTAGTGCTTGTGTACCTATACTTCCTGTAGAACCTAAAATGGTTATTCTTTTCAAATCGTTTTTAATATCGTAACGCCTAAGGTTTAATTAAGCATTTTATTTGTTGACTCCTAATTATGGCTCCGTCATTGCGAAGCTGGGCTTGAGCGAGCTGAAGCAATCTATTTGTTTAATAAAACTGCCTATGTCTCAATGCTGTGTTTCGTATCTCCACGAACTACTTTTTCTCATTTCATTTCGTGAGGACACGAACCGAGGAAGATGAGACTATCCTCATCTCGACTGGAGCATAGTCCCGAACTTTCGGGAGAGAGATCTATCTAGACAGATTTCTCGACTGCGTTGCACTTCGCTCCAATGCTGTGGTTCGTGTCTCCACGAACTACGTTTTATCATTTCGTTTCGTGAGGACACGAACCGAGGAAGATTAGTTAAACAATATACTTCTCCAACTCATCCGCTAGCTTTCTGTCATTGCTTAAACGCGGCACTTTATTCTGTCCGCCTAACTTTCCTTCACTTTTCATGTAGTTTACAAAAGCATCTTTTTGCAAAGTACGTATAACCAATGGCTGAAGGATGTTTCCATCAATCAGGTCAAAGTAATAAATATTTTTCTTTTGCAAAGCCTCATCAACCTTTTTGCTAAAGGCGGCCATATCTTTTGGCGCAGACGAAAATTCTATAAACCACTCGTGATAAGGCAATTGGCCGGCTTCTGGATTAACCTGAGGCGCAACAGTAAATTCTGTAATTTCTACCTTCTCTTCATTGGCTACACTTAAAATTGCCTGCTCCACCTCTTCTCCTATTACGTGTTCGCCAAAGGCAGATATAAAGTGTTTAATCCGTCCGGTTACAACTATTTTATAAGGATTTCTAGATACAAACTTCACCGTATCGCCAATGCTGTAACCCCACAAACCTGCATTGGTATTTAAAATTAACGCATAGTTGGTATCTAATTCAACCTCACCAAGCGATAACCGTGTTGGATTATCGTTGTAATATTCATCAGCTGGAACAAATTCGTAAAAAATCCCCGCATCGGCCAGTAACAATAGTCCTTTATCTTTTTGCGAATCCTGATAGGCAATAAAGCCCTCCGACGCCGGGTAAGTTTCTATAGCATCAATTTTCTTACCGATGCTCTGTTCAATTTTTGCCCGATAAGGCTCAAAATTTACACCGCCATAAATAAACAGGCCAAAATTCTTGAATATTTCAGCAATTTTCTTTCCTCCTGATTTTTCTGAAAGTTTATCGAAATACATCTGTACCCAAGGTGGAATACCCGATATCAAAGTCATATTTTCGTTGATGGTTTCCTCTACAATGGCATCAACTTTTTGCTCCCAATCTTCGATAATATTGGTTTCATAAGAAGGCAATCGGTTCTTTTGCAGGTAAGCAGGCACATGGTGCGCCACTATTCCCGATAAGCGCCCAACATTGATTCCATGTTTTACACTTAAAACCGGACTCCCTTGCAAAAAAATCATCTTTCCGTTTACAAAATCAGCTTTGCCTGTTTCGTTAATATAACTTAAAATGGCATTACGGGCAGCTTTTATATGCTCGGGCATCGATTCTTTCGATAGTGGAATATATTTTACACCTGAAGTGGTACCTGATGTTTTGGCAAAATAAAGTGGTTTACCTTTCCAAAGTACATCGGCTTCGCCTGCTACTACACGATCTACATAAGGCTTTAATCCTTCGTAATCTTGAACGGGAACATGTTTTTTAAAATCAGCATAGGTTTTAATCTCAGCGAAATGATGATCTTTTCCAAATGCTGTATTTTTAGCCTGGTCAATCAACTTTTTCAGGATATTATGCTGAGCATTTACGGCATTATTTTTCCATTTGTTAATCTGCCAAACTGCAAATGCTGCAAAGGGTTTACTTAATGCTGCTTTAAGCCCCCAACCCCCTGAAGGGGACTTTTCCTTTCTACCGTTCTTTTCTTTTTCCATAAATTTTAATCTGATTTTTAACTCCCCTTCAAGGGCTGGGGGTTAAACGATATTATGCAAAATATCTGGATGTTCGTCGCCTTTATATTCGCTCGAAATTTTACGGTAGGCAACAGTTAGTGCTACACTCGAAAGTGGAACGATGATAAATGAACTTAAAATATTTACAATAAAAGCCACCAATGGCCATTGCAGGTAGTTTAGCAGCAGATAAATTAGATATCCTCCACCCAAGACCACCAATAGCAATAAAATCTTTGTGAAATTTCCTTTAGTAGTAGCCAAACTCAATTTAATCGAATCGAAAGGTGTTGCGCCTTTATCAATAATGAAAAACGGGAAGAATGAAATCCTTAACCAGGTAATGAAAATAGCAATGATACCTACGGATATCGCCACGTTTTTAACAATTGTTACATTAATTCCTGTATAAATAAAAGGAAAAGCAACAAGAATTACCACCAGATAAACACCAAGGATACAACCCACAAAATAAAGAGTAGCCACCAAGAACCTTATAATCTGTTGCCTTGTTGGAAGTGTATCTACAATTTTCACATCGTTTTCTTCATCGTCCATTAAATGGAAAATGTATTTAAACAGTGAAAGATTAATGGTAAAATAGAGCAGCACAAAAATAATCACCATGATTACACTCAAGGCCTTACTTACATCTTTAATAAAAAAGGCCATTAAGCTAGATGCACTTGCGGTGATAAACATCAAAAAACATAATGTAGCAATCGAGAAATAGTGCTTCTTGGTAATGCTCCACGCCTTTTGAATTACATCATTAACGGCGAAAGTACTTTCTTTTAGATAATTTATCATTGTTGTTTGAATACCACACGTTTAAATAAATCCTGTATAAATCCTAAACCATAAGCGGTTAATTGGATAAATGAAGATATAATGCTCAAAAATGCAACTTTTAACGATTTATTTACAGACCATGAATGAAAAAATATCAACATAAAGTAAATCAATAAGAAGAAGTTACAAACATATGCTAATGGAGGATATATAAAGTTACACAAAATGGTGAAACCAAAACCCAATGTAAACAACGCTGGAAAAAAATGTACAAGTTTTAATTCTTTTGGAAAATGTTTGTAAATATTGATTCTTGCTCTCCCGAAAAAGTGTAACTGCTTGTAAAACTGACTAAAGCTTGTCCTGCGTTTATGGTAAACCTTTGCATCTGGAATCAACCCGATTTTAAAGCCGCTTTCGTGAATACGGATACTATATTCGATATCTTCTCCCAATCTGGTTAAGATAAAGCCACCTACTTTCTCCCAGGCCTGACGGGAAACACCCATATTAAAACTGCGTGGGTGAAATTGGCCTACGTGCTGCTTGTTCCCGCGGATTCCACCTGTGGTGAAAGGCGATGTCATGGCATAACTAATTGCTTTTTGCACAGGTGTGAAACTATCATGCGCGGCATCCGGACCGCCGTAAGCATCTAAATGATGTTCGTAAAGGTAATTTTTGACAATTTCAAGGTAATCGTTGGGAACAAGAATATCTGAATCAAAAATGATAAAATAATCGCCTGTAGCCCTTTCGAAACCAAAATTACGTGCAAAACCCTGTCCGGCATTTTCTTTAAAGTAATATTTAATATCCAGTTTATCTGCGTACGAAGCAACAATTGCTTTTGCATCGTTTTTAGAACCATCTTCAATAACCAAAACTTCAAACTGCAAATAAGTCTGTTTGGTTAGGGTGTTTAAAAGTTCGTCAATTTCCTGAGGACGATTATAAAGTGGAATGATGATGGAGAAAAACATGTTTATAGAGGTAAAAGGTGGAAGGTAAAAGGTTGAGGGTTTGGGCGCATAAACCTTACGCCTTAAACCTTTTACCTTATACCCTCTTCTCGATTAAATATTGATTTCTTTCTGGTGCATTACGCGATAAGAGTTCGGCAATAAACCCTGCCAAAAACATCTGCGAGCCAACAACTATAGCAACCAGCGATAAATAAAACAAAGGCTGATCAGTTACATCACGATAAGCCAAACCTTTCCAGATTAAGATTTGTTTTTCTATGAGGACATAAAGCGACATTACAATCCCTAAAAAGAAGCTTAAAACCCCTAAAGAACCAAAAAAGTGCATCGGGCGTTTGCCGAATTTACCCACAAAGAAAATAGAAAGTAAATCTAAAAAGCCGTTTATAAATCTGCTGAAACCAAATTTAGTTGTGCCGTATTTACGGGCACGGTGTTCTACCACCTGCTCGGCTATTTTACTAAATCCGGCCCATTTGGCAATTACCGGGATATAACGGTGCATTTCGCCATAAACTTCGATGGTTTTAATTACATCGCTACGGTAAGCTTTTAGTCCACAGTTAAAATCGTTCAATTCTATACCGCTCATTTTGCGGGTAGCGGCGTTGAACAATTTTGTTGGGATAGTTTTAGTAATCGGATCGTAACGTTTCTTCTTCCAGCCTGAAATAATATCGAGCTTTTCTTCTTTAATGCGGCGGTATAATTCAGGTATTTCATCCGGACTATCCTGCAGATCGGCATCCATGGTAATGACCACATCGCCCTGAGTAGCTTCGAAACCAACATTCAAGGCTGCAGATTTACCGTAATTCCTTCTAAACTTAATGCCTTTAATGGCAGGGTTTTGGAGTCGTAATGCTTCAATCACCTCCCACGATCTATCGGTACTACCATCATCAACCAAAATAACCTCATAGCTGAAATTATTGTCGATCATCACTTTGTCAATCCATGCCGTTAATTCTGGCAAAGATTCATCTTCATTAAATAAGGGTACTACAACTGATATATCCATTTTTTAAGCATAAACCTCGCAGGTTTTAAAAACCTGCGAGGTTTGTTTAAAGTAAAACGTGCAAATTTCATCAAATTAAATGACAAAACCTGCACGTTCAAAATTTTATAAAAGAAATTAACCTTCCTTTGGAAACGAATCGAATGTAACTGGTTGTTTTTTCTTTAAGATAGCTGAAAGGATTAAAGAAAGCACCCCATACAGTGCAAGTGAAACACCAAAGCTTGTAAAGATGTTTTTAAAAGTAGGTTCAAGCTTCTCTTGCATATTGCCACCTTTAGCTATCGCCTCATCAATTTGCTCGCTAGCCATTCCAAATTTTTCCATCATAGCTCTCTGTGCCTCCTCGATAGCAGCAGCAGCTCTTTGTGGAAGATCTGGATCAATAAATTTCATTAGTATCACATTATAAAGAGTTGCAGTTAAGGCTAAAATAAGGGAGATAATTAAATAAGCCTTAAAGGCCTCTCCAAATGTCCAAAAACCACCTATTTCTTTACGGATGTTTATTCCCACTACTACTAACAGTACGATGAATAAAACAAATATACCTATCTGGGCCGCAAAACTGGTGTAAATTAATACAGGGTCTATAAAATGCAAGGTTAACGATACAATTATCGAAACCGCAGCGAGCATTAATCCATTTTTAATAGCTAATTTGGAAATAAGAGCACTTTTGTCCATAATTTTAAATTTTAGTTTAATTATTAATTGTTGTAATTAATATATAAGTAGCAGAATCGAACGATTTGTTACTGCTAAACTGAATTATTTCTTTCGTTGTTTCGGCACTTCCCTCAACGTCAAGGAAAAATACCATAAAAGGTACAAATAATTCTTGCATTTCTTCACTGATATTTAAATTTGCAGCTGTTTTGCAAATCTCTTCTACACTGGTTTCTGCCAACTGCTGGTTGCTGATCAATTCTTCATAAATTTCGAATTCATCCTGAAACTCATCGTCTTCTACCAATAAAAATTCTTTCAGGAAATCGCCCAGTTCAGGATCTAAATCTTCATCCTTACACTCTTTAATGTAAAGCAGAAGGTTTAACAATTCTGTTCCTCTATCTATGGTTTCTTCTTCAATATTCGCCCACTCATCACTTTCTAAATAGTCGTCTTCCAGTTTCTGTACGTCACTGCTAAAGAAATTCACCATTAATAAATCGAAAAACACTTCACGTAATTCTTCAAATTTCGGGTGAGAATCGAAAACGGTATCGAAAGCTGTTGCTTTATCTAAAAAGTTAACATCAAGCTCAAAAGCAGCTAATAATTCTGTTTCAAAACCTTCTACATTGGTAGCCGAAACCTCAGCATACTTGTTAATGGCTGCACTTAGTGCTTTTTTTACTCTATTATCCATACGATTAGGATTTTTAAGATTTAAGGATTATTAGATCATTAAATTGATCGTCATGCTGAATTTATTTCAGCATCTATATTGTAATGTCAGCTATTTTTAACTAATTCTCCCAGTACTGATTACTATTATAAACCAAAGTTACCTTCCCGGTAAGTTCGGTACCCAATAACGGACTGTTTGCCGATTTTGAATAATTGCTTGCAGCATTATATAACCATTTTTCTGTTGTGTTGAAAACAGTAAAATTGGCTTCAGCACCTTCTTCAATTACCGGAATAGTTAAATTTAATAATTTACGTGGATTAATGGCCAATTTCTCTGCAATTAAAGCGATATCCAATCCAGCTTTTAATAATAGTGGTAATACGGTTTGTAAAGCGATGATACCGTAGTGCGCAATTTCGAACTCTACATTTTTAAATTCGATTTCTTCCGGGCGGTGCTGAGAAGTAATGGCATCAATTGTTCCGTCTTTTAAACCAGCAATTAGTGCCTTTACATCTGCTTTTCCCCGAAGTGGCGGCTTAACCTTGTAGTTGCTATCAAAATCGCTCAAAAGTTCTTCTGTAAACACCAGGTGATGTGCTGTTACATCGCACGAAACCTGAATGCCATCTTTCTTTGCTTTACGAATCAAGGCCACGGCCCCTGCAGTTGAAATATTGCTAATGTGGATTTTAGTTTCATTATAAGCTGCCAGGAAAATATCGCGGGCAATATGCATTTCTTCAGCCAATGCGGGTAAACCTTTCATGCCCAACAGCACAGAGTTTTTGCTCTCGTTGATCTGCGATTTGCCAGCTATGGATTTATTTTCAGGATAAACCATCAAAAGTGCATCGAAACCTTTTGCATATTGTAATGCGCGGCTCATAAAACCATCGTCTTGTAAGGCCTTATCGCCATCTGAAAAAGCTACCGCACCCGCCTGTTGCATATCGAACAGTTCGGCAAGCTCTTTTGCCTCACGGTCCTGACTTATCGCACCAACCGGCAACACATCAACTAAGTTGTTTTTGGCCCTATTGATAATGTATTCTACCTGAGACTTTGATTGCACAACCGGACTGGTTTGCGGCAATAAAGCCAAGCCTGTAAAACCTCCAGCTTTTGCCGTTGCGGTTAATGTTTGAATATCTTCCTTGGTTTCGAAACCAGGGTCGCCGGCTACACAGTTTAAATCGAAGAATCCAGGTGTTAGAAAAGAGCCCTGGGCATCAAAAACGGTTTCGTTTTTATCGGCAGTTAGTTTACCTACGTTTTTAATTTTGCCATTTTCTACCCGAACATCGCATTGTTGATTATTAAATTTACTTTGCGGATCGGCAATGGCTACATTTTTAACCAGGAGATTCATATTGTTTTTTTTGTGTTGTTAAAAAATCGGATGAGCAAAATTTCTGCTGCAATAAAAATCAGCGACAAAATTAGACAAAGTTTCCATAAAGTCTGCCCGATTTTATCGGCGCCAGCAATTAATTTAACGGCATCTTTATCGGTATCGAATATTTTCAGATTGCCTTTGTCGGCCAACTGATTGAGTGCTGTTTTGTCTAAATAATGCATATCAGATTCTGTTCTGCCATTGTTGAAACTATAAACAGCAAGTAGCGAATCTGCAAGTTTCAGGTTATAAAAGCCTGCATTTTTTATCTGATCGGCGATGTAAATCAATGTTTTCCCATCTGCCTGACGGATTTCAGGAATCGCCTCGAAACCATCCGCAGTAATTTTTAAGCTTTGGTTTTTACCCAGTGTAATCTTTTTACCCGCCAATGCATTATCATTACCGAGGTTGTAGTACAGGGGCGTTTCATTTCCTCCACTCAATGCCAAACGATAAATCAGCGGCACAAAAACCGGATGACGAGCTAAATTTCCGTCACTTGTATTAAGCCCTGAAGCAGATAAATACACCTGCCCGTTACCTACACCATATTTGGAGAAAAAAGGTTTTCTACCTGGCAATAACATAATATCTTCTTTATTGGAGGTATTTCTTTCTACAAAAGAATAATAACGGGAAACTGTTGGAAGATCAAGATTTTTGGGGATTTCCTCAAAAACAGTCTTGAAAATGGGGTTTTGCAGATCAATCTGGTCAACCTTACCTGCTGTGGTATTTAAACCTTGAATGGCAGGAAGCGACAATCCGCTTAAAAATGAGTTATAAGTTTGAATATTGGCATCTAAATCAGGAAAAAGTACCACCGTACCACCTGCATTCAGATAGGTTTTTAGCTGTTGTGCCAATCCTGTTGACGGGTTTTGCAAACCGTTCAACACAATCAGGCCATAACTGGCAAAATTGCTATAATTAACATTGCTTTCGGCATTCTCGGTGAGTTTATAATAACGATCGGCGGCAAACAGTGCTTTAATATAATTGCCTGCATTGGCTCCGTTAATACTCAGAACAGGAAAACTTTCCGCTACCTTAAAACTGAATGACAATGTATCATCAAAGGTTACCGGAAAATCTTTAATGCTGATTAGACCTTTTTGCCATCCTGCGTTCAATCCAGAGAAATTTAGGGTATCTTTAACCGTTTTACCTGCAGGGATGGTTACAGCACCCAATCCTTTTTGCTGGTTATTAATGCTGAGTTTTAAAGGGATATTTTTTGCTTCCTCCTCTGAGTAATTTTTCAACTGTACAACCAAACGCTCATTTGCTCCCGGCTGATGATTTGGCGAAAGTGCCCAAACGCTATCTATTGCAACATTCGGAAGCGTATTGGCATTCAGTTTTAAAAATGAATATTGAATATCTGCTTTTGTATCAAGTTTATTGGTGGTGGAGATATTTTTTTGAAAATCGGAGATCAGAAAGCTATACTTATTTGCAGAACCCGTTAAAACATTCCCCTGCCGGTTTAGTATCTGTTGGAGATTACGGTTTGCTGCCGAGATTTTAACATCATCCAATGCCTTTAAAAACGCTTCCTCGTTTAACAATCGTTGATGTTTTCCTTCAAAATTATTGGTCAGGAGTTGAAAACGATCGTTCATTCCAAATCCTTTAACCAGTTCTTTGGCCCTCCGCTTGGCTTCATCGAGCAGGTTGCCATCTTTATTAATGGCTTCCATGCTGTAAGAATTATCGATATAAATGCTCACTACATTGTTTAAAGCAGTAGTTTTTTGATTGTGCGCTGGAATATAAGGCTGGGCAAATGCCAGGACCAAAAAGATGATTGCCAAAATCCGTGACAACAGAATAAGCAGGTTCTTAAGTTTTTCTTTGGAAGAATTTTGTTGTTCTACTTCTTTTAAAAGCTGAACATTAGAGAAATAAACCTTTTTAAACTTCCTGAAATTGAATAAATGAATGATAACCGGGATGGCAACCGATATTAGTGCAAAAAGAAAGCCCGGATAAAGGAAATTCATTAAAAACCAAAGATAGAAAAATTATGGAAAGTGGCGAATTTGAAATGTATTATTTGGATATCAATATAGATTAATACGTATCAGAATTAACATCTGTTTCTATTTATCGCCATAATGCCCAGCAGCAGCCAAAACTAATACACTTACTTCTTCACCATTAATCTGATAAACTAATCTATGTTTTTGTGTTATCCTTCGGGAATATAAGCCAGACAGATTATATTTCTTTAGTTCAGGCTTCCCTGCGCCAGTGGTTGGATGATCAATAGTTCTAATAATAATTTTTGAACCTTTTTATAAGCACTTTGATCTGTTTTCTTTAACCACTTAAGATCCTCTATTGCCTGAGAAGTGAACTCTAGGCTATACATTATAAATCTTTAAGAAATTCTACTAAGGCATCTTTTCCTGTAACTTTAATAACTTCGCCATTTTTTGCCTGCAAAAGTGATTTTTCAATTTTTTCGACCATCTCTTTTGAAAAATAAATATCATCATTAGTGATTGGCGTTATTGAATATGCTTTATTTTTGCCTCTTTGAACAATAATCTGTTCCCCACTATCAGCCATATCCATATATTCGGCTTGTTTCTCTCTAAATTCCCTACTGCTTACCACTAACATAATCCTATTTTAAATGTACCATATTGGTACAAATATAGATATTTATTTTCGGTAATACGCCATATTGATAAGCGTCATATATACCTAAATCAATAACCAAAGCCTGGAAATTCGATATTTACAATTTTCCAGCCACCGTTATACAACGCGAAATACAGTTTAAAAGGTCCGCTTACAATTTTTGATTGTTTTTGAATAACATTTCTATAACCTGCAACCCCTTCAACAAAGCCCATACCTTTATCATCATTCAAAAGCTCGAAATTAACATCAATAATATCGTATCTGCCACCAACATATTCATCAGACCGGCCGAAAATACCTTTTAGCCGACCAATAATAACATCCTTACCAATAACTTTATTACCTGGGAGAATAAAAAAATCGCTCAGTTCGTCGGTAATGGCCTTCGATTGTTTAAACCATGCGTTTATAAATCTAATGGCACTATTTACGATATCAGCCTGATGGTTAAATGTGGGGTTGTTCTGCATTGTATCTTTCAAAAAGTTAATCGACCAGCCAAAAGCCAGTCGATTAAAAACTTGGCGAAGTTAACTATTCTTTAGCCTTTCTCTAATTTCGGCAAGAGAATAATCTATCAATAACTTTCCATCTCTGAAAACTTCTTTCAATTCGCCCTGTGCTTCTTCTTCCCAGCTGCATTGATCTTTCAGTTCGTATTCGCCTTCTTCATTTTTAAAAATCTTCAATAAACCTTTTGCTGATTTTTTTGTGCCATCGTCGGTAATCGGGTCTTTAAATATCTCGCGACCAATGCCATCTACTTCTCCATAAGTGGCTTTCATCGCAAAACCAAAAGTATCGCGTGTATTATATTGATAGGTGAATGAACCGATGCCAAAAACAACATTGGTAGAGGCAAAACCTTTAGCTTTTAGCCGCTCACAGATCTGTGTAGCTCTTTCGGTAGTAATGCTATCTCCATAAATAGCACCAATCTGCGGTACTAGTTCCTTAAATCCCTTGTCGTTGGTTTTTCCACCGAAAACATCCCAAAGCAGCTCGATTACACCCTTTTTCTCATTTTCGTTTTTGCCATTTGGATTTCCGCAGATAATATCAACCGGATCTCCAGAATCTGGCCTTATGACCACTTTACCTGGACGGGCGATAATATCATCTTTTAAAACAGGTAGATACTCGGTCAACACCTTCCATAAATCCCAGGTATCAGAAACGATAGATACAATTCCTTTCGGGTAAACTTCCAAAATCAAACGTTTAAAGGTTTCGAGCTCTCCAGTATTGGTTCCCATACACATTACAGAGTGTTCTGTAGCAGCTACTGACCCACCGATTAACTCTTTATCTGAATCTGCATTGTAATATTCTTCTAAGAAATCGATGGCTGGAATGGTATCTGTTCCTGTAAAACTCAATAAATGTCCGGCTGCCGAAGTTACCGCAGCTTCTATTCCACCCATGCCCCGCATAGAGAAATCGTGCCCCTGCCAATCTACAAATTCTGGAACTGAAGAGGTTTCTGCGGCATACTGATCCAAAATGGTGCGGTATTGTTTTGCTATGGTAGCAGAATTGCATGGCAACCACACCACCGCTGATAGTAAGGTTTCGAAATAATTGGTCAACCAGAAAAATTCAGGCTTTGTATTGTACATGGTAAACATGGGCACACGCAAAGGCACTTCAGCACCTTCTGGTAATGATTTAAAAACCATTGGAATATAACCCAGGTCGTGTAAATCAGCTATATGTTGTATTCCTACCAAATTTTCTCCCAGGTAATTATTGATCCTGCGTGTATATTTCTTTAAAATTTCTTCTTTTGGCTGTTTAAAAAAATTCTGGTTAAAATCTTCAATGATGTATTTTTTAATAAAATACTGCAAGCCAAAAAGCACCACATGATTTACGTTTTCTAGCCTGCTTTTTCTTGGTGTCCAGTTAGAATAAACCAATGTGGTATTTTCTGGGTATTGCCTGCGGTGATCTACTTTATAACCGTCTGTTAATAATAATGGATTCATAGTGTCTATCTTTTAAAAATCGTAAACTATTGTATTAATATCTTTCTTTGAAATCGTTTCTTTAATAATTGACTCAATTATTTCCCATTTCCCTCCTGCTAATCCACATCCTATTCTTGGCATGTGCACAGAAGCATTAATATCACTTGCAAAATCTGCAACCTTTCTTAAGCCACCTTCAACGGCATCATACCTTATTGGAGCGTTACCATTTTCATCTTTAATTATTTTATGTTGGCCAATTAAATTAGCTATCCATAAATCTTGTTCAACCTGTATGAACTGAACCTCACCAAGATTGAAATTATCTTTCGATTGATACCAGCTTCTATATTGGCTTTCGGGGGCTTTCCATCTTTTCGAAATAGCCAATACAAATCCCTTTCCCCATCCACCAATATCATTACATATGTGAACAATTATCTTATTTTCATCACCGGAGGGATTGGTTGCATCACCTTTTTTATATTCAATGTCTTTCATGTTTTAATTTCTTCCTTTTTCGTTAGGATACAGGCTTTGCAAAGTATCGCTTTGCCAAAATTCTTTTGTTTCGATATCCAAACAGGTTAATTTTCCGGTAAATGCAGCACCGGTATCGATATTCCAAACATTACACCCCTGCATGGGCACATTAATATTGTAGTAAAGCGTTGGGGTATGGCCAATGTAGATTTCATGATAGAGCAATAAACGTTTAGGATAAAGTACCGAATCTTTTTTGATCCGGTTATCCATAGTCAGTGCCAGTTCCCAAAGCGTTCTATCCCACGAATAATTGGAAGAATAACGTTCTTTTTCAGGACCATGCATGGAAGAAAAACCGGCGTGAATAAAGAGGTTGTTATGCTCATCCACGTAGTAATCTTTCATGCGTTCAAAGAAATTTAGATGTTTTTGCTTCACTGGATCAGGCAAGTTTTTATAACTTTCGATGGTTAATTTACCACCGTGAACAAACCAGACATCATCTATAATACCTTTTTCCAACCAATCGATACACCAGGCGTCGTGATTTCCTTTGATAAAAATGCACTGCTGGTTTTCTTCCAATTGTATCAGGTAATTGATTACCTGTGCCGATTCACTCCATCCATCCACATAATCGCCAAGAAAAATAAGTTTGTCATCTTTTGTTACTTCTGCACGCTCAAATAGCTGAACTAATCCTTTTAATCCCCCGTGTATATCACCTATTACTAATGTTCTGCCCATATTAAAACGTTATATATTCAGCGGGCACAACATCTGTAAGCCACACATTGTTAGCTGATAAATAAAATTTATAGCCTGCCCTGTGCATCTCACCGCTATTAATGGTAAGGATAACCGGCTTTCCCCTCCTGCCACCTACTTTATTGGCCGTTTCCCGATCGGCACTTAAATGCACATGCTGTCTGCTCATTTTTTGCAGTCCCTGTGATTTAATATCCGACAGGAACTTTTCAACTGTACCATGATACAGGTATGCTAATGGTTCGGCTTGATTTAAGTTTAATTCAACAGCAATAGAGTGCCCTTGGCTTGCCCTTATTTTAGTTTTATCATCATTGAAGGCAAACCTCTTTTTATCGTTATTTTCAACAATGTAGTCAAGCTGTTCAAAATCGATTCTTCTGTCGTAAAGGTCAAACTTGGCAATTAACTCATTTACATCTGCCCAACCATTTTCATCAAGTTCTAAGCCTATCGTTTCTGGCGAATGTCTCAAAATATAACTTAGCAGCTTACTGATTCCTTTTGTTATTTTATTGTCCATGAGCTTATTGATTTATGAGTTTCAGTTTTTTGTTCAATGTTTCATCATTAAAAAGGAAAGGTTTTTCAGCGGGTATGATTAAATTTTCCAGTTGATGATTTTGAACAAACTCATGTTGTTCCTTTACAAATGCACTGATATCTTCAATTAGCAAAATATCATCTTTTGCAAAAGATTTGATAAAACTATCCCTTAATCCGATCTGAATTGCCCTTCTATCCTGTTTTGCTCCATAAGGATCGTGATCCGGATCCCATTGCAACCTGATATCGGAAGTTTTCAGTTCATCTCTCCATTCGTCATGAGAAATACCTTCAGTTTGATCATATGATGTATACACGGCATTTTCCACGTAATTACGGAATGCAGATATTTTAAGGTGTATGGCTAAAGTAATTCCCTGTCCTTCTTTTGTTCCCCAGCCGCTTCTGTACATCATCCATAGAAAATTAGGCTTAATCCATGTCATTCGGTTTAAGCTGAATTCGCCTCCAAAAAATTGATTCTCGACTGCAAATTCTCCGATTTCTTTTCGGTAAGCTTGATAAACAATTATTTTTTCATCATCATATTGGGCCATAATATGGCATCCTGACTTTGGCCATTCTATTACTTGTTCTTTATATTTTTTTACTGTTATTTTCATTTTGTAATTATTATTGACTCATCTCATTGTAGATGGAGTCTCTCTTTGTAGAGCTGATAATTCTCATCGTCGAAACAAACGAAAATTAGCTTTTCTATCTTTTCTTTTTCAGCAAAATTATTTACCGTGGCAATGGCAATATCTGCTGCTTTATCTTTAGGGAAGTGATAAATCCCTGTGCTGATGTTGGGAAAAGCAATAATCTTTACATCATTTTCAACTGCTAATGTTAAACTGTTACGGTAACAATCTGCAAGCAAAGCATTTTTTTCTTCGCTATCACCATTCCATACAGGTCCAACCGTATGGATCACATATTTTGCCGGTAAATTGCCTGCCGTGGTAATTACTGCATTTCCAGTTTTGCAATTCCCTTGTTTATTCCTAATGGCTACGCAAGCTTCTAAAATAGCTTTACCACCTTTTCTATGAATGGCACCATCTACCCCACCGCCACCAAGCAAAGAACTGTTTGCTGCATTAACGATAGCATCAGCTTTAATTTCTGTTATATCGGCTTTGATTACGTCTAAAATCATTTTTCAAATTCTTCTAATTTACTTCTTAACACCAGGTTCTCTGTTTTTGCAGATCGATAGGTGAAATAAGCATTTACAATTTCTATTGTACCATTGATGTTGCTGTTAAAATCGTTCAGCTCCTCTGCTGGAATCCAAAGTTCGTTATGCACTACCCCACCTACATTTTTAACTTCATACTTCTTCAAGTAATCCTCATTTACTTCAAAAGCAGTTACGACACCAATAAAACCAGAAAATTCATCGTTAGTATTCCATTCCAAAGCAATTTGTTCGGCATATTGCTGGTTCATTACCGGATAAAAAATAGGCTGCCATGCTAATCTCGGAGGAAAAGCGTTAAAGCCACTTTCAGCAATGAGTTCCATTTCTTTTAATCCAACGGGCCTGAATAATCTTATCGTTTTCATAATTATTATGATTTAGACCCTGAAGTGAATTCAGGGTGACGACCGCTTATACTAAAGTATCTAAGGGAATTCTAAATAATATCTATCAATTTTATCTGTGTTACCCCGCCATGATCAACTTCTTTGATCGAATCAGTTGTAAAAATTTGCTCGAAATATTTGCCCAACTCGTCAAAACCTTTGCTGAATATGCCATGACTAATCGCTAAATAAAGTTTCCCGGCATTTTTAGCCTTTAGCGCTTCTGCCAGACCAATAAATGTACCGCCACCATCACAGATATCATCCACAATTAAACAATCGGCACCAGCTAAATCTTCTGCATATACTTTAAATCCTGAAAGTTTTCCTGTTTTCACATCCCGGCTTTTTGAACACTCTACCACTTCAGCACCACCCAAAAATTCAGATACCTTATAAATTTTCTTTAAAGCACCACCATCAGGAGAAATGAGCTTTACATCAGCTCCAATCTTTGCAATTACCTGTTTTATAAATTCGTGATTGGAAACTGTAACACAGTTGTTGAGTAAGGCTGGTGTTACTTCGCTATGCGGATCAAAAACGGTAACACTTGCCAAAGCCATGGCATTAATGATATCGGCATAAACTTTCACCGATAAAGGCTCACCAGGAATCATTACCCGATCTTGCCTTGCAGCCGGAAAGTACGGTATAAAAAGTTCGATTTCTCTTACGCCCATTCTTCTTAAGGCATCAACCGTAATACAGATCATACCTAAATCATTGAAGGAATTTATTCTTTGCGTAATGGTAACCGGAGCAGCGACATCAAAATTGTTCGAAATTTTAATGTGTGGTTCGCCACCCGCAAATAAGAAAGATTTGTATTCGATTAAGTTATTTTCGCCTAGCGGAGCAAAACTTGGATTAAGATTCAACATATATTTGCGTATTATTTACACAAATATAAAAATCATTTTTAGAATTCAAAAAATAATTTGCGTTTATTTTACACAAACCTAACATCGAATTGGAAATTTTCCTTCAAAAGCTGGTTATATTTTGCCTTATCGAAGGTAAAAAGTTTGCCTGGTCTGCCACTAGTGCCTATTTTAACCACTTTATCGGTTTCTGTAACAATTCCAAAACTTAGAATTTTTTTTCTGAAATTTCGTCGGTCTATATCTCTTTCTAAAATGGTGCAGTACAGATTTTCAAGATCGGAAAAGAGAAATTCCTGATCCAACAGATCAAAACCGATCGGTTGGTAAGTGAGTTTGCTTTTTAAACGCTGATGTGCGAGATTAACCATTTCATTGTGATCATACCCCAATTGCGGAATTCCGGTTACAGGAAACCATTTCGCATCTTTGGCATCGGTATCGGCTTTTAATACAAAATTTTTAGGATTAACCAGGGCAAAATAAGCTACAGAAATTACCCTGAATCGCTCATCACGGTTAATATCATCACCAAATGTACCCAGTTGCTCAAGATAATTTACGGTTATACCAGCCTCTTCTTTAAGTTCGCGCTCAACTGCCTTAAGCAAAGGCTCTTCGTTTAAAATAAATCCACCTGGTAAAACCCATCTATCGGCCAGTTTACCAAATCGCTGCTGAACAGCCAACACATAAAGTGTTCCTTTTTCATAGCCAAAAACAATGGCATCAACAGCAATTTTAATATTTTGATCGATCATCCTTTAATTTGTGTTAAAACAACACAAAGTTAATAAACTTCTTAATTTCGAATCAGGTAAAAAATTAAGAAGTTATTTCCTCTTTATCAGGAAACATGAGCGACAAAATCACCGATAAAATTAAAACCCCTCCAATAACAATTAAAGAATAAACCGATTCGATATGAAAAAATGGCGCAATAATCATTTTTAAGCCGATGAAAGATAAAATCACAGCCAAGCCATACTTTAACTTACTGAACAAGTGAATAAAATTATCCAACAAGAAAAACAATGCCCTAAGACCCAAAATTGCAAAGATATTTGAGGTGTAAAGGATAAATGGATCTTTTGAAATGGCGAAAATTGCAGGAATAGAATCAACAGCGAAAAGCAAATCAGTAAATTCAATAACCGCTACAACGACTAATAAAGGTGTGGCTAACTTTACGCCATTCTCGAAGGTAAAAAATTTATCGCCGTCGTATTTATCACTCACCCTGAAGAATTTCCTCACCAATCTGGCGCCTCTGGTATTGTTGTAGTCTTCTTCATCGCCATCATCATCAGCTGACCATGATTTTATTCCGGCATAAACCAGGAAAATACCAAAAAGCGTCATAATAATATTGATATCGTATTTGAATCCAGCTACTCCAAACAGGCTTAATATTTTATTCAGATAGGTTAATTCAATAAAAAATGCACCCGAGAAAATGAATATCGCCCTTAATACCAGCGCCCCAATAATTCCCCAAAAAAGCACTTTATGCTTATTTTCGTTGGCAACATCGAAAAATTTGAATACCAAAATAAATACAAAAAGATTATCGACCGAAAGTGCTTTTTCAATCCAGTATGCCGACTGAAACTGGGTAAATTTATCAAAACCAAGCACATAATATACTGCACCACTAAAAATCATCGATAAAGAAATCCACACGATAGACCAGGTGATGGCCTCTTTATTAGAGATGTTATGACTTTTTTTATTAAAAAGCCCTAAATCTATTATCAGCATTACTACAACTACAATTGCAAAACCGGCAATTAAAAGTGGGTGATCAAACATATTATCCATAGTATTTTTGAGGTTATTTGTTCGCAAGTGTGATTAAAATTACTCTTCCACCGTCTTCTTTCGATAGTAGCAGCTTTTTACCGTCTGTCAATTCGACCATCGATCCGATCGGAATTTCTTTATCTTCTGTTTTATCGACCAATGAAGTTAGTGTTTGATTCACCAAGACCCATTTCCCTTCGTGAAAAGTAAAATAGCCCACCGGGATTTTCTGTTCGGCTGTTAATTTCTCATTCCTGACCACATTCCGATTAACATGCCACTGAAATAAATATTGGTTGTTGTACACCATTAACCTGTGGTTTTCAGGTTTCCAAACCGTTGGCTGAAACTGGTAGTAGAGATCTAAAACTGGTAGTGTTCCTTTATGGCTTGTGCCACAAAAAGGGCATTTTGGTATCGTGGTATTATCAAAAACGTACCATTTTTGATCGCAATAAATATTGTTGCACTGTTGCATCAGATCAGTAGTTTTTAACAAGGCAATTTCCCATTCTTCGGCAGTAGGGCGTTGCATGGGGCTGTGCAAACCATCTATAAAGGCCTTATCAAACAGCGCTTTAAGATACGGACCTGTAATGGTGTAAGGTAATTTAGTTACATCTGCCCAGTAAGTATCCCATTTGGAAACCTGGTTCATTTTAGGCCGGTTTGATAAATCGGTCGGATGTTCCACAAACAAAGCTTTTTCGCCCATGCTCAACAAATCATCTTTCTCGGTATCCAGATCGTGTACTTTGCTTCCTTTTAACGGGTGCCGATGCAGTAAATACATGTAAATTAAACAGGCCAAAGCATGCAAATCGGTTAACCTATTGGGTAACTTCCTCGCCGGATCGGTTTTATTTAGGTGTTTGGTAGCCAATACTTCAGGCGCGATAAAATCTGCCGTTCCGATCACTTCTGCCTGAAATAACCCTGGGACAACTAAACCATCCAAATCAATCATACAGGCCGAACCTGTTGATGGATCTATCAGCACATTATTGTAGGATAAATCGGAGTGTGACAAGCCCATCTGATGCATTTTTTTTACGCCGCGGGAAAGGTTAACGCCAATCTGGAAATAATTTAACCACCTGCCCAATTCTGTTTGATCCAAACTCAGGGGGAATTGTTTATTCCTGAATTTAGCTCCTGCAAACCATTTCCCATTTTTCTCTTCTCCTTTGATCAGATCGCTTGATGAATAGCCCTTTGCAAAAAAGAACTTTGAACTGTAAATGGGAACAATGATTCCAATGCGATCTTCAGTTTCTATCAGATCTGTCGGCCAGCGATATATTTCATTCAGATAATAGTCGCCAGCATCTTTAGATTGAATTTGATTTAAGTATTTAGTTACAATTTTTGTTAAGCGTTCTTTCTGATTAAAATCTTGTTTCTCTTTAAAAATGGCAACTACATATTTACGATCGGGACTAAAATAGACATTTTTAGCCGTTCCACTTTTCGGATCGCCATTATCTACATATTGATAAGAATGGCTAGTTAGGATAGATTTTACAGTTATTGTTGACATGGGCGTTTGCTAAAAAATAATGGCCAAAGTTCGATCATCGTGGTTTCCCGGACTCCAGAAATCCATCCAGACAGAGAGTTGATGAGCAATTTTCTGGTTTGAAGAATCGAAATCTACTGCTACTTTCTCTTCATTATTTCCTTTTAAGTCATCAATAAACGACTTCCATTTTTCTACTTTTTCTAAATTGGCCTCTACCACAAATTTTGCATCGTATATACCATCCGTCATGAGCATAAGATAAGAAAAATCGTCGGTTAATGTAAAACCAAAACGGGTGGAGAATTTTTCACTGCTAAAAATCTCGGGCATGGTTATAAATCTTGTTCCGCCGCCAAATTCGCCTACATCGAGCCAGTTCATTAGCTTAATTTCGGTTAAATCTTTATTTAGCAAGCCTATTGGGCAGTCGCCAACGCCAAAAGTTAAAATGGCATAACCGAACTTGAACTTCTTTAACAGCGTAAAAATCAGTGTGGAATGAAAGTCTTTTATTGGGCATTCGGCCTTTGCTGCAAACGCCTCAATTTGTTTATGGGCATAAAGTGCGGCTTTTGAAAGGTTGTTGTAAACAAAGTGACTGATCTGTTTATCGTCTCCTCCTACTTGATGATGATGCAATAAGATTTCATCAAAGGATGCTAAATCCGCTTCGGTTAAATTTTGAGCAAAATAATCGATAACCGCTTTACAGGCAATTTTAGATCCCTGCCTCGCTAACTTTGCACTTCCGGCACCGTCTGCAACGCAAACAATACTCCAACCATTATCTTCAAAGTGTTTAAAAGCATAATCATCTTCTCTAAAAGAGCCTACATTGGCATGACTCCTTCCCCTTTTGGACGAGACTACGATATGTTTATCACCTAGCGGCTGAAAATCATTAACCTGATCTGGTTTCCAGTAATTTTGAGCTTTCCAATGATCATCTTTTTGATCATCGCTGGCAATATTTTTCCAAAGCGATTTAGGATCGGCATTGATCACCAAGGAGATCATTTTTACATTGGGTTCCGAATTTTCATCTTCGCCCAAAACCTTAAATTTCATTTTGACCTTAAAATCGCCGCTTTGGCTCGGAGTGCCTTCGATAAGTTTAAGATCAGAATTAAAATTTAAACCATATTGATCTAAACTATCCAATGCTACATAGGCTACATCGTTCAGTTCCAACTGATCAAAATCCAAGGTTGCCTGATACGGTTTTCCGATCGTAGCGTTTGGAATGATAATTTGTTTTGTCAAAACATCTTCAATCCTATTCTTCAAAACCCACTTATCCATCATAGTTTTTTGTTTTTCTTTAATCAGTTTTACGGCTTCTACGTTAAACGCTTCATCTACATATTTTTCAAAGAGCGTCTCCCTGTCTAAGCCTATCTTGATATTATTGAGCAATAATAGATTCTGTATGTATACTTTGGTTTCTGACATTTTTCTTTTAACAAGGATTAGCCCTGTGCTCTTCCCACATCAAAACCACCTTCGCCATAACCATAACTGCCTACATTGCCACACCATGGGCAGGTACTCATACTTTCATCGCCAATACAGTGTATTTTTTGGCATTGGCACATGGCCAAACCAAACTGGTTGCCACAACAGGGGCATGATGGTGCACCAATTAATTCTTCGGTATTAACCTTTTGTTGTACGCCGTTATCTTCACAAAACTCGTAATAAGAACTGTCTACCTGAAAGCCACCTACCAACCTATAAGCCTGGGTTTGCAGGTTTAGGCCATCAAAACCCGATTCGTTAATTACTTTTCGATATTTCATTAAATATGGCCGCTTTGTATTTTGGCATTTGGCCGATAAAACGACATAATTGTTATCCACATACTGGTTGCTGGCCGGTGCTTTAGAAATATCGATTTTAGAAAGCGTATCACCATCTAATTTTGCCAGTTCGAACCCCGATTCGTTATTTTCTACACTGATGCTACTTGTTTTAATAGAATCTGTTACCCATTTAAAAAACTTATTGTAATCTTCGGTAGTTGCATTTTTAAATTGAAGTACATTTTCGGTTAGCTCGGCTAAAATCCGGGTATCGGTACTGTCACCAAAAGAAATGGCAACCATATTTGCAGTACGCTGCCAGTTTTGTTTCCATTCGGCGATAGCGCTTTTAGTATCATCAGTAGGTACACCATCGGTAAACAGGAATACAATTGGTTTCCAATCGCCTTTTTGTTCCATGGTGGTTTTAACAATATCTTTTCTCATCTGGAACATCAAATGCCCTAAACCTTTGCTTAAAGATGTGCCTCCACCAATTGGAAATTTAGGCGGATAAAAACTTACTACTTCTTGTAAAGGAACAAGGGTTTTGGCTTGTCCAGCGAAAACAATGATCGAAATCCAAACCGTTTCTATCGCATATGGATCTGTTTTAATGGCTTTAATAATGGTTGCCATCCCTTCTTCAACCTGCTGGATCTGATCTCCAACCATCGATTCGGAAATATCTATTAAAAAGTATATGGGTAATCTTCTCATATTAAAAATAATTGGGTAACAGTTTCGAGTAATGAAATAATCCTCCGATCAGTACATCAACCTTAAATGCGAGTATTATCGGGAAATTATGCTACGGATTTCCTTAGCAACACCTCTGTAACCGTCTTTAATTCGTTGATTGTAATTGGTGCAGCCATAAACAAGTACATTATCTGTTCCCTCTAAATAGTTTACAGATAAATAAGTGTTTACTTTATTCGTAAATGTTGCAACCTCATTATTTTTACTTTTTTTATCAAAAACATCAAGAAATTGTATGTTCAAATAGAGACAATTGCCCTGTAAATCTGCAGCAAGAACCTTAAAATTTGGGTGTTGATTATTTCTTAAATCTAATTCAACATGGCGCATGTCAAAATTAGGGCGTTTAAAAGTTTCATAACAGATTAAAATGCCGTCCAGGGTTGTTTCGGGAAATATGTCGCTTGTAGTTAATGGCTGATACTGCGGACTATTATCACTATCTCCACCCGACGACATTTTAACAATAAAACCAATAACTGTAATGGCGATACTTATTATGCTTAAGGCATCCATATTAAATAATTAAAGTTATTTCGCTAGGCGGCGGTGGCAGCGTAACACTTTCCCCTGTTCCCTGGCTTTTATTTCCCTGCTCGATTGTTTCAGATACCCATTTAAAAAACTGTTTTAAAGTAGCACTATCAGCGGTATCCAAATGAACCACATCTGGTGTGAGTTCTTTCAAAAGCGCATCATTTGCCGAATGCCCGGCAGCACAACCTACAATAGCGCCAAAATCTAAGCTTTTAATTTTGGGCACCATTTCCCTGTACAATTGCAAATCACTTGGTTTGCCATCAGTAAACAGAAATAATAATGGCTTCCAATCTCCCTTTTGAGTCGAGTTTCCTTTTATTACATCCTTTTGTACCTTATCACATAGTACCTCCAGCGCTTGACCGGTATGAGTAGGTCCGCTTTGAGGACAGGTAATTTCGGGAAGTTGAAAAGCTGCCAGTTCTGTTAAGGAAACAATTTCCTTTACCTCACGATCGAACGTGATCATAGAGATCCAAAGTGAATCCAGTGCCTGTGCATCAGCACGCAAAGTGTTAACCATTCCACTCAGTGCATTATTTAAAGCCTGAATGGGCTCGCCATACATCGAGCCTGATGTATCAATCAAAAAGTAAACAGGTAATCTCCTCATATCTCTAAACTACAATATTTAATTCTGATGGGGGCGGTGGCAATTCCTTAATGCCCTGTATTTCTTTTCCGCCATCTTCTACCCTTGTAGAGGTTACGCCAATAGATGCCGTTACCCATTGAAAAAACTTACCAATACTTGCAGAATCGGCGGTATCTAAACTCACCACGTTTTCGGTAATTTGCTTTAAAACAGATGTATCTGCGCCCGCCCCTGCTGCACAAGCAACCGTAAAAGCAGTTTTTCGTTGTTTAAACTCATTTAACCCCAGCAACCAGTCGTCGGTTGGTATACCATCTGTCATGATAAAAACTAAAGGTTTCCAATCTCCTTTTTGCTCTGTTGTGGTTTTTGCCACCTCATGATCAATTCTATTGGCTAACAACTTTAATGCTTCGCCCAGGGCGGTAGTGCCTGTTGCCCTTATATCGACCATTTGGAAAGATGCCAAATCGGTAAGCGGTATTAGCTGCTGCGCAACACTATCAAAGGTAATGATGCTAATAAAAGCGGTTTCTATTGCCTGAGGATTTTGGCGCAAGGAACTGATCATTACCTGAACGCCATTTTTTACCGCCTCGATGGGTTCGCCGCTCATGGAGCCTGATGTATCTAATAACAGGTAAACTGGAAGTCTTCTCATGTTATAAAATTATTGAGGAATATTGTAAGTATTAGCCGTTTCCTGATTTGATGAATGAACATGGTTTTCTCCATGCCCCGGTATGTTATAAGTTGTACCTGCACCATAAGTTGGGTCATTTTGATTGATGTGTGCCAAAATTTCGGCAGTGTAATCTTTTCCTCCACGCAAAATAGTCGCAATGTTACCAATGGTATAAACCGGGCCCCACGGAATGCCCCACCAGCCTAAAAACAAATTGGTAAACAAATGCCCTAAGCCTGGTGTAATCCTGCTTTTTCCCGGGTGGATAAAATGAAAATCAGACGGGTTGTTAAAGGTCATAATTACAACTGAAATGCAATATTTATACATCACAAATTTACCGCCCTGAGCAACCAAACTCCTGATTTCGTTGCCGCTTAAACCTTCTATATTTTTGATATTCATTATAAATACGATTTTAAGATTAAATGAATGGTTTGCCCTAAAAATGTATCTGGGGTGGGATCGCCAATGGCATCGAATTTCCATTCATTGTTACGTTTATAAAGTTTCCCCATGATGAGTGCTTTTTTGCCAGCATAACCAGATTCTGCAGATACATTATACGATGCAAAAACCTCTTTCACGTGCGTTGGTGTTCCTTCGTACATCCTGATTTTTGAGTAAGGAACCTGTGAAAAATCCTCTTTACCTACATTGTTTAGAAAGAAAAATATTTTAGCAACTTTGGGATCAATCTTTGATAAATCGACTGTGATAATTTCATTGTCCAAACCGTCGTCACCCCCAGAATCGCCTTCCAGATCATCACCAGTATGCCTTAAAGCACCATCTAATGAAAGTAATTTCCCTTTTGGCAAACCAAATTGCTGCAAAAAATCTATCCTATAAAGTGGAGAATAAATATGATCGCATAGATTATTCTTATCGTCGATGAGGATACAGCTAAGATCCAGATCTACATTTTGTTTATTGGTGGTTAAGCCCAAAAAACCTTTAGTTTCGATTGCGCCCCAATTTACGCCTACGCAAAAACTGGTTAAAGTGGCTCCGCTTTCTTTCCGCAGATCGATTTTTTGTCCTTTTGATAAATTAATTGCCATAATTTAGATGCAGGTTTTAGTTGTACTTATTTAAGAAAAACTCTAATCCATCTTTCATTCCTACACCTACTGCCTCAAATTTCCACTCATTGTTGCGTTTGTAAATCCGGCCAAACTCAACTGCGGTTTCTATAGAAAAATCTTCCTCTAATTCATATTTGAGGATTTCATTATTAGCGCCATCCAATACCCTGATGTAAGAATTTCTGATCTGCCCGAAATTCTGTCTTCTGTTCTCGGCATCATGAACAGTAACAACCACACAGATTTCTGCAGCGGCTGAGCCGATTTTTGATAGATCTACCTTAATCTGTTCGTCGTCTCCATCGCCATCACCCGTTAAGTTATCGCCAGAGTGCTCTACAGCACCATCCGGCGTTTTTAAATTGTTGTAAAAAACAAAATGTGAGTCAGACAATAATCTTTTATTATCGCCCAATACAAAAACTGAAGTATCTAGATCAAAGCTAATACCTGTTGATGCACTATTGGTATCCCATCCAAGTCCGATTGTAAATTGAGGAGCATTAATTGCTTCGCGTTGTCCCTTTTGCAGGTTAATTGCCATATCCGGTTAGTTTACTATTAAGCTTTTTAATATAGCCTACAGTGGTTTAATTATAAATGTTATGCGTTTACGTATTTTTTTAAAATCTCTAAGAAACTATCAGTTTGATGAGGTTCGCCAATGGCCCTGAATTTCCAGCCACCATCTTTACGGTAAGCTTCGGCAAAAACCATTGTACACATGCCGTTTAAGGATGCATCACCAGAGAGGCTATATCTGGTTATTTCTTTTCCATTTGCATCAACAGCCCTAATAAAGGCGTTTTCGACCATACTAAAATGCTGATTATTCTTCCTGCCCTGGTAAATGGATACCACAAAGATTATTTTCTGGTAAATGGTATCCAATGTATCTAACTTTACGATAATCTGTTCGTCGTCGCCATCGCCGGCACCCGTTCTGTTATCTCCGGTTAGCCAGATATTCCCGGAAGGATGACGCATTGAATTAAAGAAAATCACATCTCCTTCAAATAATCCAATCTGACGGCCATTATGATTAACGGTCCGGCCCAGATTAAGGATTTTATCATTGCCATCCAATAAGAAGGCAATGGCATCCAAATCGAATTCTTCTTCCTTGGGAGCGAATAATTTACCTAAAAAACCAGTGTTTTTTTGACGGACGTCCCATCCCAACCCCATGGTAACCTTCGATAAATCGAAAGTTTCTCCTTTATCATTTTTACGGAGATCGATTGTTTGACCTTTTATTAAATTTATAGCCATAAGAGCGTTTTAGATATTATTTAATAATCTGACCTTTAAAATATTTTGACAGGAAAAATGATAAATCTTCGCGATAACCGATGCCAGATGCTTCAAACTTCCATTTACCTTCACGTTTGTATAAGCGGCCAAACTCTACCCCTGTTTCGATAGAAAAATCTTCGCCCAGTTCGTACTTGGCAACCTCTTGCCCGTTATTATCGTCAACAATACGGATATAAGAGTTTCGCACTTGCCCGTAATTTTGTTTGCGGCTAATGGCATCATGAATGGTTACCACAAATAAAATTTCCTGGATCTGGGGATCAACTTTAGACAGATCAACCTGGATACTTTCATCGTCTCCATCAGCACTATTTCCTCCGGTTGGATCATCGCCGGTATGGTGCAAAGCCTGGTCAGGTGAATCGGTATTGCCGTAAAAAACAAAATACGCTTCGGCAGGGATCAGTCTACCAGAGTTAATCATAAATGCTGATGCATCTAAGTCGAAATCATAACCGGTACCTTCGTTCGGGTCCCAGCCCAGCCCTACAGTAATCTTCGATAATCCGATATCAATTTTTTGTCCTTTTTGTAGATTAATAGCCATTATTAATTTGATTTTTTTATAAATTTAACTGTAAAAAATAAGATGTAAATCAGTAACACTGCGGTTTAACGCAATAAAACATAAAAAGAACAAACTGCTTTTATAAAGCATATGTAATTATTTCAATAATAAGGATATGGGATGGCTACAGTGACGGGGATTGAGCGTTATTTTTTATATCCTGTAGCCCTGATTATCTGTTTAAATGTTTATAAACAAATATATTATTTTGGAATTTAATTCCAAATCTAATTTTTAAAGAAAAAATTTACTGGGGTGTCAATATTACTATCCGACATGATAAGAATAGCGATTCCCAGGTTAATCAGATTTCTTAAAAGGATTTCTGAAAATCAGCTTTAATTTATCGGTTATTTTATTGAATCAGTCAGATGGCAACATCGACTGCACATTCTCGGAATTTTTATCTAAACTTTTTCATTGCAGCCCAAAGTTTTTCGTCCATACCGTAAACATCAGGTCTGTATTCAATCTTATCATTTTGCGACCAAGCAGTAATGTAGGTAATAATTAATGGAACATTTTTCTTTGGGGCAAACCAAGCTGGTTTTAATTGAAATGCTTTGGTGGTATCGGCCTTTTGCGCCATGCGTTTTTTATACCATTTTACGTGTGTACTGTCTATCGGTGGCAAATCTACTTCTGCCCTAAGCTTATCATAAGTGTAAGAATCTTTAACCAAGAGTTCGGCAAATTGTAATGGTTTTTCGATGCGTACGCAGCCATGACTTATGGCCCGATTGGTCAGGTTAAATCCGTTCTTATTATTGGTATCGTGCAGGTAAATACTCGAGCTATTATCGAAGATGAATTTGAACTTTCCTAAGGCGTTTCCACCGCCAGATCCTTGTTTAAATTTAAAGGGTAATTTATCACGCGAATACCTATTCCAATTGATGGTATCAGGCTCCCCAATTAGTTTATCTTTATAGTAAACTTTAATGTTGCTGTTCGATAAATAATATGGATCTTTTCTGGCCATCCAATAGATCTCACTTTGCGCAATACTTACCGGAATATTCCAGATCGGATTAGCCTGAATAGAATTTATTTTGCTGAACAATAAAGGTGTCTCATGGTTCTTTGGTTTATCATCTAAATTGCCCGATTTTGCAAAGGCCTTTAACTTCTCTTCATAACCGTTTTCACGCCTCCCGCCAACACAAACTTTCATTGTAATTACGGTATCTTGTTTATCCAGCCAGGTTAACCTAAAATCAGGGATATTTACCTGCACATAATTGTCTCCTGTCTCTGGCATTTTCCAACGGAAACGTTCCATGTTCAGTAATAAAATCCTTTTCTCATCGTAAGCATCGGTATTCAAATATGCAGCTTGCAAAGCTTTATATTGAGTCGATTTGGGCTGAACAGACCTGAGCGTGTCCAAAAGGCTCACACCATTCAAAAGATTGGTCATCCCAGCGCTGTCCGGACGTTTAACTTTAATGTAGTAGCGCGAAAATATATTGCGGGGGTTTATTACCCCAAATTTTAAATAGTTTGTATAATTTAAATAAGCATTGGCCGATAGTAATTCTAGTTTCGCTATTACCGGATAACTTTCTTCTACCTTTTTAAACTTGTTTGCCGTTAATTCATCTAATAAGCTTTTAATCTCATCTCCTCTAAAAATCTTCGGATTGAAGCCATGAGCCTTACTTCCGTTTAAATAGCTTAGCAGCGAATCTAGGTTTCCATTAATATAAAATCTGGTAACGAGCACAGGCTGACGATGATTATTGGCATAATAACCTTTAATTGTTTTCGGATTTACAAATTTGTCTGAAAGACTATCCATAGTCTTTACAAAAATGCTGTCGTAAGCTACAGTATCGAAATCTTTATAAATTTTATTCTTAAAATGTTCAGATAATACCTTACCTATCTCTGGAGGGCTCTTAAACCATCCACAGGCAGAAACAAACAAAATAATGGGCAGAATTAGAAAGCGAAACTTTTTCAAAAGCGTAAAATTTTAATACAAAATAAGGGTTATTGGCAATAAAAACAGCATAATGGCAAATTAAGTGCCATTATTTTTTGTTTTACCATTTCAAACACTATATTTGCCAGCGCTTATCAGCTAACGTATTGATACTGGCAGAAATAATTTATGAATTTAACTTTGAACCATCACTTACATTTACACCATCGCCGATAGGCGATATGATATGTTTGTTTTGTACTTCAAAACTTTTTTCCGTAAAATAATTTCTTGTTCACTCTATATTCAATACTTTGAAAACACTTAAAATCGCTATCCAGAAGTCGGGTAGGTTAAACGAAAAATCTGTAGAAATACTCAAAAACTGTGGCTTATCTTTCGAAAACTACAAAAGCTCACTCATCTCAACCGTTACCAATTTTCCTTTAGAAATTCTTTTCCTTCGGGATGATGATATTCCTGAATATGTACAGGATGGCATTGCCGATTTGGGTATAGTTGGAGAAAACGTAATTGTAGAAACCAAAGCCGAGGTAGATTATCTGCAAAAATTAGGCTTCGGAAAATGCACCCTAAAAATTGCTGTTCAGGCTACCAGTAATATCCAAAAACTGGAAGAGTTAAATGGCAAAGCGATTGCTACTTCTTACCCGGTAATCCTCGAAAAATTCTTACAGGAAAAAGGTATAAAATCTGATATCAGAACCATTTCAGGATCTGTAGAAATTGGCCCGGGTTTAGGCTTAAGTGATGCTATTTTTGATATCGTATCAACAGGAGGAACACTAAAAAGCAATGGACTAAAACCTTTCGCTGATGTTATGCAATCTGAAGCCGTTTTAATCGGAAATAAATCAATAGTCGATAATCCAGAAGTTGCAGAATTGCTTCAACGCATCCGCTCTGTACTTAGCGCAAAATCTAACAAATACGTGGTACTAAATGTATCAAAAGATAACCTTCAAAAAGTAGTCGATTTACTTCCAGGTGTTAAAAGCCCAACCGTAGTTCCACTCTTCGAACCGAACTGGGTTGCCGTGCACTCTGTAATTGCCGAGGAAGATTTCTGGGATAAAATAAACAGTTTGAAAGCAGCAGGTGCTGAAGGCATTTTGGTAATGCCAATCGAGAAAATAATCAAGTAAAATCGTTTATATTCACATTAACTATTAGTTAATTTAAAATCATAAAACATTGAAAATCTACAATTATAAAGATTTATCTAAATCAAAAATTGAAGAACTTTGTTCAAGGCAGATTGAAGACGATAAACTGGTTGAAGAACGGGTAACCGACATCATCAGCACAGTAAAAAAAGATGGCGACCAGGCACTTTTTAACTTCGCAAAAGCATTTGACAAAGTTGATTTAGATAAACTGTTTTTGGATACTGAAGAATTAAAAGCGATTGCATCTACCATTCCCACAGAAGCAAAAAAAGCGATTGATACTGCTTACCAAAACATCAAAACTTTTCACCAGTCGCAGTTAAAAACGGAAGATAAAATCGAAACGATGCCAGGCGTTGTGTGCTGGCGCGAATCGAGGGCAATTGAAAAAGTGGGACTTTATATTCCTGGAGGAACCGCAGTTTTACCGAGCACTTTTTTAATGCTTGCCACTCCTGCAATCATTGCAGGTTGTAAGGAAATTGTGGTATGCTCTCCTCCACAAAGTGATGGCAAAACCAATTGCTACCTGGCCTATTGTGCGGTGCTGCTGGGCGTCGAAAAAGTATTCCTGATCGGGGGCGCACAGGCCGTTGCGGCAATGGCTTTCGGAACAGAAAGTGTACCACAGGTATATAAGATTTTTGGTCCTGGTAACCGTTATGTAACTACGGCAAAAACAATGGTTCAAAATAAAGTGGCCATTGATATGCCTGCAGGACCATCAGAAGTATTGGTTATCGCTGATGAGACTGCCAATCCGTCATTTATTGCTGCAGATCTACTCGCGCAGGCGGAGCATGGGACTGATAGTCAGGCTATTATAGTATCCACTTCTAGTCAGATCATTTCTGATACATTAAAAGAGATTGAAAATCAGATTGCTATCCTCCCACGTAAGGAGATAGCAGCTAAAGCAATAACCAATTCTTATGCAGTTTTTGCTAATAACCTCGATGAGGCAATGCTATTTTCAAATGAATATGCACCAGAGCACTTAATATTGGCTACTGAACATTTCCAAAGCCTTATTCCATCGATTATCAATGCTGGATCAGTGTTCTTAGGGAACTTTACACCAGAAAGTGTTGGCGATTATGCCTCTGGAACCAACCATACTTTACCAACCAGTGGCTTCGCAAAAGCTTATTCGGGCGTATCAACTGATGCTTTTTTGAAAAAAATCACTTTCCAGCATCTATCTCGAGAAGGGCTAAATAATATTAGCAACACCGTTGAGATTCTTGCAGAAGCAGAAGGATTACATGCGCATAAAAATGCAGTAAGTATTAGATTGAATTTTGAGTCCGAAGTCGGAAGTCCAAAGTCCGAAGATAACAGAGCATAAAATAAAACTAAAGGAAAAAACAATCGGTGTAATCACTTAATCAGTGTAATCAAACCGAAGGAAACCAACAAACCATTAAAATGGACATTAACGATTTAGTAAGAGAAAACATAAAAAACCTTCGCCCCTACTCTACCGCTAGGGATGAATTTAAAGGCCAGGCATCAGTTTTTTTAGATGCAAACGAGAACAGTTATGGTTCGCCACTTCCGGCAAATTACAACCGTTATCCTGATCCATTGCAGCTTGATCTGAAAGATGCAATCAGCAAAATTAAAGGTGTACCGATTGAAAATACTTTTTTAGGTAACGGTAGCGATGAAGCGATAGATTTATTGTTCCGCGCATTCTGTAATCCTGGAAAAGACAACGTAATTGTGCTGCCACCAACCTATGGAATGTATGAAGTTTCGGCCAACATAAACGATGTAGAAATACGCAAAGTTAACCTGCTCCCGAACTTCCAATTAGACATGGAAAAGATCGCAGAAACGATCGATAAAAACACGAAATTAATCTTCATTTGTTCGCCAAATAATCCGACCGGAAATTCGATAAACCGCGAAGATATTGAAACCATTTTGGCCAACTTTAACGGCATTGTTGTTGTTGATGAAGCATACATTAATTACGCCCGCCAGAAGACCTTTATTCAAGAGCTAACCGAGTACGGAAACCTGGTGGTTTTGCAAACTTTTTCTAAAGCCTGGGGGCTTGCCGCTTTGCGTTTGGGAATGGCTTTTTCTTCGACAAAAGTGATCGATGTTTTGAACAAAATTAAACCGCCTTACAACATCAATCAGGCTACGCAGGATTTAGCTTTTGAAGCGCTAAAAAACATCGCTCAGGTGAACGATTGGATCAAAGAATCTGTGACAGAAAGAGACCGTTTAAGCAAGGCATTAAATGCATTAAATATTGTTAAAAAAGTATATCCTTCGGATGCTAATTTTATTCTGACAGAAGTTACCGATGCCTTAAAAATTTACGATACTTTGGTAGACCAGGGCATTATTGTACGCGATCGTTCTAAGGTAACTCTATGCGAAGGATGTTTAAGGATTACGGTGGGCACAAAAGAAGAAAACGACAAACTATTAACTGTTCTAGAAAATTTTTAAGATGAAAAAAGTATTGTTTATAGACCGCGATGGAACGTTAAATATTGAGCCTGATGACGAACAGGTAGATAGCTTTGCAAAGCTTAAATTTTATCCACGCTCATTATATTATTTATCAAAAATTGCTGCCGAACTGGATTACGAACTGGTGATGGTTACCAACCAGGATGGCTTGGGAACCCTTTCAAATCCTGAAGAAAATTTCTGGCCAATCCACAATTTTATGTTGGAAACTTTTGAAGGCGAAGGCGTTCATTTTAGCGATATTGTGATTGATAGAACTTTTGCAAAAGACAACGCCCCTACGCGTAAACCAGGCACAGCTTTATTAACCAAATATTTTAGTGAAGATTACGATCTGAAAAACTCTTTCGTAATTGGCGATCGGTTAAATGATGTGGTTTTGGCCAAAAATTTAGGTGCAAAAGCAATCTTTCTTCGTCAGAATGATGCATTGGGCTCTACTGAAGCACTAGACAAACATGAAACGCTGTTGGATGTGATCATTTTGGAGACCAAGAAATGGGAAGACATCTACAACTTGCTTAAAGCAGGAAGCAGAAAAATTCACCACGAACGCAAAACCAACGAAACCGACATTACCGTTAACCTCGATCTGGACGGAACAGGAAAAGCCAAAATCGAAACAGGTTTAAACTTCTTCGATCATATGCTCGATCAGATTGCCAGACATGGAAGTGTAGATTTAGAGGTAATTGCAAAAGGCGATTTACATATCGATGAACACCACACGATAGAAGATACCGGAATTGCCCTTGGAGAAGCCTTTGCTCAAGGATTAGGCAATAAACTAGGCATTGAAAGGTATGGTTTTTGCTTACCAATGGACGATTGCCTGGCACAGGTAGCCATTGATTTTGGAGGAAGAAACTGGATTGTTTGGGATGCTGAGTTTAAACGCGAAAAAGTTGGTGATATGCCTACAGAGATGTTTTATCATTTCTTTAAATCGTTCAGTGATGCTGCAAAATGCAATTTAAACGTAAAAGCAGAAGGTGATATTGAGCACCATAAAATTGAAGCTATTTTTAAAGCATTTGCAAAAGCCATTAAAATGGCAATCAAACGCGATGCCGAGAAAATGGTTTTGCCAAGCACAAAGGGAATGTTGTAACCCCCAACCCCTAAAGGGGAGCAAACTGGAATAAGATAGGGCGCTATTAAGATAAATTAAGTTATACACAATAACATGAACGATAGAAATTCGAAGTCCCCTTCAGGGGATTTAGGGGTTGGAATAGTAAATTACGGAGCAGGTAACATCTTCTCCCTTACCGCCGCATTAGATCGCTTAAATGTAACCTATGGCATGGTAAACACCGAAAACGACCTTGAAAAATATAGCCACATCATCATTCCTGGTGTTGGCCATGCGGGCGCCGCCATGGAAAAATTAAAGGGAACGGGCTTGGTTGAAGCCATAAAAAAACTGACTAAACCCGTTCTTGGCATCTGTGTGGGCATGCAGCTCATTACCGAACATTCAGAAGAGGGCGATGCAGCGCTTTTAAATATCGTTCCGGTTAAAACCAAAAAATTCGATAAATCACTGAATATCAAGATACCACACATGGGATGGAATGCGGTTAGTCCGAAAAACAATTCGCTATTTGAAGGTGTTGAAGATAATACACAATTTTACTTTGTGCATTCGTACTTTATTGAATATAACCCTACTTTTGACATCGCATCTGCTGATTATGGTTTAAAGTTTTCGGCAGCAGTGCAAAAAGATAATTTTTACGGCGTTCAATTTCACCCCGAAAAATCGGGAAAAGCCGGCGAACTAGTATTAAAAAATTTTTCAAACTTAAGCTTATAAAATGTACATAATACCTGCTATTGATATTTTGGATGGAAAAGTTGTCCGTCTTCGTGAAGGCGATTACAACCAAAAAACGGAGTATGATGTTTCTATCCCCGAAATGATAGAAAAATACCGTTCAAATGGTACAGATTTCATCCATATTATTGATTTAAATGGAGCCAAAGGCGATTTTAGCAATCAAAAAGCACTTTTCGAGATCATCAAAAAAACCGAAATGAAAGTGCAGTACGGTGGTGGCATCAGAACCATTGAGCAGGTGACCAATTTGCTTGATGCGGGCATTCATCGTGTAATTGTAGGTACACAGGCCATTACCAATCCTGATTTCTTACCTCAACTGAGCGAGGCTTTTGCTAAAAAAGACGATTATGCAAACCGCATAGTAATTGCAATTGATGTTTTAGATGAAGTAATTAAATATTCGGGTTGGATGGAAAGCTCGCCGATTAAACTGATGGATTATGTTGACAAATGCCTTTCGTTAGGATTTTTCCGTTTCTTATGCACCGATATCAGTAAGGATGGAAAATTGGGTGGCGCAGCAATAGATTTATACGAAAAACTGCTTGAACACTCACCTATGATCAAACTGATTGCTTCAGGTGGTGTAAGTTCGATGCAGGATATCTACGATCTGGCCAAATATCCGATAAGAAGTGTAGTAGTTGGAAAAGCGATTTACGAAGACCGGATTACCATTGAAGAAATTAAAGAATGGAACTTGAAAGCCTTGAGTTCGATTTAAAGAAGAATTTATATAATATTTAGCTCATTGCATTAGTCGATCGTCATGCTGAATTTATTTCAGCATCTTTCAAACAGTAAAGACCCTGAAATAAATTCAGGGTGACGAACCGCAAGAAATGAAAGCATTAAGATCGCTTCGTTCCCCAGCATGACAATCAAACAAAATATGCTTTCAAAAAGAATAATCCCTTGTTTAGACGTTAAAGACGGCCGCACGGTAAAAGGTGTAAACTTTGTTGATTTACGCGATGCGGGCGATCCTGTTGAACTGGCCGCCCAATATGCACAACAGGGTGCTGACGAATTGGTTTTCCTGGATATTACGGCTACCCACGAGCGTCGGAAAACGATGATTGAAATGGTAAAATCAGTTGCCAGGCAATTAAATATTCCTTTTACCATCGGTGGTGGAATAACAGAAATTGCCGATGCCGAAGCTTTATTAAATGCAGGTGCAGATAAAATCAGCATCAATTCGGCAGCGGTTCGCAATCCTAAATTAATTGAAGACCTGGCTAAAACCTTCGGCGTGCAGTTTGTGGTTTTAGCTGTCGACACCAAATATGTAAACGGTAAAAATATGGTCCATCTAAATGGAGGCAGACTAATTACCGAACTGGAAACCGAAAACTGGATTAAACAGGCAGAAGATTTAGGTGCAGGAGAAATCCTGTTAACCTCGATGGATCACGATGGCACAAAAGCAGGTTTTGATTGTGGGTTGCTCAGTAAAGTAAACCAAATGATCAATATCCCGATTATAGCATCAGGCGGAGCGGGCAATATGGCGCATTTTACTGAGGTTTTTCAAAAAGCCAATGTTGATGCCGCACTGGCAGCTTCGGTATTTCATTATGGCGAAATTTTAATCCCCGATTTAAAACAAGAATTGAAAAGGAATCATATTCCGGTAAGGATCTAATGGCGGATAATGATGAATTTTTACAATTTAACATATTCTGAAATTTTAGAAGCATTAAATAAAATGGATGTTGCACATGGAATTACAGTAGAAAAAGAAGCTTTTATTCCTGAAGCAGACCTAATCTTTTGCAGATTTAAAGGAGAAAGGTTTAACCTAAAATATGATTTAAATTATGGACCAGATATAGAAGCAATAGGAAATATTAACAAATCTGACTTAGAAATAATAGTGCAGTTAATTTTACAACATCATCATTCTGCAAATAACAATACAATTAAATGAATATCGATATATCAACCCTTGATTGGGATAAAACAGCTGGCTTACTTCCAGTAATCATTCAGGATTATAAAACTTTAGAGGTTTTAATGCTGGGTTATATGAATGCTGAAGCACTCGAGAAAACGCAGGCCGAAGGCAAGGTAACTTTCTTTTCGCGTTCTAAAAACCGCCTTTGGACAAAAGGTGAAACCAGCAATAACTTTTTGTTTGTTAAAGAACTTTTTGTAGACTGTGATAACGACACCATTCTGATTAAAGCGGATGCCGTTGGTCCAACCTGCCACACCGGTAGCCGTAGCTGTTTTAAAACAGACTTTAACCAGAACTTTATCTTCGAACTCGAAAACATCATTAATGATCGATATGAAAACCCGGTTGAGGGGTCTTACATCAACAAAATGCGTAGCAAGGGACTAAATAAAATTGCCCAAAAAGTTGGTGAAGAAGGTGTAGAAACCGTAATCGCAGCACTTGCCGAAACGGAAGAAGAGTTAATTGGAGAAGCATCGGACCTTGTTTTCCACCTTTTATTTTTATTGAAAGAAAAAGGTCTATCTATTCAGGATATTGCGAAAAATTTAGAGAAAAGACATAAATAAGGTTTGAGGTAAAAGGCGTAAAGTTAAGGTACTGGATGCCTAACCTTACACCCTAAACCCTAAACCATAAACCTCAAGAAATGCTTAAACACCGACAAACCCTTCCTGGTCACCAAAACCCTGTATATGCATTATCCAATTCGAATCAGGTTGGTATATTTTTCAGTGCAGGAAACGATAAGGGCGTTGTAGAATGGTCGTTAAATACGATGGCTTTTGTAAAGGTTAAAATGCCGGTACAGAGTTCAGTTTATTGTCTGCATTATTACAACAGTCAATTATTTGTTGGGGAAAGGAGCGGCGCTTTTAGTGTTTACGATTTCAAAGATCAGAAAGTAATTGCCAGAATAAATGCCCACACTAAACCCATTTTCAATATACAAACAGTAAAAGGCAAAAACGAGCTTTTAACTACAGGAGAAGACGGAAGTGTGGCGGTTTGGTCACTGAGTGACTTTACAGAGATTTACCGCTTCCAGGTGGCTTATGATACCGTTAGGACCATTGCAATTGCACCTAATGAAAGTGAAGTTGCCTTTGGTTGTAAGGATCACCTGATCAGGATTTATAACCTGGCTGATTATAGCCTCAAACAACCCCTGGAAGGACATTCATTACCTGTAACTTCTTTGGCATATCACCCAACAGGCAAATACCTCATTTCAGGGAGTAGGGATGCACAGCTAAAGATATGGGATCTGCCAAATTATGAGCTTAGGGAAACGGTTCCGGCACATATGTTTACTGTTTACGATATTGCCTTTCACCCTACCCTGCCTTATTTCGCTACGAGCAGTCAGGATAAAAGCATTAAACTCTGGGATGCAGAGAACTTCAAATTATATAAAATTTTAAGCTTAGAGAAAGCAGGCACTGGCCATACCCATTCGATAAATAAAATTATATGGAGCCATGATGGTAAATACCTCATTTCTACAGGAGATGATCGGCAGGTGATGGTTTGGGAGATGGAATAGGTTTAACCTAGCCATTTAGCAACTGAACCATTCGCTCTAAAAATGTAGGTTGCTTAATAATGGCCAATCCTCCTAAAACATAACTATCCATCTTCATTTTTATAAAAATAACTTCATCTTTCCCTAGTTTTACTTTCACATATTTGGGTTCGTATCCAATGTACCTTAAATCCAGAAAAACCTTATTCTTAAATTCCTTTCTGTTGAGCCTAAACTCGAATTTTCCATTTCGATCTGTAACTGTTTTAATTTTCGAGCCTTTAATCATTATAACTGCACCAATAATTGGGAGTTTATCATCCCCATCAATGACCTTTCCTTGTATTGTAATAAATCCATCTTCAGAATTTCCTTCTAAAACATCCTCTTTTAAAGATTTTTTATTATCCGTTTGAAAGGTTGGATATGAGGAAGAAATATTTGCATTGGTCAATTTTGGAAAGCTCAAAAAAGCCAGCAAAGATGCAGCAATCAGGTTTGGTTTAAATCTATTGAGTATATAATTCTCTTTCACACTGATTAAACGATCGAGCTGCTCAGGCTTAAATCTTCCACAACTATTTCCTTGGTTTTGGTTAAACCACTGTTTCAATTCTGCATCTGTAAACAGGGTAAAGTCAATAACAGATTTCTGGCAGGAGCCGCAAAATTTCCCGCCTGAATGGCTTTGCATCCCTTCCCACTCTTCATGGCAGGGATTTGAGATTTGAATTTTAAATTTAGATGGCATAAAAAATGTATCTTTTATATAGGATACATTTTCGGCTACTATTCCACAAAACGTTTGATAATTCTGAGCTTGTGTGAATATTTACCCAATTCTTTATTAAAAATTCCTTGGTCATCAATTGGATCGATTTTTACTTTTGCCGAAGAATGGATAATTTCATTTGGACTAAGCATGATGCCTACATGGGTGATTCTGCCTTCGTCGTTATCAAAAAAAGCAACATCACCCGCCCTGCATTCGGCCAGAAAGCCCACCAATTCGCCTTGTTCGGCCTGCTGTGAGGCATCGCGGTTTAACTTAATACCTAACATTTTAAATACGGTTTGTACAAAACCGGAGCAATCTAAGCCAAACAAATTCCTTCCACCCCATAGATACGGGATATTTTGAAAAAATTTTGACGTTTCGGTAACTTTACCGGTAAAATCCACAGCACTATTGTCGTACGCTTCGAAATTCAGTTTAAATTTTTCCTCGCCCGCATAACAAAATCCATCTTTTAAAAAAGGAAGGTTGCTTGCCGGACTTAAATGATATGAACTCCCATCGGCTGCTGTTAGCACATTATTGAAACTCAGTGGGGCAAGCAATTTACAATCGTGCAATGCTGCAAACTGGCTTTGGGTAATCGGGGCCAATTGTCTGAAATCCATCCAGCCTTGGTAACCATCGTAACCATTTTGAATGAGCCACCAGCGATCTTCCTTCTGAATAATTTCTACATGATCGCCGAATAAAAGTTGCGAAACAATTTCTGCTTTATCTGATGCATCAGCTCTTAAGGATGCTACAGCAACCCTACAAATACCGTATTGATTTTCCATTTAAATATGCTCGTGAAACTATTGTAAAACTAATAAAATACATCCATTGCCTAACATTTTACACACAAATTTGTTATTTTTATGATGATCACCCTTAAATATGCTCGCCATGAATTTTAAAAAAATATTAATTGCCGTTGATAACAGTACCTGCTCAGAAAAAGCGGCAAAAGCCGGTTACGACATGGCTGAAAAATTTGGAGCAGAAGTAGCATTGGTTAACATTATCGAGCCTATTCCGGCTAATGTAAACCCCGATTTAACCTTGGCACCAGTGTTTTTAGAAACGTATGACAATAGCGAAGAAAACAGCCACATTTTGCTCAAAGAAATGGAGACGAAATATAGCAAAGGTGCAAAAACCACTTATTTAAGTGTTGTTGATACCGCAGCGCATGGTATTATCCAACAATCAGACGAGTGGGGATCTGATTTAATTGTTATTGGCACTTATGGACGTACGGGCTTGTACCATTTTTTAATGGGAAGCGTTGCCGAACACGTGGCGAGAAAATCTGCTTGTCCGGTTCTGATTATTCCTAATAAATGTGATGTAGATTAGTTTAGGGTTTAGGGGGTACCTATTCCTTTCTTTCTATACTCATCTATTGGTCATGATTATATTTTAATCTATAAAAAACTTCCTATAACTAAAAAAGTCCCACTTTAAGCGGGACTTTTTTGTAAATATCTAATAAAGCTTATCCTTCCTGGTGTAACCAAGCTTTCTTAGCTAATAATTCTTCTTCTGTTTCACGGATATCTTCATCATCCACGCAACAATCTACCGGGCAAACTGCCGCACATTGAGGTTCATCATGAAAGCCCTTACACTCTGTACACTTATCGGATACAATGTAATAAACTTCATCCGAAACTGCTTCCTGAGCTGCATCAGCTTCAATTTGTTGATTACCAAAATCAATGATACCATTTAAATTTGTACCATCAGAAAAACGCCATGCAGTACCGGCATCGTAAATTGCGTTATTAGGACATTCTGGTTCGCAAGCCCCACAATTTATACACTCATCTGTTATTTTAATCGCCATGTTTTCGTCTAATTCTTTTGCTTAGTTTACCTTTGCGCTGCAAATATAAGATATAATCATTTAATAATAATTCTAAATATGTCAGCATTAACTCAAGAAAAAGTAATAATCGCGTTCAACAAACTAGGTAAATTGCTTACAAACCCTACTGACATACTAGGAAATGCATTTTATACCGCTGAAAGCACTAATGCATGGTTTACTGCAGAAAACATAAAAAAATCGATTTTATCTTTTGCTGAAATGTTAAATGAGGCTGATTTGGCCATTTGGTTCAAATCGATCAAGTTTAGTACCTCACCTAAAAAGGTTGGTTTAATCTTGGCAGGGAATATCCCACTGGTGGGTTTACATGATGTTTTAAGTGTACTGGCCACAGGTAATATTGCTTTGATCAAACTTTCTTCGGCTGATGATAAATTAATTAAAGCCGTAATTGCAGAACTCGTTAAAATTGAACCTGCTTTTGAGGATAAAATAGAATATGTAGAGCGCTTAAAAGATTTCGATGCTGTTATTGCAACCGGAAGCAACAATTCGTCCCGCTATTTCGACTATTATTTCAGTAAAGTACCCAACATTATCAGAAAAAACAGGAACAGTGTTGCAGTTTTAGATGGTTCGGAAAGTTTCGAGGATATCCAAAACCTAGGTAACGATATTTTTGATTATTTTGGCTTAGGCTGTAGAAATGTTTCTAAAATCTATTTCCCAAAGGGATATGATATTGCCAATTTTTACGAAGGTATAGAAAGTTTTCAGCCTATTATCAACCACTTTAAATACAATAATAATTACGATTACAATAAATCTATCTATCTGGTTAATGCGGCTAAACACTTCGACAATGGGTTCTTGTTATTAAAAGAAGATGAGCGCCTGACATCGCCTTTGGCTGTTCTTTTTTATGAAGAATACGAGCAGCTGCAAGCGCTTGAAGATAAACTGAAAAACCAATCGGAAAACATTCAATGTGTGATTAGCAAATCGCCTTTAAGCTTAAACACTTTCGGTTTTGGCCAAAGCCAGCACCCCAAACTTTGGGACTATGCAGATAACGTAAATACCGTTGAGTTTTTGAATGGGTTAAACTAATATTGGTCAGTAACTTTGCCCATTGATGGCGTTTAGATTTTAAATTATTTAATATTGTATAAATCTGAACCAATAAATGCACGCGCTATCAAAAGCTTTATTCTTTCTTTATATCCTCCTGTTTGCACATTTAGCAAAAGCACAACTTTGTAGCGGAACTTTCGGACAACCACTCATTAGTCAGACCTTTGGACAGGGAAATAGTACAGATAATTGGTATGGGCCACTGGAGCAATATGCACCAGGTGCCTCAACATTTACAGAATTTATCGGTCCACCAGGGCCAAGCAATTCTGCTTTAAGGCCTAATCAATCAGGTTTAGTTAAAACACCTGCAACACCGGGCAATCCCTTTCCCATTTATTGGCAGCCACATGCTGATCATACTGGAGATCCCAATGGTTTGATGCTTCTAATTGATGGAATTGCCACACCAACCGTATTTTTCGAACAACAAATGAACAATTTGTGCCCAAATACTATATTACGTTTATCCATCTGGGTATTAAATTCAAATTCGCCGGCTGCCAATGCTCAAACCCCAAACATGGTCTTGCGCATCACCGACCCTTATGGTAATGTATTAAATGAGAAATCTACCGGAAGTGTGCCCGCAGATCTCACTTGGCATCAATATTTTGTAGATTTCACCAATGGCAACAGCTCAACCGTAACCTTACAACTAGTTAACAGAACACCAACAAATAGCGGCAACGATTTTGCTTTGGATGACATCACCGTACAAGCTTGTGGCCCAGCTATCGCTCCATTTTTCAACACGAATGCCTCTTTATTGAATATGTGTGAAGGTGATACCCGGAATTTCATTTTAGATGCAAATATTACTGCAGGATATGCAAATGCAGTTTATCAATGGCAGGAAAATACAGGTAGCGGCTGGGCTGACATTGCTGGCAAAACAACAAAACAAGTTGTTATAGATTTTTCAAATCGCACAGTTGGCACTTATCAATATCGGTTAATTACGGCTATGAATGGTAATATTGATAGAACTTATTGCAGGGCAATATCGGAGCCTATAAAGGTTACTGTGAACCTGCTGCCCACAGCCAAAGCTGAAAAAATTGACCCAGTTTGCACAGGCGGTATCATTCAGTTAAACGCGTCTGGAGGAACAAGTTATAAATGGTATGGTCCAGATGGTCAATTTCTTTCTGCAGAGAAAAACCCAACTATTGCCAACGCAATTAAAGCGATGGAAGGCACTTATACTGTTCAGGTGACTGCAAATGGATGTACATTCCCTGCAACAGCAACCGTTGAGGTTTTAGCGCCAATAATTCCGATAACCAATATCCAAAGCGCAACCATTTGCGGAGGTAAATCGGTTCAAATTGAGGCGTCAGGAGGCAGCTCTTATCTCTGGACTCCATCCAATGGCCTTTCCAATCCACAAGCATCTAATCCAATTGCTTCGCCTACTGAAACAACCACTTACACAGTAAAGGTTTCCAACGATGGATGCTCAGCAACCGCGGAAATTATTATCAATGTGAATCAAAACGTAAGGGCCGATGCAGGTGCGGATCAAACGATCGTTACCGGACAATCAACAATTTTAAATGGTAAAGTGAGTGGAGATGATTTTACCTATTTCTGGACACCATCAGATTATCTTGACGACCCTACCAAACTCAATCCCATTGCTACACCAACTGAAGAGATTACCTATACTTTACATGCCAGCTCAAATTTAGGCTGTAACAGTAGCACTGATGAGGTTTTCATCAAGGTTTATCCAAAAGTGGTAATCCCTAATACCTTTACGCCAAATGGTGATAATGTAAACGATAGCTGGAGTATTCCGTCTATTACTTCTTTCTCCAGCTCTATTGTCAAAGTAACCAATCGGTATGGCCAGCTTGTTTACCAGAGTAACGGAACTTTTAAAGCCTGGGATGGAAAAATGAATGGGAAAGATCTTCCACCGGCAGTATATTATTACAGCATTTATTTAAACAAAGATTTTAAAACCTATACCGGCTGGGTAATGCTGATGAGATAAAAAGGACTTCTTACTTCCGCTTATCATTTGGAAATGCTATTTTTGGACTCAATGTATATCGTTAAAGTTAAAGGCATAGCCAAAATTCCAGATTACGTACAGTTAAGAGATGACAAGTTTACACTTTTAGCTTATTTTAGGGTTGATAGACCTGATAAATCGCTGGAAAAACTCGGACTTGGCGACAAGCAAGAATACATTATGGAAATGGTTAAAGATTTGCCTTTCGGGCAGATTGCAAAATTAGAAATATAATATGGCAGGCAACTCAGTAATTCATTTAAGCAATGTTGATGTTTTTCAACAGAAACATCTAGTCCTCTCAAACGTAAATTTACACATCGAAAAGGACGAATTTGTCTTCCTGATCGGTCAAACAGGTTCGGGTAAGAGCAGCTTGCTTAAAATATTATATGGCGACTTACATATTGGTAATGGCGAAGGCAATATAGCTGGTTTCGATCTTAAAAATCTAAAAGAAAGTCAGGTGCCGTTTTTACGCCGTAAATTGGGTGTAGTTTTTCAGGATTTTCAATTGCTTACCGATAGAACCATTGAAAAAAATCTTGAATTTGTGCTTAAGGCAACAGGTTGGAAAGACGAAAAACTAATTAACGAACGCATTAAAGATGTTTTAGACAAAGTTGGTTTGCGTTCTAAAATCAAAAAAATGCCACACGAAATTTCTGGTGGTGAGCAGCAGCGTATTGTTATTGCAAGAGCTTTGTTAAATGATCCAGAAATTATTCTTGCTGATGAGCCTACAGGGAATTTAGATCCGGAAACATCAGAAGAAATTGTAACCCTTTTAAAACAAATTAGCCAGGCCGGAACTGCGGTTTTAATGGCAACACACGATTACCATATCATCCGTACTTTCCCTTCGCGCATTATAAAATGTGAGAATGGAGTTGTGCATGAAGATGCACAAATCGTCTAAAAAATTCTGACATCCGTCAGCTAATCAGCCAATCTGTTCAGATAAATACAAATAAATCTGACAGCTTGGCTGATTTCTGTTTATGGCAAAATAGTTGAGATCAACACAAAAAAATTCAGCCTAGTATTATGTTTAATAAGAAGAAAAATAACGATAAAGAAGAAAATATAATGAATCCTGAAAATACATCAGAAAATACTGCTGAGAATGTAGAGAATACTGATGCCCCTATCGCTGAAACTGAGCAGGCACCCGAATTATCTGCAGAAGAAAAATTGCAAGCGGAAGTTCAGCAACTTAACGACAAATATTTACGTTTATACGCTGAGTTCGATAATTATAAACGTCGTACACAAAAAGAACGCGTAGAATTATTACAAACGGCTGGTAAAGATGTAATTGTTTCACTTTTACCTGTTTTAGATGATTTCGACCGTGCATTAAAAGCAATGGAAACTGCTGCTGATGTTGCCCCGGTTAAAGAAGGCATTTTATTGGTAAGCACAAAGCTAAAAAACACTTTAGCACAAAAAGGATTGAAAGATGTAGAAAGCATCAGTCAACCTTTCAATACCGATTTCCACGAAGCAATTACAAATATCCCTGCTCCTAGCGATGATCTTAAAGGGAAAGTGATTGACGAAGTTGAAAAAGGTTATACCTTAAATGATAATGTAATCCGCTTTGCTAAAGTTGTAGTTGGAGCGTAAGAAATAATTATTGAATGATTGAATTTTGAATGATTGAATTAACATTCTCTCATTCCATCACTCAATCATTTAATCATTTTATAAAGAAGATGAGTAAAAGAGATTATTACGACGTATTAGGCGTAACTAGGGGCGCAGCCGCTGATGAGATAAAGAAAGCTTATCGCAAGATGGCGATTAAATATCACCCAGATAAAAATCCAGGAGATAAAGCTGCTGAAGATAAATTTAAGGAAGCTGCCGAAGCTTACGAAGTTTTAAGCAGTCCCGATAAAAAACAGCGTTATGATCAATACGGTCATGCGGGTGTTGGTGGCGCAAGTGGCGGTGGTTACGGCGGTGGCGGCATGAACATGGACGATATTTTTAGCAATTTCGGCGATGTATTTGGCGGCCACAATCCTTTCGAAAGCTTTTTTGGTGGTGGTGGCGGTCAGCAACGCGGCGGTCGTCGTGTAGCCAAAGGCTCCAACCTACGTATAAAAGTTAAATTAACACTAGAGGAAATTGCACATGGTGCAGAAAAGAAAATCAAGGTTAATAAACTAATTGTTTGTAAAACCTGCGACGGCTCTGGTGCGAAAGATAAATCATCGGTAAGTACCTGTGGTACCTGCGGTGGTAGCGGCCAGGTACGTAGGGTAACCAATACAATTTTAGGTCAGATGCAAACAGCATCTACCTGCCCTACCTGTAATGGTAGCGGTCAGCAAATCACTTCAAAATGTACAGTTTGTCATGGAGATGGTGTTGTACGTGGCGAAGAAACCATTACCATCAATATTCCTGCCGGTGTAAGTGAAGGTATGCAGTTAAGCATGAGCGGAAAAGGAAATGCTGCACCTAACGGCGGTATCCCAGGCGATTTAATTATCTTAATTGAAGAAACGCCACACGAAACCTTAAAACGCGAAGGCAACAATATCGTTTATGATTTACATTTGAGCTTCGTTGATGCTGCTTTAGGGATGAGCATTGAAGTACCAACCATTGATGGTAAAGCAAAAATCAAAATCGATCCGGGTACACAAAGCGGAAAATTATTACGCTTAAAAGGTAAAGGTTTACCAGAAGTGAATTCTTACCATAGAGGTGATGAGATTATCCACATCAACATCTGGACTCCAAAAGCTTTAAGTAGCGACGAACGTAATGCTTTGGAGAAATTACGTGAATCGCCGAACTTTAAGCCTCAACCGGGTAAAAATGACAAGAGTTTCTTCGAAAGAATGAAAGAATACTTCGAGTAATTAATTAAATATAAATTAAAAAACCGATGTCGTAAGCATCGGTTTTTTTGTTTCAATTAGTCTACAAAATTGTTGTAGGCCGATCTCATATTATCCTGATCCCTAACCAATTCCTCAATATTATATTCTGTTAATTTACCAGAAGCAGATGCATCACGCATCATTTTCCTCGCTGCAATTAAATAATCATTTAACCGATCGTTAAAATTTCTAAAATAACCGTCTTTGCCAGGAAATTTACCTGCATCAGGGGCAGCCATAGCTACATGTTTATTATGCTGATCTTCTAGCACCTGATAAGCAGATTTAGCCTTTGCCTCTACCGTTTTATAATTTTTATTACTTGCTAATAATTTGGTAAACTCGGCAACTTTGCTCCTGTCATCTTTTAATGCAAAAATATACTCTTTTAGCGGGTGGGTTTTTAAAATTACACGTTCTGCATCATCACCAATCATATTTAATTTAGCCAAAACCTGTTCATCATAAGCATAATATTTTTTGCCCATGCTATAAATAGAATCTACTAAAGCTTTTCCTTTAACCCCTTTGTCATCCTTCCAATCTTCTGCCTTGATATATTCATCTAAGGATTTATATGTTTCTTTAATTTTATCAAGTACGCCCGTCATGGATACCACGTTTTCCTTGAAAAATTTTTGATCATCGCTGCTTAAAGCACTTGGGGGTGTATCTGGCTTTATTTTGCTGCTATTGATTGTGCTCATAGAAAATGGCGTGATTAAACCGATAAAAGCGAAATTGTCATTTGGGTTTCTTAAACCTTTTTCAATTTTAATAATGTTACCTTCTATACGCTTAATATAATCGTTATTTTTATCCGTAAAGCTTACCACGACATTATTGTACTCAATAATCTCATTTACGTCTTTTTCATCAGCTTCAGCATAACTTGTTTTAGCATCACTGTCTTTTTTACCATCATTTTTGCATGCTGTAACCGACAATACAAGTGCAAGGGCAGTTAATTTTAAGAGTGTTTTCATAGTTTTTTATTTTTTCATAATTCTGATCTTCCATCACAGCAATTTTTAAACCAAAAAGTTGTAGCGGATAGTGGATGTATAGTGGATGTTGCTTACCAACCTGATTATTTTACTTAAATATTGACCTCTTTAGGGGTTACAATTTCAATAACAAGGTATTAATAATAGAATATGGGGAAAATAATGATGCTTTTAAAAAGAATCCTATCGCCTGGACGATATTTACATGTTATTGTATCGGTTGGATTCCTCGAATCCTGATAACCATATTTTGTGCCGCTTCAACAGAAAATTTGCAATATAAAAAAGACCACCATTCTCCGTTTACCGGATTTTAATACTTTCAATGCCCTACCTGTTAATGATGTTAGCCTTGGGCTTTGTGGGTAAGAAAACCAACGTCTCTTTAAGGCTATCAGGCTACATTGGTATCTCATTAATTATTTTTAGCGTCATATATAACGGATAATAAACCTTTTCATTTATAGTCTGTTTTCTACACATGAAATGGAGAATTGGTTGCTCAGGTTTTTATTACCGCGAATGGAAAGAGGTTTTCTACCCAAAAGGTTTGGCACAAAAAGATTGGTTTAAGTATTATTGCGAACATTTTAACACCATAGAGATCAATTCTACCTTTTATAAAATGCCAACTCAAAAATCGTTCGATAAATGGTACGATGAAAGTTCGGACGATTTTTTGTTTACCATTAAGGCACCACGGTTAATTACACATTATAAACAGTTCAATGAATGCGAACAACTCATAAACGATTTTTACGAGGCTATTCAAATTGGACTGAAAGAGAAATTGGGCTGTGTACTTTTTCAGTTTCCACCGAAATTCGATTATGATGCAGAACGGTTAAACCTGTTGATCGAAAATTTAAGACCTGATTTTAAAAATGTGGTAGAGTTTCGCCACACCAGTTGGTTCGATGAAGAATTTTATAAAAAACTAGCTAAAAACAAGATCATTTTTAGCGGCCAAAGCTATCCTTCTGCCCTACCTGATGATGTGATTCAAAATACCGAAATTGTTTATTACCGTTTTCATGGAAAACCTGTATTGTACAAATCAGAATATGATATAAATGCGATTAAAGGCTTCAAAAATCAGATTAAAGATGATGTTCGTGAGGTATTTGTTTATTTTAATAATACCTGGGGAGTTGGGGCGTTGCATAATGCAAAACAATTGCAGGATTTAGTGAAATAGGGTTATTTTGTGATGTCAGATGTTACCATCTGACTATCTCGATCATATTGATAAAATTGGATGAAGATTTTTATGAGTATAAGATGGTAACATCTTACACCACGGGAATAAAGGAAGGCAACGGTTTACCGCTTAGAGGACATCCTGTTATTTACCTAACCCCACAGACCTGAATAAAATAAACCTGATAGCAATGATATTTCGTTCTACTACCTTAATTTAGCACGCACAATAACGAAATTTATGGATAGCAGGAAACAGAGTTACCAAGAACCACTGCAAAGCTTTCCAAAACACAAAAACATAAACTATGCGCATTGCTGCTATCGACCTGGGTACGAACACCTTCCACTTGCTTATTGTTGAAACAACAGGAAACCAGCCGGAAATTTTATACAAAACCAATGTGCCTGTTAAATTGGGCGAAGGAAGGATTAACGACAATATTATCATTCCGGCAGCCTTTGAAAGAGGTCTGAACTGCCTTGAAACATTTAGCCATACAATTGCTAAATATCGGGTTGATGAGGTAAGGGCTACCGCTACTTCGGCGGTGAGAAGCGCAGAAAACGGACAAGATTTTGTTGATGCAGTAAAAGAAAGAACCGGAATAAGCATCGAAACGATTAGCGGCGATGAAGAAGCGGAATTAATTTACCAAGGTGTAAAACTGAGCGGAGCCATAACAGATCTTTCGTTAATTATGGATATTGGCGGCGGTAGCGTAGAATTTATCCTGTGTGATACCGAAAAACTGATCTGGAAAAAAAGTTATAACATTGGAGCAGCGCGCTTAATGCAGCAGTTCTTTAAATCAGATCCTATAGCCGATGAGGAGAAAAATGCCATTTTATTTCACATTCAAAATCAATTGGCAGATCTTTTCGAAATCTGTGAAAAATACCATCCTGAAATTTTAATTGGATCTGCTGGGGCCTTCGAAACCTTTGCCGAGCTCATCATCAGAAAAAACAACCTTAGAGCAGACATTAAAACCGCCAAAACTTTCGAATTTAATTTTGACGACTACATTGCAACCTCAATAAAATTACTAAATGCTACCCATAAAGAAAGAGCGGAAATGCCCGGCATGATCCCTTTAAGGATTGATATGATTGTGATTGCAGCCTTAATTACGAACTATGTTTTAGGCCGCTGTAAAATAAACCAGTTAACGCTTTCTACTTACGATTTAAAGATGGGTGTTTTGGCCAGTAAATTATAAAATATTAGTTATTTAATAGGGTTGATAAATAGAAATTTATTTGAATGAAACCGCAATCTTACCTAAAATTATATCTTCTGTATTGTAAGGATAATAGTCTTTTTGCTTAACTGTTTTTGAATCTAATATAAATGATACTACATATTTATTGTCATCGGCAATTAGCTCATTGTATTTCCAATTTAGTTTATCATTTATTTTGAATTCATAACGTCCATTTTTATCAGTAATCGCGGTAATATTTGTACCTTTTAACCTAAGTTTTAAACCAACCATTGGCACTTTATTATTCCTTAAGAACATGTATCCGTAAAATATTCTCAAAATTGTTGGTTCATCTGCTTTATTTAATTGAAAAATATCCTTTGTATAAACAATTTCCACAGATTTCCTAATGGGCACGGCACTTGCATTATGGGTAAAAACACTTACTCCTATAGCCAGTACACCCAAATATTTCATCCAATTCCTATTTGTCGTTGGAACAATTGACAAATGGTAGTTAAGCTGGTTTAATTGAGTTTGGCTTAGGCGGCCACATACAGAGGAACTGGCACCAGCCAATGCACTGATGATTTCAGCATTGGTATAGCCCGAAAAGTCAATTACATTTTTGCTGCAGGCTTTACAGAAATTAAAGCCTTCTCCTTTATCCATTTTATCCCAGTTCTGTAAACATGGCTCAGCTATGGTAACTTCGTTAATTCTCGTTTTCATCGTGGTTGTTTTTAGAGATGATGAAACTTTTAAGAGAATTCCACAAGGAGTTTTAAATAAATTTGAGCAGCTCGTTATAAAGTTTTTCAGTTGGGAGCCCCATTACATTAGTGTAAGAGCCTTCAATACGTTGCACCACTACAATACCCCACCAATCTTGCACACCGTAACTCCCGGCCTTATCAAAGGGTTTATAATTATCAATGTAGAAATCAATTTCATCAGCTGTAACAGATTTACAATAAACTTCTGTCCTATCGTAAAACGAACGAATTTTATCGCCTTTAACAAGTGTTACACCTGTAAAAACTTCATGCCTGCTTCCCGATAGCTTTTTTAACATTTCTTGTGCATGCGCTCTATCTTCAGGTTTACCTAAAATTTCTCCGTTCAAGGCCACAATGGTATCAGCTGTAATCACTATTTCTCCATTAGCAGTAAAAGCCTTAGCCTTCTGTTCTGAAATGTAAACGGCAATTTCTGCAGGGCTTAAATCCAATGGGTAGCTTTCATCGACATCTTTTAGTTCGACTTTAAAATTTAAGCCCATAAGCGTTAAAAGCTCTTGTCTGCGTGGCGATTTAGATGCTAAAATAATAGGAGGAAAATTGGCAGGCATATTTTATTTTTCTGCTAAAATAAGAAAAGCGACATAAAGCCGCTTTTCTTATTTGATATTTTATCAAGATTAGTTATTTCCACTACCCTGTCTACGTTTTTCCATTTCGGCACGTTGCTCTTTTTGCCAGGCTTCGTAAGTTTTTTTCTGATCGTCTGTTAATACTGCAGTTACTTTTGCATCATTGTCAGCACGCATTTTTTGCATTTTCTCTCTCATTGCATCTCTATCGCCACCACCTTGCATTTCTTCACGCATTTTTTTCATGGTTTCTGCCTGTTCAGTAAAAACAGTGGTTAACTTTGTTTTTTGATCATCAGATAATTTTAATTTTTCATCTAACTGTTTTACGCGTTCTTCAGGCTTCATCATCATTCTGCCTTGTCCACCACCTTGCTGCGCGTTAGCGAAACCAGCTATTCCTAGCATTAATCCGCAAATCATCATTAATTTTTTCATGTTGTTTTTGTTGTTTTGGTTGAAAATTGAGCATGTTGGAGTGTGCAAAAAGACGAAAGTTTAATCTGCAGATGTAACTTAGCTGTTGCAGATTAAAACAGTTAATCTTTTAGCAATAATACGGGTACATGTGATTTTATGGTCAATTTCTGGGATACACTTTCATGCAATAAACTTAATCTGATGTATTGCAAATTTTAATGTCTGAGATTTATAATCTTATTAGGAGTTACCGTCATTCTGAACTTGTTTCAGAATCTTACATGCAGAATGATATTGTTTTAGGAGGGTTTAAATTATCTGGCTGATAAAGACCCTGAAACAAGTTCAGGGTGACGGATCGCAAAAGATACTTCGACTCCGCTCAGGATGATTATAGCTTGGGCTGTCATATCGACTGGAGCACAGCGAAATGAAGAAATCTTTAAGTTAATTAGCTATTTGGATCGATGACGAAAAGATCCTGAAACAAGTTCAGGAAGACGGCTCGCTATAGCTGTCAACCTGTTCAGGAAGACGATCCGCTTAGGACTTATACCAATGAACTATTGAACCAATTTACATACCCGAATCGGCAGCATTTGGATTTTCATCATGCCATCTGCCTTGTACTTTCATTACTTTTTCGATAATATCGCGGACAGCGGTTTTGCCTCCATTGTAAGGAGAAATGAATGTAGATATCGCTTTTATTTCTTCTACGGCATCAGCCGGGCAGGTCGGGAGCCCTACGAGTTTCATTACTTTTAAATCAGGGATATCGTCGCCCATGTAAAGCACTTCTTCTGCAGCAATGTTTTTATCTTGAAGATATTGATTAAAAATGGCCACCTTATCTCCTGTTCCAAGGAAAACATCGGTCACACCCAGATTGAAAAAACGCTTCCCCATGGCAATACCATCTCCACCAGATATAATACAGATGTTATATCCTTTTTTAACCGCCAACTGCATAGCATAACCATCTTTAATGTTAAAAGTGCGCAACGACTGACCATTATCAGTAACCTGAACTGATCCATCGGTAAGCACACCATCTACGTCAAAAATGAATGTGGTGATCTCTTTTAGTTTTTGTAAAAACATTCGCGCATTTGGCGTTTAGGGTTAAGCGCTCGGTGCTGACTCTGGACTTAGGACTCCGAACTAATTACTGATTATCTCTCCACTCGTATACCCAGGCAGATTGAATTTGCTCTAAATGGCCTTCGCTGCTTTCTTCGCGGGTTCCTTTAAAGTTTGGCAACGCTAAAACCCATTCTAAAAGTTCGGTAAAGCGGATGCGGTAGATTTTGGCTTCTGTAAAATCATCACCAAATTTCTCATATAAAGACATTGCAATATCTTCATAATCGTTCCAGTAAAAAGGTAAAGCAAATTTATCGTTATTCATGTTGTTTTGTTGTTGGTTAATTGTTTGAATTGGTTAATCGGTTAACTGTTTAAATCGGCTAATCGATTCCCGACTAAAGACTTCGGACACCAGACTAACTAGTGTCCCATAAAGTCAGACTGATCTGGAATGGTAACTTCAATATCGCCGTTAATTACCACACATTGGCAACCTAAGCGGGAAGTAATTTTCGGACGAACAGCTCTATCGATAAAGTCTTCTTCTTTATCAGAAATCTCTTCGATATTATCCATACCTTTTGTTACGTATACATGGCAGGTACTGCAACCACAAACACCACCACAGTTGTGCTGTAATTCGATTCCGTTATCCAGACAAACATCTAAAACAGATTCACCAGCTGCTATTGGTAGTTCAATAGATTCGTGATCTGCTTCTTCAAAATTTATTTTTAGTTTAAAAATGCTCATAATTATTTTGCAAAAGTAAGAAGCAAAAGCCGTAATTATGCTATTTCAGCGTTAATTTTATGCTATTGCTCAATGTTTGATAAATGTTCTGCAATTCGGGCATATTGGTTAACATGCTCAAATGCTTATTTAAAGTACTTTCATCAGCCCTAACTGCTGGCCCGGTCTGCACATTTTCAGGCAGATTGCCCATTACCTTATCGGCGGTTTCGGCAATTAACGGCCTGATGATTTCAAAATCCAAACCGTTCTGACTTAAAATTTTATTCGCCAAAGCATATAGGTGATTCGGAAAATTACAGGCAAATACCGCTGCAAGGTGTAATACTTTTCTTTTCTCGCCACCTATTTCGTACACCTGACGGCTAATTTTAGTAGCCAGATTGTTTAAAATCGCCAATTGACTTTCATCGTTCGCTTCAATACAAAGCGGGATATTTTCAAATGATATCTCTTTACCTTTCGAAAAAGTTTGCAAAGGATAGAAAACACCTGCATTTTTTACCTGTGACGATAAAATATTGATATCGGTAGTTCCTGAAGTATGCACCACCAAACCGCTTACATTTTTTAATGATTTGGCTATGGTTTGAATGACATCGTCCTTTACCGAGATAATATATAAATCAGCATTTTGTTTAACCTCATTTAAATCGTTTACAGCTTCAGCTGCTATTAAATCAGCCAATAACTTTGCATGATTAAGATTCGGGCTGTACACCTGTACCAGATCTTCGCCTTTCGCTTTTAAAGCCCTGGCCAAGTGTGTGGCAACATTCCCTGAACCTAATAAAACGATCTTCATGATTTTATGCGGTTTTGGCCTCTTTTCTTCTTCTAAAAATTGAAAGTAAGAAACCAACAACCATTACAATAGTACCTGCCCAGTATAAATTGATGAAAGGAAATTCTATCGCTTTAAAAACTACCCAGTCTTTAGCCTGCTGAGGTTTTTCAAAGATCTGAAGCTCCACTTTTTTCTCATCCGGTAATACCCTGGCAAAACGGAATTTCAAATCCAGTTCATCTACCTTACGCGCAAAATCGAAAGTGTTATTTCCTTTGATCAAGAAAATAGGCTCTGTGTTGTAAATTTTGCCAGCAGCATTAACTTCTAATGGTAAGCCAACAGCATAATCACCCTGACCTAAAACCAAATCTTTTGCAGTAGGTTTTCTGTTCAAATCTTTCACGGTAACAATACCACTTGAGGTATGAATGGTATCTCCTACCGAAACCTTAACAATACGCGGTGCTTTATAATTTTCATCATCAGAATGACCTTCGTGATCTTCATGTGATGTTTTTTTAATGGCAGCACTGGTAATGTGGGTATAAACATCATAAGTAAGGTAATGCTTGGTATCAGGAGAGGCAATTAAGCCCATTTTTTCGTTTTCCTGTACGTGCGGATGTAAGTTAAAATCTTCTTTAACCTTACCTTCTTTATCTAAAACTTTAAAATTAAGGGTATAAATGGTATTGGGTGCTACAGTGGTATCGGCTACATAGGTTACGGTGTACTTACCCATTTTCTTGGGTTCGTTTTTGTATAACATGATGTTTTCGCCCGGTTTTTCTACTTTTTCGAAATCTTTTACCGGAATAAAATTATTCGAGTTGATAGATAATGGTTTGTTTGTAGCTGCAGAAATTAATGCGCCTAAAATCAGGAAAGCAAAACCAATGTGTGCAATTGCTGAGCCTGCCAATTTAGCCTTGCCACCAAAAGCCTGATATAAAACTGCAGCATTAGAAAGAACAGCAAACAAACAACTGAAAGTAATGAGGATGTACATGGTGTTGGTGTAAATTTCAGCCACATACACCAAACCTGCTGTTAACACAATGGAGAAAATAATTGCCGATACCAGACTGCTATAAAATTTGCGTGGATCAGTCCTTTTGTATTTTAAATATTGGGAGAAACCCGAAATCAAAGTAATTAATACCGCAAATGGCGCCTGCCATTGATTATAGTATTTTACAGCATCGATCGGAGGCGAAAAGTTTGTTCCAAAGGCTTTGTTAAATACAGGAACTGATGTAGAGAATATCACCTGGATACAAGCGATGGTTACCACTAAAGCGCCAATAAACATCCAGAATTCGCGTGAATAGGTTTCTTCATCCTTGGTGGTAATTGGCAATTCTTTCCATCTTACTACAATGAGCACAATCGCTAAAACAGCGAAAACAACATTGTATAAAATCAAGTGGCCAAACATACCCATATCGGTAAACGAGTGAACTGATGTATCACCTAAAATTCCGCTTCGGGTTAAAAACGATGCATAAAGCACCAATAAGAAACTTAAGAATACTAAAGCAATTGCGGTAAAATAAGCATGACCTGTATTTTTATACGCAATCATTACATGTACAGCCCCGATTAGGGTTAACCATGGAATTAAAGAAGCATTTTCAACAGGATCCCAAGCCCAGAAACCGCCAAAGTTTAGCGCTTCATAAGCCCAGAAAGAACCCATAATAATACCTGTACCTAAAACCATCACCGCAAAAAGCGCCCATGGCATAGCTGGTTTAATCCATTCTTTATATCTTTTTTGCCACAAAGCCGCAATTCCATAGGCAAAAGGCACAATCATACTGGCAAAACCTAAAAATAAGGTCGGGGGGTGAATAACCATCCAATAGTTCTGCAACAATGGATTTAAACCTCTGCCATCGGTAATAAATTTCAAATAATTAGCGAAGTTTTCAGGGTTTGCGAAAACTACAGGAGCCATTGATTTTAGATCAAGAGAATCTCTTAATAGAATAAACGGAGAACTTCCGATACGCTCACCCAAAATCTCTACACCTAAAAGCATTGAAGTTAAAAACACTTGAGAGAAGGCCACAACTGTCATTACAGGGCGCTCCCAGGTTTTAGCTTTCCAGATTAATAAAGTACCTAAAAACGATTGCCAGAAAGCCCAGAGCAAGAAACTTCCTTCCTGTCCTTCCCAAAAAGCAGAAATAATATAATGAATTGGAAGCTGTTTAGAAGAGTGCCAATAAATATAACTGTATTCATTGTAATGGCCCAGTACCAGGTAGAATAAAATTGCTCCAATACCAATTATACAGCCAAAATTAACCAAGAATCCAATCCTACCTAAGTTACGCCAAGATTTATCTTCTAAATTTTTATCGCGACTGGCATAAAAGTATGCGATTGTTGAAAGTAATGATGCACTAAACGCCAGCACAATAAAAAACTGCCCGATTTTACCCGGTAGCAGGTTTTCGCCTACAAATTGAATATCCATTAAAATTAGTTATATTTTTTCTCGCCGTACTTACCTACCGTATCTACCTTACCGTCTTTATTAATTTCAACAAGGTTATCATTATATTTAGATGGGCATTTCATTAAAATTTTCGATGCATAAAATTTGTCCTTATCCATTTTACCGATAAGCACTAATTTTTCAGACTTTTCAAAATCCTGTGGCTTGGTACCTGCGTAGATTACCTCTCTCACTTCTCCCTTTTCATCTTTCATGTGGAATGAAAAATGGTTAGCATCTTTTACGGCATCGTAGTAAGTACCCATTGATTTTACCCAATAACCCATAACATGCTCTTCTTTCTCAGAAAGGGCTGCCTGTTTAAAATTAGAGTAGGTATCAGTATTTGCGTTTAAGCTAAATAAAATACCTACGGAAATTGCGATGGTAATTAATCCAATGATTGCACTTTTCTTCATGGTTATACTTGTTCTAAAAGCTGGCAACAAAGATAGAAAAATCGGCTTAGCCAGCATTCTTTTACATTTTTCTTGTCTTTATATTGACAATTACCTGATTTTTGAAGGAGAAATATTTTTTTCTGAGCCCTATTTATAACCGATCTTAAGGAATATCTTAAATCGTTTAAAAGTTTGGGCTGAAATTGTTAAGTTTGGCCTGTTAGATAATCATCCCTTTTTACATCCCACAATAGAACATAAACCGGATTAACATGAAATTAAAGCAGTTTTATAAGCTTTTGTTATTTATAGTTTTGATACCTTTTTTAAGCTCTTGTTTTGAAGTAATTGAAGAAATTGCCATGAAAAACGATGGAACCGGCGATGTGGTGCTCACCATAAACCTAAGCCAGAGCAAAACCAAGGTCGCTTCGGTAATGCTTTTGGATAGCGTACAGGGCTATAAAGTACCCAGCAAACAAAAAATTCAACAGGAATTAAATGAAGCAGTGGCCTATTTAAAAAAATCGGAAGGGATTTCTAATGTAAAAAGCACAAGCGATTTCAACAATTACATCGCAACCATTAGTTTTTCTTTTAAAGATGTTTCAAATATCAATAATATCACCAAAAACATTCTTGCCCAGCAAAAAATTAAGGCCACCAACACCTCCTCGTATACTTATAACAAGGCCACCAAAACCTTTAGCCGAAAATATCAGGCAATAGGAACCGCTAAAACAGAATTCAATAAATTAAAAGCAAAAGACAAGGCTGTTTTTAACGGCGCAACCTACACCAGCATCTATCGTTTCGAATCTGTTGTAACAAGTAGTACCAATCCGGCATCAAATGTATCGAAATCTAAAAAAGCCGTGATGTTAAAAAGCAGCATCATGGATTTAATTAACGGAAAAATTAACGTATCTAATTCTATACAACTATCTAAATAAATGAAACCAGCGCGTAATCCGCGATCGTTTCATCTCCACTGAAAACAAATTATATCTAATGAAACCATCAGGAGCATACCTTTCACAAACCGAGATGAATATGCTCATGATAGCTTCATAACCGCTAAAAACAAATAATATCCAATGAAAAAAATTCTAATTGCAATCGCTCTTTTCTTATCGTTTAATCTGGCCAAGGCTCAGGACCTGGTTAAGAAAATACCCGCAAATGCCTTCACAGTTGCCACCATTAAAGGCGATAACGTATTTAAATTGATGTTTGTAAAAGATTTTAACGAGTCTTTTGTAGGCAAAAAATTATTGACCGAAACTTCAAAATCACTTGATAAAAGCTTCACCAGCATAGAAGATTTTGGCATCAACCTGGAGAAAAACATGTATTACTTTAATCAGTTAAGCGATAGTATTACGTATAACTGTTTTCTTATTCCGATAAAAGATGCTAAAAAATTTGAAAGCCTGATTGACAACAAAGAGAAAAAGTTTACACAGCAGGGCGATATCCGTACGATGGTTTTGCCTGATAGTACAAGCATTATTAAATGGAACAACAACATGCTGTATTTTGTAACCGGAAGCATAAGAGGATCTTTCTTTGCTGATTCAGCTAAATCTGCACGTTATGGAATTAAAGATATAAGGTTCCAAAGTGACGATGCAATAGTTGCTGATAGTGCGGCTGTGGCGGTAGACTCTACTTACGTAACGACAGATGAGCCTATGGTAGAGGCAGTTGAAACCCCGGTTGTTGAAAAAGTAAAAGTTCGGAAAAAATCGACGGCTAAAAAAAATACCAAAAAAACTGTCGGAACGAAAAAAACCGGCAAAAAGAAAACGGCCAAAAAATCTAAAAAAGTTGCTAAAATAGATCCAGATTTTGAAGAAGCAAGAGAATTCGCAGTCGATACTGCGAGCGCCATGACTCCTGTTCATGGTATTGTTGATGAGCAATATGATAACTACCAACAAGAGCGTTTGGAACAAGATGCAAAGAAAAAGAAATTGGCTTTTACCTGGATGACCGTCCAGGCAGATCAGATTTTCAACGGTACTTACGAGTCTATCGAGAACAACAAATCTTATACAGCAAGTTTGGATAACAAAGCCATTGCAGAGCTTTGGGTAGCAAGCCTTCAGGACGTTTATAATTCGATTGCACCAGAATTTGGCACTTACGGAAAAGCTGGACTGATGAAAGGTTACGGTGCATTAAATGCCAAGCTTTTTATGGATGACAAAAGTTTCCGCATCTCTACAGGCTTAGAATTGGCGCAGGAACAGGCAGATTCGTACAAAAAAATCATGAACAGAAAGTTAAACAAAAACTTTTTGAAATATGTTAACAGCGAAAAAGCGCTTGGCTTTATGAGCTATTCGATTGATACCAAAGCTTATCTGGAAGAATTCCCTAAATTATTGAAACAAACCTATGGTTCTTTTTTGGGAGCCAAAATGGATGAGGAAATTGATCTAGGCGCTGAACTCTTCAGTCTTTTGCTAGATGAAGAAGCGGTAAGCAAAGTAATTAAGGGTGATGCCCTATTCGTAATTAATGGATTAAACACCAAAGACGTTACTTACACCACTTACGAATATGATGATGATTACAAACAAAAGGAAATCGTTAAAACCAAGAAAGAAACGTTGCCTGATTTCCTTTTCATGTTTTCATCAGAAGATCAAAGATTGATTAACAAACTGATTAAATATGGCGTAAACAAAAATTATGTATCTGTTGAGAACAACATTTATAAAATATTGGAAAAGAAAAGCCCGATTGATATTTACTTTATGATTAAAGATGGTATTGTATTTTTCGGCAATTCGTTAACTGAAATGCAGGGCATTAACAACAATCAATACAACAGCAATAAATTAAGTAAACTGCACAAACAACTATTGAGCAAAAACAATTTCAGCTTTCTGTTTAATGCCAAAAACCTCGTGGGCAAAGTACCAGATTCAGAAATTGGTGGTGAAGAAACCGCTAAGAAATTCAACAGCACTTTAGAAAAAATGGGCAATGTATACATGAAATCGAACCCGATTATAGGCAGATTGGTTTCAGCAGATATCAGTGCTGAAATTCCTAACGGACATGAAAATGCATTGAAATATCTGTTTTCTTTAATTGAAAATGCAGCGAAGTAGTTTAGTTGGCAGTTTTCAGTTAGCAACTTTCAGTATGTAATGCTACAGTTAACCAATTTAAACAGTTAACCATATTCCATGAAGAAATTTTTAAAAATAACAGCAGCAATAGTTTTATTGCTGCTTATTTGTTATTTCGGCTTTTTCAAATACAGACAAATTCAGGCCAATAATGTATCCATCCCTGTTTCTACCAATGCTTTACTTAAAATTAATGTAGATGAGCTTTACAAAACCATTGCGATTAGTTATATAAAACACCCAAAGCAGTATTCGGGAACAGATAAAAAAGGGATTAAGGAAAAGGTGGACGATTTAAACACAGGATTGAAAATCCCGGCAAACATCTACCTATATGCTTTAAAAGGAAAGGCAAAAACTACTTTTTTTTCAACTTTTGAAATAGCAGATAATTTAGTATTTAACCGTTTTATCCAAAAAAAATCTGTTTTACCACTAATTAAAAAGGATGGAAATTTCTTTCAATCCAAAGATTCTACCTTTTGTATCTTATTTAACAAAACAACTGTCGCTTTTGCCTATACGCCACAAAAAGAACAGGTAAAAACTACGCTGGTAGAAATACTGAACCGCAAAAACATGATTAAAGTTGGCGAGAGCCGATTTAACCAACTTATAAACCTTTCCGATCATATATTGTTTCAAAATACCGGGAACTTCAGCAAAATTAATTTTACTGACGGAAAAATTAGTTTCAGCAATGAGTTCATAAACCAAATGATCGTGCCAGCAGCTAAACCGCAGCACCGGGTTCTAAACCCAGAAAGCACAGTAAGTATGTGGCTAAATGCAAAGTTTAAATCAGATTTACTTAAAAAAAATCAGACGGGGACTCCTTCTCTCCTTTCAAAAGATAGCTTTTTCAGATTTTACAAAGATTATGTAGATTTTGAGTGGACAAACACCATTACACAGGTAGATACTGTTGTAGGTTATGAATACAATGATGATTTTGAAAGGGTTGAAAAAAAAATACTTCAGGACCGGAAGATTCCTTCTATTTCCATGAATCTGACTGCCAATGACCGGGAAGTGAGCGATTATCTTAACTCACTAGGTGTATTGGATCAATCTACCGGAAAGATTAGCAGTTCGATAATTCCATTGTACCAGGTTTACTTTAAAGGCAATAGTGGTAATATTCAATTAAGTACAGTGCAAAGTGCTAAACCAGATTTAAAAAGGACATCATCTGACGATTTCTTTTATTTTAAAGTAGATTTTAAAAAGCTGATTAAACAAGCATCAATGCCCTTAATTGCAGATAAACTGGGTGCTTTTAGTCAATTAGAGATCAAAGCAAAAAGTATAGGAAAAGATAAAATCAAACTTGAATCGGAACTTTTATTTTTAAACGAAGATGCCAACGCCCTCATCCAACTTTTAAAAGCGTTTAAAAATGGTTTCAATAGCTCACTAAATTTTAATTTTTCAGGCGGTATACCGGTAAAAAAGTAAGTATTTTCCGCAGATTCAAGGCGATTTAAAAAAACCGTTCTACAGACATCCCTCCACAAGAGGGAAATTAAAAACCGACCTTTGTACCTAAACCTGATGGGACGGATGCCAATTCCTTCAATTGGCAGGAGGTACAGCAGGACTAACCCACTCTTATGGAACGCAGACCTATCATTTCCAAAATAAAAAAAGCTGGAGATGGCTTACACAGTCAGCTAAAGATTCAAATAGCGAACTTAGGCACAAAAAAGCCCTGCAGTTCTAAATTCTGCAAGGCTTCATAATAAGATTGCCACATCCCGATAAGGATCGGGATTCGCAATGACGATTAGTTGATTATGGCCAAACGCCCAGGTTCATATAAGAAACTGCTATTTTATCGATTGAATTTACAAAAGCAGCTGTTCTCAATGTTTGAGTTGCTGGTTTGTTCATTAATGTTTCGCGGATTTCGTGGTAAGAATGGATCATGGTGTCTTCTAAACCAGAGTTTACCAATTCCATTTCAGATGCACCTTTAACAATCATTAAACGGTGCTCAGGAAGGATCGTTTTACCGGTTAGGTTTTCTAAAGTATTGATCAGATTGGCATTTGAATTAGCTGCATAACGGTTCTCCATACGGCCAAAAGCCACGTGAGAAAGGTTTTTCAACCACTCGAAATAAGAAACGGTAACACCACCTGCATTACAGTACATATCAGGAATGATGATACCACCCATTTCTGTAAAAATGGTTTCAGCTTCTGGCGTTGTTGGACCATTTGCACCTTCGGCAATAATTTTTGCCTTGATGTTACGGATATTAAGCTCGGTGAACTGGTTTTCCAGTGCTGCAGGAACAATGATATCGCAATCCTGCTCTAAACCTTCCATCGAATTTTTAAAGTCTTTAGCACCAGGGAACCCTAAGATCGAACCAGTATTTTTACGGTGTGCAAAAACCTCATCCACATTTAATCCATTAGGATTGTAAATGGCACCTTCATACTCACACAAACCTACAATAGTAGCACCAAATTCTGCTAAGAATTTAGCCGAATGGTAGCCCACATTACCTAAACCCTGAACAATTACTCTTTTATCGCCTAAACCAGCTTTAAAACCGATTTTAGCCATATCTTCTGCCACTTCAACACACTCACGTACGGCATAAGCAACACCACGCCCTGTAGCTTCCTTACGGCCACGGATACCATGTAGAGCAATCGGTTTACCGGTTACACAGCCTAAAGCGTCTAACTGACCAGGATTCATGGTCATATAAGTATCGGCAATCCAGCTCATTTCGCGTTCACCAGACCCATAATCAGGAGCAGGAACGTCGATACCAGGGCCAATAAAGTTTTTCTTAATTAATTCTGTAGTATAACGGCGGGTGATGGTTTCTAACTCGGCAACACTGTATTGTTTAGTGTTAATTTTAATACCACCTTTTGCGCCACCAAATGGAACATTAACAATGGCACACTTGTAAGTCATTAAGGCCGCAAGTGCCATAACCTCATCTTCGTTTACCATTTCACTGTAACGGATACCACCCTTGGTAGGGCTCATGTGATGAGAGTGTTCTACACGCCAAGCATCAATTACTTCAAAACCGTTTCCGCGGCGGATTGGGAACTGGAAACGATACACACTATTACATGTTTTAATCTGGTTCAATAAACCTTCTGGATGATTGGTGAATTGAGCCGCACTGTCAAAGTTCTTACAAACATCTGCAAAGAACTTGTTCTCGTCTGCTAGATTAGCCATTATTTATTTTTTATATTGAATAAGTTTTCGATGCAAAATTGCCTAAAAAAACTGCACATATCCAAATACAAAAAGACTTAGTGTAAAGCAAACACCATTCTATTTTAGCCTGCCAACAGCTTTCCTACCCGTTGGAGAAAACTGTTTAAAACTATACCAAAACACGTTTAAACGCAGATATCTAAGGCAGTCTACACCATAAAAACGACTATTTTTATAGGTATTATTACAGGTTTTTTGATCTAAAAAAAATTATAAAAAAAATATTCAAAATAGCCTTTTATTGCAACACTCAACAAATAGAAGCTAAAAAACAGATCAATATTACGAATATTGCAAATGCCTGTGAAAATCAGGACATAAAAAAAGTGACCAATTGTGTTGATCACTTCCTAAAGTTAACCTAAATCGTCCCGTTGATTTAATTTATAACTAACCAAACTTGATCAATAAATTACCAAAAAACAATACTGTGATGTAGGTATTTTATGAGGCTACCGCTTTGTATTTTTAATTAGGGCTTTTAAATTAGCAAAAACCTCTTTTACAATAAGATAAATACAAAAATTTAAGAATTTAGTCTTAAAATACATCTATTTACCGACCATTAACGCCAAAAATGGTTTTAACCTGCATTCATATTTACGTTATTATTTATCAGTTTGGTTTTCTTTTTCTATTTTCTTTAATCTTTTGTCGATTGAGAACAGGTAGGCCAACAAACCTACAAGAATAATTACGATACATATTACCACAACATATATCTTTCCATTGCTGCGAAGGCCATCAGCCATTTCTACGCCATTATCCTGCGCAAATAATTGCATAGTGACCATCAATAATATCAGGGAAAAAAATATCTTCTTCATTTTAGTTATGTTGTTGTTTGTTTTCTATATTACGTATTCTGAAACGGATGGTATAAACCCAGTAACCGATTAATATCCAACCTAAACATGCAGGATAAAATACCATTCGCATGCGGCTGTCTAAATCGTAACTGTTAAAACCAGGGTTACCACCATTGCCCGGATGTAATGAATCTTTTAAACGTGGTAGCACAAAAAGTAATACCACCATCATTGGGAAGGCGAAAATATTGTAAATTGCGGAAATCTTGGCTCTTTTCTGTTCTTCATCAATCGCATTGCGGAGAATGAGATAGGCAAAATAGAGCAAAATTGAAATGGCAGCAAAATTCTGTTTAGGGTCGAAACTCCAAAATTGTCCCCAGGTATATTTAGCCCAGATTGCACCTGTTACTAAACCTAAAACGCCAAAAACTATCCCAGCGTTTACACTTTCTACGGCTTTAATATCATCGATTTCACTTTTGCTGCTTAATGACTTTACACTGTAAAAAACAGAGATCGAAAAGAGTACAATCATGGCAAACCACATCGGAACATGGAAATACAGATTACGGATTGTTTCGTTCAAAATAGCCAGATGCGGTACCCCAAGTAACAAACCTGCTATAGCAGTATAAATTACCAAAACCGAACCTAAAATTTTCCACCAAGTTTTATTCATACCTATATAATTATTGAGTTTTGAATGATTGAATTAGTGAATGTTACCCTTCATCCTATCATTCAATCCATCTCTCATTCAATCATTCTCTCATTCGATCCTTCTATAATTCAATCATTTTTTAATCCCTCCAAAGGTAAGGAAATAACAATAAAGACGTTGCCACCATCAGTACATTCACCACCAGTAACATCGCTATTTCATCGTAACTATTCTCCCACGGCAAGCCATCAACAGCATTTTTGGCCAGTTTAATTAATAAGATCAACACCGGAATGATGATTGGGAAGCTTAAAATAGCCATCAACATCCCACCATTTCCTGCTTTGCTTGCGATTGCCGAAACCATTGTAAATACAGTAGAAAAACTGATGCTGCCCAATACCACAGCTATGTAATACATCCCTAAATCGGGCGGGGTAAAAGAATCGAAAACCAATGTATAAAAACCTAAAGCAATTGTAGTAAGCACCAACATGAGGAGTGTATTGTAAACGGTTTTAGAAATTAAAACCGCAGCCGGACTTGCCAAAATATAACTATACAACTGTTGGCCTTTAGTTTCCTGCAAAAAACTTTTCGATACGCCATTAATTGAGGCAAAAAGCATAATGATCCAAAACAAAGCATTCCATGTTAATTTATCGCCCAAGCTAACAAAAGAGAGGTAGCAAGTAAAAATGGTAGAAACCACATAGAGTAATACACCGTTAATGGTATATTTGGATCGCCACTCTAACAATACTTCCTTGTGAATTAAATATTTAACCTCTTTGGCCAATTGCATAACCGCAAAGATACTTTTATTGATAAATATTGCATGCTTAAATTGTTGTATTGTTGTAATTTTGTTTAAAGTTTAGGTGGCAGAAAAAAGTTTTGAACCATAGATGAAGAGGATAAACACAGATGGCATTTTTTCGTAGCAGCACAAATGTTCTAAAAATCTAAATTAAGCGCGGAACACAAAAAAATATCCACAACAATCTGTGTTCATCCGTGAGAATCTGTGGTTAAAGTAATTATGATATGAACTACGCATCAGTTATAACATCGCCTGTTGGCACAATAACCATCTTAGCTGATGCCGACTTTGTACATATAATTACTTTTGCTGAAAAGGATATTACAGGATTATCAGAGAACGCACTTACGGTAAAGGTAGCCAATCAGTTAAATGATTATTTTAAAGGCGATTTAAAGGATTTCGATTTCCCAATGAAGCAAAAAGGGACTGAATTTCAGCAGGAGGTCTGGCAGAATTTACTGACCATACCTTTTGGCGAAACCACTTCATATGCCAAATTTTCTGCGCACAATCCGTTAGCGATACGCGCTATTGCCGCAGCAAACGGAAAAAACAATATTGCCATTGTAGTACCATGCCATAGGGTAATTGGCAGTAACGGCAAACTGGTAGGTTATGCCGGTGGTTTATGGCGTAAGCAATGGCTGCTACAACACGAACGTGAAGTTGCCATAAAAGGACAAACTGAATTAAAATTTTAACATGAATATATTATCAGATCAAGCCGATACCAAAAACTATTTAAAAGCTATTCGTCTCATTAACATCGAAAATGGAAAATGTGATTTCGAAACTGGAAGGATTCCAATAAGACAGCACATTAACGCCAGCTATTTCTTTGCACAAACGGATGTTTTATTGCAACACAGTTTACATCCTGCACCTCGCAGGCAATATGTAATTACGATTAAAGGAAAATTAAAGTTTACTGTAACCAGCGGAGAAACTTTCATAGTTGAGCCAGGAATAGTTTTAATTGCTGCCGATACTTTAGGCATTGGCCATAATTGGAAAATTGTAGACGGCAGTGAGTGGGAACGGATTTACATTCCTTTGGCAGAAGATGCTGATGATTATTTTATTACTGATTAATTCACTTTTCAGCAACACCAATTATAATGTAATGGCAACTACTCGGAATGATCTTTTCTACAAATGAGTCGATTTTCCCAAGAATGTTCCGCTGTTTTTCATTTCTTCCTAAACAGCCAAAAAAACCCGCAGTTATATAATGAACATGTTTAAAATCAGAAAACACAGTTTTTATTTCATCCAAACGAAGGTAATTCCAATCTTTTGTCCCAAAATATTTCCGCAAAAACACATGCAGCAGCGTTCCCTTTAAATTTTCCGCAAAAACAAGTTTCCCACCTGGTTTCAGTGCGTGGTAAATTTCCTTGATTGTTTTAGACTTATAATCATTATTTCCAAAATATCCGGCAATACCACCAATGATTGACTTAAACGCCACCACGTCGAAATGATTTTTATATGCAATATTTGTGGCATCTACAGCTTCATAGCTGATGTTGTTTTTACATTTATATTTCGAATGTATCTTCAAGGCTTCCTTTACTGGTGTATTTAAGTCAGAGCAAATTACGGTGTTGTAATATTTTGCCATCCAAAGCGATAACCCACCATTACTTGCACCAAGTTCGAGGCACATTTTATCTCCACCTTCAATCATAATGTACCTTTCCCAATAAGGAATAGCTTTGAACCAATTAATAATATCCCAACCAATCAAATCTCTTTTTTCATCGATAGTCATACAAGAATATTTAGTCATCATAAAAATAGTCAGCTGATCATTAACATCTTACACATAATTAAAATTGCTTAAGATATTGTGCAAATCGAGAAAAGACTATACAGAATTTCACATCGCTAAGAACCGGAAATTGCAATAATGCAAGTAAACTTAAATAAGAATCCCTATGAAATCTATCGTCATTTTAAATTCTGCTCCTAAAGTCTTCTTACATTTAAAATAATTCATATTTTTGGAAGATACCAAACGCTCAATGAACTACAATCCTGGCTTACATATTTTATCAGAGTTCTCGTCTGAAAAAACTGAACAACTTTCTTCTTTTCTCGATTGTAAAGCACTTTTTAACAGCTTAATTAAGGCAAATGGACTGGAAAAGGTTGGCGAAGTTTATCACGATTTTCCTAATGGGGGCTTTACGGCTGTAATCTGTTTAACAGAATCTCACCTGTCTATCCATACGTGGCCTGAATTTAAACTGGCAACTTTTGATATCTTTTTATCAAACTATCAAAAAGACAATACCCAAAAGGTTAAAGATATTTATGAAGCTGTACTCCATTTTTTTGAAGGTATAGAAATACAGAAAACTGAAGTTGTTCGCTAATGGAAGTTCCTGCCAAATCATTTTTCAAACTATCAGAAACCATTGCCTGTTCAATATGTAAGCAGAATATTGTACTGTACGAGGCAGCAAAGAGCAAATACACCGTTTGTCCTTCATGTTATTCCTATTTGCACATTATTAGCACCACTGAATGCAGGTTGAGTAAGAAATTAGATCAACCAGAAAAAGTTCTTGTATTAAAACTGGGTTCAACGGCAAATATTCATGGTACTGAATTCAAGGTAATTGCCTATCTCGAAAAAAAAGAAGCCAACACCAGCTATGCCTGGCGTGAATATATTTTAACCAGCCCTGATAAAGGTTATGTGACCTTATCCGAATTCGATGGCCATTGGAATTTTATTGCAGGCGAAGATTTTCTCCCTGATTATAAAGTGCCCGTATCTTACGGATTAAGCATTGGTTATAAAGATGTTGAATACAAACTTTTTAACAGGTATACACCGGTAGTTACAGCCATGCTTGGTGAAGTAGATTGGGATGTGGTTAATGAAAGGATTAAAGCTACCGAATACATTGCCCCACCTTTTATGGTTGTGAAAGAGGTTAGTAAAGCCAATAACCAAATCAACTATTATATTGGCGAATACCTCGATGCTGAAGTAATTGCCGATGCATTCAAGATTGATAAAAACGACTTGCCAAAGCAGATTGGGATTGGTGCAAACCAGCCGTCAAAGGCTTTTGACAGGTGGACAGCCTCATTAAAGATAACAGGTATAGCGATTATCTTAGTGCTGCTTTTCCATTTATTGTTCAATGCAATAAAACCTGAAAAGGAGCTGATAAACGATGATTTTTTAATCGTTTACGATACTAAAGGAGGTCCTGATTCTTTCAGGTCGTTTATTACGCCATCTTTTACGCTTGATGATGAATCATCAAATATTGAATTTGAGATTGCCTCATCAGTTGATAATAACTGGCTGGAAACTACAATTGTACTGGTTAACGAAAGCGATAACAAAACATGGGAAGTAAGTAAAGGGATCGAATATTATCATGGTACTGAAGATGGCGAAAGCTGGTCGGAAGGTTCTACAAAAGAATCAGTTATGCTATCAGAAATACCTAAAGGAAAATACCATTTAAACGTGTATCCATCATCAGGAGATGTGTTTAGAAATAACCTTTACATAAAAGCAGTGAGTAATGTAACCATGTGGGGCAATACGATAACCACTATATTATTACTTTGTATTTTTCCGGCCATTTGCTGGCTTTTAATGCGCGATTATGAAAAAAGAAGATGGAATAACAGCGATTTCTCACCTTTTGTAAATGGAGAATAAATGAATCTGAAACCGATAAAATATTACCTTATTGTACTGCTGGCCGCTATAGGTTTTTATGGCTACAGTGGTTTAAAAGGCCGTGCTTACTTCCCAGATAAAGTAGAAAAAAACACAGAATTTAATGGCAATAAAAGTCATTCAGGTCATGTAAATAGATTTTACCATAAATAAAAACATTATGAGTTTAAATGAATTAATCAACATCAAGTACATTATTGCATCATTGGTTTATTCCGTATTGGGCATAATTGTTCTTTTTATCGCTTTTTGGGTTATTGAAAAGATGACACCCGAAAACCTTTGGAAAGAGATACTGGAAAAGCAAAACCTGGCATTAGCAATTGTTTTTGCAGCTTTTATTATTGCAATAGCAATTATTATAAGCTCAGCCATCCATAGTTAGCATGAACAAAAAGCTCCCGGCACTTTTACTAATTTCTGTTTTTGTTGTTGCCACCTGCGGTCTCATTTACGAGCTGATTGCGGGTACACTTGCCAGCTATCTACTTGGCGATTCAGTTACCCAATTCTCTACAATAATTGGTGTTTACCTTTTTTCTATGGGTATAGGCTCCTGGATATCTAAGTATTTCGAAAAGAATATCCTTTCGTGGTTTATTCAGATCGAAATTTTAGTAGGCTTAGTTGGGGGTTTTAGTTCAACGGTTTTATTTCTTGTTTTTGAAAGTATTGCTTCATTCAGGATTGTATTATATGGTTTTGTAAGCCTAACGGGTATTCTTGTGGGTTTAGAAATTCCGTTGCTGATGCGCATCCTTAAAGACCGCTATGAATTTAAAGATCTGGTTTCAAAGGTTTTTACATTCGACTACATCGGAGCGCTACTGGCCTCACTAATTTTTCCCCTCTTGCTTATCCCCCATTTAGGACTGGTAAAAACGGCTTATATGTTTGGGATGCTCAATGTTGCTGTAGCTTTAATTGTATGCCTAAGTTTCAAAAAAGAAATCAGGGCTTCCAAATATCTGAAGAGTGCATCTATGGTAAGCATTATTTTATTGCTGGCAGGTTTCGTTTACGCGGATAAAATCACCAGTTTCTCCGAAAGTCAGACCTATAGCGATACCATTATTTATTCAAAAAGCACACCTTATCAACGGATTATTCTGACTAAAAAAAATAAAGTTTTACGGCTTTTCTTAAATGGAAACCTCCAGTTTAGCTCTGATGATGAGTACCGATACCATGAAGCACTGGTACATCCCGGCTTGCAGGCATTACCCTTTGCTAAACATGTGCTCGTAATGGGTGGTGGAGATGGCCTTGCTGTTAGAGAAATCTTAAAATACTCCAATATTGATTCGGTAACACTGGTAGATTTAGATAAAGGAATGACAAGCCTTTTTCAATCGAACAAGATCCTTTTAGCATTAAACAAAAATGCACTCTTATCGCCAAAGGTTAAAGTAATTAATGCCGATGCCTTTAGCTGGATCAAAGCACAGCATAAAAAATTCGACTTCATTGTCATCGATTTTCCGGATCCCTCAAATTATGCTGTTGGCAAACTCTATACCAACGCTTTTTACAACCTGGTTAAGGGTATACTTGCACCAAAAGGTTTAATGGTTGTCCAGTCAACTTCACCTTATGTTGCACCAAAATCTTTTTGGACGGTTAACAAAACGCTCGAAAGCGTGGGTTTAAAAACCATTCCATATCACAATTATGTACCTTCTTTTGGCGAATGGGGCTACATTATGGCAACCGATCCGGACAATATTTACAAAAAACCTCAGCAATATTTACCTGGTTTAAGGTTCGTTTCAAAAGAAAGTTTAGATCTGATGCTTTTCTTCCCAAAAGATATGGCCAAGGTAGAAACTGATGTAAATAAGTTAAACAACCAGATTTTGGTGAAATATTTCGAAGATGAGTGGGCAAACGTTTTATAAAGATGATTTATCGGCATATTTAAAAAGGCGTTCTTTTCTTCTGAGAATTGGATTGATAACAGGTGGGATTTTTTTGAACAGCTGTTATAAAAAAATCAGATCAACCAAATATAGCATTAAAGGGACTTTACAGGGACCAAATGCAAAAGCTGGTCATATTTTGCGCGATAAGATAAAATTACCGCCCCCAAATAACACTAGAAAGGTAAAAGCACTGATTATCGGTAGCGGAATTTCAGGTTTATCGGCTGGCAGATGGTTAAAAAATAATGGTGAGACGGATTTTGAAATCCTGGAACTGGAAAATCACATTGGCGGAAATTCTTATTTTGGCACCAATAAGGTATCCTCATATCCATTAGGTGCACATTATATCACCATTGCAAACAATGATGATAACCTGCTTATCGATTTTTTGCAGGAAATTAATGTAATTACCCATTTCGAAAAAGAACTTCCCTATTACAACGATTATTACCTCACTTTTGATCCTGAAGAAAGATTATTGATCAATGGTGAATGGCAGGAAGGTTTGGTGCCCGATTTTGGCGTACCCGTAACCGATAAAGAACAGATCAAACGTTTTTTACAAGAGGTAGATCAATTAAAAAACACCAAAGGAAACGACGGTAAATTTCTTTTCAATATTCCACTAAGTTCATCTTCGACGGATCCTAACTACAGAAAATTGGATAAAATTTCTTTCCATTCATACCTCGAAGAAAAAGACTACGATTCTAAATATCTATTGTGGTATTTAAACTATGCCTGCAAAGATGATTATGGACAAAAGATAGATAAAATATCGGCCTGGGCCGGTTTACACTATTTCGCTTCGCGCAGAGGAAAAGCAGCAAATGCAGAACAGAATGCCATACTAACCTGGCCCGAAGGCAATGGTTGGATCATGAAGCAACTTGTTAAGCAGCTAAAAGATCATATCAAAACATCAGTCCTATGTTATGGTTTAAAATCGATGGCAAATGGCGATATACTGGCTTCCATATTCAATACGCATACCAACACCACTGCGGAAATAATAGCCGAAAAGATCATATTATGTGCACCACAATTTGTAAACAACCGATTACTCGGGAATTTTAACCGTAATATTGATTATAAAGCTTTTAACTATTCGCCATGGCTGATCGCCAATATTACCATCAATGAATTACCAGAATCGAAGGGGATAAATCTTTGTTGGGATAATGTGGCCTATAATACGCTCTCTGTTGGTTATGTAAATTCGGCGCAGCAACATTTAAAACTCTCGGAGGATAAAAAAGTAATTACTTATTACCTGCCGTTGTGCGATTTTGAACCCGCAGTTGCACGGCTGGCAGCATATGCGAGGAGTTACGAACAATGGCTTGATATTGTTGTTCCTGAATTGGAAATGATACATCCGGGAATTACAGATGCTATTGAAAATATCGATTTCTGGGTTTGGGGGCATGGAATGATAGCACCTACCAGAGATTTTGTTTGGAGTGAAAATTTGGAAAAAGCAAAAGCTCCTATCGATAATAAGATTTTCTTTGCCCACAGCGATCTGAGCGGGGTATCTATTTTTGAGGAGGCTTTTCACCAGGGCATTAACGCAGCAAAACAGGTTTTAAATGTCACCTCATAAACAAACCCAGCCCTGGCTTAATACTGCATGGAGTGATGTTATTTTCATTATATCGCCCGCATTTTTCTCTTTATTGCTGGTTTTGCTTTTCCCGGGTCAGTTTCAAAACTCATCAGGTATTCCATTGGCCTATTGGGTATTTTTAATTGTTTTTATAGATGTTGCACATGTTTACAGCACGTTATACCGAACCTATTTTAGTCCGGGTAATTTCAAAAGTCAGCATACATTGCTTATTTCTATTCCATTAGCCTGTTATGTAACAGGTGTTATACTTTACCGGTTCGATGGTTTATGGTTTTGGAGAATATTGGCTTATTTGGCCGTTTACCATTTTATCAGGCAGCAATATGGCTTTATGCGCCTGTATTCCCGCAACGAAAATTCAACCAAACTGTTAACTACAGTTGATAAAATTGCCATTTATACTGCAACTTTATACCCTTTGCTTTTTTGGCATTTAAGCAGTGGCCGAAATTTCAACTGGTTTGTAGAAGGTGATTTTTTCACTTTTAAGAACGATATGCTATTAAGATACTCCGGCATGGTGTACGTCTTAATCATCGCCATCTATGTGGTTAAAGAAATTATATTGATCATCAGCAAAAAGTGGATTAATATTCCGCGCAACTTAATCGTAATCGGAACGTTTTTATCCTGGTATTTCGGCATCGTTTATTTTAATGGCGATATGGCTTTTACTACCTTAAACGTAATTTCGCATGGCATCCCGTATATGGCGCTCATCTGGTTTTTTGAAAAGAAAAAAATCGGAAATAAAACCGTTAAGAATAAAATCATGGATCTGTGCTTCGGAAAATTCGGGATATTTTATTTCTTATTGATTTTGGTATTATTTGCCTACCTGGAAGAAGGCCTTTGGGATGGTTTGGTATGGAAAGAACATCAATCGGTTTTCAAACCTTTTTCAAGCTTGCCGCAGGTTACCAATAGTGAGTTGTTATCGCTTCTGGTTCCACTTTTAGCCTTACCACAGGCTACGCATTATATACTCGATGGCTTTATCTGGAAAGCAAAAAACAATTTCTAAAGAATTCGTCCGTTTATCCGTTTCGTAGGATAAATGTTGACTGCTGGATGATCGAACTTGCAGACGATTATTCTTAACTTGTGGTAAGTTATCCCGGTCATAAATTTTGTTCATCATGAGCTGTAATCAGACTATACCGAAGAAAACTCATGATGAAATTGTAGCCTGATGCAAAGCTAAAGGATGTGAGGTAGGTAAATTAACCTCGCAATTCCACGAAAAGCTTAAGCTGTAATTTTTTCGCCACGTTTAACACTGAAAAGCATAAATATAACCCCTACCAAAAATACAATCCAACCCCACTGGAAATGAACAACTTTACCGATAAGTTTATTGGCGAAGCCATATTTAGTATAATTATTTGCCGTAAAATAAACAGCAACTACCGCTAAAACATACCAGATAGCCATTACGAAACTCATAAACTTAAAGGCACCGACTTTTCTGATAAACAGAAACAATACCGAAACGGCGATAATGGCATAAGTGATCAAAAACAAACGCGCATCTGATTGATACAAATTCCAATTGCCTTTAATAGGCACTTTTAACATTGGACAGAAACCTGCAATAACGCATAGCAAAATGCCTAACCAAGCCCTGAATTTATTTAATACTAACATAGCTTAAGATGATTACACTGATTTTAACGATTTCACTGATTACTTAATTGTTTATGAGGGATGTTGATGATTAATAGTTAATAGCTAACTTGTCTGGCATTTTTTAATGACTAATGACTAATGACTAATGACTAATGACTAATGACTAATGACTAATGACTAATGACTAATGACTAATGACTAATGACTAATGACTAATGACTAATGAACTATTGTCCCTCAATAATCCCCATCTTATCTGCAAAGTGCGCACAGTAATCACGTAAATCTTCAACAATCAAAGTTTCGTTTGTGGCTTTTAAAAAGCTATCGCCCATGGTTTGTAAAGTTTCGTAGAAGAAACGTTTCATCTCATCAACAGGCATATCTTTTGTCCAAAGATCTATCTTTAATGTATTTTTATAATTGTGGTCCCAAACCGATAAAAACATAGCCTTTGCAGGCACTTTATCTGCGTTTCCAGAATCTGTACTCTCCCAAAGTATATTATCGGGGTTATTGCCTTCATCTAACTCAACCGTTATTTTTATTTCTGCTTTTTTCATATTAATATTGATTTCACCGATAAAGAGACTACTTAAATTTATCGACTAATTTTTCCGGATGCAAAGATGCTTATTTAATTTGATTCCACAGATTGGTTGATTGCACCGATAAAGATTGTTGAGATATTTTTACGATTTAATTACGCTACTTTTTGGAGTATTAGCATCAAAACACCCGCAATAACGATAAATATCAATTCTACCACCCAGATCCTTTTAATATCTTTCAACGTGAACCGGAAAATCATATCTGTAATAAAGGTTACAAGGATAAGGCAACCTAAAATCAGGAGATAAAAGCCGCTCATATCCACATGGCGTGGTGCCGTGCTTTTCTCTGAAACTAAATTTACAGCCACTAATCCCAAACCAATGGCGCTAACGATATTTAAAGGCGTAATCCTAAAGTTCATCTGTGTTATTTATTTGTTTTCAATTGTCAGATGGAGCCTTTGACAATTGAAATAATTATTTAGAAAATTAATAATTATTTTAATTGTGTTGGGTTCATTACTTTTTCTTATCGAATTTTTTACCTTTTTTAAAACTCTTTACCTGTTTTCCGGCCTTTGCTTTGGCTTTTTCTCTTACTTTTTTCTCTATCGCAGCAGCATGTTTTTTCTCATGGAAAGCCCCTTTAAAATCAGGATCTTCTTTACGTTTCTGCATATCGATTTCTTTTGCAATATGTTGGCGTTCTTCGTAAGGGGTTTCATCAATGAAAACACCTTCCGGAATTTCGGCAACTGGAATATATTGGCGGATCAATTTTTCGATCTTACGGATATAATATTTTTCGGCATCCGTTGCAAAGGTAATCGCATCACCTTTGGCAAAAGCCCTACCGGTACGGCCAATCCGGTGTACATAATCTTCGATAATGATGGGCACATCGAAATTGATTACATGACTTACATCACTCACATCAATTCCCCTACTTGCCACATCGGTAGCCACCAGGACCCTGATATTACCCTCTTTGAAACTATTTATTGAGTTAATTCTGGTATTTTGTCCTTTATTGGCATGGATTACACGAACATTCTCAGCACCATATCTACGCTCAATAAAACTGTAAATATTATCGGCAACGGTTTTTGTTTTACAGAAAATGATCAGGCGGTTAAAAGCCTCATCATTCTTCAACAAATGCTGCAATAGGTTAATTTTCGTTTTGAAATTCGGAACGTAATACAAAGTCTGCGTTACGTTTGCTGCAGGAGTTGCTTGCGCAGATGCTTCAATCACAAGTGGATTATTCAAGAAATCACCAGCAATTTTCTGCACCAAGTCGCTCATGGTTGCAGAGAACAATAAATTCTGGCGTTTACGCGGAACGATTTCCAAAATCCGGTGTATAGAGCCAATAAATCCCATATCCATCATTTTATCCGCTTCATCCAGTACCAAAAATTTCAGGCTCTGCGTATTGATATCACCAGCTAAATATAAATCCAGGAACCTTCCGGGTGTGGCAATCAGGATATCAACCCCTTTAGCAATCTGTTCTTTCTGCGTTTTCGGACCGATTCCACCAAAAATTACCAAAGAACGTAAATCAGTATAAGTAGAAAACAACTTTACCTGCTCGGCAATCTGCATTGCCAGTTCGCGTGTTGGAGATAAAATCAGCGCTCTTGGATTATCGCCCTGAGCATATTTCAATTGCATTAAAATTGGCAGAACAAAAGCAGCGGTTTTTCCTGTACCAGTTTCGGCAATACCGAAAATATCCTGTCCAGATAATACTGGTGCAATTGCTTTTTCCTGTATCGGCGTGGCAACGGTGTAACCTGCATCGGCAACTGCATTTAAAATTTGCCTGTTTAACTTAAATTCTTCGAACGATTTTGCCATAGCGCACAAAGATAGTGATTAAGGTTGACGGTTAGAAGGTGTAAGGCAGAAGGTTTTGATCCATTCTAAAATGCACGACTCCTTTTTTATAAGAATTAGGTGTAAAGCAATCTTCGTAATTCTTCGGTTCTGATAGTCCTGCTATAACTAAAAATAGTAACATTAAACTCAGATCAGCACCTTTTATCCCACAAATTAGCGTGTCAAAATTCTCAAATCTCATATCTAACTTCTCAAATCTATTTTTACCTTTGAAACCATGAATACTTACCTGATAAAAGCTGCCACAATTGTAAATGAAGGACAAAAAATTGTTGCTGATGTATTGATAAAAGATGGATTGATAGCCAAAATCGGTCAAAATCTATCTGCACCTGATGCGCAAGAAATTAATGCAGAAGGACAATACCTTTTACCAGGGATGATTGACGATCAGGTACATTTCCGCGAGCCAGGTTTAACCCATAAAGCTGATATTTTTACCGAAAGCATGGCCGCTGTAGCCGGCGGAATTACTTCTTTCATGGAAATGCCCAATACGGTGCCCAATACCTTAACACAGGATTTATTAGCTGATAAATATGAAATTGCTGCCCAAACTTCGTTAGCGAATTATTCGTTTTATATGGGGGCCAGTAACGACAATATTGAAGAGGTTTTAAAAACGGATCCCAAAAACGTTTGCGGAATTAAGGTTTTTATGGGTTCATCTACCGGAAATATGCTGGTTGACAACGAAAAAACCTTAGAAAACATTTTTAGTAAGGCGCCAATATTAGTAGCTACCCACTGTGAAGATGAAGCAACCATCCGCGAAAACTTAGCCAAGTTTAAGACACAATACGGTGAAGACCTGACCATTGATATGCATCCTTTAATCCGCAGCGCAGAGGCTTGTTATAAATCATCATCACTAGCGGTCGAACTCGCTAAAACTTATCAAACCCGCTTGCATATCTTACATATTTCTACAGCAAAAGAAATAGCACTATTTGACAATATTACGCCTTTAAAGGATAAAAAAATTACGGCTGAAGCTTGTGTGCACCACCTTTGGTTTAACGATAAAGATTACGCTTCAAAAGGAAATTTCATTAAATGGAACCCTGCGGTAAAAACCGAAGATGATCAAAAAGGTGTGCTTAAAGGTGTTCTTGAAGATTATATTGATGTAATTGCAACAGATCACGCTCCACACACATTGGCAGAAAAGCAGCAGCCTTACGCTCAAGCCCCATCTGGTGGTCCATTGGTACAACATGCTCTACCAGCATTGCTAGAAATGCATTTACAGGGGAAAATCTCTTTAGAGAAAATTGTTGAAAAAACAGCACACAACCTGGCCATCTGTTTTGATATCGAAAAACGTGGTTTCATTCGTGAAGGGTATTGGGCAGACTTAGTGTTGGTAGACCTGAAAGATTCCTGGACAGTAACCAAACTTAACAATTTCTATAAATGTGGTTGGAGTCCGTTTGATGGAGATACCTTCCAGGCAAGCATTACCCACACTTTTGTATCAGGAAATTTGGCTTATCAAAATGGCAAATTTACGACCGATCAGATCGGAAAACGCCTAACTTTTGCCAGATAGATTTGTTATATTTGTTTTATCACAATGAAATAACATGGAAACAATAATCGTACATCCAAAAAACGAAGAACAATCAACAGCTTTAAAAGCAGTTATGAAAGTTTTGAAGATTGATTTTGAAACAGAAAGTCCGTATAACCCAGAATTTGTAGCTAAAATAAAACGAGGCCAAGAACAGGTAAAAGCTGGCAAAGGTGTTAAGATAGCTATTGAAGATTTATGGAAATAATCCAATGGAGATTCAATATGTTGACGATTCTTTATTAGATATCAAATTTTGGAAGAAATCTGGAAATAAGGCTATACAAAATAAAATTGAACAATTGATATTAGCTATTATTGAAGAGCCATATAGTGGGATAGGTAAGCCAGAGCCGCTCAAATATGAATTTTCCGGGAAATGGTCTAGACGAATTAACGATGAACATAGAATTATTTATGAAGTGATAGAAGATGTTCTCTATATTTATTCGCTGAAAGGCCATTACAAATAATGACCTCGATAAAAAAAAATCTTGTAAAAGCTGTTGCTATACTAGTCATTGCCCTAACTATTTATCTCTTCGGCTTCTTCCCCGCTCTTGTCCAAAAATATTACTCAACAGGCTTTTATCCTCACATCTCTTCGGCATTAAGGTTTATATCCTCCATTTTTCCTTTTGCCATCGGTGATATCATTTATGCTTTGCTGATTGGCTTTGTGCTTTATAAAATCATTAAATTCTACAAACACCGTAAATCATTAAAGAAGCAGGACAGAATTCTTGTCCCTTTACAAATTCTCAACTTCTTCCTGATGCTCTATATCATATTCAAAATTGTATGGGGTTTAAATTACAGTCGGCCAAGTATCAGTGAAGAGCTGGGTATTGGCAGTGAAAAATATAACGTTAAAGAATTAGTTGTTCTTGGCGATTATTTTATCCAAAAAACCAATAATCTAAAACTGAAGCAAGGCAGAATTCCAGCTTACACGATCAAAGAACTGGAATCAAAATCGGCAGAAGCCTATTTGCTTATGTCGCGAAAAAATAAATTATTCCAATATCAAAACCCTTGCTTAAAGTCTGTTTTAAATTCATGGCTGATCAGTAAAATTGGCATCGAAGGTTATTATGCCCCGCTTTCTGGCGAAGCCAATATGAATATGAATTTACCAGATTTCGTTAAACCTTACGTAAGCTGCCACAAAATAGGCCATCAATTAGGCATCGCTTATGAAGACGAAGCCAATCTTTTGGGTTATCTCACGGCAAGCAACAGCGTTGATGTGAATTATCAATATTCCGCCAATTATGAAATGTTACGGTATATTTTGTTTGAGATCAGGATGAAATCTCCTGATGATTATAAATTACTTTATTTGAAACTTTTACCACAGGTTTTAGCCGATTTTAAAACCGAAAAAGAATTCTGGCGAAAATACAACGGCGATATGTTCGGTTATATGGATGCCGCATTCGATAGCTTCTTAAAACTGAACAATCAGAAAAAAGGAATCGATAGTTATCAGGATATTGTAATTTGGCTGTGGAATATACATAAAAAGGAGTTGACAGTTGCCAATTAACAGTTGATGATGAAAAACTGCAAACTCAACTATCCGTGTATCGCTTCTTTAGTTCCAAAACTCTGAATCAGTTCCCCTTCAAAATCTAACCATTCTTTCCAGCGTTTATCTACATCAACATCGGTACTGTATTTACGCGCAAAATTTAAAAATGTGGTATAATGTCCGGCTTCCGAAACCATTAGCTCATGATAAAACTTAGCCAGTTCCTGATCTTTTATATTTAACGAAAGTACCCTGAAACGTTCGCAGCTTCTGGCTTCAATCATTGCCGCAAATAATAACCGATCAATAAAAGCCATATTCCGGCTTCCGTCTTTTTTGCTAAATTTCACCAAACGACCAACATAGTCATCTTTCCGCTCGCGACTTAAAGTATAACCCCGTTTTTTTATAATTTCAATTACCATCTGGAAATGCTGCATTTCTTCGATGGCAATCGCTGTTAATTCATCTACAAGATCCTGATGTTCTGAATTTTGAGTAATTAAAGTAATGGCATTGGTTGCCGCCTTCTGTTCGCACCAGGCATGGTCAGATAAAATTTCTTCTAAATTCGATTCCGCAATATTTGCCCAACGTGGGTCTGTCAATAATTTTAATCCTAACATGTAGTGCTTGTAATTGAGCTGCAAAATTAAGAATATTTAAGATACGTTATATCTACCGCAGATCTAAAAGATTATGCAGATTTTACATTTCACTCCACGAAAATCATATTTATATGTGCGAGCCAAAAAAAAGAACTTATTTTGCAGGTAAATGAATACAAACGCTAAGAAGTTATTAATTATTGGATTTGTTTGGCCCGAGCCCACTTCATCAGCAGCGGGCACGAGGATGATCCAGTTAGTTGATTTATTTCTGTCCAAAGGTTATCAGATCACTTTTGCATCTGCAGCATCAAAAAGCGATTTCAGTTATGATTTCAGTAAGACCAGCGTTGTTGAGCAACAAATCAAACTAAACAACGAAAGTTTCAACGTATTTCTAAAGGAATTAAATCCAGAAATGGTACTGTTCGACCGCTTTATGGTAGAAGAACAATATGGTTGGCGGGTTCAGCAGGAATGCCCTAATGCAGTTAGGATTTTAGATACCGAAGATTTACATTGTCTGAGAAGTGCCCGCCAGCAAAGCGACAAGAAAAAGCAGATTTTAGATTTATTTTCAGATACGGCCAAAAGAGAAATTGCTTCAATTTTACGCTGCGATTTATCTATAATGATTTCCGAAGTGGAGATGGATATACTGAAAAATCAATTCAAAATTGATCCTTCGCTGATTTATTATTTACCATTTCTCGAAGAAGAAATCGATCTGCAGGTTGTCGAAAAATGGATTCCCTTTGAGGATCGGGCAGATTTTGTTTTCATTGGTAATTTCCTTCATGAGCCCAACTGGAATACCGTTCAGGTTTTAAAAACCAAGATCTGGCCAGTACTCAGAAAAAGGCTTCCAAGTGCAAACTTGAATATATTTGGATCTTATGCTTCGCAAAAAGTGCTGCAGTTGGATAACAAAAACGAAAAATTCTTAATTAAAGGAAGAGCTTTAGATGCTCAGGAAACTATTGCTCAACATCGGATATTACTTGCCCCTATTCAGTTCGGTGCAGGTGTAAAAGGTAAATTTATTGATGCCATGCAAGTAGGTACCCCATCCGTTACCACATCCGTTGGTGCAGAAGCCATGAAAGGCAATTTAGATTGGAACGGTAGCATTGAAGATAATTTAGAACTATTTATTGATGAAGCCGTAAAACTCTATCAGGATAAAAATGCCTGGCAAGTTGCGCAGCAAAATGGCGTACAGATTATTAACCAAAGGTATTCTGCTAAATATTTTACAGATCAATTCATTAAAGAAGTTGAAAGATTAGCTTCAGATTTAACTGCTCACCGGCAAAATAATTTTTTCGGACAGCTATTAAATCACCATACAGCACAGAGTACCAAATATATGTCGTTATGGATTGAAGAGAAGAATAGAAAGTAGCCTCTAACCCTCAGTCAGAAGTCTTTAGTCGGGGGAGTTGAGAGTTTTTAGTCAAAAAGTTGGGAATAGATTCTACGCTCAAATATTTAATAGTTGTCAGTCTGAGCCTGTCGAAGACCTTTATTTGCCGAAACAAAAACATTTGCCCTTCGACAAGCTACCATTGACGTTATTTCACAAATAATTATTAATCAACATTTTAACAACTTTCGCTTTTCCATCCAGCTAGGCCATAGCACAGTATCCCGTTCTACTTAAACCCGGCCTAACAAATTTTTCGGGCTGCACTATTCTGGCCGCACAACTGGCTTCAAAAGAAAAATTTTCAGCCGGCATTTTTTGTTTCTTTTTGATGCCAAAAAGAAAGAGCCCCTCGGCGGCGGCGAGCCGAGGCAAGCCCCTAGTGTATGGAAAAGAAAACGATTGTATGTCATTCATATTGATTTTTATAAAATAAATTATCCCTCAGGGTGACAACATTTTTTGGTATTTTCCTAATCCCCCTAGTCTGTGTCCCACAGATCGAAACATTTTCGCACTCAAGCAATACGATCTTTGTTAAATAAACCTGACAGTACGGATGCCGATCCTTCAATCGGCGGGAGGGACAGCAGGGCTGCTGCAACCGAAGAATTGCAGAATCCTTCATTTCCTCATTATAATTCAAAACAATAAAGAATTAGAAAATGAACTTTAATCTTTACAACATTAAAACATTTCCATCTTAAAACCTTACAACATTATTGTAAATTTGCAGCCATGGCAAAAATATCAATTAACCTTGCTACAGGTTCGTTTCAAAAGGAAGAAATTATAGTAGGAATAGATTTAGGTACAACCAATAGTTTGGTGGCGTTTATCAATCCAGATAAGAATCCGCAGGTAATTAACGATGCAGGTAAAGGAATATTGGTACCATCGGTGGTATATTTTAATGGCCAGAATGAAGCCGTTGTAGGTAACGAGGCTAAAGAATACCTAACCACTGATCCTTCAAACACCATTTTTTCAGTTAAAAGACTACTTGGCCGCTCTTACAAAGATGTAGCCGAACATAAGGATATTTTCTCTTACAAAATTATCGATGATGATAGCGATGCTTTGGTAAAAATCTACGCTGGCGACCGTTTCTACACACCGATCGAATTATCGGGCGAAATTTTAAAGGAGCTTAAAGCAAGGGCAGAACATGCGCTAAAAACTCCCGTTAACAGGGCTGTAATCACTGTTCCGGCATATTTTAACGATAGTCAGCGTCAGGCCACACGAGATGCCGGAAAACTGGCCGGCTTAGATGTAATGCGTATTGTAAATGAACCTACCGCAGCAAGTTTGGCTTACGGAATTGGTTTAGATCCTTCTCAACAAAAAACAATAGCGGTTTACGACTTAGGCGGTGGAACATTTGATGTTTCTATTCTGCAGATTCAAAATGGAATTTTTGAGGTATTGGCCACAAATGGCAATACTTATTTGGGTGGTGATGATTTCGATCGAGCCATTTTAAACTATTGGTTGGAGAAAAACAACCTTGACGTAGCCGTAGTTGCTCAGGACAATATTTTGATGCAAACCTTACGTCTACAGGCTGAGGCTGCTAAAAAAGCACTATCTACCCAGAACTTATATAACGAGCAAGTTGGTGAAATCTGGTGCACGCTTGATAAACAAACTTTTGAGCAGTTAATTTCAGCGAAGGTTGAAGAAACCATCACTGCTTGTAAAAATGCATTAAAGGATGCAGATCTATCAGCCAGCGATATAGATGAGGTAATTTTAGTGGGTGGTTCTACCCGTACACCTTTTGTAAAACAGGCTGTAGAAAATTTCTTTGGTAAAAAACCACAGGATAATATCAATCCTGATGAGGTAGTAGCACTTGGCGCAGCCATTCAGGCCGATGTTTTGGCAGGAAACCGTTCTGATATCTTGTTGTTAGATGTTACGCCACTTTCTTTGGGCATCGAAACCATGGGTGGTTTAATGGATGTAATTATTGCCCGTAACAGTAAAGTACCTACAAAAGCTGGTCGCCAATACACCACTTCAATAGATGGACAGGTGAATATGAAAATCTCTGTTTATCAAGGTGAGCGCGATTTAGTGAAAGAAAACAGAAAATTGGCTGAGTTCGACTTAAAGGGAATTCCTGCAATGCCTGCGGGTTTGCCGAAAGTAGACATCAATTTTTTACTGAATGCCGATGGAATTTTAACTGTCCAGGCGATAGAGTTACGTTCCGGTGTTAAACAAGAGATCGAAATTACCCCAAGTTATGGCTTAAGCGACGATACAGTAGAAAAAATGCTGCTTGATAGCATAGAACATGCTAAAAGTGATGTGGAACAACGTATGCTTATTGAAGCAAGAAGCGAAGGCGAACAATTGCTTTATACCGCCGAACGTTTTATCGAAAAACATGCCGGGCATTTAACTGAAGAAGAAATTTCAGATACCAAAGTACACATCGAAGCACTTAGAACAGCGTTAGCTACTCAGGAAAAAGATACCATTTTAAAGAAAGCAGATGAGCTGAATGAATTTACCCGCCCTTTTGCCGAACGTGTGATGGATGCAGCGATTTCTACTGCCATGAAAGGTAAGAAGATAGAGTAGTTTCCAGTTGGCAATTGGCAGTTTTCAGCCTCGGTACGTCATCCTGAACCTGCTTCTATAGATACGTCATTCTGATCCGATAGCTATCCGATTTGTTTCAGAATCTTTCCAGCTATAAGCTGATATGATCTTATGTTCCTTATATGGTTCATCTATTTCATTTGCAGTTAAAACAAGCAATCACATCCGTCATCCTGAACTTGTTTCAGGATCTTTCCTGCTATAGGACCAATACATTCATTTTTTTATTTTGGAAAGCAATACCAATGCTTATCGGTTTCCGAAAGCCCCGCTTACCGCTTTATCCCGATGAAAAGATGGGGATGTTCGCTATAATCGGGTTTAGCTAACTTAGGCCGGTATAAAAAACTCAGGTTGCAGGGTGCATAACGAAATGTTTAATCTTCTCTTTTCTTACCATACATCAAAAAGCAAAACACCTTTATCCATTAACTTTGTTGAAATTATTTTACATTATGGAATTAGGCATCGGTATGTTCGGCGATTTGCAGATTAATGCAAAAGGAGAAATTCAACCCGCTCAGCAAAGACTTCAGGAAATTATAGCAGAAATAAAACTAATGGACGAGGTTGGTTTAGATTTCTATGGCATCGGCGAACATCATCGCCCTGATTACGCTGTATCGAGTCCTGAAATTATATTGGCCGCGGCAGCTACAGTAACCAAAAATATTAAATTAAGCAGTGCAGTTTCGGTTTTAAGTTCATCCGATCCGGTTAAACTGTATCAAAATTTTGCCACAATAGATTTAATATCGAACGGAAGAGCTGAACTAATGGCTGGTCGTGGAAGTTTTATCGAGTCGTTTCCGCTGTTTGGTTATAACCTGCAAGATTACGACGAGCTTTATGAAGAGAAGTTAGAATTGCTCCTTAAAATAAACAAGGAGCCCAAAATCAGCTGGAAGGGTAAATTCAGACCAGAACTGAATAACCAGGAAATATTACCAAGAGCCGTAAACGACAATTTAAAAATATGGGTAGCCGTTGGTGGAACACCAGAATCGGTAGAACGCGCCGGGAGATTAGGTTTACCTGTAATGTTTGCTATCATCGGTGGTCAGCCGATACAGTTTAAGCCGCTTTTCGATTATTATAAGAGCGTTTACGAGGCTTATGGGCATGACAAGAGTAAATTTGAAGTAGGTGTACATATGCACGCTTTATTTGGCGAAAACAGTAGCGAAGTTGCAGATTACTACTACCCACTCTATTCTGCTCAGATGAACAGGATTGGTAAATCACGCGGTTGGGCACCTTATCAACGCAATCAGTTCGATGCTGGCCGAAGCAATAGCGGTGCTTTAATTATTGGCGATGTAAACGAATCGGTAGAGAAGATTTTAGCCATGGAAGAAACCTTTGGCTTAACACGTTTCTCAGCACACATGGATGTAGGAGGCCCATCTCACACAGCCTTAATGAAATCAATTGAATTATTCGGAAGCAAAATTGCGCCAAAAGTGCGCGAAGCTTTAAAGAAATAAATTAAGACTCGTTCTTTTTGGTGAAAATCTGCAAAAAAGAATAAATATAACAACCGACGCAGATGGCGAATAAGCTTTCTAACAAAGCGAAAACGATCATGACAGAGGTAAAAATTAGCGCTGCATTATAAAAATCAAATAGAAATACCGCGGTAATCAAAAGGCAGAATCCAAAGCCTAAGGTTGCCGCAAACTTTTTTGGCGCCAGATCCTTCATTTTCGGCGAAAGCGAAAGTCCATCAGCTATTTTGATGGCGATAAATTTCAACAAACTAAATTTACCTATTGTAAATGCCCTTAAAGCAAAATCAAATAGTAGAAAAACAATTGCCCAATAATTTGAAAACACAACACAAGTAATTGCGATCACAGCAACTATAAAGGCAATAATCCTAACTACATTTTCATTTATTCTTTCTGCTGATACCGGGCAAGATAATTCCATAGGACTAATTTTGCCGTAAAATTAGCGAATTAATTTAGTGTGAATACAATCCAACAAAAAAACCACCCCAATCCCTCCTTGAAAATAAGGAGAGCGCAATTTATCTTTTAGGAGGGGCAAGGAGTGGTAACAAGCAAAAAATTAAAATATTGTCCAGATCACCCCTTTAAATCGTCACTTTTAAACCTTACGAAGACGAACAATCTTGCCTAACTTGTGCTAACAAAAAATTTATATAAAATGGCAAAACCACTTGTAACATGCCTTTGGTTTGACGGACAAGCCGAAGCAGCAGCAAATTATTATTGTATAGTTTTTAAAGATTCCAAAATTACGCAGGTAACTCCCATGGTAGTTACTTTTGAATTAAATGGAAATAAATTTATGGGGCTTAATGGCGGTCCGCAGTTTAAGTTTGATGAAGCTATCTCTCTTATGGTAAACTGCGACAGTCAGGACGAAATAGACTATTATTGGAATACTTTCTTAAATGACGGGGGCACAGAGAGCGTTTGCGGATGGTTAAAGGACAAATTCGGACTTTCATGGCAAATTGTTCCATCAAACATCGGTGAGCTAATGGCAACGCCTGAAAGAGCAAAAAGAGTAATGGACGCCGTTATGAAAATGAAAAAGCTTGATATGAAAAAAATGGAAGAGGCATAATTTTAACATCTATACCCTTTGAGTTACAAAGAAAATTGCTTATCTTAGGCTATATGAAAAGATTAACGATTTTAACCGCGTTAATCATCCCTATATTTCTTTGTACCTCTTGGGGATTCTTTGCACATCAAAGGATAAACAACCTTGCTGTTTTCACTTTGCCTTCTGATATGATCGGTTTCTATAAAAAGAATATCAAATACATTACCGAACATGCCGTTGATCCAGATAAACGTAGGTATGCTGATACGCTCGAAGCACCACGGCATTACCTCGATGTGGAGAATTATGAGAAAAATATTGATAGTATTCCCGAAAAATGGGATGATGCCCTGGCTAAATACGGCCTGAAAAAACTGAACACTGATGGTATTATTCCCTGGCAAATACAGCGTAGTTATTATGCTTTAGTTAAAGCCTTTAAAATGCGTGATTCGGTAAAAATCCTAAAATATTCTGCAGACCTGGGGCATTACATTGGTGATGCACATGTTCCTTTACACACTACTGCCAATCACAATGGCCAACTTACCAATCAGGTAGGTATACATGCCTTTTGGGAAAGCCGTTTACCCGAATTATTTTCAACTCATTACAATTTTGTTGTTGGCAAAGCAGATTATATTGAAAATCCATTACAAGAAATCTGGAAAATACTTAAACACACGCACAGTTTGGTTGATACCGTATTAACTTTCGAGGCTGAACTGAGCGCATCATTTCCTCCCGACAAAAAGTATAGCTTTTCTGAAAGGAATAATACTGTGCTAAAACAATACGCTTTGGCCTATTCAAAAGCTTACCATACTAAAATGAATAATATGGTAGAAAAGCAAATGCGTGCTGCCATATTAAAAACCTGATCGTTCTGGTATTCTGCCTGGGTTGATGCAGGTCAGCCAGTGCTTAAAAACCTGATTAAAACAGCATTATTACCTGATGAGAAAATAGAAAGTGAAACAGTAGAAAGGAAATATCAAAATGGTTCCCTAATTGGTAGGGAACTATAATTATGCCTTTGTATCCTCTCCTTCAATAATTGCCTCGATCTTTTTAGGCTGAAAACGGCTCCTAACAGCCGCCCAGATGGCAGGAACAAAAGTTACAACAGCAATAAAAATAATAACCAGTTCGAAATTGTTTTTAATTACCGGAATTTGTCCTAATAGATAACCGCCTAATAATAATGCAAATATCCAGGCTACTCCACCAATAATGTTATAATAGGTAAAACGACCAAAAGGCATTTTGGCTATTCCGGCTACAAATGGTGCAATGGTTCTGAAAATTGGTAGAAACCGACTCAACATAATGGCTTTACCACCATGTTTCTCAAAAAATTCGTGAGATTGATGATAATATTTAAGCTTCAAAATCTTATTTTTTTCTTTAAATACACCTGCACCTAAAACACTCCCGAGTTTATAGTTAACTGTATTTCCTAAAATTGCTGCTACAATTAGAATAATGAGCATGATCCAGATATTTAAACCAGTTTCATGTTCTCCGGCAATTAAAGCGCCCATTGCAAAGAGCAACGAATCGCCAGGCAGGAATGGTGTTACCACAAAACCGGTTTCGGCAAAAATGATCAGGAATAAAATGAGGTAAGTCCAGGTACGGTATTCGTTAACAATTTCAGCTAAATGTACGTCTATATGAAGAATAAAATCTATAAGCTGTTGTAGTAATTCCATTTATCTAATTTTGGGCAAAAGTATGAATATCAAAGGGATTAAATGCTAGTATATTGCAATAAAATTAGTTGGAAGGAACTAAGCGCATCTGAAGCTCTCCTTTTTTTGATCCGTCCAACAAGACATAGTAAACCAATCCTTTTGATATAGCTACTGATTTTGTTGCATCGATAGCCGCAGAATCTAAGGTTTTAACTAGCGGTTGGGTTGCAATCGGGGTTTGAAGGGCAAAAGAAATATGTGTAGATTTACTTAAAGTAACTTTATGAGTCGATTTTTCGCCATATTTAGCAACGAATTCTGTAAAAGCACCTCCATCATCCTTAATAATCACATCTGATCCTAAAGTATAGCCTAGGTTTAAAAAATTCAGCGTTACTACATTAAGATCCTGTTTTACATCATCTTGATAGACCTTTAATACTGGTGGACTTGTAGCTGTTGTGTGTGTATAAAAAATCGAATAATTAGCACCTATACCAAACTTAAAACTTGTATTTGCCACATCCACCCCAGTGTTTATATTTCTAGAGGTAATTGTATAAGTTGAATCTCCTGCAACAACAACATAATTAGTATTTGAGCCATATGGTGTTGAAGCACCCGATTGAATGCCATTTAAGAAAAAATTTTGCGTAGTATCTGTTATTGCAGATTGGAAATATCGCACTTTAGCATCACCTTCAATTAAATTATCGTTTTTGATGCATGAGCTGATTAAAACGGCAAGTGTAAGAAGAAGAAATATTTTAGGAAACAATACTTTGTTTTTCATAATTAATCGCTGATGCTAATAAAACGTAAAGATAGCAGAAAGCATATTAAACTTTGAAATTAATTATCGGTAATGATATGTGCTTCTAGTTCTGCAGCAGTAGTACCACTAAACCAAATTGTGTAAATTTTACCACCTTCTAAACTCGTTTTATCAATGGTTTTAAGACTGCTAGAGCCTACTACCGAATATCTTAAATTTACGCCAGTATCTACTGTAAAATAGTTCGACGCTTCTTTAAAAGCCAGTCCATTAACAAACTGAGTACCGCCCTGTACCATAACATTTATGCCCGTGGCAAAATTAGGTGTCAGATTAATCAGTTTAATTTTAACTTTATCAGCCTCCATATTACTTAAATTATCTTCATAATTTACTATCTCCATCTCTCCTTTTTTATTGGTAACCAAAAAAGTAGTGTAGGTAATAGACGGTGTAAAGTTTAAAGAAGTATCGGTACTCGTATTATTTGTGCCGGAATAAGAAACGCTTCTATTACCAGAAGGTATTTTTACGTAATCGCTGGTTTCGCCAAAGGCTAAAGCAACAGCGGTTAGTTTTTCATTATCTAAATAAACATCCTGATGTATATCGGCCTGCGATGCATTGACCATTTTTACCTTGGCCTGCCCTTTTACTACTTCATCTGGATTGTCCTTTTTACAGGATAATAAGCCTATACTACATAAGACGGTGAGCAAAATCAGTGATTTTGAGAGATTGTTATAGATTTTCATTGGTTGTGTTAGTTGGTTATAAACAAAAATGGCTCGGTCAAAAACCAAGCCACTTTGTCGTCAAAACTAATAAATTAGTTTTTTCCTAATAACTATTATTTAGCATAACAGGCATTACCAACATTAAAACGTCCTCATTTTCATCATTGGTTTGTGGAATTAAAAGTCCTGCTCTATTTGGTGTCGAAAGTTCTAAAGTAACTTCATCACCGCTTAAATTACTCAACATTTCGATCAAAAAGCGTGCATTGAAGCCTATTTCGAGGTCTTCACCATCATATTGGCAACTTAAACGTTCATGTGCCTCGTTAGCAAAATCTAAATCTTCAGAAGAGATATTTAATTCGCTTCCGCTAATTTTCAGTCTTACCTGATGTGTCGTTTTATTCGCAAAAATTACAACCCTACGAAGTGTATTTAAAAACAAACTTCTATCGATAATCAGCTTGTTAGGGTTATTGGTTGGAATTACCGCCTCATAATCTGGATAGCGCTCGTCTATTAAACGACACACTAAATTGATATTTTCGAACTTAAAGAAAGCGCTTGTTGCATTATAATCTACTGATACATTAATATCAGTTGAAGGTAAAGCAGCTTTCAAAAGTGTTAAAGCTTTTTTAGGAAGAATAAATGATGTTGCTTTATCTGCTTTGCTATCCATACGGCGATATCTCACCAATTTATGTGCATCGGTAGCTACAAAGGTAATGTGCTGAGGTGATAACTGACAGAATACACCCGTCATAGCCGGGCGCAACTCATCGTTACTTACTGCAAAAATGGTTTTTGTAATGGCTTCAGTTAAAACTGACGCAGGTAAGTTTACAGAAGACGCGTTTTCCACTACTGGAATCTTCGGAAAATCATCACCATTTTCACCACTTAATTTATATTTACCATCTCCGGCACTGATCTCGATCGCAAAAGTACTATCATCGATATTAAATGCGATGGGCTGATCTGGCAATGTTTTAAGCGTATCTAATAAAATTTTAGATGGAACAGCTACTTTACCTTCTTCCTTTGATTCTACAGCCAAAGCAGTTGTCATGCTGGTTTGCAGATCGGTAGCAGAGATAGTTAAGTTTCCATCTTTAATTTCGAAGAGAAAATTTTCTAATATAGGCAAAACCGTACTGCTGCTTGATGCACCATTTACAGTTTGTAAGTGTTTTAATAGAGTTGATGTGGATACAATAAATCTCATGATATTATTTAGTCTTCTTCAAAAATATAAAAATTATTTAGCGTACTTGTATTTGCGGTGATAATGTTGAAAAATCGCAAAGAATATTAACAATAGCAAGGGTGCCACCACATTTATAAATTGCCATTTCGTTTTTTCGAGCTTAATTTTGGCTTTATCCAACAATCTAATTTTCACTTCTTTATTTCGTAGCGCAATTAAGTTGTCGTTATCCGTAAAATAATCAACAATATTGAGCAATAAAGCCTTATTACCAAAAGTACGCTGCGAATAACGGTCGAAACCTAAGGGAAAGGGCGTTCCATTTTGCTCCGATACCTGGTTTTTAAAAATATCGCCATCTCCTATCACAATCATTTTAGCTGGTTTGCTTATACTTTCCAGGGTATAAGGTTGTGTAATGGTAGAGGGCAAAGGTCGCCCAGCAAAAACCGATTGAAAATTACCTTCCAACATTAAACCAACAGGTTGTGGTTTACTTTGGAAAGACCGTGGATCTAACTGTTCGCTTACCATTTGCAAGCTAAACAATTTCGGCACATTATACACTTTATTATAGGGAGATGTAGCTAAAATATACGATTTCTTTATGCCTTTAACACCAATAGTATCTACTGTACTGGGAAATTCAGATTTTACACCATCCAGCTTTTTCACAACGCTTTCTACAGTATCGGGTAATAAAATCGGGTAATAAATCCAGGGCACCAATTGCATCTGGTTCTGTCCGCCTACAACACCTGTAGAAACCGGAATTTCAGCACTGTTTGCCGGATCGGCAATAATACTATAATTAATCCTTGCACCATACATAAAAAGCATATCATCAAGGTTCAAATTATTGTTAACTGCCATCTGCCCGCTTTTTCCCCGCAAGCTATCCAATTCGGCATTTACCTGATCAATGCTCCAAAGTACCCTCCCACCGTTCATTACGAAATAATTGATTTTGTATTTCTCTGTTTCTGTAAAAGGTTTTTTAGGTTTGGCGATAATCAACATCTTCAACTTATCAAGCCCTGCTTTATCAATACTATTTAAATCAATACGACCAACCAGATAACTGCTAGAGAGGGTGTGAATGGCATCAGCTAATTGTAAATCAGATAGTTCGCCATTTGATTCCGAAAAACCGATCCGAGGGTTATCACCCGAAAGTACTTTCTTTAAACCCGAAGTAAAAATATATTCAAGATTTTCAATAGAGCGGTTTATATTGTCTTCGTAATTTCCGCGGGTATCTAAATTTTGAAAGAGTTTAATGGGAAATTCTTTTCCTTCGCTTTCTATCATGGCCATCGGAAATACGAGTTTTTGCGTTAATCCACTTTCGGTTTTAACACTTAAATTGGTTGCTTCTATACCTCTTTCGTACAAATTATTGATTACTGTATCTTGATCAGCCTGATTAAGTCCAGCTATCGGATCAACAAAAACCACCTTGACCTCGGTTTTAGCATAAGCATGGTAATCAGATAAAATATCCGACACCGCAGCCTGCAAACGTTTAAAAGCAGGTGGTAACTCTCCTGCTAAAAATACAGTAATGATCACCGGTTTTTTATTTTGCTCCAATAAAGATTTCGTTTTATCACTTAAAGTAAAACGCTTATCAGCCGTAAAATCAAAACGATAAAAAGCGTACTGACCCACGATATTTAAAATAATTAACGCAGCTATAATGATGATAGAATTAAGCCATTTATTCTTCAGCTTCATTATCGTTTCCCTCCTATTATTAATTTGGTGAACAATAAAAATAACGTCGAAAACGAAATAAAGTAAATCAGATCCCTGGTATCTAAAACACCACGGCTTATCGAAGTATAATGTTGATTAATCCCTAAACTACTGATGATATTACCGATACTTTGAAATGCAACAATCTGACTGCTGTAATCAAAACCTAAAAAAGCGAATGCACATAAAGCAGCACTGATCACAAAAGCAATCACCTGATTTTTAGTCAATGCCGAGGAAAAAATGCCAATGGATGTAAAGGCAGCACCTAATAAAAACAAACCAATATAGGAGCCAATAACCGATCCTGAATCGATATTTCCTTCAGGAAAACCGAGTTTTGAAATGCTATAGTAATAAATTAATGTTGGGATTAGCGCAAAAAGTACCAGAACTAAACTCGCTAAATATTTTGCCACAACAATTTGCCAGATCTGGATGGGCCGGGTAATTAAAAGCTCATAGGTTCCTTCTCTCCGTTCTTCGGCAAAAGAGCGCATGGTAACGGCCGGAATAAGAAACATGAAGAGATAAGGCACCAAACTGAAAAAGCCGTCAAGTTCGGCATAACCATAATCAAGTATCGAGGTATCAGGAAAAAACCAGAGTAACAGGCCAGAAACCAATAGAAAAATGCCAATGGTAATATAAGCAACCATCGAACTTAAGAAACTGAATAACTCGCGTTTAAAAACTGCGTACATGTGCTATTAAAACGCCGAAGTTAACCATTTATTCCTGCAAATTTAAAAGGAATTGATTAAATGAATGTATTATCTAATCAGCAATATTTAATTTTAAAAAGAGGCCGTATCATAAATTTCGAGTTGTCATCCTGAGGGTTAATTAATTGTTTAAAATCAACATTAGTGACGTACAATTAATGTCTTTGCCATACGCCACGATCTTGCCTCGGCTCGCCGCCGCCGAAGGGCTCTTTCTTTTTGGCATCAAAAAGAAACAAAAACTGCCGGCTGAAAATTTTCTTTCGAAGCTAGTATGTTGGCTTAGGCAGTGCAGCCCGAAAAATTTGTTTGGCCGGGTTTAAGTAGAACGGGGATACCGTACTAAGACCTAGTTGGATGGAAATGCGAAAGCAGTTAAAATACTGATTAATAAAGATTCGTAAAATAACGTCAATGATAGCTTTAATTTATTGTATAAAAATCAATATAGATGACAGAGATTTTTTTGTGCAGTAATAAGCTGCGAGGCATCGTCATTGCGAGAAGGCTTTTTCAGCCGACGAAGCAATCTTACAACGATCGCTACTTGCGTGCGCTTTAAGATTGCTTCGTGCCTCGCAATGACGAGCTTTCTATGGATTCTGTTAATGGTAGCCTGTCGAAGGACTTAGTTAATAACCTTTTATGTTTTTCGACGACTTGTCCCGATTTTCATCGGGAGCCTCTCCGTAGGAGCCCTTTGGACAACATGACAAAATCTGAAGAGAAATTATCTTTATGATACAACTTTTTCTTAATTCCCGGTTTGGTTTAGAAAGAAAAACCTACCCCCACTGAGAAAACTTTATTTTTAAAGGTAATCTCATCTGAGAGTTCTGTATCGGCGATACTGCTTAATCCCAATCCGTAGCCAGCATGAATATTAAAGCCGTTATTCAATTGGTAACCTGCTAAAAAGTTTAAACCAAAATCAGTCCGTTTAAATTCTGATTCTGCCTCACCAAATTTAATATCTTCTTTTATCGAGCCGTATTTAGCATTTGCACTTAATGCATACGCAAAATAAGGTCCTGCACCTAGAAATACCTTACCAGCGCTTCCTACTTTAAAATTCGCCAATAGGTTTACCGGTAACTCCAGATATTTAAAATTTAATGTTGCCTCTTCAGTAGTTGCAATGTCTGTATCTTCGAAATCAATATCGCCGCTGGCCAGTTTTGTTCCTTTGTTTATAAAAGTTAAACCGGGTTGAATTGAAATTACATCGGACAGTACAAATTCAGCCGTACCGCCTACATAATAAGATGTTTTTGCATCAAAACTTACCGATGCGTTTCCTGATGAGATGGTCATGTTTGGAAAGGCAATCCCTGCTTTCACGCCAAAAATTACAGGTTTGTTTGTTTGAGCTGAAGCTGCAAGGCCTAAGCTTACAACTGTTAATAAAGATAATACTAGTTTTTTCATCTGATTTTTTTGAGAGTTTTTTTTGAAAATTGTTTTTTAGTTTCCCTGCCTTCGCCTATTTGGCAAAAACAGTACAATGATAAACAAACTAACTTGGTAGTTAAAATTATTTTGTAAAGATGAAACCTTAAATAGCTGATAAACAACAAAGCCCCCAATTTCTTGGAGGCTTTGGAATAAATCATGGTTTAATACTATAAACCGAATGCGAATGCAGCGCGAATACCAATAAATGATAAAGTGGTGCTATTTTTCGACCATCCTTCGTAGCGTATTCCTAAGTCAATACTTGATTTATCAGCTACTGAAAATGAAGCGCCTAAAGTTGGAGCGTAAGAAAATGCTGTACCACCATTATTTTCGGTAAAAATTGCAGCACCTAATTCACCAGCACCGTAAAAGTTACCACCAAAATAATATTTAGCTCCTGCTTTTAAAGGAATAACTCCAGAGTTAGTAGCACCAAGATCTTTCCAAGCCTTTTTTGGGGCAATTGAAATATAACCTGCCGATCCTGTTAAGTTTAAAGATTTAGCAACATTTAACTCGCCTTGAACTGAACCGCCAAAGCCTAAATTATAAACATCCCCAAAATCTCCAATTGGCAATGCGAACTCTGGTCCAACACTAATTTTGTTAACCGCTCCTTCTGTTTGAGCCGAAGCTGCGAAGCCTAAGCCTGCAACCATTAATAAAGAAAGTAATACTTTTTTCATGTGATTTTTATTTATTGTTCGTTAATTATTTTGCATTTATAGACAAGCATGATGCCAAAAACGTTACAAACAAAATAAAAAAAGCAAAAACGAACATTTAAAATACTAACTAACAGGTTGTTATGTTGAATAAATTTTCATTCCAAAAAGTTGTAAACCCTAACTTGAGCTTATATATTGTAGGCTTTGATGAACAGATTGAAGCAAGGGACAAAATAATCTTACAGTTATTGGCTATAGTCCAAAAACATAAGCAAATCTGACTCCAACAAAACCTTTGGTATTTGTCCTATTTAGATCGGAGAACTCATTTTTACCTGTCCATGCTTCATATCTTATCCCTAAATCGAGTTTATTTTCGCCAGATAGCTTAAATTTATTTCCTATACCAGGCGACCAAACAAATAACGTTTTTTGTCCATTATTTAATGGCAATGCCGCCCCTAACTGCCCTTCGGTGTAAAAATTTTCTCCCAGTTGATATTTCAAGCCGGCTTTAACAGGTATATAAGTTAAATCCTGAACCTTAAAAAGCTGGTTTCGTTTACCAAAAAAATTCATAAAACCTCCGTTTAAGGATATGGCAAAATCAGCAGCTATTGGAAAATCAGCTTTTATTGATGCACCTAAACCTATTCCGGATAAATTAACGAAGTTACCCGATGGCAAACCTATTTCGGCACCAATACCGATATTAGTGGTATTTTGGGCTTTCAATATAACAGGTGTTAAAAATAGAAGGAGTATTAACGTGTTTTTTATTTTTTGGCAAAGCATGAATTAAGCAGTAAGTTTTCTAAAAATATCTTCTAATGCTTGCTGTTGGTGCATTTTTTTTAGGCCCTCGAGCGAATCTTTCGCTACGATTTTACCTTTGCTAATGATGATGATATCATCGCAAATGGCTTCAACCTCTTGCATAATGTGGGTAGAAATGACAACCGTTTTAGCAGCACCTAATGTTTTGATCAGCTGCCTGATATCAACCAATTGGTTCGGATCTAAACCAGAAGTGGGCTCATCTAAAATCAAAACCGCTGGATTATGGATTATCGCCTGGGCCAAACCTACCCTTTGACGATACCCTTTAGATAACGTACCGATTTTTTTATGCTGCTCTGGGGTTAAGCCTACCATTTTGATGACTTCATCGATCCGTGCAGGCAAATTGGCAAGTTTATACGTTTGACCAACAAAATTTAAAAATTCCTTTACGTACATATCAGCATAAAGCGGCGTATTTTCAGGCAGGTAACCAATATGCTTCTTAGCTTCAATGGCATCAGAAAGAATATTTTTACCAGAAATTTCAGCCTCACCGGATGTAGGTTCTAAATAACCGGTAAGCATACGCATGGTGGTAGATTTACCAGCTCCATTAGGGCCAAGAAAACCCAAAATACGACCTGGCCTGGCTTCAAAGCTAATCGAATCGACCGCCTTTTGCTTATCGTAATGTTTGGAAAGATTTTTAACTGAAATACTCATTTTGTGTTTTTTACCACAGATTTGCACAGATAAATACAGATTTCATAATTGGTTAAACCGATCTGCATTCATTCTTTCCATCTGTGGTTAGTTTATGTGCGCTGAACTTAATTTTTTATTATACCTAAACTTATCCAGTTCTTCTGATGCCTGTGGTAAATTATCGCCCGATAAAATATCCGCACCATTGTTAACCAAATGATAATAAACATTTTTTACCGGACTGGCAATGGCACTTTTATCGATGTTCCCCATCGTACCTAAAATAGTGGTAATACCTTTATTGTGCAGGTATTGGTACAATTCTTTATCTGGAGCAGAAACACCAACAAAAGCTACAATACGGTTATTGGGAATCCCCATATTATTTAACCGTTTCAATTCGGCTTTCTTTTGCACAGAGGCTGAAATCATGAGTTCGGGTGCCAATTGATGTACTTCCTTAGCCTGATCGGCAGTATAGGTAATGACTATTGAATTACTTTCTACTTTATATTGTCTTACCTTTTCGATCACTTTGGCATAAGAAACACCCTTTTTCAAATCGATGGTTAATAAAACTTTTCCTTTGCTCCAACTTAATACACTATCTAAAGTCGGGATTTTAAATTTTGTTTCTTTACCCTCGCCGTCCTTAAGATTAAAAGCCTTCAGCTCCTTATAAGTATAATTGCCAATCGGCCCTTTTCCTGTCGAAGTGCGATCGAGCTGATCATCGTGCATAACCACCATTACCGAATCTTTACTGTAAGCAACGTCGAATTCGATTATTACTGGATTATAAGTAGTGGCATTATTAAATGTTTCGATACAGTTTTCGGGGAAACCAGGCATTGGACCGCCACGATGGGCACTGATTAACGGAAAACGGTTTTCTGGCGACCATTTTAAGAATTGATATAATTCTCCGTTATTATTAAATTTAATATAATGATGGGAAACCTTTGATAACTTACATGAAATCACCAAAAAAGCACTGACAAGAAGCAATAAATGCAAAAATTTCATGGTCCAAAAATAGTGTAATTGTAAGTAAAATTACATTTGACTTTTTTATTAACCGAAAAATTTATTTTTTTTTAAAGTTAATACTATGATGTAACTCATTTATACATTTAAATTAGCACAACGGAAGATTATAGCGGTGCTATCGGCAAAAAGCAAAAATTCTAACATAACTATTTCTTTGGGTTACCGGAAGAATTATTATTTTAGCATAAACATTTATTAATTAACGCAATAACTAATATGACTATTACCTACATGATGCTCGCATTTACCACTATATTTTTGGCTGGTACATTCTTTTATTATAAGTACACTATAAGAAAAGGCACAATCTTTAGATACAAGCCAATCGCATTATTGATTATTGCCGTTTTGTTTCTTCTTTCGCTTTATGGCAGTATCGTAAGTAAACCCTTTAACGAGATCGTGCCATTTATACGGTAATTTTTGGTTTGGTAAAATACGTGTAAGACTAGCTTTTTGATCAATTCGAAATCTTTTGACCACATCAGGCACCTGATAACACTTGGGCTATTTCCAAAATTCTAAAATTTGGGGGTTCCTTGCAATTGATCAAAAACTTTCAGCCTTACAAGAATAACAAATGAGAAATTTTATGCATCAAAAGTAGAAAAAACAAAAGATGTAAAATGGATTTGTTTAGTTGTTAGCGGGTAATCGCGATATCTGATTTCCATTAACCAATTTTTCTAAACACTCCTTACTGCTAACCAATTTATTGCAGTTTAAACCATTAATCTTCATGCAAATCCATTTTTGATGGCAAAAACAGCCAATCCAACCCGGGTTTTAAGTTCGAGTTTCTCGCATAACTGATCGCGATAGCTTTCAACAGTTCTTGGGCTGCAGAACATTTTATCGGCTATTTCTTTATAATTAAGCTCGGTAACGGTATATTTTAAAAACTCTTTCTCCCGATCTGAAATTTTGATCTCAACATCTTTGGTTTTATTTAGGCTTGAGAAAATGATTTTTGATGCCCAATCAGGGTAAAAAAATCCATTGATACTCAATTTTGTAAGTGCGTTTTCGAGCTCTACCGGATGCGCATTTTTTAACAGGTAGGCTTTAGCACCGTTGCTTACCATTTTAATTACACTTTTTTCCTCACCCTGCATACTCAGGGCCATTACTTTTACCTCCGGATGGTGTGCAGTTACCCAGGTTACGGTTTCAAAACCATCCATAATGGGCATACTAATATCTAAAAGTAAAATATCGGGGATTTTATTGCTGTTTTCGAAGTTTTTAATCAGCTCTTTTCCATTTTCACAAACATACATCACCTCAAAGGCTGCAAAATTGTCTATAATACCTTGAAGCGCTTTTGCAATCAGGATATGATCATCAACAATAACTATAGTTTTTTTCATGTCGGGCCATTTAAAATAATAGTAAGTGTAGTGCCTAAATCGGGTTTGCTTTCTAAATTAAATTGTCCACCGATAATTTCGGCTCTTTTTTTCATGTTTTTTAATCCTATACCATCAGAAGCGATTTTAGTATAATCAAATCCTACTCCATCATCATGTATTTTTAATGTTAAAAAAATTTCAGGAGAAGAATTTAACTGGATTTTGATATTGCTGCAATGTGCATGTTTTAAGCTGTTTTGAAGAAATTCCTGTGTTATCCTTAATAATACATTCTTTTTCACAAACTCCAGATCTACACTTTCGAAATTATATTGAAAAGTTACCTTACATTTTTTCAAAGCATTGAGGTTGTTCACTTCTTCCTGTATTAAAGTTACAATTTCATTTTCACTTATATTATCGTTCGTTAAGTTTTTAGACAAACTTCTTAAGTCCTGCAACGATGAATTAATGATCTGATAAATCTGCTCAATTCTTTTACTTGCCTGAGGCACCTTATTTTCGTGCACCAATTGTTGTGTATAAAGACTCACCAATGTTAATTTCTGCCCGATATTATCGTGTAATTCGCGGCCGATCTGCTGCATGGTGGCTTGTTGTATTTCTAACTGGGTAGTTAAAAGTTCCTTCTGGTGTATTTCGTTGGTGATTTTAATTTCATTCAGATATTCTCTTTTCCGTTCCTTATATTTTTTGATATAAACCATAATGGCCACTACAAAGAGCACAAAAAACAGGTTAAAAAGGATAATGGTAATTAAGAGTTCTGTTTTCCCCATATAAATGAAATTGAGAATAATACATACATTAAAATACCCGAAATCAGGAAATAATCGAAATAAATATTCCAGATTTGCTTATATTCTACCAGCAGGTAATAAAATGTCCAAAATGGTAATGTTCCAATATAAAATAACGTTACCCCCAAATTAACATAGAACATTCTGTTCCTGTTAAAATTAATGATATCGGAAGATGTGATCTGTTTATAATATTCCATCACCACTAAAACCATCAAAATAAAGGATCCAAAAGTATAATTAAACGAAAAGATTATTTTACTGCCCCTAAAGTAGAATTCGCTTGGTATAAATGAAAGTAAATATAATAAGGAGAGGGTCCAAAATAGCTTTTTGTTGTTAAAAGATTTGAAAGCATAAAGCCAGTAAAAAAAGATAAACTGAAAGGGGATCACGAAATAGTTATAATATTTTGTTTTAGAGAAACTGATGTACGCACCTCCCCATTTCCCAATGGCCTCACAGATAAAAACTAAAATCAAGAAATAGATAAAAAAACGCCAATATTGCCTTTTTAAGCCGCTCAAGTGCAGCAAAGCAACGATTGCAGTTCCTCCTTCAATCCAAAGAAAGCTATCGCTAAGCAGTTTTTGAAAGCTGTTCATCGTATAAAAAGAGCTTAGTAAATCTCAACTGTAGCTTCTGCGGGCGGAATAAGCTGGCCATGATTTTGAGCCATTACCTCACGCGATTGAGTATCACTACTATCCGAACTCATGGCCATTAAGGTAATTGGTTGCTCTTTTTCTCTTTCTTTTAGTGGGAAAGTAGACCGATCTAAAGGATTAAAGTCGTAATCCTGGTAGCTCCCATCGCTGCCCTTCTTCTTTAAAGTAGGAATCATAACAAGTGTATGTTTTTGGGCATAATTTTTTCCTATCGATTTTTCATCCTCAAAACCATTCCATTCATTCTCCTTTGGATAAGCAGCATAGTAGAAACGTATACCCAATGCACCATCAGCAATGCGCGGGTCTACTTTTTTGCTGAAAAATTCGATATCAGCAATGAATTTTTTCAGCGTTTTTAAAGCGAAAGAAACAGAATGGGCATCGTTTATTCCCATTATTTTATTAATTGCGGCTAGATGGTTGTTGCGGTAATTATCTACCATTTGTTGGATTATTGCCGGATTCATGGTATTTGGATGTCCCCGCCTTTCATTTGTTTTCATAAGATCAATTAGTTTTAGTAACAGATAACATGCTAGTACCCCACATAAAAATACGATAGCATAGCTAGGTAGATGTTGCATTTCCATAATTTTTGAGTTTTAATTAAAGTTAACTTTTATTCCCAAATGTGATAAAACTTTTATAGATAACAGATGGGGTTTTCCCCATATTTTATTGTTGTTTTTACTGCTTTTTATTTTGTTGCTTTCACCATTGATTTCCAGTGGTTTACCTAAGGTTTTCTAGCGCCAAATGTTTCAACTTTGGTTTAGTGTTTAACAACCAAAAACACCAATTGGAATAAGCCGAAAATCCTAAATAGAGTAGGCAAAACTTAAAAACTTAAACCATGTCAAAAACCTTGAAAAAAGAAGAAAAAGTAGAGTACACAGGAAGATACCTTGTACTATTACCAGAAGGATCCAACACCTCTGATTCTATTAACCAGATCAATTCTATTAGCGGATTGAACTTAAAAAGCTCTTTAGAATTTGAAAACGAGTTTTTCACAGATAAAGACCTCGCTAAAACCGATGGCATTATACTAGACAAGCTGGGTATTGCTATCGTAAACGAAAAGCCGAAAATTGAAAATTCAATCAGCAGTTTAGGCGAAAGCGAAATGATCGTAGAAAAGGAAAGGGTAGTTTATGCTATCGGAATGTTGGATGAAAGTACCCAAAATTATGTAGAGGGTTACAGAGATGCGGTAAACCAAATGACCAATGTATTGGTTGGAACCGAAACAGAAGATTACAATTATGAAGAGCAAGAATCGGAAGTAGAATCTGTTGGTGCTACCTGGGGATTAAAAGCAACCAATGTTGTACCAACCAGCTTTTTAAGATACAACCCATACAATGGCGCAGGCATTAAAGTTGCCATATTGGACACAGGATTTGATTTCCATCACCCTGATTTTGCTGGCCGTCCTGTTGTACATCAAAGTTTTATCAGCGGAGAAAGCACACAGGATGGACATGGCCACGGCACACACTGTACGGGTACTGCCTGTGGTCCTTCTAGCTCGCCATCTGCAACAGAAAGATACGGTATTGCTTATGCCGCCAGTATTTATATCGGAAAAGTTTTAAGCAATGGTGGTTCTGGTGGAGATGGGGGCATTCTTGCTGGCATTAACTGGGCCATTGCCAACCGTTGTGATGTGGTAAGCATGTCGTTAAGGGGCTTTGTGACTGGCGCAGGCTATTCTGCCGTTTTTGAAACCGCTGCCGCTCGTGCTTTGGCCCAGGGTACTTTAATTATTGCTGCTGCAGGAAACGATTCGGCAAGACCAGGCACTGTTAGACAGGTAATGCACCCTGCAAATTGCCCATCAATAATGGCTGTAGGTGCTGTAGATGTAAATATGAACGTAGCTGCTTTTTCTAACGGAGGCCTTTACCCAACTTATGGTGCTGTAGATATTGCTGCTCCAGGCGTTAACGTGTATTCTTCTACAAAACTGCCTACTAAGTATGCGAGCTGGAACGGAACCAGTATGGCTACCCCTCATGTTGCCGGTATTGCCGCACTATGGGCGCAGGCATCGGGCCTGAGGGGAATTAATTTGTGGAGAAAATTAACCTCAACAGCCAAAACGTTACCTTTGCCTGGCAGAGATGTAGGTGCAGGATTAGTACAAGCGCCTACAAAAACAAGATTGATAAAATACCCAATTGATAGATTCCCGATTGATAAATTTCCAATTTTAGTTAATCCGAAATTCCCTATCGATCCAATTGGCCCAATTGAAAAAATTATAAGATGAAAACAAAATGGTTAATATCTGTAAAAGATAATGCAATGGATTCAGTGGCAAAAGAGCTGAAGGAAATTGGTGTTAAAGATGTAGAAGCCTTAGATTCAATTGGTGTAATCGTAATTGTTCCGGGCAATCATAAAATTGCAGATATCAAAAAAATTGATGGCGTTTTAAGTGTTGAAGAGGAAAGGGACATCAGCATTTAAGCCAACAAAGCCCCAATCACTCTCTTAATTTTAAAATCGGTGTGACATTTAGTTGCACCGATTTTTTTTTTGCACCACATATTTAAACATTAATAGTTCCACATTTCCTGCCACCTAAACCTGATCCGATAGCTCCTAAAATCCGCATGTCTGTCGTAATCTGAATATTACTAAGTTCTAAAAATAAACATCACCTGATTTTGTTCCGCGATAATTATATTTATAGGCGGAAGTTCATTTTTGATTGGCA